>JACXTT010000850.1_pt1 | contig 52112 bp, 48 predicted proteins | sample 9270951 | NCBI WGS metagenome assembly JACXTT01 (sample SAMN15532306, study PRJNA645909) | rock metagenome | isolation source: weathered quartz diorite | place: Puerto Rico | collected 2017-06-21
GTTAATGCGTGTAGGGTCATCGCATGGTTTTGGAGGTGATATTGATGCCCGAAGGTAATTGTCGAAAAGGGTAAACCGTCGATCGGGCGTCAAAGCGGCTGAAAAACAAACTCGAGGACGAAGGTATCCTCGAGGAGGTGCGGCGCCTCCTGGCGTTTGAAACGCCGAATCAAAAGAGCCGCCGCAAAGCCAAGAACAACGCAAAACGGGGGCGCACCAAGTTCCGATTTAACCCGTGAATCGTTAAATCGCCACATCGGTAGAATGATTCTCGATTCACGTCTAATCAATCACATTCGCACACGATCCGAAAGCCGAGGTCGTTGCAGGAGAAATTCGGAGTATTCGACCCGCGCGCGGTCGTCCGCAAGCTGCTAAAACGCGACTTCCAGCTGCCGCCGCGATGGATGCGTTTAGCGCCCGAGGTTGGCCCGCGCGGATTCACTTTGATTCCGCCACGGTATGGCGCGTAGTAATCAAGGCACCACTCCCAAACATTGCCGGCCATATCCTCAATGCCGAACGGGCTCGCACCGAGCGGGAATGCACCCACCGGTGAGGTTTCGGTATAGCCACAATCGATTTCATTGTCGCTCCATGCAAAAACGGTATTACAATCAGCGAAGTTGGCCAGGTCACCACGGCCACCAACGTTCCCCCAGGGATATTTGCGTCCGTCGTGTCCTTTGGCTGCGTATTCCCATTCGGCTTCGGTCGGCAGCCGGTATCGCTTGCGGTCCCGCGCGCTCAGCCAATTACAGAATTTCATCGCTTCTAGGCTGCTCACATAGATCACTGGGTGATGATCGGTTGCTCCAGGCGCGCGCTTACGGACATGTGCAAAATCGAACTGCTCGTACTGTTTGTTCGTTATGAGATGTCGTGAGAGGTAAAAACGAGTGAGGCTGACACGCGTCAGTGGCCGCTCATTCGGCGCCGCATCAATTACGTCGCTTCCCATGACAAATTCAGCCGAAGGAATAAAAAACATTTCGCCGCCAAGCGAATTTTCGAAGTTGGGATAACGCGATCGTTCGGCTTCGGTGTTGACCTCGACATTTACGGGAGCCGGCTTTTCCTCGACCACCTGCGTTGGCGCAGGTTTGACTACCTCAACACGAACTGGAGAAGGTGGTGGCGCACCAAACGCTTTCTCATCCGCTTCTTCCAGATAAAGATCAACCAAGTCCTCGCCATCGCCCGGATCCAGGCCCAGATTTTCAGCCATGTTGATGAATGCGTCGCGTTGATCATCCGTCATCTCGGCACTGTCGAGATTACTCAAACGCAACAGGCGAAGAAATTGATCCTGGGGATTTGCTGGTTGACTGCCCTGCGAGTCGGATGGCGAGGGCTGTGACTGCTCTGGTGCGCGCTCGACACCAGCTTCCTTCATTTCCGCCTCGATCAGGGAGGTGACTTGGTCTTCGGTGAGTCCGTGCCTGCTTCCAAAATAGACCAGGTTTCTTTCTTCCTGAGCGGTAAGCAGCCCGCTGGCGGTGGCAAAATGAAAGTACTTCCGAAATTCGGCCAGGGCCTTCTCATGCTCTTGTGCCGCCAGGTCCTCGTCTACGACGCGGCGTCGTTCTGGATCGAGAAGCTCGACGCGCGCCTCGGTCAGATAACGCGATGATTCGTCCAGTCCTGACCGTAGCAGCTGGGCCAATGGATTACTCGGCTGGTTTCTAAGCGGCAGTTTTTTCTGCCACCAGCGCAAAAGTTCCCGGCAATGCTCTTCAATCAGCTCATTGCTCGGATTACCCGACGGATCAAGGCAAAGCCGCTCGTAATAATTGGACGATTTGTAGTTATTCCATCCGTCCCATTTTCGCGGATCATCAGGCAGAGGAAGCGGAAAGCTGACATCGCATTTGGCTGTGCTACTCGACATTCAGCGCTCCCAAACCAGCTATCGCTTGAGCCATTTCGTCCGGGGCCAAGCCCGTATTCCGGTCAATCGAGACCTTTGAGCGATTCCCGGCCGCATGGACTTCGACCTCGAGGACCTGGTTGGCATTGTATTGATACGTAAGCTCGACCGGTGAACCTTTTGGCAAAAACGGGGGTAGCTTTACGTCACAGATGCCAAGCGGCGTGCATTCTCCCGGGAGCGTGCTTTCGCCTTCCACCACCTTGACAACCGCACGCTGCATATTTGCATCAGCCGTACCAAACGAATTCTTCTTCGTGGCCGGGATCGCGGTCATTTTCCGGATCATTGGAAAGACATATTCCTCGAGATGCTTTTCATCCCAGAGAACGACACCGAGGGTGTGGGAGGTGATGTCAGTCACTTGGATCAAGCCGCCCTCGAGCGAGGTAAATCTCTTCCGTATCGTGTCATCAATCACCTTTTCGCCGGAGGCCGCTTCCTCGGTTAACATCGACAGAATTCCCTGGATGGAAGCGCCTACCGCGACCGCTTCATCCGGATTTACGTGATCGGTCAAAGGCAGAGAGGAGAATTCTGAAATCATCGCGCGGATCATCGGCATACGCGTCATGCCCCCGACCAGGAGCACCTTATCGATTTCACTCCACTTCATCTTGGCTTCTTGCATCACCATTTCGCAAATGGTTTTGCATTTTTCGACCAGGTGCCGCGTGTGTTTTTCAAACTCCTTCCGGCTTAATTCTAACTTCACGCTCTTCCCGTTGTGATGGTGCACCATCGTCGTGTTCTCCCGGTTCGAGAGCTGAATCTTCGCTGCTAACGCCCGGTTGTGCAGGTCTTGATAGCTATGCAACTCGAGCAACGGTGTCTCGTGATGGAGACGGTCGAACTCGTCCGCCACCAGGTTGACGATGACGTCGTCCCAATCTTTTCCGCCAAGGCGATGATCGCCGTTGGTAGCAATCATTTCGATCTTATGCTCGGCAATTCGCATGATTGTGACGTCAAAGGTGCCGCCTCCGAGATCGAAAACGAAAACCGTTTGATTTTCATCGAGCTTATCCAAGCCATAGGCAAGGGCCGCGGCCGTGGGCTCGTTGATTAACTGCAGCACGTTCAACCCGGCGAGTTGGCCGGCGGTGATCGTAGCGGTGCGCTCGGCGTCATTAAAGTAAGCCGGAACGGTAATGACTACGTCCGTAACCTCTTCATCCAGATATTTTTCCGCGTCGCGCTTTAATTTTTTGATGATGAGCGCGGAAAGCTCCTCCGCTGAATAGATCTTGCCGCCAAATTCGCGGTGAAATTGGTCTTTGGGCTTGCCCATTTCGCGTTTGATGAAATCGACAATCTTTTCAGGCTCAGCCACGGCGTTGTTCTTGGCCACTGTCCCAACGACGACACTGGATACATCAAAAAGAATCACCGAAGGCGTAATTCGTTCGCTCTCGGCATTTGGGATAATTTGGGGTTTGCCGTAGGGGTCGATGTGCGCCACGGCTGAAAAGGTTGTGCCCAGATCAATTCCGACTGCTTTGCGTTTGGTCATTTTTGAGAAAAAGACTGTTCAAAAGAATCCCTAGGATTCGGCTTGGTTCTCAATGCAGTTTCCATGCCGAGAAGCTGCGAATTTCGGAGATGCTATTTGGGGAGCGGCAGGGGTACCTTAAACCTGTGAGGCAAACGGCATTTCCATGCTGCATTTCGGTTCCCGATTGGCGATATTAACGAAAACGTTTCGCGATCACTTCCTCCGGCCGGATCAGCTTGCCGCGCCAGAGGAATCCGCGCTTCAATCGCATCAAAATGCGTCCGTCATCTTCCGGGAACTCGGCCGGCTCGTAACTGACGACGCGATGAATAGCCAGGTCGACGTTTTCCTTCGACTCAACTTCCCGGACTTCAAAGCGGTGTAGAATTTCGACGAGCGAATGGATTGCATTCTCCAAATTATCACGCCATTGCCCGACATGTTCGCGTGTCCCCTTCTCTTCCGCGGCGGCGCGCAATTGTTCGCAAAGGCTGCTGAGATCGTCATATAGCATCACGAGATCGTGAATGAACGGTTTCTGGAGTGATTCGTGCACGAAATTGTCCCGATATTTGCGCAGCTCACCGTGAAGTGAATCGAACAATTGCTGATTAACGCTCTCGTTGTCGCGGAGCGCCGCCAACGCTTCATCGAGCTTTTTCAATTGGCCGCCGAGGTCCACTGGCTTGGAAGCCGAAATCGCGTTGGTAAGTGTGTCGAGTCGATCCGAAAGCGCTTTCTCGAGATCCTGTATCCGGACCGCAAGCCCGTCAGCCTGCTCGGGAACCTCGCTGGAATTGGCTTCGCCTATAAACAGCTCGTGCTCAGGTTTTGTCTGAGTCGGCAACGTTTTTGACGCTTCAGCGCTTAACTGCTGCATTGCTGTAGCAAACTCATCCGGGCTGGCAGCTGCATCAGCCATTGGCACCTCCCTTTTGGAAAAAACTCCGGATCGCTTCAACCAGCCCGTCCACGTCGTGGTGCTTTGCTTCGATGTCCACCTTTAACCCGTGGTCGCGTGCGGTCTGCGAAGTCACCGGTCCTATACTCGCCACCTGCATCCTCGCCGGCCAGCGAAGACCAAGTGCGAGAAAATTCTCCACCGTGGAAGAACTGGTAAAGGTGATTACATCGGCGCCCTCCTCTAAAAAACGGCGGTGCGCTCCGGTCACGTCGCGCCTGTCCGGTTCAGTCCGATAAGCAAAACCTTGATCCACGATTGCTCCCAGCCTCGAAAGCTCCTTCGGTAGCACATCTCGCGCCTTCTCCGCGCGCGCCAGAAGAATACGCAAATTCTCCACGCTGCCCTGCTTTTGAAATTCCCGAACAACGGCTTCCGCGACAAACTCTGGCGGCTGAAGATCCACGTGCAGATGGAAATCTTTCACTCGCTGGGCCGTGGCCGGCCCGATCGCCGCGATTTTCGCCCCGCCAATCTCGCGCGCGTCGTCATAAATCTTGTAGAAGAGCTCGAAAAAGGCCTCCACTCCATTCGGACTTGTGAACACAATCCAATCGTAAAGATGTGCATCTTGGACGAGCTCCGCGAATTCGCGCAAATCACTTGGCGGCTCGATTCGAATGGTGGGCAATTCCAAAACATCCGCCCCCAGCGCACGTAATCGGGCGGTCAACGCCCCTGCCTGTTTACGGGTGCGGGTCACCACGATCCGCTTTCCGGAAAGCGGACGTTTCTCGTACCAATTCAACTCCTTACGGAGCAACACAACCTCGCCGAAAACCGCGACCGCCGGCGCTTCGAAGCCACGATCAAGAGCGCGCTGCGCAATATTTTCCACGGTGCCGACAAGTGTTTCCTGGCGACCAGTCGTCGCCCAGCGAACCAGTGCGACCGGCAAATCGCCGCGGACACCGTGTGCCATCATTTCACGTGTGACCGCTTCGATTCGCTCTACGCCCATCAACATCACTTGTGTTCCGCCGAGTTTGGCCAGCGCCTCGAAATCAACCGCACTCTTGCTTTTCGTCGGGTCCTGATGCCCGGTGAAAAGGGTGACATGCGAATTTTCCGCACGATGTGTTATTGGAATGCCGGCGTAGGCCGGGCCGGCAATTGCCGACGTAATCCCCGGAACGATTTCAAATTCAATTCCCGCATCCACAATCGCCTTCGCCTCTTCCGCACCGCGTCCGAAGACAAACGGATCACCACCTTTTAGCCGCACGACCCGTTTCCCATAGCGCGCTTTCTCGACAAGCAGCGCGTTGATCTCCTCCTGGCTAAACAGATGCTTCCTCGCACGCTTCCCCGCGTAAATAATTTCGGCATCGTCTCTTGCCCAGGCGAGCATTTCCGGGTTCGCCAGGTGATCGTAAACAATCGTATCCGCGCCCTCGAGGCATTCCTTGGCTCGCAGTGTCACCAGACCCAAATCGCCAGGCCCCGCACCCACGAGATAAACTTTACCTCCTTTGTTCCTGACCCTGCTCGTATGCTTATTATCGGTTTCCATCGACCTGTCCCAACAACTCCGCCGCCAATTTTTCTGCATCCGCACTTCGTCCCTCCACTGCCCCTTCGCGGGGGGTGGTTGCGCCCGGCTCAAAAACTTGCGCGCGGATTTTCATTTTTGTTCCGTCGATGCTCGCGAGCACGCCCACTGGCTGATTGCAATCCGCCTGCAACAATTGCAGAAACTTACGCTCGGCGCGCAGGCAAAGCCCGCTCTCGAAATCATTCAAAGGGCCGGCCACCACTCTGGCCCATTCATCGTCGCTGCGCACTTGAATCGCAATCACCCCCTGACCCCCGGCCGGCAGGAAAATCTCACGCGGCAGAACGTCAATGGAAAAATCGCGCCCCTCAAAAACGACCCAATGTTCTTCGGTAATCAAGCCCAGGCGCTCAAGGCCAGCGCGAGCGAGGACAATCGCATGCCATTCGCTGTTCGCCAGTTTACGCAAACGGGTTGGCACATTTCCGCGCAAATCGACAATTTCCAAATCAGGACGTTTCCAGCGTAGCTGGTGTTTCCGCCGTGCGCTGCCGGTAGCGACAATCGAATTCGTTGGCAACGAACGCAGGTCGCATGGAATGGCCGCGACCAAAACGTCATCTACGTGTGCGCGTGGCAACACCGCGGCGATCTCCGTGCCCGGCGTCAATTGGCTCGGCAGATCTTTCGCACTATGAACTGCGAGATCGACATCTCCTGCAAGCAAAGCCTGCTCGATTTGGGCTGTAAACAACCCCTTCAACCCCGCGGGCCCGGTAACCTGTTGAAAAGCAGCCGCGTCGCCGGTTGTGCTAATCGACTTGATTTCAATCGTGATGCCCGGGCAGAGCGCGCGGAGTGCACCAACCACCATACGCGTTTGCATCTCCGCCAGTTCACTGCCACGAGTCCCAATTACGATCCGGGGACGTTTCATTCTTAGCTGTAGCGGCGGCTCTTCTTAGCTGCAACCGAACGCCCAGATTGCCCGGAGACGTTCCCGGCAGGATCGGGCTCGCTACACCTCCGATGCAGGCAACGGAGCTCCGCTAATCGGATGTTCGATCGGGCTGGTATTGCTACTTAATCCACCAGAAATGGATTCTCCGAATTCAGCAACGTGCTGTGAAATAATTGCCTCCGCCGCAACAATCTGCCGACGCCGGAGAACGAGCGATTGCTCGGCAATGGATTGCAACGAGTCGATGTCGTAAAGGTAAACGCCTTCGAGCTGGTTGACTTCTGGGTCGGCGTCGCGCGGTACGGCAATGTCGATAATGAACAGGGGGCGATCGACGCGCTCGCGCAACATTGGCGCGAGGTTCTCCTTGTCGAGCAGTGGCACCTCTGACGACGTCGAAGTGATAAGGATGTCAATCTCGCGGCATTGTTCCGGCCACTGCTGAAAAGGAATAGCGCGTGCGCCCACCAATTGGGCGAGCTTCTCGCCGCGCTCCTCCGAACGATTACTGACGCGCAGATCGCTGATGCCGCGCGAAACCAGAGCGCGGGCCGTCCGCTCGCTCGTTTCGCCCGCGCCGAGCACGAGAACTTTGCAGCCCGCGAGATTGCCAAAGATTTTGCCTGCAAGATCGACAGCCACCGACCCGACCGAGACCGCTCCACGCGAGATCTCGGTTTGCGTGCGCACCTGTTTAGCGACTCGAAATGCGCGTTGAAACAAACGATGCAACCAGGGCCCGACCGCACCGGATTTTCTCGCTGCTTCGTAAGCCTTCTTGGCTTGCCCAAAAATTTCGGTTTCGCCGACGACCATGGAATCGAGTCCGGCGACAACGCGAAACAAATGCTGCGCGCATTCGACGCCTTCGTAACGATAGAAGGCCGATATTTGATCGCGGGTTTCATTATCCGAGTCACGCCGGAGACAGCGCGCAATTTTCTCAGTCGGTACACGCGTCTGCGCGGCAGCATAGACTTCAACCCGGTTGCAAGTGCTTAGCAACAGCGATTCTGCACAACCAGAACGTCGCAACACACAATCTGTCTCCGCGGTTCCAGCGAAGCACTCGCGCGTTTCGACGTTGGTGGTGTGATGACTGAGGCCAATGCAGAAGAGGTTCATCGACGTGGCATTTGCGCGGTAAAAGTGATTCCCCAAAGCAGCGTGAGCGCGGCGCTAAATCCAATGACACAAAGCGCGGCCACCCATCTCGGGGCCAGCCTGCGCCAATGGCGGCCGTGTAAAATCCCCGCATACAACAGCCAGACGCCAATTGCACAGACCACTTGTCCCCACGGCAGTCCCGCGACTGCGGGAACGAAGAAACCGCTCAGCAACCCGAGTGTGTAAAGCGCGAATCCGCACCAAAGAAGACGGGTAATCGCCTGGAAAAGGTCAGTCAGCGGCGGCAAATAATAAAAAATGGACCGTAATTGGTGCGTCTTCAGCTGACGCTCCTGCACCAGGTACATCACGCCCGCGATGCCCGCGAGCGCAAACGCGCCGTAGGCCACGAAGGAGATTGAGGCATGGAATTCGAGCCATGGACTCGCCGCTAATTTTGTCATCCGCGGTGCGTCAATCGGTGCGAGCAAGGCAAAAGTCTGAAGCAAAACCACCAGCGGGGCCGTGAACGCGCCCATGAGCGAAAGGCGATAGACCGGGCCGACCAGCATGTAGATCAGTGCCACTGACCAGGCGAGAAAGATAAAAACCTCAAATAAATTTGTCAGCGGGCAGCGCCCAAGCGCATGGCCACGCATCGATAAAAACGCCGTCTGGAAGATGAACCCAAGGCCAATGGCAGGAAAATTAAATTGCCCGCCGTGAAATTTCTTGGCCCGCAACAAGACAACTGTTCGGACGAACGCTGCCAGGAAGCAGATTGTTGAAACGATAAGAAATTGCCGATCCACCAAAAAAGAAATTTAAATCGGTAGATAGCGACTTGGCAAACTTTGAACGCATATCTGCTGGACAATTGACGTTTTAACGCATGCCGGTAGCATCGCGGCGATGAATTCCGATCCGATCGACGAGTTACGCGCCAGCGTGCGCGATGTGCCCGATTTCCCGAAAAAAGGAATCATCTTCAAGGATATCACGCCGATATTAAAGGATGGCGGACTGTTTCGTGCCGCAGTCGATCTCTTTCTCAGCCAGTGCCGCGAGGGAAAGATCGATAAGATCGTTGGGATCGACGCACGTGGATTCCTTTTCGGTTCGGCCGTGGCTTACGAACTCGGGATCGGTTTTGTGCCGCTGCGAAAAAAAGGCCGATTGCCCTACAAAACAGAGAGCGCGAAATACTCGCTTGAATACGGCGAAGCCGAAATGGAATTGCACATCGATGCAATCACGCACGGCGAACGGATCGTTTTGATCGATGATTTGCTTGCAACCGGCGGCACGTCGGCGTCGGCCGCAACCCTGATTAGAAAAGTTGGCGGGGAACTGCTCGCGGCGATTTTCTTGATCGAACTCGATTTCTTGCATGGCCGAGAGAAGCTGGTACCGACACCGGTGATCTCGTTTCTAAAATACTAATCTAAATGCTGAAGGACGAAGGAAGCCCGAATGCAAAATGGCGACGAAAATCGGCCCCCGTCATTCAGACTTCGTCATTCGTCATTTGGATTTCGTCATTTCGCACGATCACTTCCAGTTCGATTTCCTGAAACATGAGCTGATCGCGAATCCTGCTCAGCAAATCAATCGCACGCGCGTCCGGCGTATGCGCGCAGCGTACTTGGATGCGTGCATGTTTACCGACAAGGTCCGGATATGCTTCAGCCAGTTCGCCGTCGATCAGGAACGAAACGTAGGCGTTAAAACGTTCTTGTAATTCGTGCAGCCGCGCGTCTGAACCACCCCACGCATCGGGCTGATGCATTACAAGCACAATTGCATCCGTCTTCGAATCGTGAGCGATCACGTCAATCACAGAAACGCGATTTCTAGTTGTCGAAGATTTGCTGTTTAACGCCTCATTCATCAATCGACGTTCATGAAGCCTGCTTATTGCTCGGCTGCGACCCCTATCGTCTTGCTCATGCCCGGAATCGAAATTAATTAGGGCATGGCCCGCACGAACACAAAGGAATTTTCCCGTCTAACGCTGCTCGGCCGGAGCCAGGCAAAACTGCCAAAATCGCCCAGCGCAGCGCGACTGGAGACATTTCCGAATCCGGCGCGCCGCAGCTATCGCATTCACTTTGAAACTGACGACTTCACCTCGCTTTGTCCGGTCACCGGCCAGGCGGATTTCGCCAGAATCGACATCGACTACGTGCCGGGCCGGCTCTGCGTCGAGAGTAAATCGCTTAAGTTCTATCTCGGCTCTTATCGAAACGTGCGCGCCTTCAATGAGGCAGTCACCAACCGCATTCTCGACGATTTTGTGAAAGCGTGCGCGCCGCGCGAAGCAGTCGTAACCGCGCAATTTTCCGCGCGCGGCGGGATCGCGCTGACGGTGCGCGCGGACTACACGGACAAAGACGCAAAAGCTCAGCATGACGGCCGATGAAGTGACGCTTACTGCGGCGAGTGATTATGGCCCCACGACTTGAGAAGTTACGCCCAAATAAATGAAGCACGCGGTGGTTCTTCTCAGCGGCGGAGTTGATTCAGCTACGACCCTCGCCATCGCGACCGCACAAGGTTACGAAACATATGCTCTTTCATTTGATTATGGCCAACGTCACCTCCGTGAGCTAGAAGCCGCTCGACGCCTGGCCCATTTGTTAGGCGTGAAGGAACATCGCGTCATCAAGATCGACAACGGGGTCTTTTCCGGATCGGCACTGACCGATAATGTCGAGGTACCGAAAAAGCGCACCGAACAACAAATCGGAACCGGCATTCCGGCCACCTATGTCCCGGCACGCAATACGATCTTTCTCGCATACGCCTTAGCTTGGGCGGAAATCATTCACGCCGGCCACATTTTTATCGGCGCAAATGCACTGGACTTCAGCGGTTATCCCGACTGTCGGCCGGAATTCATCGCTTTGTTTGAAACGCTGGCTAACGTCGGGACAAAGGCGGCGGTCGAAGGCGTGCGCTTTCAAATTCATGCGCCGCTGATCAAACTTTCAAAGGCGCAGATCATCCATAAGGCGATCGAGCTCAAGGTCGATCTTTCCGTTACCCACAGTTGCTACGACCCGGCGAGCGACGGTCGCGCCTGTGGTGAGTGCGATTCATGCCTGCTGCGCTTGAAAGGCTTTCGCGAAGCTGGCGTGAACGATCCAATCCGGTACGTGGCGCAATGAAAAATCTGCTACGAATTTTTGAGCTGACGCGCCGCGACCAGCGCGCCGTCGTCCTTATCATGATCCTCCTGCTCGTTGTTGGGTTCGCACGACGCTATCGCCATCCGCACCCACAAAGCATTCCGTCATCATCCGGGACCGTCTCTACGGCGCCGTCCCACCCCGAAGACGAGCAGGACATTGCCGGCGACCGGCATTAGGCTAGACCGACAAGTCATTCGCTGTGCAGGCCAGGGATGGGGCCGTAACCCACAAAGGCCGGTCCCAGCTGATTGGTTTTCTTTGAATGCGCCTGCCCGAGGTTTAAATCGACGACGTTCACGCCCGATCGCAGCTTCCCTTTGTAAGTGCGACCCTCACTCGCCCCCACCATGATGCGTTGGTTGCTCCCATTTTCTCGACCGAGATAAAGCATGGTTTGCGTAATTTCCAAATCACGGTTGAAGCTGTAGGTACTCCCCCAGAAAAGGAGATCGCCGGGTTTCAGCGCATCCAAGACAGACATGTTGTTGCGCCGCGCCGGGACAACCTGGAAAGCCCCGGTTTTACGCGCCCAAACATATTGGGCGTGCGCATCTCGTGGCACGTCCTTAATACCGCTCTTCGACAGTACGTAATACACGAAACCGGAGCAATCCATCCCGCCGCTTCCCGGATCAGCCGAGTTATATTTATAGGCAAGATTTTGGGTCGCCAGGTTTAGCCCGAGATTGAGAATCCGGCGTACTCCCGCAGGATAGTTTTCGTAACCGGCAATTTCGGACGATGAAATTATAGCGGCACGAGCCGTTCCCTTTTTTGGCGACGCAGAAGAGACCGCTTTCGACGTCACTGTTCTTTTTGAAGCTGAGGAGGGCGTTTCTTCGGGGACCTTCTTTCGGGAGTCCCCTCGCGGCGGAGAAGTCATTGGACGAACAGGCTCGAAAGTCTGTGCTGCGCGTGCAGAAGAACTGCTCTTCGCAACGGCAGGGATGCCCGCCGGTGTTGATTCTGGTCTAGCAATTGCATTGCGCTCCTGCGGCATTGTCGCACCGGAAGAAGACACCGTTTCGTTCTGCAATTCCGGCATTGATTCGCTTGGGGATGCCGAGGGCTGCGCTTTTGTTTTCCGGTGAGTCGTGCGTGCTTTCTTGTGGAGTTTTTTGTGATGAGTTGGCGCTGGGCCGGTGAAAAATCTTTTGATTTTCTCACCCAATGATGGCCCCTGCTCCCTCGCGTGAGCACCGATCGTCAGAGCGACCGTTAGCACGATTACGAGTAGCGTTCGCACCTTCGCCGCCGGGCAACTACCTTTTCGTCTCAGGCAGCGAGCTCCTGCAAGACGGCCTGATTCATGCGGATACCGGCCTCGAGATTCTCGAGCGGAAAATTTTCATTCGGCGAATGCGCACGGCAGTTTGGCAGCGCCAGTCCGATCAGAAGAGTTTCTACGCCGAGGATGTTTCGGAAGTCAGAAACGATCGGGATGCTGCCGCCTTCGCGAATCAACGCGACATCCTTGTTAAACGCTTTCCGCAACGCCCGCTGCGCTGCTTTCCCGAATTCGCTATGCGGATCGGTCAGGTACCATGGGCCGTGATGCCCAACGGTCATCTCCAGAATCACGCCCGGCGGCAAATTTTCGTGTAGATGTTTCTGTGCACGATCAACGATGACGTCGGCGTTCTGATTCGGCACCAACCGAAATGTTAGCTTGGCAAAGGTATAACTCGGAATCACGGTCTTGGTTCCTGGCCCCTGATAACCGCCGCCCACTCCGTTAATTTCGGCCGTCGGCCGCGCCCACAGGCGCTCGAGAGTGCTGAAACCCGCTTCGCCGAAAAGCGATGGCGCGCCCGTCTCGTTCAAAACCTCGGCGTCAACATCAACCGGTAGTTTCTTCCAAATTTCGCGTTCCCAGTCCTGCAGCGGGACGACATCATCGTAAAACCCACCAATTGCAACGCGTCCTTCCCGATCATGTAAACTGGCGAGGACTTGCGCCAATGCCGCGGCCGGATTTGCTACGGCGCCGCCATAAATTCCGGAATGCAAATCTATTTTCGGACCGGTCACCTTTAGTTCAAGCGCCGCAACTCCGCGCAGTCCGTAACTTAAAGTTGGAGTCAGTCGCGCGATCATTCCCGTATCTGAAATAACCACCACGTTACAATTCAACGCTTCGCGATTCTGTTTTAAAAAATTCCCAAGATTCCCGCTGCCGATCTCCTCCTCGCCTTCAATGACAAAATGCAAATTCACTGGCAGCTTGCCCGTCTGTTCGATCTTTTCCTGCACTCCCAGGATGTGCGAGAGAATCTGGCCCTTGTTGTCGGTTGCTCCGCGCGCGAACACGAATCCATCTTTTAAGACCGGCTCAAATGGCGGCGAGTCCCACAGGTCGAGCGGATCGGGCGGCTGCACGTCGTAATGACCGTAAACCAAAACTGTGCGGCGATCCGGCTGATGCTTGTTGCGTGCCCAAACCACAGGATGCCCAGCGGTAGGAACAAGCTGAACGTCCAATCCAATCGAAGACAGCTTCTTCACCAGCCACCGCGCACATTCGTTTACGTTCCCAGAATACTGATTGTCCGTAGAAATACTGGGAAATCGCAGGAATGAATAAAAATCTTCAAGATAGTTGTCGCGCATGCGTCCATAGTCGAATGACGAATGCAGAATGTCTAATGACGGAGGAAACGTGAAACCAATGCCGACGCACGAAGAAATGACGAAAGCCGAAACGACCAGACAAAACATTCGAGGATGCTTTCGTCATTCGCTTGCCTCGCCGGAGCCCGGCGAAAGCGGGTCATTCGAGCTTCGTCATTCCAGCCGACGCCCCTCTAAATGTTGTAGGTCCTATCGCATTAACCCCACTATCTAGTGTAATTTCCCTTGTCAGACGTACCGACTGGCTATATTCACAGGTAAGGTTGAGGTATCGGCTGGCCATGCACTTACAATCGCTCGAGCTCCTGGGCTTCAAGTCGTTCGCCGACAAAGCAGTTTTCAATTTCCACGAAGGCGTGACGGCAATTGTCGGTCCGAACGGTTGTGGAAAATCCAATTTGCTCGACGCCGTCCGCTGGGTGCTCGGCGAGCAGTCGGCCAAGTCGCTGCGCGGTGGTGAAATGGCTGACGTCATTTTCAACGGGACTGATTCTCGCAAGCCACTTGGCTTCGCCGAGGTTTCGCTCACCTTCACCGATTGTGCAGCCGAACTTAATGTCGATTGGAGTGAGGTGCGCGTCACGCGCCGCGTCTATCGTGACGGGAATTCAGATTATCTAATCAATAAAACACCATGCCGCTTGCGCGATATTCAAAATCTGTTCGCGGACACTGGGGTGGCTCGCGCTGCTTACTCGATGATGGAGCAAGGCAAAATCGACCTCCTGCTGAGTTCACGTCCGGAAGATCGGCGCGCGGTTTTTGAAGAAGCGGCTGGCATTACGAAATCCAAAACGCAGAAGCGGGAAGCGCTGCGCAAGCTCGAAGCAACCGAAGCAAACCTTCTTCGCATCGGCGACGTAATCAAAGAGGTCAAACGTCAGATCGGTTCCTTGCAACGTCAGGCTGGCAAAGCGCGCCGCTACCAGGCTTTACACGCCGATCTGCGCATCCTTGATCTCCATCACTCCCGCAACCAACTCGATACGCTGGAACGAGAACTTGCTGGCGCTCATCACGAAATCGCACGGCTGGCCGGAGCCGAACAAGAGACACGCACAAAAATCGATCACAGGGAGGGGGAAATCGCGGTGGAGCGTGAGACGCTGGATCAAATCGACCTGCAGATAGCGCAGACGCGAGCCGAGTCTCAGCGTTTGACGAGCCAGATTGCAGCGCATCAGAACCGAATTGAGTTCAATCAGCAACGCGCGCAGGAATTGGCGGAACTGATCGAGCGCGCACAAAAAGAGATTGCGACAGCGGAGAAAAAGCTCACCCAACAGACGTTGCAAATTCAGGAAGCCGATTCGGTGATGCACAAGAGCGCACAGATGCTTGAGTCGAAAGAGGTCGACTTGGAAAAACTAATTAATGAATTGACGCAGTTGCGCGCAGAACGGACCTCGCGCGAAACAAGCTCGGCGGAGTTGCGAATGAGTTTGACGAAGCTAGAAGCCAGAATTTCCACGATCGAGGAAGAATTGTCTGGCCTGAGCGCCCGGCGCGAGGCAACCGCTGCGCAAATTGGCGGACGCGCGTCAGAGATCAGCGAAGCAGCGAAGAAAGGTGAGAAAATCGCGGCTGATGTTGCGGCCGCGCGCGCTTCGGCCACCAACGAGCAAGAGCAATTGCAAAGGTTGCTGGCGGAAATGCAGAACGCGGAACAGCACGTCCATCGGCAGCAACAGCTTCTGGCCGAGGCGGAAAAAAATCTAGTCGACCTCGAGCCGAGAATTGTAGAGAAAAAATCGCGCCTCGAGATTCTACACCAGTTCAACCAAGAAGGTCTGGGTCTGGCGGAAGGCTCCCAAGCCGTGCTCACGCAAATGGCTGGTCTGTTTCAGGAAGCGATTGTCGCTCCACTAGTTTCGCAGCTCGATGTCGATCCAAAATTCATTGCAGCGATTGAAGCTGCACTTGGCCGCAACTTGCATGCGATCATTTTGAGCGACGGCAATGCCGCAGCCGACATCATTGCCCAATTAACGCGCAGGAAGCTTGGACAGGCTGCACTCCTTCTGCCGCAGAAGAGCGGATTTGTTGCTCAGCCTGGACGAACCACGCTACCGAAATCGGCACTCGCCTGGGCCACCGAGAAAGTTGCCGCGCCGGGATCGCTGGACGCGCTTGTTCGACAACTGCTTCAAGGCGTCGCGATTTTTTCGAAGTTGGAACACGCTCTCGAATGCAAAAGAGATGACCCAACGCTCGCCATGGCCACGCTCGCCGGCGAATTTGTTTCGCCCGAAGGAATTGTCTTTGGCGGGACCGTCAACACGAAATCCGACTCACTGCTCGAGCGCAAAGCGGAAATCGCAAATCTCGAGAAGGAGAAGGGTTCATTACTGCAACAGCGTGACGTTTTCTGGCGAAAATGCGATGAAGCAAAGACCGCCGCTGAAACCGCGGCGAAGGCTCTGAATCAAGCCCGCGACCGTCATCAAGCTGCGCAACTCGCCCACTCCGCTTCAACCGGGACTGTGTCGCTGCTCGAACGCGAGCAAATCGAGGTTGCGCGCAAGTTCGACAATCTCCAATCAGAAAGGAAAACTTTGGAGGAACAAGTCGGTGCCGCTGACGAACAGATCGACAAAGTCCGGCGGGAATTGGCCGAAAGGCGTGCCCAGTTTACGAAGCAACAAGCTGAGCAGCAGGCCGCGGAAAAGGTGGGGAAAGAGAATGCAGCGCGCGAAGCAGAGACGGCGGAGACGCTGAACCAACTTCGCCTCTCGATTGCGACTGAACGGCTGCGTCACGAAAGCTTGCTCGAGCAACAACGGGCGATGACGGCTCGCGAAGCGGAGCTGACTGAGTTGATCACGGTCCGGCGTGCTGACATTTCCAGTTACGAGAGCAAATTGGTGGCGCAAGCCAGCGAGTCGGACAAAGCCTCCGCCGCGATTAGAGAAGAAACCGTACGATGCGGCGAAGCTGAGGCGAGTGCGGAGGCAATCGCAAAGACACGGGCAGATCGCGTATCTGTTATCGGCGAGCACGAAACGACGCAGCGCCGTTTGCGTAATTCATTAAGCGAATTGCAGGACCGCCGCGGGCGGCAGCAAGTGCGCGAATCGCAATTGCATTTGCAGATCGAAAATCTCGCCGAACGCATCTCCCGTCATTATCAGGTGGATTTGCGAGCATTTAGTGCTGAGAAACCTGCCTTCGAGAAGACCTTGCGCGCACAATTGAAGCGGCGTTCCGAGACTACGGTTGCGCTGGCTGGTCCAGAGAACGCACGTCCCTCGCCTGCACCTGTCGACGCCCATGCCGGCGAGCGCGATTTGAGTGATACCGAACTTCAAAACTTGATTGTCGATCTCACACGTCAGCTCGACAACATGGGCCCGGTTAATCTCGATGCCGTTCAGGAGTATGATGAGCTCGAAGAACGTTACAAGTTTCTCGAAACACAAAACAATGACCTCGCGAATTCGCAACGCGAATTGCTCGATGTGATTGCGCAAATCAATTCAACCACTCGGAAGATGTTTGCCGACACTTTTGCGCAGGTTCGATTGAACTTCCGCGAAATGTTCGGCGAGCTGTTTGGCGGCGGCCGTGCGGACCTGTTATTGATGGATGAAAATGATCCGCTCAACTGCGGCATCGATATCGTTGCCAAGCCCCCGGGTAAACAACTGCAAAATATTTCTTTGCTCAGCGGGGGAGAGCGCGCGATGACCGCAGTTGCGCTGCTCTTCGCAATTTACATGGTGCGGCCGAGCCCGTTCTGTGTGCTGGATGAAATCGACGCGCCGCTCGATGAGAGCAACATCAACCGCTTCACTCGCGTGCTCGACCGATTCGTCAGGCAAAGTCAGTTTATCATTATCACCCACAACAAACACACCATCGCCAAGGCGGATGTGCTCTATGGTGTGACCATGGAAGAACGCGGGGTGAGCAAACTCGTCGGAATGAAGTTGGTTGAGCGTCGCGATGACGAGCGCGATACCGTCGAACGCGATGTAGTTTCCTCACAGCGAAATCTTCCGCTGGTGGAGAACGAACATACCGAAAAGAAAGTCAGTTTCGCCGCACGATAGGTGGCATCAGCTTCTCCCTGGCACGCGTTAGCGGTGCGAAGGCGGCCGAAGACGATGCTCAAGCCTGGCGGTAGGCTGCCTTTATTTAACAACGCATTGAGACGTCTTCGTACCCTAAGGCGTGCCAGGGGACACGCGTTCCACCTAAAAAAAATTTTGCGCGTGATTGTCGATCTTGCGTAGAATTGGCCGATGCTCCAGACGGCGCCGCGCGGTAAAAAGTCAGCATCGAAGAAAGCGCCGTTGCCAGAGCGTTATCTCGAAGCGTTTCGCTGGATGCTGCTGACACGCACGTTTGAAGAAAAGCTGGTCAGCCTTTATCGCGGCGGCCAGATCACGGGCGGCGTTTACATTGGCAAAGGCCAAGAGGCAGTCAGTGCCGCCTGTGGACTCTTTTTACAAACGGGCGACGTTTTCGCGCCGCTCATCCGAGACCAGGCTGGGCGATCAGCATTCGGCGAACCCCTGGTCGATGTCGCGCGCACCTACCTGGGCTCGATCAAAGGGCCGATGCGCGGACGTGATGGCAATATTCATCGCGGTCAACCGGGCGAGGGGCAGCTCGCGATGATCAGCCACCTCGGTGCGATGGTCTCTGTCATTGTTGGCGCCCTGCTAGCGAAACGTTGGCAGGGTGAACGGAATTTTGTTGGGCTGACCACCATCGGCGAAGGCGGAATGCAAGCGGGAGCGTTTCATGAGGGATTGAACATCGCAGCAGTCGAGCAGGTACCCCTCGTGGTCGTAGCCACAAATAATCATTATGCCTATTCCACCCCCAACGAGCGCGAATTCGCCTGCACCGATTTGGTCGAGCGCGCAGTCGGGTACGGCTTCGAAGGGTACGGTGTCGACGGCACCGATCTGGCCGCGTGTCTTGATGTGATTGGCGGCGCAGTCAGACGGGCCCGGGCCGGTCGTCCGCCGCAGTTAGTGGTGGCCGAGGTTCTGCGTCTCTCCGGTCACGGCGAACATGACGACGCCAGTTACGTGACCGCGGAAATCAAGCAGGAACCGTTCGCGCGAGACTGTTTGAAGGTCGCAGAGAAAGTGATCGTCGATCTTCAGCTCGTCGATCGAGAAACGTTGCAGTCCTGGCGTGATGAGGCTTCGGCGAAAGTGGAGGAAGCAATTACAACCGCGCAGAAAGAACCGGCTCCCGACGGCAGAGCTGAAAACTGGTGCGCCTTATCGCGACCAGAATTTACCGACGACGTGGAAGAGGATGAGTGACGAAGCACGAACCCTGCAAGGCCGTGACGCGTTAGATAGTTACATCGGAACCCCGATTCAACGATTTAGCGATTTAACGGTGGCGAAGCCATGAGCATCACCTATCTCGAAGCAATCCGCGAGGCGCAGGCCAAACTCCTGCGCGATGACGAACGCGTCTTCATCTACGGACAGGATGTGGGCGGCACCTTTGGTGGCGCATTCAAAGCGACCAAGGGACTCGCCAAGGAATTTCCGGGACGGGTGCTGAACACACCGATCAGCGAAGACGCGATCGTGGGCACCGCGATCGGTGCGGCCATCCATGGGATGCGACCGATCGTAGAGATGCAGTTCGCCGATTTCTCCAGCATCGCCCTAAACCAGATTTTGAACAACGCCGGCACACATTACTGGCGAACGAACATCCCGGTACCGATCACAGTGCGCTTGCCGTCAGGCGGGACGAAAGGCAGCGGACCCTTCCATAGTCAGTCGATGGAATCGATTTATGCTCACTATCCGGGGCTGATTGTCATGACACCAGCGACAGTGGAAGATGCTTACACAATGTTGATCGAAGGAGTCGCGATCGACGATCCGGTTGTCTATTGCGAGCATAAGTATCTCTATTACCACCTAAAGGCGGACAAACTGGAGAACGATGGAACACCACTCGGCAAGGCGCGGATCGCACGTGAGGGACGTGATCTTACCATCGTCAGTTATAGCGCGATGACGCAGGAATCGTTGTTGGCTGCCATTGAATTGGCGCGAGAAGGATTTGAAATTGAGGTTGTCGATCTCCGAACGGTCAAGCCGATTGATACCGACACCGTGCTGGCCTCGGTCGCGCGCACCGGACGATTGCTCGCGGTCGGTGAATCGTTTCCGTGGGGCGGTGTTACTGCTGAAGTAATTGCGCGCGTGGCGAGCGCCGGATTTCATTTGCTCGATGCCGCGCCGGCGCGGATTAACGCGAAGGACACGCCCATCCCATACCACCCGAATCTTTGGTCAACCCATCGCCCGAACGCGAAGGTCATCGCCGAGCGTGCGCGAAAACTTCTTCGAGAATAAACTTATGGCACGAGTTCCAATCATCATGCCGCAGCTCGGCGAATCCATCGCCGAGGCGACCATTGTCGATGTAAAAGTAAAACCGGGCGACGAAGTCGTGGCCGATCAGGAAATCATCGAAGTGGAAACGAACAAGGCCGTGATGGGCGTTACCACGCCGTGCAAAGGCAAGATCGATAAGATCACCGTGGAAGTGAAGGGAACCTATCCAGTCGGCGCGGTTTTGGGTTACGTGGAAGCAAGCGAAGCCGACGCGGCCAAGTTCGCGAGGCAAATGCCGCCTCCGCAAACAGAGCAGGAGCTGGCGGAGGAAATTCCTGCTCGTGCCGACCAGGAAATCACTCCCGCGCGGCAGGCAAAAGCAGCGACGCGTGGCGGCAATGGCGCGCGAACGGAAGCGATGCCCGTGCCGGCCGCCCTCAAGGGCGCGAGTTTTGTCTCCCCGCGCATCCGAGCGCGCATGGCTGAACTGCAATTAACCAATGCCGACCTCGCCGGAATCATGGGAACGGGGGCGGGAAATCGCGTCACCATCAAGGATCTGGAAAATTTCCTGACCAAGATCGACAAAGAGAAGTCGAGCGCGGCCTCGGCCATTCGGGCGGGCGTTGCCGACGCTATGCGAAGAAGCTGGTCGCGACCACTGGCCACGATAGGCTCATCGGTCAATCTCGATCCGGTTCTGCAAGATCGGCAATCTCGTGATCCGAAACCCGGTCCCGCGCTTTACGCGGTGCGCGCGCTTGCATTTGCGCTTTCGGAAAACCCAGGTGCTGCCACCAAGCTCGTTGGCAATCGCATCGTGCAAAGCGAGTCTATCGACATTGGTTTGGCAATCGAAGCCGAGGACGGCATCATCGTGCCAGTGATTCGCGCCGCCGACAAAACGTCTCTGGGCGATCTCACGGCAAAATATCAGGAGCTCATTGAGCTTGGACGAAAGCGCCGAATCTCGCCGGAGATGCAGAGCGGAGGTATCGCGGCAGTTTCAAATTTCGGAACCTTCGGAGTGGAATGGGGCACGCCGATTCCCCTACCCGATCAGACGATGATCCTCGGCCTCGGGGTTGGAAAGAAAACTCCGGTGTGGGACGAAAACAAAAAAGAGTTCATTCCGAAAACGGAGGCCCAAATCACCTTGAGCTTTGATCATCGCAGTCTTGACGGAGGTGGTGGTGGGCGGTTGCTCAGGCGCGTGATCGAACTGCTAGAAGACCCGAGCAAGCTCTGATCTGGGGAGGGCAGGCTGCCAACCTGCAGGTCTCGGCAGCTTGCCGAGACCCGGCCAATTCAGGCGTTATCTCAGAATTACATGTGCAAAGATGTTGCGGGCAGGCTACCCGCAACTACAGGCTAGCAGCCTGTGCTCCCCAACACGCGCGACGCTACCCAAAACGCTTGCGAGGGGTGCGGCGGGAACTTATCGTTTGGACACAATGCTCATGCACGAGAACACTGAATTTAGTTTGAGCCGCGAGGTGGAGGCGATTGAGATTCCGAGCGGCCGTAAATTGACGCTTGAAAAAGGCACCCAGGGCGTGATCACGCAAACGCTCGGCGGAAGTTACACAATCGCTACTCCGTACGGGCTTTCGCGTATCGCCGAAAAAGATTTGGATGCGCTTGGGCTGGAGAAGCCGAAAGCCGGCGTGAAAGAAAAGACCGCGCAGACGAACGGCGAAGCGTCCGAAGAAGATGTTTGGAACCAGCTACGACAATGCTACGACCCCGAAATTCCGGTCAACATTGTCGATCTCGGCCTGGTTTACGATTGTCGGTTGATCAAAAAAGACGATGGCAGAACACGTGTGGAAGTGAAAATGACGCTTACCGCGCCGGGTTGCGGAATGGGGCCTGCCATCGCCCACGATGCCCAAAGCAAAATCCTGGCGATCGATGGTGTCGATGAAGCTGACGTGCAACTGGTCTGGGATCCGCCCTGGAACCAAAGCATGATCAGCGAAGCGGGCCGGATGAAGCTGGGTATGATGTGATCTGACGCGAGCCGCCGGTCTGCGGGAGACGGAGTTGCTCTTCGAGCGATACCGCTGCGCGACGTTCGATCGGGCGCGAATCATGCCTGTGAAGCGATTTAGAGAAGTCCGCGATGAGCCAGTAAAATGAGCAATTTCATGTCTCCTGAAAAAAAAATGGCACAATTTCAATCGACTCATTGACAGCGACGAAACGCGCTGCTTCTGTGTGTCCGAGCTCAAGGATAAAATTTTCCGCGCGCAATCTTCGAAGGAACAACATGCCCTCCACTGAAATTATTTTAACCGAAAACGTTCCCGGACTTGGCGCTGAGGCGGACGTCGTGAAGGTGCGTCGCGGCTACGCCAGGAATTATTTGCTGCCTCGGGGGAAAGCCTACGAAGTGACGCCGGCTGCATTGCGCCAGCTCGATAATTTGAAAAAGAAGCGCGCGGAACGTGAGGCGCGCGAGCTTAATGAAGCGGAAGAAATCGCGCGACGGATTGGAAAGATGCGAGTGACGTTTACGCTCGCTACCGGCGAGACCGGAAAGGCATTCGGATCGATTACGGCGCAAGATATCGTAACTCGTATTCAGAATGAAATCGGGCAGGAGATCGATCGCCATAAAATCGTTCTCGAGCGCCCGATCAAAGACACCGGCGAACACGAGGTCGCAATCAAACTGCACCACGACGTGACGGCGCAGTTTACATTCCAGGTAAAGTCGTCCGAGGAAGCGCGAACTGCGGAAGTGGAGCCGACGGCCGAACATCCGGAAAAGAAACGCCGCGGGTTTTTCCGGCGACACAAAGAAGAGAAAAAAGAAGAATAATAAATGGCGACTCAACCGTCCTCCGGGATTGGTGGAGAGCCTCGTAAAGCAGCGGGAAATGGCGCTGGCAGAGGTTCGGTTGCGCGGAGCGAAAGAAAAGTTTTTCCCATTTCACCGACAGGTTCTGCGCAGGATATTCACCGGGCGCCGCCGCACAGCACGGAGGCAGAGCAGGGCGTGCTTGGTTCGATGCTGATCTCGCCCCGCGACACCATCGCGGAATGCGTCGAGAAAATTAACGAAGAATATTTTTACGTCCCCGCACATCAGACCATCTACAACGTGCTGGTCGATCTTTGGAACGCGGGAGAAGCCATTGACTTGATCACGTTTACCCAAGTTTTGCGCGATCGGAACTTGCTCGAGAGCGTGGGCGGGGCCGCGTTCGTCACCAGCTTGTTCACTTTCGTGCCGACCGCCGCCAATGTCGGCTATTACCTCGATATCGTCCGCGATAAGTACATTTTGCGCTCAATCATCACCGCCGCCACCGAGAGCGTGCGCCGGGCCTACGAGGAGCAGGACGAAGTAAGCAATCTCCTCGACGAGGTGGAGCAAAAGATTTTTGCCGTAGGCGAAGACCGTTTCAAAGGCCAGATGCTGTCGATGAAGGACCAGGTCATGGAAGCGATCGAATCAATCGAGAAGCTTTATGAGAACCGAGGTGGGATCACTGGCATTTCTACCGGGTTTAACGAACTGGATCGAATGACGAACGGGATGCATCCCGGCGAAATGATCGTGATCGCCGCTCGGCCGAGTATGGGCAAGACCGCCCTTGCCATGAACATCGTCGAACACGTCGCAGTTAACGAAAAACTTTCGGTTGGTGTATTCAGCTTGGAAATGAGCAGCCAACAACTTGTGCAGCGCCTCCTTTGTTCGCGCGCACGCGTAAACCTGGCAAAGGTCCGCGGTGGATTTCTCGCGGAGCGCGACTTTCCAAATTTGACGGCAGCAGCATCAAAATTAGCAGAAGCGAAAATCTTTATCGACGACAGCTCGAGTCTAAACATCCTGGAGTTGCGGGCGAAAGCACGTCGGCTAAAAGCACAGCAAGATGTTCAGCTTCTCACGATCGACTACCTGCAGTTAATCACATCGAGCTCTCGGCGAGCACAGGATAATCGGCAACTGGAGATCACCGAAATCTCTGCAGGATTGAAGGGCTTGGCCAAAGAGTTAAAAATACCCGTGATCGTGGTCGCGCAATTGAATCGGCAACCCGAACAGCGTTCGGGCGGCACGCCGCGGTTAAGCGACCTGCGTGAGTCTGGAGCCATCGAGCAGGATGCTGATCTGGTAGGTCTCCTTCTTCGACCGGGTTTTTACGAAGAAAAAGATGATGACGACAAAGACGACCAGAGAGTTCATGACGACAAAGCTGAAGAAGCCGAGTTGATTATCGCGAAGCAAAGAAACGGGCCGATTGGCACAGTGCCCTTAACCTTCTTCAAGCAATTTACGCGATTCGAGAATCAGGCACGCCTCGCGGAGGAGCCGGAGGAAGTGTTTTAGAGTAGCACACGCGTCTCGCTTGTCTGGCGATCGCGTCTCGCAATCGCGAACTTTTCTCTGGCGCGTCAATCACTCCAGAAACCGATCGGGATAAAGGATTGTTTCGGCGAGGCGCCGAAACCAACACGCGAGACGCGTGCGCTACCCGAGACTTCTTGCCGCCTCGACCACGTGCTTGGCGTCGATCCCGCGTTCTTTCATCACTTCGGCGCCGGGGGCGCTAAGACCAAACTCATCCAGGGCGACCACCTTTCCGTCGAGACCGACGTATTGGTGCCAGGTCTCAGCAACTCCAGCTTCGATCGCGACACGTTTACGGCACTCATTAGGCAAGACCTCTTCTCGATATGCCGCCGCTTCACGATTGAAACGCTCGAAGCACGGCATCGACACAACCCGGACACCATCACCCAGCTCCTTCGCAGCAGCGAGCGCATGTTGCAATTCGCTACCACACGACATGATGATCAATTCGAGTCGGGTTTTTTCTCTTCTTGCGATGTAGCCGCCACGGGCCACACCCTCGCGCCGCGCCGCGAGATCGACCTCGTTTAATATCGGAACAACCTGACGCGTGAGCGCGATCAGGGTTGGACCATCAGTTCGTTGCATTGCCGCGACAAACGCCCCAGCGGTTTCTTCCGGATCAGCAGGACGAATGACATCGATCTGGGGCATCACCCGAACGGAGCTGACTGTCTCAACTGGCTGATGGGTGGGGCCATCTTCACCGACGCCAATCGAGTCATGGGTGAAAATGTAAACGTTGGGGAGCTTCGCGAGCGCTGCGAGCCGAATGGAGGCGCGACAATAATCGGTAAAGACCATAAACGTCGCCCCAGACGCGCGGAACAGACCCTGGTATGAGACGCCGTTCAGGATGGCACACATGCCATGCTCCCGAATGCCAAAGCGAACGTTGCGACCTTTCGGATTGTCACGCGTGAAATCCTCACCATCCTTGATGTAGTTTAAGGTCGATCCGTGCAGGTCGGCGCTCCCGCTCATGAGGAGCGGCATCGCTTGTGCGATTGGCTGCAACGCCTCGCTGCCTGCCTTGCGCGTGGCAAGCTTGGCGCCTTTTGGGAACTCCGTAATCCTGGATAACAAATCGTCTGGAACTTTTCGCCCGATTCCGTCATCGAGCATTTTGGCCAGGTCCGGATTTTTCTTGCGCCAGCCGTTATAACCTTTTTCCCAGCTCGTGTAATCGGCGAGCAATTTCTCCTTGTGCTCAACGAAGTATTTTCTCGTTTCTTCCGAGACAAAATAGTGTTCGTCTGGCAAGCCAAGCCCTTTCCGCGCAGCATCAACATATTTTGCTCCCGCTTCCCCGTGCGCTTTGTGCGTGCCAGCCACTTCCGGAATGCCTTTGCCGATGAGCGTGTGCGCGATGATGAATTGCGGTTTTCCGTTATCTCGCTCCCTTGCCACGTTCAGTGCGTCCAGAAATTGTTGCATGTCGTGACCATCAATTTCCTGAACGTCGAATCCGTACGCTTTGAATCGGGTGCCGGTATCTTCGCTTTGTGTCTCTTTCGCCGCCGCATCGAGGGTGACGGCATTGAAATCATAAATCAGGATCAAATTATCGAGACCGAAATGACCGGCGAACGCGCTCGCCTCTGACGCGACCCCTTCCTGCATGCAACCATCGCCGGCGAGACAAATCACATGTTGATCAAAAATTCTGTGTTCGTCCGTGTTAAACCGCGCGGCCGCCATCTTCAACCCCACCGCGATACCAACGGCGTTACCAACCCCTTGCCCCAGGGGACCAGTCGTGCACTCCACGCCCGGCGTCTCACCGAATTCCGGGTGGCCCGGCGTTTTGGAATGCAGTTGCCGAAAACGTTTAATTTCCGACATCGGCAAATCGTACCCGCTCAGGTGCAGCCAGGCGTAAAGAAACATGCTGCCATGTCCGGCCGACAGCACAAAATAATCGCGCCCAATCCAGCGCGGCTGGTCAGGATTATGTTTGAGCAAGTAGCCGTAGAGGACCGCGCCCATTTCGGCGCAACCGAGCGGAAGCCCAAGATGTCCAGATTGCGAAGCTTGCACCGCGTCCATACACAAACCGCGCGCTTCGGTCGCGGCACGAGAAAGAGCTTCAATGTTCAAACTCATGTGACCTTATTAACGGAGCATTGCCGAATTGGAAACGTTGAAATTCGCGCTCGCGCCTTTCGGCGTATAAAATGCAGAGCAATTTCGAGTATGAATCAGCCGGTGCTTCTTCACATCGTCGAACGCCTTGAAGGCCTTCTGGCAAAGCTGCCGGCTACAATTCAAAAACCGATCCTGAATGAGCTTACCCCCCTGAAGGAACTTTTCCTGCAACAGCGCCCGCCCCGCTTCATCTTGACCGGATCCATCAAGAAAAGTGGGCCTGAGCTCGTGGACTTGTTTTTTGGGAAGGCTGAATCGGGCACACCTGCAACCGTGTTTCGTTGGCAGGAATTCAATGTCGATGGGCACGGCACAATCTGCCTTTTGGACGCACGCGGGGCCGGCGAGGACGGGGCGGATGCGGTTTCAGAGGAATTGCAGCGTCAAGCCGGAGACGTAATTCTTTTTGTCGAAGAAGCGGCTGAAGCCCGGCAGCGTAAGGCCGAATTCGGAAACCTGATCGCCTGCCTTGAGTGGAGCGGCGCCGCCACCACCAAGGTTGTCGGAATCTCGTTTTCCGCCGGCAAGGCGACGTCTACGCGCCGTTGGAGAAAGGACGAGGCCGGTCAAGGTTTGGCCGAACGTCTCGGCGAAGCGTTAAAACGCGAAGGGGAGCTGCCTGAGCTCGTTGTCTTCGATGCAGTCGAAAAAATTCCTGAACGAGTCCAGCTATTGAGCTCGATCCTGACCCGCGCGTTGCCGAACGAGGCACGCCTTGAGATGACACGTATTTCACATGACCGCGAGTCCCAGCGCGAGATCGCACAGCTTTTGGTTAAATCGACCAGCGCCATTTGCGCAGCAATCGGCGCTCAACCGATTCCTCTGGCCGACCTGCCGATTCTCACCACTCTGCAATTGGTAATGGTGTCCGGCATCATGTACCTCAGTGGACGCGAACGAAGTTTGCGCGCAGCCACCGAATTTGTCGGTGCAATTGGCGCAAACGTCGGCGCCGGGATGCTTCTTCGAGAGGGTGCCCGAGCACTGTTGAAGTTTCTTCCTGGCTGGGGCAACGTGATTTGCGGAATGGTCGCGGGGGCCGGCACGTATGCTATTGGCCGCGCCGCCACCGCCTTCTTTCTGGAAGGCGTTTCCCTGAAAGAAGCGCGCCGAACCTATCTTGCTTCTCGCAGGAAACGGACTTATCCCGGTTTGCCATCCCCGGAAGACGCCAAATCCAAGGGCAGGCATAAAAAGTGAGTTTGCCCGACGGTCGATAACTTGTGAATAAATTCCGTTTGGCGAAGCATTTTGTTCACACCTTTTTGTGAAAAAAGTGCTCATTTTTGCCGTTCTCGAACGGAGGTCGTCAATTTCGGAATGAGGTTATCCGAGATTAACGAGACATTGCGCAAGATCTGCGTCTCGCCGGTCCGAAGCCTCGGTCAAAACTTCCTGCACGATCGAAATCTGGCGCACTGGATTGTGCGGCAAGCCAAGATCACCCCGAATGACTATGTCGTTGAGATTGGACCCGGCTTGGGTGCACTGACAGCCTTTCTGCTCGAGAGCGGCGCACGCGTTCTGGCAATTGAGAAAGATGCGCGCCTGGCCAAATTTTTAGGCCAGAAGTTTCAAGATCAAGAATTAGAAGTGCTGCATGCCGATGCGCTCCAGTTCGATCCACGAATACTCTTTGCGCAGCCCCAAGTAAAACTCCTAGGAAATCTCCCTTACTACGTTTCCAGTCAACTGCTCTTAAGGTTCATTCGATTTCCAAGTCCTATCTCATTAAGTGTGTTGATGTTACAGAAGGAGATGGCGCGACGGCTTACAGCTTCTCCGTCGACCGCTGATTATGGCGCGCTCACCTTGCGCGTGCAGTTTCATTATCGAATCAAGTATCTGCGCACTGTTCGCGCGACCGTCTTTTTGCCGCAGCCCGAGGTTGATTCCGCTCTTCTGCAAATTACACCGCGCGATCCCTTCGAGTTACCCGAGTGTGATTATGATGTATTCCAAAGGATGGTACGGCGGGGATTTTCCCAACGCCGGAAACAACTGCGTAAATTGTTCCGCCAGGAAGCTCCCGATTGGGAGAACGCAGCCGGGGTCGTCGGTTTCTCGCCGGTCGCCCGCGCAGAAAATTTGTCCCTGCAACAATGGGTCGGGCTGACAAATTTAATTGCATCCCCAACGGTTTCAGAGAACTCCGACGCCGGCGATGACCTGTTTCCAGTCGTTGATGAGAACGACCAACTTATAGGGACGGCGCCGCGGGCCGAAGTGCATGGGAATAACTTGCGGCATCGGGCTGTGCACATGCTCATTTTCAACGGTGCTGACGAGGTTTATTTGCAAAAGCGATCGCGCCATAAAGACCGACATCCGCTTTTGTGGGACTCGAGCGCAGCAGGCCACGTCACTGCCGGCGAGGAATATGATGAAGCAGCCAGACGAGAATTACACGAGGAACTAGGGATTGACGTCGCGCTGGAAAAACTCTTGAAGCTGACCGCCTCGGAAGGCACCGGACACGAGTTCATCTGGCTGTACCAAGGCCGGCACGCTGGTAGACTCCAACTCAACCGAAAGGAGATTGAGTACGGCGAATTCTTTCCAGCCGCGCTTGTAAGGGATTGGCTGACAGCCCGCCCGCGCGATTTCGCACCCGGTTTTGCCCGGTGCTGGAACGCCTACTGTAAAAGTAAGCCCTAGCGGCTTCGCCTTCGCCGACCCCTCGGCCTTGTTCGCATTTTAGCGACGCGCCCCATCGCCGTGCGCTTAAATGCTCGGGCTGCACGCCGGGCCGCTTCTTTTCCGCCGTAGACGGAATCACTAAACATCTTCGTGACCGCGGTCTTGCCACGAAGAAAATGAACTTGAAAACCGTGGGTTTGTTTCTTTGCGCGCACCTTTGTATCGATGCGGCGAATGTTAGGTTCTGAATCAGGATTTGGCCGTTTTCGCATGAGATTAAGCCTAACCAGTAGCGCAAACGCAGCCGGAATCAACGAATGTGTGTCGATTTATGATGTGGGCCCCATTCTTGGGGTGGCGGCAAATCCCAGACCCGCCACTTCTTTTCATACTCGGCTGCTGGCAAAAGCGCATAGCCCGGATGCCGCGCCGCGCGCAGCCAGGTCACAATTCTTACCAGATCCGACTCCGCCATCGTCGTGCAACCAGTGGTCGGACGCTTGACCCCGCGACGAATATGAAAAAAAATCGCGCTGCCTGCTCCCGGCACCGGCGGCTCGGCATTGTGTCGGATCTCGATAAGCCAACGATAGGCAAAATCGCCTGATCGCATTTTCTCATGGCTGTAATTGTTTGGCGGATTTCTTGGATCGATCATCACGTGCCGATTGTATTCGGGCGAGCGCGGATCATCGCTCCAGACGTCGGCCTCAGTCACCTGATGATAAGGGTAATCACCGCCCACTGGTAACTGAGGATCATAACCGAAAACCTCGCCGATCTTAAAAACGCCCGCTGGGGCACGGCCATCGCGTTCCTTTTTCTTCAATCCCGGCTCGTTTTGACCGGCCAGACCAGCCCCCCAAGCAAGGCCATTCTTGCCAAATAGGACTGGAACCGGGGTAGTAATCGCGGTCCACTTTGCACCGCGAGCTCGCTCAAACAGCTGAAGCTTTCCCTGCATCGAATTCCAACCCGGTGCGAGGCCGAGAATGAGCTGCGTGCAATCGGCCGGCACACCATCGGCACGCACGTTGCTGACCAGAAAGGCGAGCAAGCCAAAAAAAAGTCCACCCAAGCTCGACATAAACATTTTCAATTTCAGACGCGCACTTTATTGATTCTCCCGCTTCCGTCGTGAAAAAATTGGTTGCGCTCCCCATTATCTTTGCCGCCGTCCTGGTCTGCTATGCGCCCGCCACGGGGGACGGGTTCGTCTGGGACGACACCGCGTTGATCCTGCGCGACCCGCTGCTTCGCAGTTGGCGCCTGATTCCAGAAGGTTTCAACCACTTCTTATTTGTCGATGCCACTGCTTCGAACTTTTACCGTCCGCTCCAGAGGCTCACCTACACGCTCGATTACGCTGCATTCGCTTTCCGCCCAGGGCCTTATCATTTGGTTAGCGTTCTTTGGCATGCCGCCGCCGCGGTTGCGTTTCTTTTTTTTGCCGAGGAATTGCTAATCGTATTCGGATTCGCGCTGCGGACGCGCCGCCTTATCGCGATGCTGGTAGCCCTGGTTTGGGCAGTTCATCCGGTCCAAAGTGCAGCTGTTGCTTACGTTTCAGGCCGTGCTGACCCGCTTGCAGCTGTTTTCGGTTTCACCGGCCTTTACTTGACTCTCCGCGGTGCGCGCGTCGCCGGCCGGGGCAGGTTCTTCTTTCTCGCCGGGGGAGGCGTTGCGCTGCTCCTGAGCGCACTAAGCAAAGAGACCGGGCTCGTTTTTCCAGCGATCGCCATGCTATTCTTCGCGTTGAGAAATAACTGGACAGCGGTCTGGAAAACGCTCGCCGTTGCCGCGTTCGTTTGCGCAATCTATTTTAGCCTGCGAGCGGGTGCGGAGAAGTTTCCACCGCCCGAGCTGAGCCCTCCCCCACCGCTACTTGTTAGGCCGATCATCGTAGCCCGGGCGATGGCGGAATATACCGGCTTGATTCTGTTCCCGACCAACCTCCACATGGACCGCGACGTAGAAACGCACCCCGCCGGGTTCAGCGATGCAAGCTTGACCGCTGCAGCGTGGCGAGAACTCCAAACCCTCATCGGTATGCTACTGATCGCCGCGTTGTTCTGGTGGTTACTTCGCGCACACCGACGGAATCGCGCTGCGTTCACGGCTTTGTTATTTGCGCTGATAACGTATTTGCCGGTTAGCGGCATCGCGACCTTGAACGCATCCGTCGCCGAGCATTGGGTCTACTTGCCGAGCGCGTTCTTCTTTTTAGCGGCATCGATCGAAGCAGCAAGCATTCTCCCAGGTCGCTGGCAAAGCTCGATTATCAGATTCGCAGCCACATCTTTATTCATGCTCTGGCTCGTTTTTCTCGGCGGGCGAACGTTCGTTCGCACCTTCGATTGGAAAAATGAGCGAACATTCTTCGAACGAACGATCGCACGGGGCGGCGATTCTGCGCGGATGCTAATTAACCTCGCCGGCGTCGAGTTGGCCGAAGGAAAACTCGAAGCTGCCACGGTGCATTTGCATTCTGCGCTGCAAAAAAAACCAGACCAGCCGATGGCTGTCCTGAATCTGGGAGCGATCGCGTTGAAACAGAACAATTTCAAACTGGCGCGTGAGCTCCTCACCCGGGCAACCAAGATGCCACTAGTCGATGCGCGGGCGCACGAGCTTCTGACCGTTCTTGAAAATAAGGAAAGCCGGCAGGTCGATCTGGTGCGGTTGCGATTGGCCGCGCGAACCGGGATCCCGAATTGGGAGATCGAAAGACGTTACATAAATGTTCTGGATGAAAGTCGATCGACTGGTGCGGCGATTAATGAGCTACTCACGTGTCTGCAAACCCAGTGGTACCGCGCGGAAAGTTGGCGATTGCTCAGCGAACTGGAGCAAAAGGCGGGACACCCTGACCAAGCCGCCAATGCTCTCGCGCAGGCACGGGCTTACGATGTCCATCTGGGGGCGCATCCGCCCGGATAGTGACTCGGATTTCTGCTGCCGAACGAAAGTTCTGCCGATCTAACGAACGCTCGGCCCGCGTAAGTTTGTAAGACACCGAGAGCAACTCCGGAACAGGAATAGGCTGTTTTGTCCTGAGCGATTAAACCCGCGCTAGTGTTAGGAAGCTGGAGGCTTCCGTAATTTTCCGGCGACGTCCTGCTCTAGCGTTACTGTTGTGGTGTCTCTAAGGCTTCTTTACATTTTGCCACCAGTTCGCTGGTAGGGCCGGCGCCCTGCGCCGACCGGACGCTCCGCAGCGTCTCCCTACCACTGGCTTCTCCTGCAGGTAAACCAATTTATGACGCTCCACACTAACAGGCAGGAGCTACCCACCGGCGCGGATAATCAGCCAGCGGTCGACACTGGCTTCGCGCGGGGCGCTCCTTTGCGCGGCACTTTTTCGGCAAACTCGAAGCCCACCTTGCCGTTCTCCAGTTTCAGACGCGCCGAGAACGGACGCCCCTTTTTCGAGATAAATTTCGGAAGCAAATCAGTTTTGCCAGAGACGACGAGTTTCTGGGCCTGTTCTTTTGGTATCTCACGATGCAAAATCGTTTTGCTGATGCGGAAACTGCAGGGCTTTGGACTTCCAACCGCGTTCTCACATGCGTATGCGCGCTCGAGAACATAAACCTGTCCTTTCTCACAAACCGGACAAAGCCCAAGCGTCTCATGTTTTTCCTTGTCGATCTTCTGCTCTGCGTCGAGGCCGTTTTCGCCAAAATCGAATTGCGGTTTCTTCTCGGCGCCAAGTTTAACTACCGCTTCGAACGGGCGACCAATTTTACTACGGAAACCTTGCAACGGACCGACCCGCCCTTTTGCCAACAATTCGTGGACCTCCTCGGGCTCAAATTGTCGCGAGGCCATTGTTTTCCACATCAGCCAATCACAGTTTTGACAACGGAAGGTCTTGTAATCCTCCTTGATTGGACCTCCACCGCAGTTGGGACATTTGGCTTCGATAATTGCATATTCACCCTCGATCGTTTCGCCGCGGAAGTTACGTACTTTCTCGACGATCTCTCGCGTCAAATTGCGGATATCCTCCATGAAATGCTGGCGATCCAGTTTTCCATGGGCCATTTGCTTTAGCCGCGATTCCCATTCCCCGGTCATTTCCGGAGTGCAGAGAACGTCGGTATGCAAATTCCGCAGCAGCGTAATCAAAGACAAACCCTTGGCCGTGACGATAAGCTCCTTCCCCTTGCGTTCGATGTAACCGTCATAGATCAGGCCCTCGATGATTTGTGAACGCGTGGCTGGAGTCCCCAGGCCCCGTTCGCGCATTGCCTCACGTAACTCTTCATCCTCGACCAGTTTTCCCGCGCCTTCCATGGCCGAGAGCAGAGTCGCTTCTGTGAAACGCGCCGGCGGTTTCGTCTCATTTTCCTTGATCTCAACCCTGAGCACTTCAGCCGACTCGTTTGCCGAAACCGGAACGATCGCCTGCTCGCCTTCACCGTCCGCTTCCTTGCCGTAAATTGCGAGCCAGCCGGGCTCGACCATGATTTTTCCGTCGGTCCTGAACGGCTCGCCCTCTACTCGAGTGATGCGCGTTGTCACTTCAAATTGTGCCGCTGGGTAGAAGACAGCGATGGTACGCCGCGCGACCATGTCGAAAATCTTTTGCTCGAATTCGTCGAGATGCCCCGGAGAAGTGCCGGTTGGAATAATAGCGTGGTGATCGCTCACCTTTGCGTTATTGAAGACGCGTTTGGTCGGTTTTACCCAATCGTTGCGCAGCGCTTTCTCGGCGTGTCGAGCCAGCGTCGGATCATGGAACGTCGACATGACTTTGCGAACCTGAGCGAGATTGTCTTCTGGCAAATAACGCGAATCGGTCCGCGGATATGTAAGGACCTTGTGCTTTTCGTAAAGCGCTTGCGCCAGTTGCAAGGTGCGTCGCGCGTGCAATCCAAAACGATTGTTCGCTTCCCGTTGCAGAGTCGTCAGGTCGTAGAGCAGCGGCGAAAGTTGCGTCGACGGTTTTTTCTCTTCAAGAACGAGGCCAATCTTGCCCGCACATTTATGCTCGATTGCAGCGGCTTGTTCCCGGCCCCAAATCCGTTCAGCCCGCGCATCTTCATCTCCATCTCTCTTAAAATTTTCATCGAACCAGCGGCCACGATAACTGCCGGCCCCCACCTTGAACTCAGCACGAACTTCAAAATACGGCCGCGACTTGAACCCACGGATTCTCTCTTCGCGGCCCGCCAGGATCGCAAGCGTCGGCGTCTGCACCCGGCCTGCAGCGGTCATTTGGAATCCGCCGCTGCGTGAATTGAAAGAAGTCAGTGCGCGAGTGGCGTTGATGCCGACAAGCCAGTCGCTTTCAGCACGCGAGCGGGCGGCATCGGCCAGTGGCCGCATCTCCTGTTCCGAGCGCAGCTGCTCGAATCCAGCCCGGATCGAGTCCGGCGTCATCGATTGCAACCAAAGCCGGCGCGTCGGTTTCTTTCCTCCGATCCAGCGCATGGTATTGCGAAAAATCAGTTCGCCTTCCCGGCCTGCGTCGCACGCATTGATGACCTCGGTAACATCCGGCCGGTTGACCAGTTTCTTGAGCAAATACAAGCGCTCTTTGGTTTTTTGCTTCGGCACCAGATCAAAATGGTCCGGCAAAACTGGGAGATTCTCGATATTCCACTTTCCCCGCTTCACTTCCGCCCCCTCTGGCGGAACCATTTCAACCACGTGACCGACAGCCGATGAAATCACATAGCGGTCGTTCTCGTAATAGTCTTTCTCGTGCCGAAATTTTCCGAGGACGCGGGCAAGATCACGCGCCACACTCGGCTTCTCAGCAATGATCAGGGACTTAGCCATTTGGAAATGAATGCGTCACCGAAGGGGGAAGCAGGTCGCGCGCGAGCTCAGCCCAATTTCACAAAGTATTTTCCGGGTAACTGCTTAACGAGATGCTTCAGTTCAAGGCGGAGGAGCGTAGAAGAGACCGTCGCGCTTGGCAAATCGCATCTAGCCGAAATGCGGTCAATCGGTGTTTCCGAGGCATCAATCGCGTCAAAGACGCGGCGCTCATCTGCGCTGAGCGGCGGGAGCGGACGTGCGGCCGCTTCCGCGGATGGTCTGGTCTCGGGCAAAAGAATTTGCAGATCGTCGAGTATGTCCCCTGCGCTCATGACTAATTTCGCCCCCTGCTGGATGAGCCGATTTGACCCAATCGCGCTCGGCGCGTTGATTTGCCCAGGCACCGCATAGACCGAACGGCCCTGCTCGAGCGCCTGGGATGCCGTGATCAGCGCGCCGCTGTTCAGCCCTGCTTCGACCACCAGCACGCCGTGACTCCAACCGCTGATGATGCGATTACGCATCGGGAAAGTCTGCCGATCTGGTTCAATCTCCATCGAGAACTCGGACACGATCGCCCCGTTCCCGTTGCGAATTTTTTCAGCCAGTGCCCTGTTCTCCGGCGGATACAACTTCGATAATCCGGAGCCGATGACCGCAACGGTGCGACCTTTCGCCGCAAGCGCACCTTGATGTGCGGCGGTGTCGATACCGCGGGCCAAACCGCTGATGACGGTTAATCCCGCGTAGGCAAGTTGATAGGCAAGTTTCTTGGCTGACTCCATTCCGTAATGAGTCGTGCGCCGCGCGCCGATCACGCCGATGGCATGATGATCTCGATCCTGCAATTCGCCCCAGACGTAAAGCACGATGGGCGGCGCATGAATTTCACTTAGCGTCTTCGGATAAGACGTCGACTCCTGCGTAATCACCGTCGCGCCGAATTCGCGAATGCGCTTCAATTCGGCATCAAGATCGACGATTGATTCCCAGCCCGAAATTTGGTCAGCCACGTCGTGGCCGATGCCTTCGACCTTCCGAAGCTGATCGCGTCTGGCGGCAAGAACCCGCTGCGGCTCCCCGAATACTTCCAGCAGTTTGCGAAGACGCACCGGCCCGACGGTTGGCAGCATGTTGAGCGCGATACAAGCTTCAGTCGCGTTCATGTGATAGGGGCCCTCCTCGGGGCCAGCGGCTGTTCAGCTCGGTGTTCGCCACGGCGAACACCGTTACCAGGCTGCGCACAAGATTTGGTCGAACCTCAGAACGGAATCTCGTCCTCGTTTGCCCCGGTTGAGGCAGCGGCAGCTTCTTTCGGTGGTGGCGTGCTCAGCTTTCCGCCGCGGGATTGTCGATCTTCAGGTTCCGCTTCGGCGGGAGTGCCACCGCTCGGACGGCTGCCGAGCAATTGCATGGTCTCGCCGATAACACGCAGTTTGCTTCGCTTTTGCCCGCTTTGTTTGTCGTCCCAGGTATCGAGTTGGAGGCGACCTTCGATGAACACAGGGCGTCCCTTTTTCAAATACTCGCCCGCGATTTCGGCGAGACGCGACCATAGCGTAACGTCAACGTAGGTAACTTCCTCGCGTTTCTCGCCATTCTCGAGGGTGTAAACGCGATTAACGGCGAGACCCAGATCGCAAACTGCGCTTCCTTTTGGCGTGTAGCGTACCTCCGGGTCGCGGGTGAGGTTTCCAAGCAAAATAACTTTGTTAAAACTGGCCATGCGCCTGTTGTAGCGAAATTATTTTGCCTTCGCCAACTTTTTCGGCGCTCTCTCCGCCGCTTTTTTGCGCAATCGCTGGTAATGCTGGCGGTAAACCTCGGGATCGAGCTTAAACTTTGAGCGCAGTTTCGTGATCAGCTGCGGATCGGCATGGAAGACGAAGTTGACGTAAAAGCCGGAATCGAGCGGGCCCGCCACGTAGGAAAACGGGCGTTTGTCCATTTTTTGCACCTGCTCGATTTCGGCGCCTTCTTTTTGAAACTCTGACTCAAGGCGCTGAACTATCTCGTGCACGCTATCCTCTGTACCCTGGGTGTTAAGAACAAGGAACGCTTCGTAACGATTTTTCATGATTCTTCAGCTTTGTTAAATTTGTTCATCGCGGAAACCAAGCCGTTGTCAATTGCCCATTTCAGTGCCTCAGCTGCGGATTCGATGACCGCGGCTACGAGTGGCTTCTCCTCGTCTGAAAATCTACCCAGAACGTAATCGACTCCGCCGTCGCGAGGCGCCGCGCCGATACCCACGCGCAGCCGGGGAATTTTTTCGGTCCCAAACTGCAGCAGGATTGATTCGAGGCCATTGTGTCCACCTGTCCCGCCGTCCGGTCGCAGGCGAATGCGCCCGAGCGGCAACGCCAGGTCATCTAAAACAACCAGAATCTCTTCCGGAGCGATTTTATAAAACTGCGCAACAACAAAAATCGGCAGCCCGCTGCGGTTCATAAAGCCCATCGGCTTCATCAAGAGCGTCTTGCCCCATCTTGCCGTCACGGCCTCCCACTTTGCCGATTCTTCCCATTTTGCTACTGATTTCGCCGCCAGAAAATCAACTACCTTGAACCCGATGTTATGCCGCGTCTCTGAATACTCAGGTCCGGGATTTCCCAAGCCCACAACCAGGCGAATTGACATGGTGGATCGGCTTCTCCGAAGACGATGCTAAGAGCAATCGCCGTAGGCGCAAGATGATTGCTCGAAGGACACCAGACGCAGTGAAAGATTAAGCAGCAATGCCGCCATGGTTTAGCAACGTGTTGAAGACAACACATTCCACCTTTACCAAGCCGGCGATCGAGCGAATGCTCATCACGGAGCGGCGCTCTCCAGAGCGCCGTTTAAGCTGAACGACGGCTGCGAAGCCGGCGCTCCTCGAGACTTTGCCACGTCACAACCTTCGCGGACTGTCGGGAGTTCAGATTCAAACGACAATCTCGAGCCAATTGAAAATTGGATTTATTTCTTCGCCTCTTTTTCCTTCGGGGCTGCCGCCGCTGGCTGTGCTGTTGCAGCCGACTCGCCCTCCGGTTTCTTCTCGGTGATCACTTCGGGCCCCGCCGCGCCTTCTGCAGCGACTGGCGTTGGTTCCTCCTCCACCGCCGGGGCGAGCACGGAGAAAGCAGTAAGCTCGAGCTGCGCTTTCGCGGTGACTCCGGCCGGCATTTGAATGTCGCGAACATGAATTGAATCGCCGATGTTCAGGTTTGACACATCGACCGTGATCCGATCGGGCAAATCGCGCGGTAAGCATTCCACTGCAAGTGTCCGCAAACTTTGCTCGAGCAGTCCGCCGAAATTTTTTACACCATTGGCGATCCCAATTGCTTCCAGGGGCACTTCAGCATGAATCTTTTCATCCATCGACACGGCGTGAAAATCGATGTGTAAGATGTCCCCACCCACGGGCGAATGTTGAATCTCCTGGACGAGCGCGCTGCGACTCGATTCTTCGCCATCGATCTCAAGCTCGACCAAAATATTCTCGCCGGAGGCGTGGATTAGCATCGCATTAATTTCACGGGCTGAGACCTGCAATGGTTGCGGTTTGTTCCGGCCGCCGTAAATGATTGCAGGAATAACACCGCGCGCCTTGAGTCTCCGCGCCGCCGCTCTTCCAATTGCAGTGCGACGTTCTGCCCTGAGTTTAACCTGTTTAGCCATTGTTATCGATTTTGAACAGCGAGGAAACAGATTCGTCATTATGAATCCGTTTCATGCCTTCTCCGAGTAATTCGGAGATGCATTGCACTGTAACCGGAAACCCCTCGATCCTGCGCACCGGCGTGCTGTTGGTCGTTACTAATTCCTTAATTTTCGATTTTTGCAATCGCGGAATTGCAAGATCGACCAGCACAGCGTGTGAGACCGCAGCGTAAATGTCGAGTGCACCTTGAGCTTTCAGGGTTTCGGCCGCGGAGGTGAGCGTACCCGCGGTCTCGGTAAGATCGTCAACGAGTAAGACGTCGGAATCTTTCACGTCCCCGATGATGTAAAGCGCTTCCGTTTCTGTGGCGCTTTTGCGTTGCTTCGCCACGATGGCTAGGCTCGAGTCCAGCGCGTGGGCGTAGGCTGAAGCCATTTTCAATCCTCCAACATCCGGCGACACAACCACCGTCTTTCTCGTCAGCCGTTTACGAAGATACTTTATCAACACCGGCATGGAATAGAGGTGGTCCACCGGGATATCGAAAAAGCCCTGCACCTGTTGCGCATGCAGATCCATCGTCAACACGCGATGCACGCCTGAAGCGTGGAGAAGATTCGCCACCAGTTTCGCCGTGATTGGAACGCGAGGCTGATCTTTCCGGTCCTGTCGCGCATACCCAAAGAATGGAATCACTGCGGTGATTCGATCCGCGCTGGCGCGACGCGCAGCGTCCACCATGATAAGCAACTCCATCAGGTGCTGGTTGGTCGGCGGTGAAGTCGGCTGAATGAGAAACACATCGCGACCTCGCACGTTCTCTTCGATTTTGATATAGGTCTCGCCATCCGGAAAAGAACTGATGGTTGCCTGGCCGAGCGGCGTCCCAATATATTTGCAGATACGTTCGGCCAGGTCGCGGTTGGCCGAACCGCTAAAGACCTTCATCTCAGGTTGGAGCGCGAACATCGGAGCGGGCGCTAAATTAGGCGCGCAAGCTCGACATTGGCAAACCAAGAATATGCTCGAAGCGAACTTTCCGAGTGGCGCTTGCCAACAGGGCAAACTTTCGCAAGATACTCCCAGAGAGTGTTGTGTCCACCATGATCGCCTCCGATGCTATCCGAATAGAGCGTCCAATTACTAATTCAAACGTTTTCGTTCACACCCGTTTGGACGCGATACCTGTCCTGGCGAGCCTCTTTCATCTTACCTACTTTTTCGGTCTCTTCTTTCTTTATCCACACACGCCGCTCTGGGTGATGCTCATCCTCGGCTTCGTTTATTCGCTGATGATCAATGCCAACATCAACGGCATCGGTCACAACTTCATCCATAATCCATTCTTTCGCTCGCCCCTGCTCAACCGACTTTTTGCCGTCGGTCAATCCATCGCCTGCTGTTTCTCACAGACCTATTACGACGCTGTTCACATGCAACACCATAAAGGCAACGCCGATCGACCCGACGAGCGCGGGCAAACGGTGGATTGGATCTCGATCTACAAACACGGCCATGATGGCGAAGCGGAAAACCCGTGGAGCTATGTTTTTCTCAGTTTTTTTCGCGACGACGTTGGAGCAATTCGCAGAGAGTTGCGCAAACGCGACAACGGCGACCTCACCTGGGGAAACATCGAGCTGGCCGCTTTTGCCACCACCCTTTTTGTCATGTTCTGTTTTAACTGGCGTTACGTCATTTTTTATTTCCTGCCGTTCTTCTACCTTGGTCACTGCTTCAGTTATTTGAACGGCTATTTCAGACATTACGGGGCGAATCCGGACAAACCCGTGGCGTGGGGCGTGAGCAGCTACGGAAAGATCTACAACTGGCTTTTCTTCTACAACGGCTATCACGCCGAGCATCATTTCCGCCCGAAAGTGCATTGGACGAAAATGGAGAAGTTTCGCCTGAGCATCGCTGAGTTGCAAAAGCAGGAAGGCGTGCGCGTCATCAATCACGCGCACATGCTCGGGTTCTTGGATTCGACTCTTCCCAAGCGGGACGAACGCGACCGTGTAGCGGCGTTTGCGGAAAACGCCGAAATCAAATAAACAGGCGAGTGCCGCGGCAAGCGCCTCTGCACCATTTGCTGGAACTATTTCGCAAAATTCGCGCGCAACTTTTCCTTCTTCGCTTCGCAATCTTCCTGTAGGCGTCGCATTTCAGTTGCGAGCTGCTTCTCCAGCGCTTCCACTTCCTCCAACTTCCCGGTATTTTGCGCCTTTTGGATCTCCCCTCTCAGCAAAAGTTCCTTCTCGGCAATCCGCGCCTTAAAGGTCGAATCGATCTCGGCCAGTTCTTTTTTCTGCTCATCGGTCAGCACGAGGCTTGGCTGACTTTTCTGTAAGCGCTCCATCGCAAGCTCGTAAGCCGATTTCATCAAAATCTTGCTCTTCCTCTCCCTCTTACTCTTGCTCCTGCTCGTAATCGAATCAATCGTAAGATGGATATCTCTTGAAAGGGACAGATGAAAATCCGGCTTCTCAGTATTGACTTTGACGGCACACTTGTCTCTCGGGTGAGCCAGCCAGTCCTGGATCGGCAATGCCTCGAACTAATCGGCGAATTGCAAAACGATGGCGTGACGTGGGCCATCAACACCGGCCGATCCGTCGATCTACTCGAATCCGGTCTGGCCGACTTTGATTTTCCAATTCGTCCCGATTTCATCCTCACGACCGAACGTGAGGTTTTTCGTCCCGGGACGAACGGAGAGAAGTGGGAACCATTTGGCGATTGGAACGAACGCTGCGCACGCGACCACGCCGAACTATTTTCGAACGCGCAATCGGTCCTGGCCGAAGTAGTCGACTTCGTCACGCAAAAAACAAAAGCGCGACTGATCTACCAGGCTGACTACCTCGAAGGCCTTGTCGCCGAGAATGATGAAGAGATGGGACGAATTACCGACTTCATCGACCGTGCGCGACGCAAAGAGCCAAAGTTCAATTATCAGCGCAACACCGTTTACCTGCGCTTTTGTCACGCCGACTACCACAAAGGTGCGGCTCTGGCCGAATTGGCGCGCTTGATCGACGTCCCTCCCGAAAACATCTTCGCTGCCGGCGATCATCACAACGATATCTCGATGTTAGATGGAACAGTCGCAGGTATGCCGTCGTGTCCGGCAAATGCAATCGAACCGGTCAAAAGCGCCGTGCGCGCCGCCGGCGGTTATGTCGCCGACAAAGAATACGGCGCTGGTGTTTACGAGGCGCTGCGCTATTTCGTGAAAAAGTGAAAGGTTAAAACGTTAAAATCATTTTCACGCGCGAAGCGACATTTCACCGTTTCAAGGTTGCAACCTTGCAACATTCTAACCATTTAACGTTGTAACATTTAACTATTTAACCTCAGCAACCGCCAGCGCCAGCGGTTCGTCGGCTTCGATTTTTCCGGCAAACCGATTGGTCATGTAGGTCAAAAGCAGGACCCAAAATGAAAGGGCAAGACCAAACAACGGGAACTGTAACGCCAAGGGCAAGGAGTAAATAATTGCCATCAATGGTATCCAGACAGCCCAGGTCGCGATCAGCGTCGGGATAATTTTATCGCGGTAATGTTGCCAGGTGAACAATTCGCGCACGGGACCCATCGAGACGCCACTGTTTTTCCATTCATAGGTGAGAACACCGAACGGTGCCGCGAAAAACGGATTGTAACCAAACTGATCCACACAAATTTTAGCGGCAACCACTGGAAGCGTCACTACATCACCGAACCAGGCCGCCTCACTGCGGTACAAAAGATCGACCAGCGAACCATCAAATCCCCAGACCGGAACAGTGAAAAGCAGATTGCGCAGATTCCTCCGGTGCGGGCGGCCGCGCTGGAAGAACAAAATGACAAACAACTCTGGAATGAGTGCACCAGCCGTAATCGACGCAAGCAACACAAAGCTCAAGCCATGGTAACGCTTGTAGCGAGCGAACCAGTTGATCGCGCTCGCGACGGACGGATGCGCATAATACCCGATTAGCAGCCCCAGCATGACAGCTTGAATAATGAGTGCGGGCACCGCGTTGGCTCGGGCCGCCTCCCAGCCGATCATCAAGGGCGTGCGTGATCGTTCCATCGCCGCACATAGTTCTTCGCCTCCTTGGGCGATCAAGCCCAATTTTCCCGGTCGAAAAAGTAATTACCAGCCTACACCAGCGCTTGGAACGCCCGACGTCGCATTTGGAGTCAAGGTGCCTTCACCGGGCACCTTTTCGCCTGGAACCGCGGCAGGCGCGCCCTGCTCCGTTACCACCCCGGAATCGGACGAAGCGCAACCTGTGATCAAGCCAGTGACAGTAATCAAAACGATATGGATAACGAGGCGTCGAATCACGCCCGAAAACTAACCACCTTTGGTCAATTCTCCAGTGTAAATCTGTGCCCAGCCGGTTTGAAGAAAACCATCCTTCCGGTAAAATCTTTCGTGGAATACAGGGCCAAGGTTGACATCAAATCGCTGCAGCTGCACGAACTGCGAGAAAGTGTTCGCGCTCTCGGCGAGGCGGTTTATCGGGCCAGGCAGATCGCAGAATGGCTCTACAAAAAACGCGCGTGTTCATTTGAGGAAATGACTGATCTGCCGCGCGATTTGCGTGCGCGTCTCGCGGGGCAATTCTCGCTCGGCAAGCTTGAGGTGGTCCGTGTGCTTGGCGGGCAAGATACAACAAAAAAATTCCTCTTTCGTTTGAGTGACGGAAATCTGGTCGAATCAGTTTTAATCCCGGCCTCGCCGGCGCTTTACGGAAGCCGATCAGATCGGCGGACGATCTGCGTGTCGACCCAGGTCGGCTGTGCCTATGGCTGCAAATTTTGCGCGAGTGGCCTGGAGGGCTTTGTTCGAAACCTGGAGCCAAATGAGATGGTCGATCAGATTACGACGGCCGAAAAGGCGAGCGGTAGTAAGATCGATAATATCGTTTTCATGGGAATGGGCGAACCGCTTGCCAACTTCGATAATGTAATGCGCGCGGTCCGAATCATAAATGCGCCCTGGGGACTCGGCATCGGGGCGCGTCATATGACCGTCTCAACGAGCGGACTCGCGCCGCAAATTCGCAGGCTGGCCGAGGAACCTTTGCAAATTCGCCTCGCTGTTTCGCTCCACGGAGCGAGCGACGAAGTGCGCGGCCGGATTATGCCGATCAATCGCCGCTACAACATCGACACTTTACTTTCGGCCTGCGACTATTACGCATCCCATAAAAAACAGCATCTCACCTTCGAATATATCTTAATCAAGAACATCAACGATGCCGACGAACAGGCACGGCTTCTGGCGAAACATGCCCGACGAGTCAAAGCAAAGGTAAACTTAATTCCGTACAACACTGTTCGGGGCCTTCCGTGGTCGCGGCCGCTGCAAGATCGCCAGGAACGATTTCTCTCTATCTTACGCGATTATGGAATCGCAGCCACGCTGCGGCGCGAGAAAGGAGACGACATTGAAGCCGCGTGTGGACAACTGCGCTTACAAACGAAAAAGACAAAGCCAGTTTCCAGCTGGGTTTCTTTTTAGTGAAATTCGGGCGGAGCCGGCCGATTCCCACCAGCGAATATCCGCCTCACAGAATCGGATTGACCCTTTCCCCGTCCCTTCGGGGAAGACGATCCCTCGCCGCAGCCAGCTTGTTTGCTCGATTTGTAGAATCCGAATCAGTCTGGGCTACAAATTTTTTGCGCGATTCTGAAAGCTGGCCTTTAGTCAAATATGCCCGACTTCGAGCGCGAACCTGAACGAGCTTGGGACGAATACGATTGGGAGCGCTTTCTTCAGCAGCAGGACCAGAAGACGGAGAAGTATATGGACTTACTGGAGAAATACCTCGACGACCCCCGGCGCGACGAAATTATTGCGCGCGAAATGGGTTGGTCGGGCTTGGCCGGTGATAACGACTGGAGCGATGAGATCGATGCGCTAATGAATGATGACTGGAAGCCGGCAGCCGAAGATGAAGAACCGAGCGATCAAAAAAGCTCAGCCACCGAAACATTCGAAGAACATGGCCTTTACCGTGCCGCGTTCGCGCTAACTGTTTGGATCGACAAGCTTTTCGACCAGTATCCGTCACTGCAAAATGAACCGGCGGCGGTCAAATTAGCCACCCACTCCGCGCTGGCGAGCGCCAAGCTGGCGGCGGCGTTAAGCGACTATCAGGGGGATGAGATTGGGATGACGATCGCTTATTTAAAACGCGCCTTAAAGGCAATTACTCTCTCGATGGAGGCGGCGGCGCGGCTCCTTTCCGACAAGCTGGTTGCAACTGCCCAGTACGCGGTTTTGCAACAGCGACTTTTTCAGGTTCGTGACGGTATCATTACCTTGATGGGGGAATATCGCGGCGAATGGCGGCGCCGCTTCGGCTCCGAAGGCCTTCGGGGTTGAATGAATTGGCGGTCGGCTCCGTCAAATTATGCGAGCGGAAGCGACTCCGGCTCAAGCCGATGTGTCAGACCTGGATCTGGTGAGGCAGTGCCAAACCGGCCATCCTGAGGCATTCGACGAGCTGGTCACTCGCTACCGCACACGAATTTTCGCCATGATTTACAATATGGTCCATAATGAAGCCGACGCCTGGGACTTGGCACAGGAGAGCTTTGTCAAAGCGTGGAGGTCGATTGACCGATTTCGGGGACGTTCTTCATTTTATACCTGGATTTATCGGATTGTGATGAACGTGACGATCGATTGGCTACGGAAAAAACAAATCAAAGGCTCAGGAGTAGAGTTTGATGAGTCTATTCAACTTAAGGAAATCGACCCCGCATCTAAAACCGCGCCAAAGGCTGATCCGTTGCCCCACACCCGGATGGAGCGCGGTGAAATCCGCGCCCGCATCGACGAAGCGATCAAACAGTTGTCACCGGATCATCGTGCCGTCGTCCTGATGAAGGAAATTGAAGAGATGCAATATCACGAAATCGCAGAAGCACTGGGCTGCTCGATTGGCACAGTGATGTCACGACTTTTTTATGCGCGCAAGAAATTACAAAACTTGTTGAGGGACGTTTATGAAAACGTTTGAAGAGAAGTGGACCGCCTGGCTGGACGATCAACTGGGTGGCAAAGAGCTGACCGAATTCGAGGCATCCCTGTCCGATAAAGCGCGCGCGGACGCGGAGAAAGAAGAGGCCCGCAAGCTGGGGGCTCTTTTGAAGGAACACATCGGAGCGGACGTGTTGAACAATCAGGAGTTTTTTAGCCACCAGATTCGCGAACGAATTCGGCGCGAGAGCGAGGCGCAAAATCGACCTGGCTTTGGCAGGGCCGGATCAACATGGTGGAGCATTCGCCGGTTGGCGTGGTCAGGCATCACTGCCCTGGCGATCTTCGCCATCTTCGCCGTCGCCGTGATGCGCGAAAAGAACACGCCTGAGCCATCGGAATACCTCACGCAGATCGTGAATGCTCGAGTCGATTCGGCGGTGAGTCCGAACGCCACCTTTTCGATGTTCGAGACCAAAAAAGACCGGGTAACCGTGCTGTGGGTCGAGGGATTGCAGTCATTGCCTGCCGATTACGCAGCAAGATAACGCGTCATGCGAAGTCGCGCCTTGATTGTCACGGCTCTGCTGGCGCTGGCGGCAAGCCCAGGAGCGACTGCGGGACGAGCCGCCGAGCTAGTGTGGAGTGGTTTGGTCATTGCTGAAAATGTTGCCGAGCCATCGGCGATCCCTCCCGAACTGAATCATATCGAGCAGACGCTGAAGGAACTATTTGGCTACAATCAATTTCAAGTTATCGGGCAGTCGCGGAACAAGCTAAGAACGGGAGAAGAAGATTGGCTGGCTTCGAGCAAGTATTTTGCGCTGCATGTCGACGCTCAGGGTGAAAGCGACAGCGGTTATGCAGTCAATTTAAAACTCTACAAGGAAAAAGAGCTGCTGCTGGAGACTGACACGAAATTGAGCAAGCACAGCCCACTTGTGATCAAAGGGCCGCTCGTGGGCAAGGGACAACTGCTGCTCGTTTTAATGGTTGAGGGCGGAGAGGCGACCGGTTCTTCACGCCAAGCGCAACCCGAATCAAATCAATTTGTGTCCGCCTGGCGCCATTTCTCGCGTGCGATCCGCGAGTGGTTGCCATAATCGAGGAAGATTGCGGGCGCACGCTGCTTTGGTTTAATGGAGGCGTGCGCCGTCCTCTCGCCTTAGTTATTTCAATGAGCTTGGCCGGCAACCTAAGCGCAGAGAAGCCTTTCGATTTCACAACGACTCCCGGAAAACTGCCGAAGCAAGTCGTTCCAACCGAATACTCAGTGCGAGTGGTTCCGAACATCGAGAACCTCGCTTTCACCGGCACAGAAACAGTCAAGATTGAAGTGCGCGCGCCGGTTCGGGAGCTGGTTGTCAATGCAGTCGAAATCAAAATCGCCGCCGCATCTGTCGACGAAAAGCCTGTCCCCCGCAGCGCGGTCAGCATCGACCATAAAACCGAGTTGCTTAAGATCACGCTTGGGTCCGAGCTGCACATTGGAATGCACACGCTTTCGCTCCGGTTTTCCGGAAAGATTAACCAGCAAGGACGTGGACTTTTCTACATGCGCTATCAGGAGCAAGGCACAGGTGCAGAGAAGATTGCGCTCGGCACCCAATTCGAGGCGACTGATGCGCGCCGTTTCTTTCCGTGCTGGGATGAACCCAGCTTTCGGGCGCGTTTTCAACTCACCGCGGTTGTTCCCGAAAACTGGATGGCCGTTTCCAATATGCCGGTCGAATCGGAAAAGACGGTCGGCGCTGGCGAAGGAATCGGGGCCGGCGCTAAGGAAATCCGCTTCGCAGCTACCCCGCCAATGGCCAGTTATCTGACCGTTTTCGTTGCTGGCGAGCTGGAGTCGATTCAGACAATGGTTGCCGGAACGCTGGTTCGGGTCATTGCCACCAAAGGAAAGGCGAAATGGGGACGTTACGCGCTCCAAAGCACCGCGCAGGTTCTCGAGTATTACAACGACTACTTCGGCATCCGGTATCCCCTGCCGAAACTTGATCAAATCGCCATACCCGGTGGATTCGGCGGTGCGATGGAAAACTGGGGTGGTATTACTTATTTCGAATCAATCCTGCTTTTCGATCCGGAGAAATCTTCCGCCACTACACGAAAGACTATTTACGAGGTCATTGCCCATGAGACTGCGCATCAGTGGTTTGGCGATCTGGTCACAATGGCCTGGTGGGACAATCTGTGGCTCAACGAAGGATTTGCCTCGTGGATCGGAACGAAATGCACAGCGCAGTTCAACCCGGAATGGAAAGTTTGGGTCGCTAGAATTATTCCGCGCGATCCGACGCGACGCACCGGGATTTCGAAGGAATTAGAAATGGAGGGCGATGCAAGATCAACAACCCACCCCATCCAGCAACCCGTCGCAGACGAGGCGGAAGCCAACAGCGCCTTCGACGACATAACTTATCGCAAAGGCCAGTCTTTTTTGCTCATGCTCGAGAGTTTTCTCGGTGAAGATGCTTTTCGCGACGGCATCCGGCGTTACATGGCGGCACATAAGTACTCAAACTCGACCACAGCGGATTTGTGGAGCGCGCTGAGCGAAGCATCCGGCAGACCAGTCGATGAAATCGCCGCCGCCTGGACAGAACAACCAGGATTCCCGATCGTGAAAGTCAAGCGCAACGGCGAAAACGTTGGCTTATCACAGGAACGGTTCACGATTCATTTTCCGAACGCGCCGGCGCTGCAATGGAAAATTCCCCTGACCTGGTTTCCGGTTGGCCAAGACGTGAGGCACAGCCTGTTAATGAGCGGGAAGACGGAAAGTCTTCCCGGAATTTCATCGAATCGTGCGCTCAAGCTCAATGCCGAAGGTACGGGCAATTACCGGGTACAATATGACCAGACTTCGTGGGATCTGCTGATTGGCCTGATCGCGAGCTTGAAGGCAGCCGACCGGGTTAACCTTTTAGGAGACGCCTGGGCCCTCGCCCAGTCGAATCGCCTCTCCGTCCGACCTTATCTCGGATTGATCGAGAAACTCTCGCCCGAGTGGGAACCGGCAGAATGCGATCAAGTCATTGATACCTTCGATTACGTCAATCGTTTACTCGTTGGGCAAGCAACCCGTGAGAATTTTCAGGCATATGCCCGAAGCGTTCTCCGGCAGAGCTTTGATCGGCTCGGCTGGCAACCAAAAGCGCAAGAAACTCCCCGCGACGCGATCTTGCGCGGCAGCTTGATTCAGATGCTCGGCGACTTGGACGACGCAGAAATCGTGATGGGTTGCCGCCAGAGATTTCAAAAATACATTGTCGATCCGGCATCGGTCGCGCCTGATTTGCGCGCACCGATTTTCTGGGTGGTCGGACATTATGCCGATGAAGCCACCTGGAATGCGCTGCACGAGCTCGGACTCAGAACAACCACCATCGAAGAGAAACAAAATTACTACGACGCGCTGGCGGCGGCGCGGGACCCGGCGCTCATTGTTAAAACCTTGGAAATCTCGCTGACCGACGAGCTGCCGACGAGTCGCGCTGTTTTTCTTGTCGGCAAGGTTGCTCGATATAGCGACCATCCTGATTTGGCCTGGGCATTCGCCAAGGCAAACATGAAGGCGCTACTGGCCAAGACCGATGCGTTGGGAGCAAGTAGTTACGTACCGAGTCTGTTCACCTTTTTTTCCGAACCCTCCCGTGCTGCCGAATTGAACGCGTACGCAAAAGCGCATCTGCCGTCTACCGTGACAACTGCGAGGGAAGTAGCCAAGGCAGTCGATGAAATAGAGTTCCGCTCCGAATTCAAACAGCGCTTTGCCAAACAATTCGGTGAGTGGATCGAAAATAGCGCTGCCGGTAAATAACTCTAAGAATCGCGCTCCCGTGTTGGCGGCGACGTAGCGACTTCCACCGGGATGGCAGCTTCCGATTCCAAGCCCAGAAGTTGCGCCGCACGCCAGCCGGCTTGTGCCTGTCCAAAAACGAAAAATGCGAGCACACCCAGCCAAATCGATTGCGCTGCGATCGCCCATGCCGCAAAGGCGATTGCTCCGACAAAGCCTATGATGCTCGCGATTTTCAGACTACGAATCGGGCCAAGCCAAAGCCAAAGCAGGCCGCGAACGATCTGTCCTCCATCGAGTGGATAAACAGGCAGAAGATTGAAGAAAAGCAAAAAGCCATTGATAAACGCGAGACTGAAAACGAATTGAAAAGGATCGGGCGCAACAATCCGCCAGTGCCAGTGGACTGCTCCGAATGCGAACACGGTAAGGATTGGAAATAGCGCGGCATTCACGAGCGGGCCGGCAGCGAGGCTCCAAAGATAAGCCCCAGGCCGCGGCGGCGGTCTGACGAAAGCAACTCCTCCGAGTGGCCATAACACAATGCGGTCGACCTGACCGCCAGTCTGTCGACAGGCGAAAGCGTGCCCAAATTCGTGCATCAACACGATCACAAAAAGAGCGATATACTCCAACGCACCCCAGACCGGAGCGTGATACCGTTGTCCAAATCGCGCTACTTCGAGCGCAGCGATAATGAACCAGGTGAAATGCAGATAAACCTGTATTCCTGCAACACGAAATAATGGGAATGCACCACGCCACATTTAACGAAACGAAGCGCCGTTGCGGATTGAGCGATTGGGTCCGGTCGCTTGCAATCCTCTCACAAGTTCGACTAGCCTTGCTCGCTTTCCGGAGTAATCAACAACCGCATCGGGATCATGGAAGATTCGCAAAACCCATGGCGGCGGAAGAACTCCTGCGCCATATTTTCCGGACGATCCGTCAGCAAAGTGATACGAAGAAAATTCTTCTGCTTGGCGAAGTCGATCGCATGCTGCAAAAGTTTCGCGCCGTAGCCATGGCCTTGGAATTGTTTGTGCACGACCAAGTCTTCCAGCAAGATAACGAAGCCGCCCTCAGCCGTGCTGATGGTGAAAAGCAAATTGATCATGCCGACGATCACCCCATCACGTCTAAGCACAAAAACACGGCCACGACTCGGCTGCTCGAAGATTAACCGCAATCCGCGCAGCTGTTTGTCTTTGTCCGGTCGAAAATCGCTCTCCTGAGCAAAGAGTTCACCCAGCATCTCGGACAATTCGTCAAGGTCCGCCTCGGTCGCCGGCTCGATCACGACATTTTCGCCCATGCAAGACTGTTTTATTCCACAGACTGGTCGCGCTTGCAATCGGGTTGTCTGACAAAACCGTTCCCCGGCCAAGGGATTGATAGTAACCGCACGATCTGCGCCAGCCTGCACGCCCTCTCGGGAATTGATACCCGCCCACAGCGGCGTGTTGACGTTGACAATGCCGTGCGAATTTCTACGTTAGCCGGCCGCGCTCAGCTTTCTCTGGATATGAAACGCACTTATCAACCGTCCAAACGCACCCGCAAACGTCAGCACGGCTTCCGCGCCCGCATGAAAAGCAAAGGCGGGCGGGCGACCCTCGCGCGACGGCGCCAGCGCGGCCGCAAACGCTTGCTCCCAAAAGGGGTCGAGCGGCATTACGCGCGACACACACAAGCATGATTTTTTGATTGAGATTTCTGCACCAGTTTTTCTGGCAATCGAAAATCGACAATCTAAAATTGCAGGGCACCGTTAGCTCAATTGGCAGAGCAAGTGACTCTTAATCGAGAAAGCGATTTTTGCTCGCTTTTGCTATCGTTAACTATTTCCTGCATATCAGCAGCTTACGACGATTTTTGGGATTTGAGGTTTGACTGAAATTAGCCATTTTTTGCCCTTTTTTTGAGCTAAGGGGTACAATCAGGGGGTACAATTCTCCTGCTTGGCACCTGTTCCGCGGTGACAAGGAATCGTGCACCTACTCATCCGCCGACTTCTGCCACTGGCTTCACTTCGATAGTTGAAACGAACGATTCGTCAGAATCGACATTCTGGTAGCGCGAATCCATTTCACAAAGGCTGGCAAGACTGCCTGCCTGGAGGACTTGTCGCAAATCACTGAGTCTTCGTCCTGTAATCACAACATCGTGCCTAGAAAATTCGAAAGTTAGTTTTTCCGGGAATGCGTCAGATTCGGGGTCTGCGCTCTCTTCGAGTTGATAGTGCATCAGGTGCGAGTATGGAAATCCGAACACCCGACCATCCCTCATCTGAAATTCAATGCACAGAATTGGCTCATGAGATCGAGCAAAGGTTTCGGCTCGTTGCTTTATGCCACCGATTGCCTCACGCAAAATCGGACCGCTAGGCTTTTTGATAGACATCGTTTGCTACCTTGTGCTGCCGTGTTTGTTCTTGCCGGATGGTTCGGTCCGTCACCAAGCGAAGATGAATTCTCCATCGTTCGAACATCGCTGTCAGCCATTGCGAGGGAGCAACGCGCTGGCGTCTAATGCGTGGCAAAAGAAGCCTCCATTGGTTGTGGCTGCGCCGGTGAGCATTCTCCAATGACGCATTCTCTACGTTGATTTTCGATTTGCCTGGAAATCCTGCACGCCTAAG
>JACXTT010000851.1_pt1 | contig 52062 bp, 42 predicted proteins | sample 9270951 | NCBI WGS metagenome assembly JACXTT01 (sample SAMN15532306, study PRJNA645909) | rock metagenome | isolation source: weathered quartz diorite | place: Puerto Rico | collected 2017-06-21
ATTTGAAAATTTTATGTACGTTTGTACTCCTTTTTAAATAATTGTTCAGGATCGTACTTAAACATACATTGCAGGTGGAGTCCCACCTTTGCGGAAGCAGTCGTTGGGCAGTTTGAAAAATACTTTGGGTTATGAACCCAAACAAGTTCTGGAAAATATTAAAGTTATATTGCGGGGTGGAGCAGTTGGTAGCTCGTTGGGCTCATAACCCAAAGGCCGCAGGTTCGAGTCCTGCCCCCGCTACAAGGTAAAAAGGAAGCGAGCTCGTAAAAAGCTCGCTTTTTGTTTTTACCGGTCACTTGAACCGGTTTCACAAAGCCGAATCGCTGCAGCTCATCTTTTCAGGAACTGATTTCTTTGAAAAGCTATCCGGCATTATCGATTCTGCCGAAAAAGAGATCCACCTGCAGACCTACATCTTTGCGGAAGATGGGACCGGGAAAAGCATTGCTGAAAAGCTGAAGCAAGCCGCAAAGAAAGGCGTAAAGGTCTTTGTACTTGCCGATGCATTCGGTTCTAACGAACTCTCGAAAAATTTCATCCGCGAAATGCAGGAGGCCGGGATAAATTTCCGGCTCTTCTCTCCCCTGTTCTCTTCCGAAAGCATTTACCTCGGCAGGCGTCTGCATCACAAGGCAATTGTTGGCGACAGCCGCATCGCCCTGGTAGGCGGGCTGAACATTGCCGATAAATACCGTGGGACGGATGGCGAACTGCCCTGGCTCGATTATGCGGTGCTGCTCGAAGGGACTATTTGTGCTTACCTCAGCGCGCTTTGCGAACGTATCTTTAGAAGAAAGAATATCCCGGTGCAAGCCGGTATTAACGACAGCGCGGCAGCGGGAGAACACTACCTCCGCTTCCGCAGGAACGACTGGGCCAGGCGCAAGAACGAGATCCACCACAGCTACCGCGAAGCGCTGGCCGGGGCGCAGCGCTCCATCGTGATCATGGCCAGCTATTTCCTGCCGGGATATCATTTCCGCAAGCTCATCAACCGGGCCAGCAGGCGCGGAGTGCAGATCAAGATCATCCTAGCCGGCAAATCGGACGTACCGTGGATCAAAAGCGCGGAAAAATACCTCTATCATTTCCTGCTCGACAAAGGCGTGCATATCTACGAATGGCCGGGCTCGGTGCTGCACGGCAAGGTGGCAGTTACCGATAACGAATGGATGACCATCGGGTCGTACAACATCAACCACCTGAGCCACTACCTCAGCATCGAGCTGAACGTGGACATCAAAGACCCGGAGTTCATTGCAGCCTTCAACCGCCATCTCGGTGAGACCATCAGCAGCAAATGCATCGAAATAGACCCTGGAAAAATTCCGTCAACGGTTTGGGAAAGGTTCAAGTATTCTTTTGCCTACCATTTCTACCGACTGCTCATCAGGCTTTTTCTGCCGCGGAGGAAAGGATGGCCGGAAAAAGGAAAGAAACAGATCAGAACCGGGGAGAGAACAGCTGCTGCCCCTTGATGCCCGTGAGGATGAGTGCGATCTCCCATGCGCCCCGCCCGCCCGTGTAGTTGTTCAGGTAGGACGTATTGATATCGTAGCTGAAACGGAAAATGTGCTGGTTCTGTTTGATCCCCACCCCGATCACCACCGCATCTTTGTAACGATACGTGAAATTCAGAAGCACATCCGAAATGTCCGTGACCTTGTAATAACCCACAAAACCTGCGTCATACTCGTACGCCCTGGCCTCGGTGACGTACCGCAGCAGGGGCGTCACCCGGATCTTTTCGTTGATCGTAACATCGCACCCGGCATGCAACGTGAACCGCAAAGGCAGCCTCGATGTATAAGAAGTAAAGGACTCATTTGCCCGGTTAACATGCGAAAAAGCAAATCCTCCGAACGGGTGAACTTTCTTATCGCGTTCACCGTATTTGTAAAATACGCCCGCATTCGCATCGAACTTGAAAATGCTGGTCTTGGGAAAATATTCTTCGTTCGGAATGTTCGTATCGAAAGTGCCTTGTGACGGGGAATACTGCACATCGTACGTAAAGCTGTTGGGGTCGAAGTTCTTGTTGAACAGCCCCATCTGTATTCCCACGAGGAGAAAATGCTTGCCTTCGGATTTCTGCGTGATGTTGTACGAACCCGAAAGCATGAAGCTGAATGTATTGAACTTGCCGATACCCGAACGGGTATTGAGGATGTAAGTGCCCAGGCCGAAATCCTTGTCCCATTTTTTGTACGGTATGTCATAGGCGAAGAATGCCGAAGTATAAGGCTTGATGCCCAGCGCGCGCCACTGCGCGCGGTAATCGCTGTAGATGCGGTAATCGCCTTTCTCACCCATATACATTCCCGAAAGGGCTGGATTAAGGTACTGCGTGGCCATGTCGTAGTTCGCCACGTGGAAGTCCTGCGCCATCGTCTTCGATACGAACAGCACCAGCGCGATATGTAAGAGTTTCTTCATGGCTATCGCATTAAGGTTACTTCACCCACCGCTTTCACGTTCACGTTATCGGCCGTTACTCCCGTTACGGTCCATACATAGGTTCCAGCAGGCTGCTTCTTGCCTTTGAACGTACCGTCCCACCCGATCGACTGCGAGGTGGAATGGAAGATCTCGTTCCCCCATTCGTTGAACACGCGGAAGTCGAGCTCATTGAACGGACCGCCCCGCACATAAAGGATATCGTTATGGCCGTCACCGTTGGGTGTGAAACCCGTAGGCACAGACGGACCGTTAACGATCACATCGGAGCACGGCACCACCTGCACACTGTCGATGTACGAGGCCGTGCATCCCGAATCGGAGGTTACCACCAGCGTAACGGTGTAGGTTCCCGAAGAAGGATAGGTATGGTTCGGGTCCTGCAATGCGCTGAAGGTGGAATCGCCAAAGCTCCAGTTCCATCCCACGATGTTACCCTGGGAAACGGTGCCCAGGCCGGTGAACATGGCTGAGTCGGGGCAGAATACCTGCGAGGTGAACGAAGCCTGCGGGGTGGGATTTACATAAATTGTTTTGGTGATCGTATCCGAGCAGCCGGCCGATGTGCTTACGATGAGCGTAACGGTCTGCGTCCCGGTAACGGTGAACGTATTGGTCGGGTTTTGCAGCGTGGAAGTGCTGCTGCCGAAGTTCCACAGCCAGGATGTTACAACCCCTGTCGACATATCGGTGAACTGTACGGAAGTGTTCACGCACAACGGTGTGCTGGAGAAGTCGGCCACCGGCTTGGCCTGGATAGTGATCACTACCGAATCCGTTACCGCGTTACAGATGCCGTTGCCGGTGGAAGTGAGCACGAGCGTAACGGTTCCCGAAGAGATATCGTTGCTGCCAGGCACATACACCGCGTTCAGCGTGGTGTCGTTCGGAACAAAGGTTCCGTTACCGGAAGTGGTCCATTGCCCGCCTGTAGCGATCGTCACCGTTCCGTTCAGCTGTACATTGTCGCCCACGCAAATGGCCTGGTCGGCACCCGCATTCACAACAGGTGCAGGAGTGAACGTCACCAGCAGCGAGTCGGACACGGGCACGCATGCACCGGTGGATGTGAGGATCAGGATCACGCTTCCGTTCGAAATGTCACCGCTGCTCGGCACGTAAGTGGCATTCAGGGTGGTGTCGCTCGGTATGAATGTGCCCGAGCCGGTGGTGGTCCAGATGCCCGTTCCGGGTGTCCCGATCACCGTTCCGTTCAATACCACATTCGAATTTGCGCAGACGGTGGTGTCGTTGCCGGCCAGCGTTACCGGTATCGGTGTAATGGTGATTAGAACGGTATCGCTTACAGGGTTACAGGTTCCGTTGTTGGTTGAAGTAAGGATCAGCGTTACCGTGCCCGCAGCCGTATCAGCAGCGCTCAGGTTGTATGTGGCGTTGAGCGTGGTGTCATTGGGTGAGAACGTTCCGCTTCCCAGCGTGGTCCACTGGCCGGTGGTGGCTCCGCCCGTTACGCTTCCGTTCAGGTTCACGCTCATCACGCCCGTGCAAATGATAATGTTGCTGCCGGCATTCACAAGCGGTGACGGGCTGAAGGTAACGATCATGGAATCGGTAACGGCATTACACAGGCCGTTGCCGGTGGAAGTAAGGTAAAGCGTAACCGATCCGTTGCTGATATCCGAAGCGCTTGGGGTATAGGTTCCGTTCAGCGTGGTATTGTTCGGGTTAAATGTCCCTGTTCCGGAAGTGCTCCACTGGCCGCCCGATGCGATCAGCACCGACCCGTTGAGCTGCACGGTGGCATTGTTGGAGCAAACCGTTTGGTTCGGACCGGCATCCACCGAAGGTCCGGGCGTTACTGTAATGAACATCGTGTCCGAAGAAGCAAAGCATCCCCCGTTGTTCGTGGAAGTAAGGATGAGCATGATCGGGCTGTTCAGCGTATCGCTGTTCGTAGGGGTGTACGTGCCATTCAATGTCGTGTTGTTCGGGGAGAATGTTCCGTTCCCGTTCGTTGTGGTCCAGATGCCTGTTCCCCCGCCACCGGTCACCGTACCATTCAGTTGAACGGGATTGTTGGCGCAGGCGGTCTGATCCGGGCCGGCATTCGCAACGGGAGGCTGCGTGTAGGTGATGATGAGTGTATCAGACACGGGGTTGCACAGGCCATTGTTGGTGGAAGTAAGCACGATCGTAACGCTTCCGTTCGTAATGTCGCTCGCGCTCGGGATATACGTGCAGCTCAGCGAGGTGTTGTTCGGGTTGAACGTACCCGTTCCGCTGGTGCTCCATACGCCTGTTGTGCTTCCGCCCCACACCTGCCCGTTCAGCGTGGCGTTGGGATTGTTGGCGCAAACAAAAATATCAGCGCCTGCATTCACCTGCGGAGCGGGTGTGATCGTGATCACGATGCTCTGCTGGGTCGGGAAGCAGCCGTTGGTCGCGGTCAGCGTAAGCGTCACCGTTCCGGCTGTAGTATCCGCTGCACTGGGAATATAGGTTCCGTTCAGCGTGGTGTTGTTCGGAACAAAGGTTCCCGATCCGCTCGTGCTCCAGATCCCCGTTCCGGTCGAAGAAAATCCATTCAGGTTGATAGTCGCATTGTTGGCGCAAACGGTCTGGTTGCTGCCGGCATTCACAACAGGAGTGTTCGTGTACGTGATCGTAATGGTTGCCGAAACGGGGTTGCATCCCCCATTGTTGGTTGATGTGTACGTTAGCGTAACGCTTCCTGCAGAAGTATCGGCAGCACAAGGGATGTAGGTTGCGTTCGCAGTGTTGGCATTCGGTGAGAACGTGCCGCATCCCGAGGTGGTCCACGTTCCCGAACCGGTGGACGAATACCCGTTCAATTGGTGATTGGGACTGCTCTTGCACACGTTCGCATTGTTGCCGGCACTTACGTTCGGTGCATTGGTATACGTAATAATCATCGTATCGGTCACCGCAAGGCAAAGCCCGTTGCCTGTAGTAGTGAGCACGATGGTCACGCTTCCGGCTGCAGTATCCGCAGGGCACGGGATGTACGTGGCGTTCATCGTGGTGTTGTTCGGGCTGAACGTACCGCATCCCGAAGTGCTCCACACCGCTCCCGAAGATATGGTAAAGGAGCCGTTCAGGGTAACGTTCGCGTTGTTCGAGCAAACGCTCTGGTTCGCGCCTGCATTGGCGGTAGGTGCAGGGGTGATGGTGACAACCAGCTGGTCGGTCACCGGTGCGCATGCACCGTTGTTGGTGGAAGTGAGCGTAAGTGTAACGGTACCAGCAGTAATATCGCCCGTACTGGGGATATAGGACGTATTAAGCGAGATGTTGTTCGGAGAGAATGTACCGGTGCCGCTGGTGCTCCATATGCCCGAGCCTGTGCTGGAGGTTCCGGTGAGCGTAACGGTGGCGTTGTTCGCGCACACGGTCACATCAGGTCCTGCATTCACAATTGCCGGTGAGTTAATCACCACGTTCACGGTGGCCGAAGGTCCCGGGCAGCCGTTGGCGGTTGCAGTGACGGTGTAAACCCCGGCATTGGCTGTAGTGACATTCGTGATGGATGGGTTCTGCAGCGTGGATGTAAAGCTGTTGGGGCCGCTCCACGAATACGTGGCGCCTGAAATGGTGCTGGCGGTGAGGTTCAGCGTGGCGCCCACGCAGAGCGGGCTGTTGCTGCCTGCAACCGGTGCGGGGGGTGCGGGATTCACCACCACAGAAGTGGTTGCAACCGGGCTGCTGCATCCGCCAACGGTAACGGTCACGGTGTAGATCCCGGAGGCGGCAACAGTGGCGTTGATGATCGAGGGATTCTGAAGGGTCGAAGAAAAGCTGTTCGGCCCGGTCCAGGAATAGGTAGCGCCCGAAATGGTGCTTGCGGTGAGGTTCAGTGTTTGCCCCGCGCAGATCGGGCTGTTGCTCGATACCGTGGGCGGTGACGGGATGGGGCTTACGGTGACTGAAACAGTGCCCGCACTGCCGGTGCAGCCGTTAACGGTTACGGTGACCGAGTAAACACCCGATGCGGCTACTGTGGCGTTGGTGATGGACGGATTCTGCAGCGAGGAGGAGAAGCTGTTCGGTCCCGTCCAGCTGTACGTAGCACCCGAAACGGTACTGCAGGTAAGGTTCAGTGTCGACCCCACACATATGGGGCTGTTGCTGCCGGCTGTCGGAGCGGCCGGTATGGGATTCACCGTTACCGATGTGGTGGCCGGGGAGCTGGAACACCCGTTCAAATTGACAGTGACCGTATAGATCCCCGATGCAGCCGTTGTGGCGTTAACAATGGAGGGATTCTGGAGCGTGGAACTAAAGCTGTTTGGTCCGGTCCACGAATAAGTGGCGCCTGATATCGTGCTGGCCGTGAGGTTCAGCGTGGACCCTGCGCAGATGGGGCTGTTGCTGGATACCGTAGGTGCCGCGGGGGTCGGGTTCACCACCACGTTCACCGTAGCGATGGGGCCGGCACAACCGCTCACCGAAACACTTACCGAATAAACACCTGCCGCAGCCAGCGTAACGTTCGTGATATTCGGGTTCTGGAGCGAAGAAGAAAAGCTGTTGGGTCCGGTCCACGAATAGGTTGCTCCCGAAATGGTGCTTGCGGTGAGGTTCAGCGTTTGACCGGTGCACACGGGGCTGTTACTGGATGCAGTGGGCGCGGCCGGTATGGGATTCACCACCACGTTCACTGTTCCGGCCGGGCCGGGACATCCGGCAACAGTGACCGTTACGGAGTACACGCCCGATGCAGCCGTTGTTGCGTTAACGATGGAGGGGTTCTGAAGCGTGGACGTAAAGCTGTTGGGGCCGGTCCAGGAATAGGTGGCGCCCGATATCGTGCTGGCGGTGAGGTTCAGCGTTTGACCCGCGCAGATCGGGGAGTTGCTGCCGGCCGTGGGCGCGGCAGGTGCGGGATTCACCGTTACGCTCACCGTTGCTGTAACTGCAGAGCAGCCAGGCACCGTAGCAGTTACCGTATATGTTCCGTTCGCTGAGGTGGAAGCATTAACTATGGACGGGTTTTGTAAAGAAGAGGAAAAACTATTCGGGCCGGTCCAACTGTATGTAGCTCCCGAAACCGTACTGCAGGTAAGATTCAGCGTTTGTCCCGCACAGATCGGGGAGTTGCTGCCGGCAGTGGGTGCGGCAGGAGGAGAATTTACGATTACGGAAACCGTTCCTACCGCTCCGGTGCATCCGGCAACAGTGGCGGTTACGGAATACACTCCCGATGCGGCAAGTGTTACATTGGCGATGCTCGGGTTCTGTAACGCAGAAGTGAAACTGTTCGGTCCGGTCCATGAATAAGTGGCTCCCGAGATCGTGCTTGCCGTGAGGTTCAATGTGTTGCCAACACAAACCGGGCTGTTGCTTCCGGCTGTGGGCGCTGCGGGAATCGGGCTTACTGTTACGGAAACGGTTCCTGCAGGTCCCGTGCATCCGTTAACCGTAGCGGTTACAGAATAAACACCGCTGGCCGCCAGCGTAGCATTTACAATAGACGGATTCTGCAATGAAGAAGAAAAACTGTTCGGTCCGGTCCATGAATAAGTGGCTCCCGAGATCGTGCTTGCCGTGAGGTTCAGCGTGGATCCCGCGCAGATCGGGCTGTTGCTGCCGGCCGTGGGTGCGGCAGGTGTCGGATTCACGGTCACGCTTACGGTCCCGGCAGATCCCGTACACCCGTTTACTGTAACAGTAACGGAATAAACACCTGATGCCGCGACCGTAGCATTTACGATCGAGGGGTTCTGGAGTGTGGACGTGAAGCTGTTTGGGCCCGTCCACGAATAGGTCGCTCCCGAAATGGTGCTGCAGGTCAGGTTCAGTGTCTGGCCGGCACAAATGGGACTGTTGCTGCCCGCTGTGGGCGCGGCCGGGATGGGATTCACGGTCACATTTACGGTTCCGGCCGGACCGGTGCAACCATTGACAGTTGCCGTAACGGAATAAACACCGGAAGCTGCGGTCGTGGCGTTGGTAATCGAAGGATTCTGAAGGGTGGAAGAAAAACTGTTGGGTCCGGTCCACGAATAGATTGCCCCGGAGATCGTGCTGGCTGTGAGGTTCAGTGTCTGGCCTGCACAGATAGGACTGTTGCTGCCGGCTGTGGGTGCAACAGGCGAAGGATTAACGGTTACGCTTACGGTACCGGCCGGACCCGGGCATCCGCTCACCGTTGCGGTTACGGAATAAACGCCCGATGCAGCCGTTGTTGCGTTAATTATGGACGGGTTCTGAAGCGTGGACGTAAAGCTGTTCGGGCCCGTCCAGGAATAGGTTGCTCCGGAGATCGTGCTGGCCGTGAGGTTCAATGTTTGTCCCGCGCAGATCGGGCTGTTGCTGCCGGCCGTGGGTGCGGCAGGAGCAGGGTTCACGGTAACACTAACCGTGCCTGCGGGCCCGGGGCAGCCTCCTACCGTTGCGGTAACGGAATAAATACCTGAAGCGGCCACGGTGGCATTCACAATGGATGGGTTCTGTAAGGTGGAAGAAAAACTGTTAGGCCCGGTCCAAGAGTAGGTGGCACCGGAAATGGTGCTGGCAGTAAGATTGAGTATTTGCCCGGCACATATAGGACTGTTGCTTCCAGCGGTTGGCGCAGCCGGTATGGGACTAACCGTAACGGACACGGTTCCGGGTGGACTGCTGCATCCGTTCACTGTTGCTGTTACTGAATAAACTCCCGAGGCGGCAGTAGTGGCATTAACTATAGAAGGATTCTGAAGCGTGGATGTGAAACTGTTCGGACCGGTCCACGAATACGTGGCGCCCGAAACCGTGCTAGCTGTAAGGTTCAGCGTTTGACCTGCACATATCGGGCTGTTACTGGCTGCAGTGGGTGTGGCAGGTATCGGGTTCACCACTACGCTGGTGGTACCGGGAGGTCCCTGGCACCCGCTCACGGTTGCGGTGCATGAATAAGTTCCCGCAGCGGCAAGCGTAACATTGACGATGGAAGGGTTTTGAAGGGCTGAAGTAAAACTATTAGGGCCGGTCCAGGAATAGGTTGCGCCTGATATCGTGCTGGCCGTAAGGTTCAGCGTGGTTCCCACGCAAACCGGGCTGTTGCTGCTCAGCACCGGTGCAGGCGGCACGAACGGTGGGCATGTCACGGTGTTTACCTCGTAATCGCGCACTACCTCGCTAAGCAGCACTCCGTTGCGGTATTCCGAGCATTTTACCCCGAAAACATATTGTCCCAGCGAGTTCGCAACACCGGTCATCAGTCCTGTGCTCGAATTCAGGGTCACAGCTGGTCCACCGGAATTGAACGGGGATGTTGCGGAGTATCCGGCAATCCATGTTACAGGAGTAAATGTTGCCAGGTTGTTCACCATGGCGGGCGGAGGGGCATCATTATAAGGAGTGTACATAGAATACACCAGCGAGTCGTTGTCCGCATCGGTGGCGGCCTGGCTCAGGCTGAAGGGATTGGTTGCGCAAAGGAACAAGGGAGGCGTAGCGCTGAAAACGGGATTGCTGTTCGGCAGGAATGTATTATTGTACACCGTCACCATGTCGATATCGTACTGCTCATCGTTGGGGGAGTTGGCTCCGAACGCGCAGCGGACAAACACCTGAACGGTATTCCCGATAAGCCCGGTGGCAGTTGCAAAACGTTCCGTGTTGAAATCGTTGAACTGGGAACCGTTCACCGGGAAGAGGGTGAGCGGGCCTCCGTTCAACGAGTAGAACACTTTGATCGAATCCGAATTCTCCAGCGTGTTACCGGCAGGCTCGGAATAATTCACGCTCAGGTTTACCCCATTGGTATACGAAGCAATATTGATGATCTGCGAAGTCCAGGTCGTGGTGGTGGCCGTTGTGCTGTTCTGGCTGATCACTTCGAACTGTCCGTTGGTAACCTGAGCGGTTGGCAACGGGGCAGATCCGGTTTGCGTGCGTGACCATGCGGTTGGCCCGTTGTCCACGGTCGTGCCGTTCATCAATGTGAAATCTTCTTTCCAAATCGACCTGTAACAGGGAATATAAGCATAGAATGTTTCCCCGGCCGCACCGGGATTGTTGATATTGACTATGCTGTTGTTTCTGCAACAGAGTGAATAGTACAGGTGCATCCCCCCGGGTGAAGCAGGAAGATTGACTGTGGTCGTATAAGCGCGCTGTTCGACACAGGGAGGGTTGGGCGGTGCGGTGGCACAAGGCGGAAGAACCGCAGGAATGGGTGTCACCGGTCCTCCGTTCATCGTAAAATCCCGCGTGGGGGTAAAGGGCGTTCCGTCTGCCTGCAGCACTGTTATTGTGACGCTTGCCGGGTAAGCGGCAGTGCCTGTTCCGCAATCGCGGTAAAGCATTAATGTTACCGTGTAACTGTTGCCCCCGTTGTAAGTGTAGTTGAGAAAACCACCAACGATGTGCGTGGCATTCGATAAAAAAGGAAGAAAGAAAAATAGAAGAAGAAGATGCTTATGTATATTAACCGGAATGAAAACTGAACGATCAGTCTTAGGGAAAAAAACAGCCTTGAATTGTTGTAAATAGGATAAAATCTCCGCGTAAAGTCTAAGCATGGGTCGGCAGGGGGTTAGCGGTTAAAAGATTTTTACGCACAAACCGCTTTCAGGGTTGTACCAAACCCGTTACTTTTAGACGAACACTAAAAAGTTGTAGACGAACAGATTATACTTAAAACCGTCTTTGTTAGGACAAAAATCTTAATTCATAACCTGCGAGATGGCTCCGCTCGTCTCGGATCGCTTCACCTCAAGTGCCTTTGAATAGCTCAAGATGTAGTGAAGGGTAAGTTCGCTTACAGCTAATGCTTTTGCGTTTGCATCTTTCAAGGAATCATCTTCCCTGTTTTCTTGTTTTGAAGAAAGGTTTCGAGTAGTTGTTTTTTGCATATGAGTTTGGTTTGATTGTACATGTCTTGGGTACCCTTTTTTGCTCCCTAACGAAGCATTTTGAAAAATATTTGATGATTGAATGTATGCTCCCGGCAGGCCTTCTTCGTTCTGCCCTGCCCTTCCGGCCTGCCCGAGCGACTTAAACTCTGCCTTTCAACCGCTTCAACGGATCACGTTGAAAAATATTTGAACGTTCTCTTCATTCTCTTGCTTCAGGGTGATCCCTTCCCGGTCCATGATCTCGCGCAGGCGGATGAGCGCGTAGCGCATGCGGCCCAGGGCCGTGTTCAGGTTCACATCCATCATGTCCGCTATCTCGTTGAAGCTCATATCGAAGTACAGCCGCATCATCAGCACTTCACGCTGCGCTTCGGGAAGCTGGAGGATCAGCTTGCGTAATTCTTTACGATAAAAGTTTTTGTCCTCCGATTTCACGATCGTCTCTTCTGCCGTGTCGTTGTCGTCCTGCACGCGGATCACATCGAAGATGTCGGAATATTCGCCTTCCCGGTTCTTTACGCAGGTCACGGCACGCATCTTTTTCTTCCGCCTGTAGTCGTCAATGATCAGGTTGGTGGCAATGCGGTCCATCCAAGCCACGAACTTCTCATCGTGCTCGTACTTCCCGTCTTTGAGCGCATGAATGGCCTTGAAGAATGCGGCCTGGAAATATTCTTCGGCAAGCGTGCGGTTGTAGCGTACCTTGGGCAGGATGCGCCCGAAGATCTTATCCTTGTGGCGGTACAGCAGGATCTCGAAGCATTGCTCGTCACCTTGCTGGTAATCACGGATGAGCTTTTCGTCCGTGTAAGCGGATTTGTCCATGGCAAACCTCCTTTTTTGTGTCATCCGCCTTCCGGCAGACAACGGTTAGACTTTGTTTAGGTCGGGTAAAGGTTTGCCTGTATTCCTCCTTTTCAGTTTTTTGGGTGAATAGTACCGTTCATCCGCTCACGAAAAACCGCTAGCGGCCCGGGAGCGCACGGCAGTTAAATCCAAAAGCAGATGAGTACTTGTTTTACCTTAAGATGAATAAAAGATTATCGCGTAGAGATCCGAATGGCGACTGAATTTAATGTAGAGATACGCGGATAGTTGGTGTTTTGGTTTGCAATCTTAAACGGATGCCTGTGTGTTTGGTTACACAAAAGTAATACAAGCAGAGACATTATGCAAGTTTTATTGAGTAATTTTGCGCCCGCTTAAAAATGAGCAAAATTTCAAATATAGAGGCATTAAGCACAAAGAACTTCATCCTTATTAAAGGAGCCAGGCTTCATAACCTGAAGAACATCGATGTGGCCATTCCCCGGAACAAATTCGTGGTGATCACGGGTGTGTCGGGGTCGGGAAAATCCACGCTCGCTTTCGACACCCTGTATGCCGAAGGCCAAAGAAGGTACGTTGAAAGCCTTTCCTCCTACGCCCGACAGTTCCTGGGCAAGCTCAACAAGCCCGATGTGGACTATATAAAAGGAATATCCCCGGCCGTGGCCATCGAGCAAAAGGTGATCTCGCGCAACCCGCGCTCAACCGTTGGGACCTCCACGGAAGTGTACGATTACCTCAAGCTGCTTTTTGCACGTATCGGGAAGACCTATTCCCCCGTTTCGGGAAACGAGGTGAAGCGCCATACCGTGACCGATGTCTGTGACCATATCAATGCATTTCCTGATGGAACAAAAGTGCTCCTTCTTTCCCCTTTAAAAGGAGGAAAGAGCATAAAGGAACAGCTTACGCTGTTATCGAAGCAAGGTTTTTCGCGGATAAAGGCCGGTGAGCTGGTGGTGCGCATCGATGAATTCCTGAAAAAACCCGAGCTGAAGAAGGTGGAAGTGGTGATCGACCGCATTGTTGTAAATAAAAAGGACGAGGACAACAACAACCGGATATCCGACAGCGTGCAGACCGCTTTCTATGAAGGCCAGGGTGACTGCGTTGTGGAAGCGGAGGACAAGAAACCCGTGCGCACGGAATTTTCGAACCGGTTCGAGCTGGACGGGCTCACCTTCGAAGAACCTTCGGTCCACTTCTTCAGCTTCAACAACCCGGTGGGTGCATGCAAGAACTGCGGAGGATTCGGCAACATTATTGGCATTGATGAAGACCTGGTGATACCGAACAAGAGCCTATCGGTGTACGAAGGAGCCGTGGCCTGCTGGAAAGGCGAAAAAATGGAAGAATGGAAGGAAGAAGTGGTGATGAGCGGTGCCAAAGCCGACTTTCCCATTCACAAGCCATACTACGAGCTGAACACAAAACAGAAAAAAATGCTTTGGGAAGGGTCCAAACATTTTCACGGCATCAATGATTTTTTTCAGTTTGTTGAACGGGAAAGCTACAAGATCCAGTACCGGGTGATGCTTTCGCGTTACCGCGGCAAGACCACCTGCCCGGATTGCAACGGAACAAGGCTGCGAAAGGACGTGCAGTATGTGAAAGTGGATGGGAAGAACATTTCGAAGCTGGTGCTGATGCAGATCAAGGATCTCCGCCCATTCTTCGAAAGCATAAAACTTTCCGAGCACGAGAAAAAAGTTGCCAAACGTATCCTTATCGAGATACAGAACCGACTGCGGTTCCTGGATGAAGTTGGGCTGGGCTACCTCACCCTGAACAGGCTCTCCTCCTCGCTTTCGGGCGGTGAATCGCAGCGCATCAACCTGGCCACTTCGCTGGGCAGCTCGCTGGTGGGCTCTATGTACATACTCGATGAGCCGAGCATCGGGCTGCACCCGCGCGACACGCAGCGGCTGATCGGGGTGCTGCAATCGCTCAAAAAGATCGGCAACACGGTGATCGTGGTGGAGCACGATGAGGAGATCATGCGGGCGGCAGACGAGCTCATCGATATCGGCCCGATGGCCGGGAACCTGGGCGGGAACCTGGTATTCCACGGCAATCATACCGATATTCTTTCGGAGCAGGATTCACTTACGGCAAAATACCTTTCGGGAAAAGAAAAGATCACAATTCCTTCCAAAAGAAGAAGAGCGAAGAGCTACATCGGGGTGTCGGGAGCCCGGGAGAACAATCTCAAGAACCTGAATGTGAAAATCCCGCTGAACGTGCTGTGCGTAGTTACGGGCGTAAGCGGCTCGGGAAAGACATCACTGGTAAAAAAGATACTTTATCCCGCACTGAGGAAACAATTTGGTGGCTACGGGGAGCAAACGGGCAAGTTCGACCGGCTCACCGGGGATCTTTCCCTCATCTCGGCCGTGGAGTTCGTGGACCAGAACCCTATCGGGAAAAGCTCGCGGTCCAACCCGGTGACCTATGTGAAAGCCTATGATGAGATCCGCACCCTGATGGCAGAGCAGCCCCTCGCCAGGCTCCGCGGCTACAAGCCTTCCCACTTTTCCTTCAACGTGGATGGCGGGCGGTGCGAAGTGTGCGAAGGGGAAGGCGAGGTGACCATCGAGATGCAGTTCATGGCCGATGTGCACCTGCCCTGCGAGGCGTGCAACGGCAAACGGTTCAAGGAGGATGTGCTCGAAACGCAGTTTGCCGGGAAGAATGTTTCCGATATACTGGACATGACGGTGGACCAGGCGATCGGCTTCTTCACTTCCACACGGCCCGATGAAGATTTCGAAGGCCTTTGCAAACGTATCGTTGCCCGCCTCAAGCCGCTGCAGGATGTGGGACTTGGTTACGTGCACCTCGGCCAGTCATCGAGCACGCTCAGCGGTGGGGAGGCGCAGCGGGTCAAGCTGGCCTCGTTCATCGGCATGGGGCAGGCCCAGCTATCTCCCACCCTTTTCATTTTTGACGAACCCACCACCGGCCTGCATTTCCACGACATCCGCAAGCTGCTGGATGCGTTCAGCAGGCTTACCGACATGGGCCATTCCATCGTCATCATCGAGCACAACCAGGAGATCATCAAGTGTGCCGACTGGGTGATCGACCTCGGCCCCGAGGGCGGTGACGAAGGAGGCCAGGTTGTGTTCGAAGGTACGCCCGAAGATCTCGTGAAATGCAAGGAAAGTCATACGGGGAAGTTCCTGAAGGAAAAACTCTGATCATCTACGAATAAGTACGATAAAACGTATTCGTAGACAGCTAACCGTGAATTGTCTCCTTCTTGCCGTAGCCCGCGATCACTTTCGCTTCGTACTCCAGCCATTCTTCCCAACGCTTGTCCACATCGATGCTGCCAGAATATTTTTTGGCAAAGCCGATAAAAACAGTGTAGTGGCCGGCCTCGGAGATCATCAGCTCCCGGTAGAATTTCCTGAGGTCTTCGTCCTTAATATTTTCTGAGAGTACCCGGAACCGTTCGCAGCTTCGCGCCTCGATCATGGCGGCAAAGAGCAGCCGGTCTATCAATGCCATTTCCCTCCCTTCTCCCCGTTTCATGAATTTGTACAGCTCGTTCACGTAATCATCCTTCCGTTCCTGCCCCAGCACTTTTCCTTTTGCCTTTATTTTATCGTGAACCATTTCAAAATGGGAAAGCTCTTCCTGCGCTATTTTGATGAGCGTTTCCACCATTTCGGTCCTTTCAGGATTGGAAATGATCAGGCTGATGCAGTTGGTGGCCGCCTTCTGCTCGCACCAGGCATGATCGGTCAGTATTTCATCAATGTTACTCTCAACCAACTGCACCCAGCGCGGGTCGGTGGGAAGTTTTAATCCGAGCATGAGGCAAAGTTATTTCTTTATCGAATAGATGAGCAGCTGTGCTTCCTTGCCGATGCTTGCCGGAGCAGCCACGAGCAGCCGGTTGTCACCGGGAAGGAAGAACGAAGTACGCGCACCAGAATGCGTTATAACTTTACCACCGATCGAACAAACACCTGAGCTGGATTGTTTGACCACATCAATGAAACCTGCACCACAGCTGAGGTAGATCTCCTTCGAAACGCTGTTGTAAAAAATATCATCCACATCATCGTCAATGCCCAATGAAGAAATTGTTTTCCCGGTTTGCGCATCCAGCACTAAAAGTTTTGCCGGGTGGCGGCACCCGATGAACAAACGATGCCCGGCTTCGTCCAATGCCATGGGGTAGTTCGATCTTGCTTCTTCCACTTTCCATCGGGCGGTCACATTATTTTTTACGAGATCTACAACTTCAATGAGATGCGCATCGGGCACATTCACATACAACTTATTTGATGAGCGGTCCAGTTGGAAGGATTCCGGGTGACCGGATAGTTTTACCTGGGATGTGATCTTAAATGTCACGGCATCAACGATGGCAATGCCTCCGTTGGCGTATCCCACATAGATCCTTTTGGTCCCGGGGTCATAGCGAACATTGTCAGCATCATCGCCCAATTGTACCGAACTTATTTTTTGAAAATTTTCTGTATTGAAAACATCGCATGATCCGTTTCCCCCGTTAGCAATAAAAAGATCATTGGTGCCCGGAATAAATACCACGCCCTGCGGCTCATCCAGATCTTTTAGCGTACGGATCACTTTTCCGCTTTTCAGATCAACGGTCTCCACCGTATTATTGCCGAGGGCGGCTACATAGACAATTTTCTTTGCACTGTCGTAGGCCATGTGATCGATACGCCCAGATACGCGGGGAAGGGCAATGGTCTTCTCCAGCTTTAATGCAGCATTCTCATCCTGCGCTGTGGAACAATTCTGCAGGAACAACACTGAAAGAGTTCCGATAAAAGTGTTTTTCATATTTACATATCTAAAATGGTTGGACCAATGCAAAGAAAAATTGCCTGTCTTCTTTAGAGAAGGCAAGATCAAATCGTAAGGTCGTGTTCTCATTCCAACCCACCCGCAAGCCGATCCCTCCGGAGAAACGGAAATTTTCCGTGCGAGATATTCTGTCTAAACTGTTCCACGCTCCGCCCAGGTCGAAGAATGGAACCGCGCTGAACGACAAGTGCTGCCTGAACTTGTCGAACTGCCAGAACCGCGTGCGAAGCTCCAGGTCGGTGAATTCCATTACCGGTGCCACAAAGCGGCTTTGCTTGAACCCGCGCAGGGTTTCGGAGCCGCCCAGTCCTTCGATGGTCTTTTCCGAGCTTTCTTCATCCTGGAACTCAAAGAAAGGAGCATCGCCCATTGTATAACCAATCCCGGTGGTGACCGCAAAAATGCATTTGTCAAAGACCGGGTGCAGGATGCGGTGATAATAATTGCAGTGCAGGAACGTTTTATAAAAATTGAAATCGGAACCGATCGTTTTGAATGAAACCTCATTCATATATTCCGCAAAGATCCCATTGGACGGATCGGTCTCCAAGTCGCGTGTATCGTATATCAGTCCCAATTGCAGCAGGGGAACTGTATTCTTTCCATATCCAAGAATTTTTCCCGCCAGCGCATCCTGCCGCAACAGTGAGTTCGGATTCAAGGGTGTGGTATAATTCGAATGGGAAAGCTCATAGCCGATCATAAGCCGTGCTTTCCCCTGCAGGAAGCTTCTTTCCATGATGAGGTTCAGGATCGCCTCTTCCTTCTGGTAAGTATTGTAAAATTCCTTTTTTCCCGTAAGAGAACTTTCATAATCATCGTAGGACGCATTGTTGACGATCTTGCTGGTATCTCCGCCCGGAGAATACTTCAAGGGTTTCAATGATTCCTCGGTAATACCGAAGTACAGCCAGTTCGGGTCCACTTCATAGCCCAACTCTCCGTGCAATCTCCATTTGGTATTGAACAGGTAGGGGATCTCGGTCTCGAATCGTATTTCACGCTGCGAGCGTGTGGTGTAAAAAAGTGTGAGGTTCACTGCAGCCCGGTAAGGTGTATACGCAAAGAAAGGATCGATGCGCTTACCGTTAAAGAACAATTGCCCTTCGAAGCCGGCACCAAACCCATTCAGCGGGTCGGAGCTCAGGTTGGGCACACCGGTAACATAGGGTCCCTCCTTTTTATTGGCAAGGTCTTCACCTGATAACTTTTTTTCTTTTGCGATCGCGAAGGGCAACTTCAGGGAATCCTTTTGGGACAACGCATCAAAAGGCAAAAACAAAATAGCGATAAAATGGAAAATGGCCGTTCCCCTGAACATGCACCAAAATTAAAGGGTATTTCTGAAGAAAGTCTAAAGAATTATTACAGGAAATATTTGATAAGAAGACCTATGGCCGCGGCCGCAAGGATGATCACCGGCTCCTGCACTTTTTTTATGTAAAGAAGCACAAGTACGGTGACAGCGGCAATGGCAACGGAAGTAATGTCGATCGCAACGGAATGGTTTCGGGTGAACGTGTTCACCGCTATGATCACCACAGCACCGGTGAGCGCACCGATCACGGCTGCGGTTATGCCATCCACAAAAGCTTTTATGGAAACGTTCTTTGCGTATTTTTTAAAGTAAGGAGCAGGAATTATGGTGAGCAGGTAACAGGGAAGAAAAGTAGCGCCTGCCGCCACGCATGCTCCCGGGAATCCGCCAACAAGATAACCAATGAATCCTACCGTGATCACAACCGGGCCCGGGGTGATCATCGCCACGGCCACGGCATCAAGGAAGGTATGCTCATCGATCCAATGATAGTCGGTCACCGCCCCATGCAGAAAAGGAATGATCGCCAGCCCGCTTCCGAAAACAAACGCCCCGGCTTTGGTAAAGAACCAGACAAGCTGACCGAGGGTCTTGGGATCGTAGTTCCAGAAACCCATGCTTGTCGTGAAAAGAAAAAATGAGCCCGCTGTGTTTCCTTTGACCCAGGCAGGCGGAGCTTTCACAAACATGTACAACAGGCCGAGGCCGATGAACAACGACAGGATCTCTTCCTGCGAAACGAATGTGATGGCTAAAGTGACGCCATAGAACAGCCAGAGCATCCATTTCGATCGGAAAGATCCCACGTTCAGCCTGCCGATGGATTTAACGGTGAGCTTGAAAGAGCTGATAGCGATAATGCCGATAACAGCCGCACCCACGCCATAGAATACCGCCTGCATCCACGGAAGTCCGTTGAACATTTTGTAAGCAATGCCTAATGCCACAACCATCAGGAATGAAGGAAGCACAAAGGCCAGCCCGCAAAGCGTAGCACCTAAAATCCCGTAATGTACAAAGCCGAGGTATATCCCCAATTGCGCAGCCATCGGGCCGGGCGCCAGCTGCGCGAGCGTCAGCCCCTCCTTGTATTCATCCTCCGTGATCCATCTGCGCTGCTCCACCAGGTCGCGGTGCATGTAACCTACCAGCGCTACAGGACCTCCAAAACCTGTGGCACCGAGCTTCAGAAAATAAAATACCAGCTCACGCAGCGTGTACGTTTGCATCTGACTAAAATAGCAAAAGTATTACTGATTGACCGTGTACGGCTTGCTGCCCAGCCTGATCCGGTACCAGATGCGCTCGTGCAGCCAGTAAAGGCCCACCTTGGTCACCACTTCGGTGAAGCCGATGCCGAGCGCTTTGGTGTAATCGCCCGTTACGAAAAGAGCGATCGTAATGGTGTCGATGGTGCCGAATATTCTCCAGCTGATCCCTTTGATCACACTGCGGTGGTGATGATCTTTCCAGATGAACTTGCCCCCACCCAGGTCGATCCGTTTGCGCGCAAAGTGGAAGCGCAGCCAGGCGCGCTCGTGCAGGTAGAATAAAAATATCTTGGTAAACACTTCGATCCCACCGATCTTGAGCGCAGTTGCGATCTGGCCCGTGAAGAGCCAGGAAAGGAAAATGGTGTCGAGCGTGCCGATGATGCGCCACGTGATGCCTTTTAATACGCTCCTGTAATGTTGTTCATTCATGACAGATGTTTTTGAGTTTAAAATTGATGTTCATTTGCAAACAGCCGGCAGCGTACGCCAGCAAGAGGACCGCTGGATGCCCGAAGGCACATGCAGCAGGCTGAAACACCAATTCTATTTTCCTTACCGATCATAAATGGCTTATACGGGTCAAATGTATATAAATTCTACCAAATTAGTAGAATATTTATCAAAAATTTTTTAACTGCCCTTTTTTGCTGCTTTTACGCGGCTATTGACAAGGAAGGACTCGATGGTGGTCCTTTTCATGATCTGCCGGGTGCGCTCCTTGATCTTCAGGAACTCGCCCCTGAGCTCGCAGGTCTTTTCGCTCCTGCAATCATCACACCGCTCGTAATATTGCACCGCCACGCACGGCAGCAGCGCGATGGCCCCATCGAACAGGCGGTGCACATCGGCCACGTTGATCTTCCTGGGGTGAAGCTTCAGGTAGTACCCTCCCCGGCTCCCCTGCTTGCTGTTCACGAAGCCGGCCCGCTTCAGGTCGAGCAAGATGGCCTCCAGGAACTTCCTGGGAATGTTCTCCGAAGAAGCGATCTCCCCGGTCTGCATCGGGCCTTCCTTGTAGCTCTTGCCAAGCCGGATCAGCGCCTTGAACGCGTACTTGCATTTCATCGACATCATGGCTCGAGGAATTTTTTCATGAGCGGTCCGCTCATCAGCGAAGTGACCAGCGCCATGATGATGAGGGCAACGAACATCCTTTCATCGATCAGGCCTGCGTTAAGCGCCAGCGTGCCCAGTATGATCTCCATGGCCCCGCGCGCGTTCATGCCAAAGCCCACGGCCAGCGCTTCTCTCGAAGTGAGCCCGCCAAAGTACGCACCGATGAACGACCCGGCCAGTTTGCAGATCACCGCCAGGAAAAGCACCACCGCCACCAGCGTAAGATCGAAGTTCTGGATGAAGTTCACCTTAAGCCCGAGCGAAACGAAAAAGAGCGGGGCGAATACGTTGGTCACGAACTGGTGAATGATCTCACGCGCCTTTTCGTGCAGGTGAGCCGAATCTCCGAACGCTATCCCCATGATGAACGCACCGAGTATGGCATGCAGGCCGATGTTCTGCGTGAAGGCCGCGCTTAAAAAGCAAAGTCCGAGCGCTAACGACAGCACACCGCCCGGCCAGGAGAGCTTCGACTGCACCCAGGGAAGCGCGCGGTCAATGATCCGCCTGCCGATAAAAAGCATGAAGAAGCCAAAAGCGAAGATCATCCCGATGGAGTACCAGATGTTGGTCACCTCGCCTTCCTTTCCCATCAGCGAAAGCACGAACGAGAACAGCAGCCACCCCGTAAGGTCGTTGAAGATGGCAGAAGCAATGATGATCTGGCCCACCTTGGTCTTGTAGATGTTCAGGTCCATCAGGATCTTGGCGATGACAGGAATGGCGGAAATGGCCATGGCCGTTCCGAAGAAGAGCGAGTACACCAGCCGGTTCTTGTCCTCAAAATGGAACCACTTCGGAACGAACCACACCGCGCAAAAGCCCAGCGCAAATGGAATGACCGTGCTCGTGAAGCTGGTGTAAACGGCCGTTCTTCCCTGCTTGAGCATCACCTGCATCTGCACTTCCATGCCCGCCACGAACAGCAGCATGATCACGGAAAGCGAAGTGATCCCGTCCAGCGCGATGCTGGCCGGACCGGTCTTCGGAAAAATGTAATTGTAAATACCGCTGTCGAGCGAACCGAGCACGGTGGGGCCGAGCAAGATGCCCACGATGAGCTCACCCATCACGATCGGCAGCTTGTATTTTTTTCCCAGCTCCGAGATAAGCCGGGCCAGGATGAGCATCACCCCGATGGCGATCAGCAGCGTAAGCAGGTCGGTATGTGAAAATGTTTGCACTTAAATTCTCGAGTGAACAATGAGCACATCGCAGGGCAGGTCGGCCAGGATGTATTCGATATCGTGGGTGAATATCCGGTCGAGCAGCGTCAGGTTCGTATCGGGCGAGTTGATCACCAGCAGGTCGGCCTTCTTGTCGCGCGCATACTTGCTGATGGCGTAGCCCGGCTTCCCTTTCACAGATCGCTCTTCGATCTCCACCGATTCGTTCCTGCACTTCTTGATGATGTCGTGCATCTGGCTTTCCTCGGCCTCGGTGATCTCCTTTTTCATCCGTGTTGCTTCGGGCGCGGTGCTGCTGTCGGCCATCGACATGGCGAACACCGGGTTCTCCAGCTCGCGGATCACGGTAAGATTCTTCACGCCAAAGTGCTTCGCAAAATACACAGCGGTATTCACCGTATGCAGGGTTTTGGGATTATCCACGCCATTCACCACGATCTTCTTGAGCTTGGTGTGCTCCAGCTTGGGATGCGTAAGCAGCAGCACGGAGCATTTGGCCTTGCGGCTGATGGTGCGGGCCAGCGAGCCGAGGTAGAACTTGAGAATATTTTCGCGCTGGAGCGCGCCCAGGATGAGCAGGTCCACGATGTTCAGCTTGCACAGCTTGAGGATGGTGTCCACCGGGTCGCCCTCCATCCAGATGATGCGGCATTCGTTCTCGTTCACGTCCGCTGCCTTCATGGCCTTATCGAGCTGCTGTTCCTTGGTCTTTGTTTTAGGACCGATGTGAATGAGGATAAGCTGGGAATGAAATGCATCGCGGATGCGCTTGGCTTCGGCCAGCACGCGCTCGAGGCGGCTGGAGAACGCAATGGCCACCGCGATGGTTTCAAACGGGTGTGAAGGACGCTTTTTCAATTTGGATACATCGAAGTTCATCCGGATGTTTTTTGATTCCCACAAAGATAAACTTAAAAGAAAACGGGGCGTGCCGTTCAGATACCCACCCCGGCATATGCCCTGCGGATCCCTTCGTGGATATCATTCATCGAATACTTTTTCAGCGCAAAGCTGTCCGCTGAGAGATGATCCTCCAGGTTCAGGTGGAACGATGAAGATATGGCGTTATTCTGTTCGAGGCGGGGAAGCAGCTCGTAAATGAAATTCACATCCTGCTTGCCGGTATGATACACCAGGCTGCAAAAATCACGGACGGGCGCCAGGCAGGTGGCGATGCCGATATCCACGCGCGGGTAAGCGAGCGTGTACTTGCGGATCTCCTTTTCCAGGTCGTCCATCGTGAAGACAGTCGGCACCGCAAGCCGGATGAAAATGGTTGCTATTCTATCTTTCCGGATCAGCTTGAGCAGGGCCGACAGCTCGCTGTCTACCATGGCTCCTTTGATGGTGAGCGTAAAAACCTTCCCATTGACCGCAACCACCAGGTGCGGGGGAATGCGGGTAGCATACATAATAATAAGGTATACGTCATTATCCAGCACCGCTTCGTTGGCGGGAAGGAGACCGGAGATAATGTATGTATTCGAATTGTTCAGATCGTGATTTCGCCTTTGAACACGAACTCAGCGGGTCCTTCGAGCCAGATGCCGGAGAACGAACCATCGTTGTTCTTCTGAAATTTCACGCGGAGATTGCCGCCAGGAGTTTTAATGTCGCAGTAATTTCCAGCAGTCGCAATTCCTTTCAAGGCTGCCGCCAGCGCAGAGGCTGTCACACCCGTTCCGCACGAAAGCGTTTCGTTCTCCACTCCGCGCTCGTAGGTGCGCACGTAAACAGCCGAATTGTTCTTTTCCAAAAAGTTCACGTTCGTTCCTTCCTTCCGGAACCGGTCGCTGTTGCGTATCCTTCTCCCCTCTTCTACCACGTTGTAATGCTTTACGTCATTCACGAGCAGGCAGTAATGCGGTGAACCGGTGTCCAGGAAAAAATGATCTTTTCCTGTCTCTATGTTCTTCACATCGTTCATTTTCAGGCTCACCGTGCCGTCCTTATTGATAATAGCCTCGTGTGTTCCGTCTATGGCAAGGAACCTTGCCTTATCCTTAATTACCCCAAGCGTTTGCGCGAACGAAACGATGCACCGGCTGCCGTTCCCGCAAAGGCTCATGCTGGCATCGGGGTTGAAGAACACGGCCTCAAAATCATAGCCGGTCTTGTTCTGCAAGAGCAGCAACCCATCGGAACCGATCCCGAACTTCCTGTCGCAAAACTTTTTTACGAGATCGGCCCGTGCCGCATCAAAAACATTCGTGCGATTGTCAACGATAATGAAATCGTTTCCCGTTCCCTGGTATTTGTAAAAAGGAATTGTCATTTCAATTTCGCAAGCAGTTCCTTATCCATGATCTTTTCGAACTGGCGGAAGTCGTTCGAATAGTCGAGCCTGTAAACATTGTTCAGGTGCCGCAGGTAGATGTCTTCACCGATGCGGTACAGCCTGATCTCATCGCCCTGCGCAATGCCGAAGAGCACGATCTTGCTCTTGCCCATCTTGTAGCCTTTGTAGTTGATGGGCGACTGCCAGAACTCCACCGTGAAAGCTGCGATGGCGTTCTTCTTATCATCGCGGATTCCGCTCACCACCGAAAGGAGCGAATCCCTCGACCTGTTCGCATCGGGCGGGCCGGCATTGGTCAGCAGCACATTCTTCGAAGCCACCAGCTCGTCCTTCTTCACCACGATCTCGTCCGAATTGGGAGGAGGCGGAATAGAAACGGTAGTATCCTTTAATAAGGAGTCGGCCTGGGCCAGGAGGTATTTGGACGAAGGCGCATACTTGTACTTCATCGCCAGCGAATCGGCCGAGGTCATCGGCTGTTTTGAATTCTTGCTGAACGCATTCTTCTTTTCCTGCTTCGCTTCTTTTTCCTGCGCCATCTTATTTTCAATAATTACCGTATCACGCTTCGATTTAAAAAAGTTCAGCTTGCCGATGAAGTTATCCATCTTGAAAATAAAAAAGCTTGCACCGGCCAGCAGGCCGAGCGATATGCCAAAAAGAAAAGTGATGGTCCGGTTTGAAAAACGCACTGACATATTTTCTCCTGCAAAGGTAGGCAAGTTGCTTCTAATTGTTAAAAATTGTTAAAACAACCGGATCTTGAAAACATTGGCAGTAAATTTGCGTTACCCGGAGAGAAAAACCCGAATCCAAGAAAACCTAAACTGAATCGTTATGAGAAAAGCATTTCAACTAGTCCTGGTCGCGGCCATCGGAGGGATGAGCGCGGTTGCCATCGATCACTGGATGTACAAGAAGCCCGGTACGGGCGCGGGCGTGCAGAGCACGCCTGTTCAGTATGCGAACATGCCTCTTTCCACGCCCGAGTCGAACATCGATTTTACCGCTGCCGCGGAAAAGACGGTTCACGCAGTGGTGCACGTGAAAACAAAATACAGCCGCCAGAACCTGAACAACGATCCCTGGGGCAACTGGTTCTGGGGCAACCCCGAGCCGCAGGTGCAGATGGCATCAGGATCGGGCGTGATCATTTCCGGTGACGGATACATTGTGACCAACAACCACGTGGTGGACGATGCAGACAACATCGAGGTGACGCTGAACGACAAGCGCACCTACACCGCCAAGGTGATCGGCAAGGATAAAGGCACGGACCTCGCCCTGCTGAAGATCGAAGAGACCAACCTTCCTTATTTATTGTACGGCAATTCCGATGACGTGAAAGTAGGCCAGTGGGTGCTGGCCGTTGGAAACCCATTCAACCTCACTTCTACGGTAACGGCAGGCATCGTCAGCGCCAAGGGCCGTAACGTGGGCATCATCCAGGGCGACCAGATCCGCGGGCTTCCGCCCCTCGAGTCGTTCATACAAACCGATGCGGCCGTTAACCCCGGCAACAGCGGTGGCGCGCTGGTAAGCACCAACGGGCAGCTCATTGGCATCAACTCGGCCATTGCGTCCAACACCGGTTCGTACACGGGCTACTCGTTCGCGATCCCCGTTAACCTGGTGCGCAAGGTAGTGAACGACCTCATTGAGTTTGGCGAGGTGCAGCGCGCGTTCATTGGCGTAAGCATCCGCGATATCGATGCGGGCTTCGCAAAAGAAAAGAACATCAAGGAGCTGAAAGGCGTGTATGTGACCGGTCTTACGGATAACGGTGCGGCCGCTTCCGCGGGAATAAAGGAAGGAGACATTATCACCAAAGTGGGCGATGCGGCCGTGAATGATTCTCCCGAGCTGCAGGAGCAGGTGGGCCGCTTCCGCCCGGGCGATAAGATCTCGGTGACGGCCTTGCGCGATGGCGAAGAAAAGACCTTTGCCGTTACGCTTAAGAACAGGGCCGGCAATGTTACCATGGCCGAAAAGGAAAAGTTCGAGCCGATCAGGGCGCTCGGGGCCACGTTCCAGCCGGCCTCGGCTGCCGATCTTAAAAAGCTGGGCATCGATGCGGGGCTGCAGGTGGTGGACCTGCAAAACGGCAAGCTGGCCAATGCCGGCATCCGCCCCGGGTTCATCATCACGAGCATCGATAAGAAGAAGATAACTTCCAAAGAGGAATTGCTGGGCACGCTCGAGAACAAGAAAGGCGGGGTGCTTATCGAGGGCGTTTATCCCAATGGAACCAAGGCGTATTACGCATTCGGGCTATGAGCTGTTAAACATCCCTAATGAAAAAACCCTGGTCGAATGTGATCGGGGTTTTTTATTTAATAATCTGTACTTTTAGTCTGCTTATCTAACTTACAAAGGTGATGAAAAAGGTGAGCCGGGCCAAAGAACTTCAGAAAATAAAAAGCAGATGAAATATTTGTTTATCGTTTTTTTGTTTTTGCCAGCTCTTTTAAAAGCTGGCATTGGTGCCGATACGATTAAGAAAAATAATGATACGTCAAAAAACGAATCTAAAAAAAACGATATATACATAGAAGTATTAGGGCCCGGAATTGCATACTCATCATTAAATTATATGAGATTTTTTTTACCCGGGAAAACAAATCTATTTGTCAGAGCAGGTTTTGGTTACGCAAGAGGGGGATCAGGACCAGCCGGTTGCAGCTGCGCAGAAAGATTATTTTCTTTCCCATTCTCAATAGGGATTAAATTCAACGAAAGAAAAAAAGTCTATTTCGAATTTGCTCTCGGGACAACATATCATACTATCAGAACCATTTATTATGACTATCATTCAAATGCTGATAGTATTATAAAAAAAGAAAACTCTGATTACATGTTGTTTTTTGCAGCAGGAGGATTTCGTTTTAAGTTAGCAAGAACTTTTTTTATAGGGCTTAATGTATATGGGTATTGGGATTTTCAATCTAAATCCAAATATGGGTTAGATGGGTCAATAATTGCATGGCCTACTATCAGTTTCGGAAAACTTTTCTAGGTTATTAATTGGGGGTTTTATTAAAAGCAGAAGCAAGCCCTCCCCCTGTCTTACAGGAGGAGGACCTGCCGCTTCCAGGAAAAAAGTTATCGCCTGATAACCTTCCGGGTAACTGAAACAGCGCCTTCCTTAAGGGCCGTGTAAAAGTAAATGCCCGAAGGCAGGTCGGCCAGGTCGATCTCCATGTGATCGGCACCTTTATCGAGCTTAACTTTTTTCATTACTTCGCCAAGCGCGTTGGTGAACCGCACTTCTTCGGCATTGCTGTAGGTGATGGTAACGCTGCTGCTGAACGGGTTGGGATACAGCAGCGAGGCCGGCTGCTGCGCCATTTCGCCAATGCCGCTGGAGCAGTTCACAACGATCTGCCCGGTCATCATGGAATCGTACAGGCAATAATAATAGTACGTTCCCGCGCAGGTAACCTGGTACGAATACGTGGTGGAACCGGAATTAATGTACGCGTTCCACGCCTGCGCGCATCCGGGAATGAAGGTGGAGGTGGTGGTGTGCGTGCCGTTGCTCCACACCCATTTAATGGTATCTCCGCACTGCGCGTTGGTAACCTGCGGGGTGAACGAGTAATTGGCAACCGTAATGGTGTGAACCGATGCCCCCGCTGCTGCGGCAAGGCCGAATGCGGTAAAGAGCGTAATGAGTTTTTTCATGGTGAGTTGTTTTTTTGATTTGTATGATGCAAAATTGCAGCACCCCTGCCTCCCCCGCAACACGATATTTTGTTTTCTTACTTATTCAAAAAATTGGAGAGAAGCAAACTCCGCTGCGATCATGTCTCGGTTCATAAGACCGTCAGTCTGAGCGGAGTCGAAGACTGACCGTGGCAAAAGCCCCTATGAAAAGCTAAACTGAGATATTACACTTATAGCCGCTTATGAGGTATTTCATTTTATCGCCTATTTCAGGCTTTTTGTGGGTTTCTTTTTAACATTAGTATAATTTTATTGAAATAAAGAAGCAAAAAGCCAAAATCACTTGACTCGTGTTGAAAATAGCCGTACTTTTGTACTCCTTTTTAAAATTTTCGTGTTCAAACCCCGTTTAAAACCCTAAAATCTCAGCATGAGACAGTTAAAGATCACCAAATCCATTACCAATCGTGAGAGTGCTTCGCTGGATAAGTACCTGCAGGAGATTGGAAGAGAAGAACTGATTACGGCCGAAGAAGAGGTTGCTTTGGCCAAACGCATCCGTGAGAATGACCAGTCGGCTTTGGAAAAGATGACGCGCGCAAACCTTCGTTTCGTGGTGTCGGTCGCAAAGCAGTACCAGAACCAGGGCCTGAGCCTTCCGGACCTGATCAACGAGGGCAACCTCGGGCTGATCAAGGCCGCCAAGCGCTTTGACGAAACCCGCGGCTTCAAATTCATTTCTTATGCCGTGTGGTGGATCCGCCAGAGCATTCTGCAAGCGCTGGCCGAGCAAAGCCGCATCGTGCGCCTGCCGCTTAACCAGGTGGGATCGCTGAACAAGATCAACAAAGCATTTTCCAAGCTCGAGCAGGAGTACGAGCGCGAGCCCACGGCCGATGAGCTGGCCAACATACTGGAAGTGCCCGAGGACAAGGTGCAGGACACCATGAAGGTATCGGGCCGCCACGTGAGCATGGACGCTCCGCTCATCAACGGGGAGGACAACAACCTGCACGATGTGCTCATCAACCACGATTCGCCACGCGCAGATTATTCGCTCATGACCGAGTCGCTGCAGAAAGAGATCGAGCGTTCGCTCAGCACCCTCACCGAGCGCGAGCGCGATGTGATCAAGCTCTTCTTCGGCATTGGCGCCAACCACGGGCTTACCCTCGAGGAGATAGGCGCCAAGTTCGATCTTACGCGTGAACGCGTGCGCCAGATCAAGGAAAAGGCCATACGCAGGCTGCGCCAGAAATCGAAAAGCAAACTGCTGAAAGCGTACCTCGGCTAAAATGAACCACTGAACCACCAGCCGCAAAGAAGGAGGATCGTCTCCAAAATTCTTTGCGGCTTTTTATTTTACAAGCAAACAACTTGATTTATGTCACCTGAAACTTTGGAAAAAGAAAAACAAAAATTAAAAACAGGGTTTGAAAACGAGCTGAAGGACTGGATCGGGCAGGAACGCGCAGCCATCGAGCTTATTAACGTGATCGGCCACCTGTGGTTCGAAAGATCGGTGGAGCTTATCATTTTCAGGAACCAGCTGGTAGACCGCAGCGTTTCGCAGATCCTCAACCTGCATCATTACGCGCATAACATCGTAAAGCAGCCCATCGCGGTAACGGATACCCTGCAAGTTGCCAAAGAACTGATGAACCTCGACCTGGCCCCCTCGCGCATCGACATCGGGCGGCTGGGCGCAGAATGGCTGCAGGAAAAAGCAAAGTACAAGAACAGCACGAAAGATTTTGCGGGAGACAAGCTCAAGAGATTCATCGGCAAGGACAAGCGCGTGATGAACCCGAAGGACGTGGTGCTGTTCGGCTTCGGGCGCATCGGCCGCCTCGCAGCAAGAGAAATTATTGCACAGGCCGGTAAGGGCGAACAATTGCGGTTGCGCGCCATCGTGGTGCGAAGCTATTCCGATGCCGACCTCACCAAGCGTGCCGACCTGCTGCGCACCGATTCGGTGCACGGCCCGTTCCCCGGCACCATCGTGGAAGATTTTTCCAACAAGGCCCTCATCATCAACGGCCACACGGTAAAGATCATCGCCTCCCCCACCTTTGAGGGTATCGATTACGAATCGTACGGCATTAAAGATGCCCTGCTGATCGACAACACCGGCATTGTGCGCGACCGCGCAGGATTAAGCAAGCACCTGCAGAGCAAAGGCATTTCCAAAGTGCTGCTTACGGCACCGGGCAAGGGAGATATCCCCAACATCGTGCACGGGGTGAACCACGAAAAGTTCGACATTAAGACCGAGAAACTATTCTCGGCTGCCTCCTGCACCACCAACGCCATCATTCCCATTTTAAAAGTTGCGGAAGAAAAGCTCGGCATTGTCAGCGGCCATATCGAAACCGTTCACTCCTACACCAACGACCAGAACCTGCTGGACAACTACCACAAGAAATACCGCAGGGGACGCAGCGCCCCGCTCAACATGGTGATCACCGAAACAGGGGCCGGAAGCGCGGTGACCAAAGTATTGCCTGGGCTCAAAGGCAAGCTTACCGCCAATTCGGTGCGCGTGCCCACGCCCAACGTATCGCTCGCCATCCTGCACCTCAGTGTTTCGAAGCAGGTGACCAAGGATTCGGTGAACGATGCCATGCGCGATTCTGCCCTCAAGGGCGACCTGGTGGAGCAGATCCAGTACGCATATTCCAACGAGCTCGTTTCGTCCGATGTGATCGGCAACCCGTGTGCGTCCGTGTTCGATTCGCAGGCCACCATCGTAAGCGAAGACGGCAAGAGCGTGGTGCTGTATGTGTGGTACGACAACGAATACGGCTACACCCGCCAGGTGATCCGCCTGGCAAAATACCTGGCCGAGGTGATCCGGCTGAGGTATTATTAACATCGGGACTTCAACTCAAAGCGCGGGCGTTTTAGTATATTTGCTCAGGTTATGCTGAAACGTCTTGCGCTTTTCTTTTGCTCCCTCCTGCCCCTGCTTGGCGCGGGTCAAAAACATTTGAATGTTGACTCATTGAAAGCAATGCTGGCCCAGCACACCGACAGCGATACCGTTTGGGCGATCACCGCAGGCAACCTGGGAGCCGAACTGCTCGACCGAAGTCCCGAAGACGCGTTCCGGCTATGCAAAAGCGCCCTGCTCATCTCGGAGAAAAAGCTCTTCAAGCGGGGGATCCGCCAGGCGGCCAGCGTGATCGGGAACTACTACATCGGAAAAGGCAATTACCCGAGCGCGCTGGAATATTTTTTAAAACAGCTCAAGGTCGATGAGGAAAAGGGCAATAAGAAAGACATCATCAAAGCGCTGCGCAGCCTCGGGAGCGTTCAGCTGTTCGCGAGAAACTTTGACGAATCCCTGAAATACTTCGAGCGCGGCCTGGCGATCAGCAACGAGATCAATTCCAAAAGGGACCAGGCCTCCTTCATGGCCAACATTGCCGTGGCATACACGCAGAAGAACGATTTCGGCAAGGCCATGGAATATAACATCAAGGCGCTCCGGCTGGACGAGGAGATGAACGACAAGCAAATGCGCGCACGGGCGCTCAACAGCATGGGAGCGCTGTTCTTCCAGATGGCCGAGCACGACCAGAACCAGGAATACATGGACAAGGCCATCGACTACCTGCAGCAATCGCTGAAGCTGAAAGAGGAGCTGCATGATAAAAAGGGAATGGCGAACACCTATGGGAATATTGCCGACATCTACAATGCAAAAGGTGATTTTGACAGGTCGGTGGATTATTACCAGAGGGGGCTTGAGTACGCGCTCGAATCGAACTACCTTGAATGGCTGAAAGAGGGTTACGAGAAAATGTCGGTGCTGTATAAGAACAAAAAAGATTACAGGAATGCCTACGATTATTACATGAAGTTCATCTCGGTACGCGACACGCTGGATAACACGCGCACCAAGAAAGAAATGCTGGAGCTGCAGGGGAAATACGATACCGAAATGCAGGAAAAGGAGAACAAGGAAAAGGCCCACGAGATCGAGGATCAGAAGAGGCAATTGGATCAAAAGAACTTCATCATCTGGACCGGCATCTCGCTCATGGTGATCCTGGCCCTGTTCGCCTTCATCATTTACCGGAACTACCGCGAGAACAAGCGCATCAGCGCCATCCTCGAAGAAAAAAATAAAAGCATTACGGATTCCATCAAGTACGCCAGCAAGATCCAGCGGGCCATATTGCCAAAAGAAAGATACATCGGGAGAACGCTGAACCGCCTGAAGAAAGGCTAATTCAGCTTCATTTCCGCTTCGAGCGCGAACTCGGGTATCTCCACCACGAAGCGGGCCCCATCGGACCTGCGCTCGAACAGGTAGGTGCCGCGCATGCTGCCCATATCGGTAAGCAGGTTGCAGGACGACTCATACTCATACACATCGCCCGGCAGCAGCACCGGCTGCTGTCCTACCACGCCTTCTCCTTCCACCTCGCGGTTCTCCCCGCAGGAATCGAAAATGAACCAGTGCCTGCGCAGGAGCTGCACCTTTTCGTTCGAGGTGTTCTGGATGGTGATGATGTAGCTGAAAACAAAGTGGGCCGAATCGGGGCGCGAATAGCCGGGGTGGTACTTCGTGCGAACCGAGATCCTGATACCGTGGGTTACCTGTGCTTTCATGTTACCCGTTTTTTGGTTACGGGGATGTCTGCCAGTAAGACGCTGCAAACGTCCCGAAGGTTGCTTTTGAATTACACCGGTCCAAAGAAAAGCATAAAATCACTTCGCCAGTTCAGCGGCCTCCGAAATCTTTTCACCAAGGTTATCCACCGTTTCGCGCACGGCCTCGGCCTGCCTCCCGAACGTGCGTTCGGCTGCCGGGGCGGCCGCCTTGGTGACCACCTTCACCACCGGCACGGCCGCTTTCACGAGGCTGTTGTCACCGATCTTATCCGTGAAGTTGTGAACCTTTTCCTTCATGCGCTCGAGCTCGCGCGTGAAAAAGCCGCGGGACTTCCCCGCCCTGGCCGAATCGCCCGGGAAATAAACGATCACTTCCGGCCTCTTCACGTGCATATCGGCAAAGGCCGGCATGCACACGCACAGAAAGAACCCGATGACGGCAAAGCGGATCATAAAATTGTGACGGAATGAATTCTGCGCAAGTTACAACATCGCGATAAAAAAATTTACCTTTGAAAAATAAAAAATCAACAGGCGATGAGCATGGAAAAGGAGTGGTTCAGGCAATGGTTCGATTCGGACCATTACCAGCTTCTTTACCGAAACCGCGACACGAAAGAGGCGGAACTGTTCATCAACAGTATCACCGGCTTCACCAAGCCGGCACCGGGCTGCCGGGTGCTCGACCTGGCCTGCGGGCGCGGGCGGCACGCCATCCTGCTGGCCGAAAAAGGATATGATGTGACCGGAACCGACCTGTCACCACAGAACATCCGCCTCGCTTCGCGGCACGAAAAGAGCAACCTGAGCTTTTACGTGCACGACATGCGCGACCTGTTCCGCATCAACTACTTCGACATCGTACTGAACCTCTTTACCAGCTTCGGCTATTTCGAAAAGGAGTCGGACGACCGTAAGGCGATCGGCTCTGCAGCAAAGGCCCTGAAGAAAGGCGGAACGTTCGTCCTCGATTTCCTGAATGCAAAAGTAGAAAAAGAGAACCTGGTTGAGAAGGAAGAGATCAGCGCGGGCGGCATCCTTTTTAAGATCACACGGAAGTTTGACTCCTGTTTTTTTGTCAAAAATATTGAAGTGACGGATGGCGGCACGAAGCACCTTTTCTGTGAAAAAGTGAAAGCCCTCAGCGCGGCCGATTTCGGAAAGCTTTTTGCCGGTGCCGGGCTGGAGATCACCCACCTGGCCGGTGATTATGCATTGAGCCCGTTTAACGAGAACACCTCTGAACGGCTCATTATCTTCGCAGTCAAGCCATGAGCAATATTCAAACTTCCCTGATCCTGCTGATTACCGCACTTTGCTCCGGCCTGGCGGTGCTGGCGGTGAATATTTCCGCTAAAACGCTCAAGCTGCTCCTCGCTTTCAGCGGTGCATTTTTACTTTCGCTGAGCGCGCTGCGGCTTATCCCGGAGATCTTTTCAGAAGCGCCTGCGTATGCGGGCCTTTTCCTGCTGGCCGGATTCTTCCTGCAGGTTCTGCTCGAGTACCTTACCGAGGGCATTGAGCACGGGCACATTCACCGGCACGAGCACGAGCACGGGCACTTTCCCTCGGCCATGCTGGCCGGCCTTTGCATTCATTCTTTTCTCGAAGGCATGCCGCTGGCCGGGCGGTTCTCAACGGCTGCACTCTTCCCGCGCGATTATTCGCTGGTGTGGGGCATTGTGCTACACAACGTGCCCATCTCCATTGCGCTGGTAAGCATGCTGCTGGGCTGCGGGCTCAAAAAAAACACTGCCATCGCCTGGCTGGTTGTTTTCGCGCTCATGTCGCCTGCCGGCATCTTTGCAAGCCAGGCATTGAGCGGGCATCTCACCGCAGAGGTGTCGTCCTATTCAAAATACATTCTTGCCGTGGTGGTCGGTATCTTCCTGCACGTATCCACCACCATCATCTTCGAAACCTCGGAGCACCACCGTTTCAATGCCCTTAAGCTGCTTACCATACTGGCCGGTGCTGCACTGGCCTTTAGTGCCGTATAAAAAAAGACCTCCGGCAATGGCCGAAGGTCTTCCGCAAATTTTTAGCTCTCAGTTCAGCGCCTGGAGTGTTTTCTTCACCCCTTCAAAATCGGGGTAGTCGCCCGGGTTATCGAGCACCTGCGCAAAGCGGATCACACCGTCCTTATCGATCACGAACGAAGAGCGCTTGGCAACGCCTTTGAATCCCACGCTGAAGTTGTCCATCGAAATGCCATAGGCATTGATCGCCTCCTTGTTGAAGTCGGAAAGCAGGGGAAAGTTCAGGTTGTTCGCCTCCCTGAACTTGCCGAGCGAGAAAAGCATGTCGACCGAGATGCCAAGCACAACGGCATTCATCCCGTTATAATAAGAAAGCTCATCGCGGCTCTGGCAAAGCTCCTTGGTGCAAACACCGGTGAACGCTGCCGGGAAGAACAGCAGCACTACGTTCTTTCCTTTATAATCTGCGAGCTTGTGCACCTTCTTGTCGGTATCGTTCAATGCGAAATCGGGAGCTTTTTGTCCTACTGATGCGGCCATATGAAATGATGTTTGAATGGTTAAAAACTCTGTTGGAAAATGGATTGCAAACATAATCATTTTAGCACAACATTGGATTACTTTTACCTTAACCAAAAAACCGATATGCCATGAATAACACAGCGAAGTATCTCACCGAATTCATCGGGACCTTTTTTCTTGTATTTACTGTTACCGTATCCGGAAATCCATTGGCCATTGGCGCCATGCTGATGGTGATGGTATACCTGGGCGGGCATATCTCGGGCGCACAATACAACCCGGCCGTATCGCTCGCTGTGATGATCCGCGGCAAGCAAAGCGTGCAGCAAATGCTGATGTTCTGGGGCGTGCAGCTGCTTGGCGCGATCGTTGCCGCCCTATGCGCGCACTACATGTACGGTCGCGATGCCGCACCGCAGCCCGACCCGAGCATCAACATCATGAAGCCGCTGTTCATCGAGATCGTGTTCACCTTTGCATTGGCCTCGGTGGTGCTGGCCTCGGCAACGACCAAGAAAACGTCCGGCAATTCCTTTTACGGGCTGGCTATCGGCTTTACGGTGATGGCCGCGGCCTACACGGGCGGAGGTATTTCAGGCGGAGCCTATAACCCTGCCGTGGGCACGGGCCCCATCCTGATCAAACAGATCCTGGGCGCCTGTCATTGCAATCCCATCGCGCATCTCTGGCTGTACTGGGTGGGACCGCTGATCGGGGGTGCCTCAGCAGGAATGGTCTATAAGATCATGAACCCCGAAGAATTCCAGGGCTGATCGCATTACAATAAAAACAGAACGCCAGCCCATGCTGGCGTTTTTTATCTTTATCCATGATCCGCCTCCTCCGTAAATATATTATTCCCGTTATTGCTGCGATCCTCACCTGGACCGCTTCCAATACACATTGGACAGGTGATAACTGGAAGCATACGCTGTTGTCAGACGCGCAAGGGTATTACGCCTACCTTCCTGCCGTCTTCATTTACCACGATCCGAACATGGGATCCTGCGATTCGGTGGAAAGCAAATATTTCAAAGACCTGAAATACAATTTTTTTGTGGAGCAGAATGGGAAGCATATCGACAAGTATTATTGCGGAACAGCGGTTTGCATTGCACCATTTTTTCTTGTTGCGCATGGAATCACTCTCCTTTCTTCGGAGCCGGCCGATGGATATTCCTACTATTACATTGTGTTCGCCCAGATCGCCACGGTAAGCTGGCTTTTGATCGGGCTGATCTTCCTCCGGAAGGTCCTGCGTATGTTCAGCGTATCCGAAGGGTACAGCGCTTTTATCCTTTTCGCGATCGTCCTGGGCACTAACATTTTTTACTACGTGATCAGCGAGCCCTGCATGTCCCATATCTTCTCTTTTTCGTTCGTGTGCATGTTCCTGTACGGCATCAGAAGAGCAATGCTCGCCCCTTCGGGAAAACACATCCTGCTTAGCGCTGCCGCATTGGCTATGATCCTGCTCATACGGCCGGTGAACGGATTAATCATATTTTCTATTCCATTCCTGGCTGGCAGCACGCAAGCGCTCAAAATGTTTTTCAGGAATGCATTTACCAACAAACTTACTCTTCTGGCAGCCATGCTCCTTTTTGTTCTCATCTGCTCCATTCAACTGGTGATGTATAAAATATCATCCGGGCGTTTTTTCACAGACACTTACAGCAGCGAGCACTTCAATTTCGGGGAACCGCACTTTGCTGATATTCTTTTCAGCTATAAGAAGGGATTGTTCCTGTACACCCCGCTCACGTTTGTCGCGATTGCAGGCTTTATTCATTTATGGAGAACGAACCTGTTCCGGTTCTTTGCCCTGCTGGGTTTCCTTGTGTTGATCGTCTGCGTGCTTTCCTCATGGTGGATGTGGTATTATGGCGGCAGCTTCAGCGGCAGGGTCTTTATAGAGTACTTCCCATTCTTCGCATTGCTGATGGGATTCACCTTCTCTTCTTTTCAGAATAAACTCCCGGTCATTCTTTATTCAACCCTTGTCGGCCTGCTAATCCTGGTTTGCCAGGTCCAAACGTACCAGTACAGGTACCACGTGATCCATTGGTCGGAAATGAATAAGGAAAGGTACTGGAAGGTATTCCTGCGAATTGATTACGTAATAAAGGGAGAAAATCCCAACGGGAACCTGCTGCGTTAGATCTCTTTGGCCTTGTTCCAGTACACATCCATCTCGGCAAGCGTCATCTCGCTGAGCTTCTTTCCCGCTTTGGCCGATTCGGATTCGAGGTATTGGAACCGCTTGATGAATTTTTTGTTCGTTTTCTCCAATGCATCCTCAGGATTCACCCCGATGAAACGGGCGTAGTTGATCAGCGCGAAAACGAGATCGCCAAACTCATTCTCTATCTTTTCGTTCGATGCCTTGTGCTTAACTTCGGCTTTCAGCTCATCCAGCTCTTCCTGCACCTTTTCCCAAACCTGTTCGGGCTTTTCCCAATCGAACCCCACCGCGCGGGCCTTTTCCTGGATGCGCCAGGCCTTTACCATCGAAGGGAGCGATACGGGCACCCCGGCCAGCACAGACTTAAACCCTTCGCTGGTCATGCTTTCCTTTTCCTTCAGCTTGATCTTCTCCCAGTTCTCCTTCACCTCCCATTCGTCCTTAACCTTCACGTCACCGTAAATGTGCGGGTGCCGCACGATCAACTTTTCACAGAGCGCATTCATCACATCGGCAATATCGTAGCGCCCCATCTCGGAAGCAATGCGTGCATAGAACACAATGTGGAGCAGCAGGTCACCGAGCTCCTTTTTTATCTTATCCAGATCATTTTCGATGATGGCATCGGCCAGCTCGTAGGTCTCCTCAATAGTAAGGTGCCGAAGTGACCCGATGGTCTGCTTCTTATCCCACGGACATTTCTCGCGCAGCTCATCCATGATGCGGAGCAGGCGGAGAAAAGCTTCGGACCTTTGTTGTTCGGTGTTCATGATTCAAAGGTAGAATTTTACGACCTGATTTTTAATAAATTTGTATGATGAAGCGCATTATCCTGCTTTGCTTTGCTCTACTGTTTTCCGCAGCAACCTTTTCACAGGATTCACTTCCCCATTCCTGGTCCTTTTCCATGTCGAGCCAGTACGGGTTCCTGATCCCCCACCACCAGAACATGCTGTACATGGTGAAGGGCCACATCTACGGCCTCGAGGCTGACCTTTCGAAGCAGACCTGCGGAAAAAAAATGTGGGAAGAGATCTTTTACTGCCCGCAGATCGGCCTGTGCTTTTATTACATCAACCTTGCGAACCCCAAAGAGCTTGGAGAAGGTTACGGCTTCTCCCCATTCGTGAATTTTCCCTTATTCCCCAAAGGAAGAACAAAATATTTCCTGCGCTACGCCACGGGCATCGGGTATGTGACCCGGGTGTTCGACCGGGTGGAGAACAACAAGAACTTTGCGATCAGCGCGCATGTGAATGCGTTCATCCAGCTGCGCCTGAATACGCGTTTCAACCTCTGCAGGGAATTTTTCGCGGAAGCGGGCCTTGGAATGGCTCACTTCTCCAACGGTGCTTCCAAAGCCCCCAACCTCGGCATCAACCTGCCAACAGTCAGCCTTGCGCTGGGTGTGAACGGGGGCAAGCCGCAGAAAAAAGGTCACTGCGATACGCTTTGCTGCGCGGAACGAAAAAAAGAGTTCTCGGTCCTGCTTGCGGGCGGCATACGGGAGATCAACCCGCCCGGAGGAAAAAAATACGGGGCATTCACATTCTCGGTAAACCGACACAAGGTGATCTCGCTCAAAAGCCGGTTCGGTTACGGTGTGGACATCTGCTACAACAGCGCGAACCAGTTTGACCTCGAGAAGGACTCGACCTTCAAAGGCACGGCCGGCAACTTTACGGCAGGGGCCAAGCTGTGCTACGAGCTGCGGCTCGGTAAGATCGGCATACCGATCGAAATGGGATTGTATGCCTACAACCTGATGAAGAACAACGGTGATTTCTTTCACCGCATCGGAACAAAATATTATGTGAACAGGAACTGGGTGATATTCTCCACGCTCAAAACGCATTTCGCAAAAGCGGATTATATCGAGTGGGGAGCGGGATACAGGTTCTGAATACGCGGTAACGGGGAAGTACGGCAACGAACTAAAAAATGAGCAGCAAAGGATGAGAAGAATCATTTGTATAGTCAGCTTCACCGGGGCAGTGGTTTTTTCCAATTCCTGCAGGAAGGAGAACATGTGCGATTGCTTCAAAAGCGCAGGTTCGGCCACTTACGAATACCGCAACCTGCGTGATTTCGCGAAGCTCTATGTATCCGACAATGTGAATGTATACATTACGCAGGACAGCATCTTTGAAGTGAAGGTGGAAGGGGGCGAGCATTTGCTTCCGCTGATCAAGACCGAGGTGGTGGACGGGGAGTTGCGGATCAGCAATCACAACAAATGCAACTGGGTGCGTAGCTACAAGAAAAGCATCATCGATGTGTACGTCAAAATGCCCAGGCCCAAGCTCATCACCAGCTACACGGTTGGTGAAATAAAAAGCCTGAACACGATCACCATCGATACCATCGAATACTATTCGATGAACGCGGGAAACATCAGCCTGATGCTCAACACCACCAAGATCACGGGGCACATGCTGGATGCGGGAGATGTGACCCTCTCGGGCACCACGTGGGAGCATGCTACGTGGGGAATCGGCAACGGCATCCTTCATTGCGAGAACCTGAACACCGGCTACACGTGGATCACCACCGGACGCACGGGCGACAGCTACGTGAACGCCACCTCGCTGCTCATTGCATACCTGCGCTCGTCCGGTAATGTGTATTACCACGGCAGCCCGCCCCAGGTTCAGCTCAACCAGCACGTGGGCTCCGGTCAACTCATCCCTTACTGAGCCGTGAAACGAGTGGCCGCATACCTCCTGCTCCTCTGCTGTTCCGTGTGCTGCTTTGCGCAGAAAAAGAAAAAGACACCGGACTTCATCAGGGGAGGCAGGGACGCGGACACTGCTCAAGGCAAAGAAGATTATTTTGAAACGGATTTTTTCCGCTACGAGGACTGGACCTACAAGAAGAACATCCGCACGGTGCAGCTCAGCCGCGAAGACTGGGCGTTCGCCACGCCCATCATTAAGCTGGGCACCGAGCAAAAGCTGAAGCTGGGCTTTGATGACCTGGACGGAGATGTGAAAACATACAGCTTCTCGGTGATCCATTGCGATGCCGACTGGACCCCTTCCAGCCTCATCAACTCGGATTACATCACCGGCTTCTACGATGACCGCATTACCGATTACAAAGCTTCCTTCAACACGGTGCAGAAATACACACACTGGAACCTGGCCTTCCCAACGGATAACATGAAGCTCACCAGGAGCGGCAATTATGTTTTGAAAGTATACACCAATTACAACCCCGACAGCGTGGTGCTCACCCGCAGGTTCATGATCTACGAGGACGATGTCCGCATCATGCCGCGGGTGCATGGGGCCGATAACCTCGACTGGAAATGGTACAGGCAGGAAGTGGACTTCGATCTCGATGTGAGCGGGATGGATATCATAAATCCTTTTTCGGCCTTAAAGGTCACCATTACGCAGAACGACCGCTGGGACAATGCCGTTACGAAGCTCAAGCCGCTCTTCGTAAAGGACAAGCTGCTTTCGTACGATTACGATGAGGACAACGTGTTCAATGGGGGGAGCGAATTCCGCTGGTTCGATACCCGCAGCGTGCACTACATCAATTCTTCGGTCTACAAGTTCGAGACCGATTCGGCCAGGCTCGCGCATGCCATTCTTTACAGCGACACCAAACGGAACTTCAAGCGATACAGCTTCCAGAACGACATCAACGGGCGCTTCCGCATCAAAGTGAACGAGGGGAGCGATTACGAGCGGGATGCCGATTACGTGTACGTTAACTTCACCCTTCCCGCAGACCAGCCCTTCGGGGAGGGCCAGCTGTTCGTATTCGGGCAGCTTACCGACTGGCAGTTCCGTAACGAGTTTAAAATGGTGTACGACAGCAAGAAGAGCGCTTATACCTGCACAGCTTTCCTGAAGCAGGGATATTATAATTACGAATACGTGCTGGTGAAGGACCGAACGGGTGCGGGCGATGAAACGGAAGTGGAGGGCAATCATTACGAAACGGAGAACGATTATTCCATTTATGTATACTATAAGGCCGTTGGCAGCACGTACGACCAATTGATCGGGATGAAAAAATTCAATACCTCCAAAGGATATTAATTGCTAATTTCATCTTCTCTTCATTTTTAACAGGCAATATTTGCAACCGAATCATAACAACAAAAACCAGATAAAATGAAAAAAGCGATCTTGACCATCACTGCCGCATTCTTCTTAGCAGGAATGCTTATGGCCCAGGGCACACCGAGGAGCACTTCTTCCTCCGGCACGTCCACCACCACCAACCCGAAGGAAGTGAAGACCACCGGCACCGGAACTGCCGATTCCAAAGGAACTGGCACTTCAACAGGAACTTCTTCCGGCAGCACTTCAGGCACTGCAACCAGCACCGGGACTGGCGATTCAAAAGGAACCGGAACTTCAACTGGGACCTCCACCGGCACTTCCACTTCGTCCGGAACGGGTGCAACTTCCACCTCCGGCACCGGCAGCACTTCCAAGCCGCACGCCAGGGTTGTAAAGAGCGCTGGCACGGTTAAGCCCGCTCCCACGACCGAGCCGAAGGTTCAGAAGTAGGCTTATATCCTTTTTTGCGTGAAGGCCGCCCAAAAGCGGCCTTTTCTTTTCATCCGGGTTGTTCGTACTTCTTTTGAACCTTTTTGCAGATGAGGGCGTAGAATAAAACAGTACGTTCTAAAAAAGCCCTGCCATGAAGAAAAAAATAACCGCATTCCTCGTACTTATCGTTTTCGGCCTGAGTACCCGGGCACAGGATGAGAAGATAGCCATCGTTCACGCCAGGCTCGAGATCCAGGCGGGGAGCTGTTCCTACCGCCTTGCATTCGATACAATTAAATTGACCGATAAAGGTGTGGAATCAAAGATAAACGCAGAGATAAAAAAAGAAAAGGATAAGTACCGGCTCGAGCCATCAAAAGCGCGGGATTACTGCCTCGATAAGATCGACTACGAGCAGGAAGCGCAGGTGCAATGGTCCAAGAACAACATCATCAGCCTTTTCCTGGGAAGCTCGGTGTATGCCGTAGGATCGCGCGACACCGTGATCCGCTTCTCGACCCTCAACTTCGATGCGAAAACAGGAGATCACATCTCACTCCACGATCTTTTTGCCCCGAACATGAGCGGCAAGGTGGATTCGTTCCTGATGCGAAAGTTCCGTACGGAATACGACACCGCGATGGTGCAGAACCTGCATTATGATTTCTATAGCAGGCAGCTGGCGAACGCAGATTTTAATTTCTTTAAAAAGGGGATCGAGATCATCTTTCACGGGGAGAACTACCTGCGCCCGATGCTCGACATCTACATCCCGTTCACGGAGCTGGAGCCTTACCTGAAGCAGGAAAGTCCCCTGCTGAAGTACTGCGCCCGCTGAGGATCATTTTACTTCTGCCGCGTAATCGATGGGTTTGTCGCTCTGAAAATCGTAGTGCGTGAGCTTACGGATCTCGAAGAAATTGACCCAGTAATTGCGTAATGCCTCGTACCAGGCCTTGCGCGCGGCATCCTTCTGTGATTGGGCGATGGTGAGCTCCGTGATATCGATCTTGCCGATCAGGTAACGCTGCTTGGAGATCTCGAAGCGTTTCTGCCCCACCGTGTCGGCCTTGGCCGCCACACCGATCTTTTCCTTCTGCATGTTGAACTGCATCACCTTAACGAATATCTCCTGCTCGAAATCGCTCTGCGCCTGGTCCACCTGCGCATTGATCAGCTGCTGGCTGGCCAGCGCGGTCTGAATGCGGGCTTTGGCCTTGCCCCAGTCGATGAGCGGGAGTTGCATGCCCACCACGGCCTGCTGCAGGTTGAGCGGGTTCAGGTATACATCATCGAAATAGGTGGCTGTTTTGGTGAGCCCGTACTTGCCAAAGAGGTTCAGCGCAAAACGGTTCTCGTGGCGCGCGCGCGCAATGTCGCGCTGGGCCTCCAGCTTTTTGACCGTGAAGTCGACCACGGCAGCCCGGTTCTCCAGCGCGCGGCTCTGGGCTTTTTGCAGGTCAACGGCAAAAAAGGAAATTTTTGAAGCGGGAGCCAGGTCGATCTTTTCTGCATTCTTCATACCCAGGAACGATTTAAGCTGAAGCGTCTTCACTTCCACATCCAGCGTGGCCTGGGCCACCGCGTTGTCGGCATTCAGTTTGTTGAGTTCCATCTGCAGCAGTTCGTTCTCCGCGATCTTGCCGAGGTTATAACGCCCCTTCGCAATATTATACAGCGTGTCGTTGTTCCTCTGGTTCAGGAGCTCCGTCTGCAGGCTTATCTGGGCCGCCAGCAGGTCGAAGAAGGCATTGGTGGCGGTGATGGAAATGGATTCCATATCCTCGACATACTGTTTTTTGGCTTCCTTGTAAACCAGCGGCTCTATCTTGCGGGCCCAGCGGAAGCTGTTGTAGGTGAACAGGGGCTGTGAAAACCCGATGCTCACGGGGGTGGAAACATACGAATGCTGGAAGCTGGTGCCGTAGATCTCCAGGTACTGGAGCCCCGATGTCATAAAAATATTTCCGCCTGTGAACCCGATGTTCTGGCTCAGGTTGAAGTTCGCGGACGAGGTGGAGAACCTGCGCTCGACAAAAATATCGCCTTCCGTGGTCGGGATGCGGTCGATGGCGCGCGAGTAGCTGGGAGCGGTAGCCTCGAACGAAAGCGCGGGGAGCGTGGTGCTTTCGTACACGCGGTACTGCCAGTACGAGTTCTTGAACTTGTTCTTGGCCTGGATGGCCGAGGGCGATGACGATTGGGCAATGGCGATCACATCGTTCAGCGAAAGCGATTGTTTTTCCTGCGAAAGGGCAAGCATCGGGAGCAGCAGCATTGCAATGGCCGGGATCCGTTTCTTCATCCTATTCATATCTTAAGCAGGTTACCGGGTCTTGCGAAGCGGCCTTCTTCGCAGGGAAAAATCCGAAAATGATGCCCACCCCGGCCGAAACGATGAAGGAGACCAGCACCGAATAAAAGGAAACGATGGTGGTGTACCCGAGGAACTTCTGGATCAAAGCTGAGCTCAGCACACCGAACAGGATGCCGGCAATGCCCCCCGCCACGCAAAGCAGCAGCGCCTCGATGATGAACTGGGAGGCGATGTCCTTTTTGGTTGCCCCGATAGACAACCGTATGCCGATCTCCCGGATCCGCTCGAGGATGGATGCGAGCATGATGTTCATGATGCCAATCCCTCCTACGAGCAGCGAAATGCCGGCAATGGCGGCCAGCAGGAAGTTGAACTTGTCCTTGGTGGCCTGCTGCTGCCTGAGGAGCAGCTCGGGTATCTTCACTTCAAAATCCTCCACCTCGTTGTGCCTGCGTTTAATGAGCCGCGAGATAATGGAAGCCGAAGAAGAAAGATACTTCGTATCCTGCACCTGCACCACGATCTTATCGAGCTGGTTGGGGTTATCGTCCTCTTTCTTCTGCGGCTGGTCCATGTCGCCTGAGAAGAAAAAGAATCCTCCTCCCCCGCCCTTCAGCTTTGATTCGGTGATGAGCCCGCGGTTCTTAACGCGCAGCAAAAAGGTCTGGAGCGGCACGAACACCCCGTCATTGAGATCGCTCAGGCCGAAGCCATTGTCCTGCGCCTGCACCTCACCGGTGGGCTCCAGCACCCCGATGATGCCGAACCACGCGCTGCCGCATTTGATCTGCTGCCCAACCGCATTCTCCTGCGGGAAAAAGAACTTCTTTACCCTCGACCCGATGATGCAGACCGGGCGGCCCATTTCCATCTGCACCTGGTTGAACGAGTTTCCTTCGCCCAGCTTCAGGTTCTGGATGCTGAAGAACGCAGGCATCACGCCCGATATGCGGGCCTGCTTCTTCCGGCCGTTGCAGGTTGCCGATACGGAGGTTTCCACCTCGGGACTGACGTGCAGGGCCGTAGGCAGTACTTCCTTTATTCCCATCGCGTCAAGCAGGGTAAGACCCGGGGAAAACTTCTTTTTTTCTGCTTTGCCGTCCTCTTCCGCAGCTTTATCTTTTTTCACCACCGGCAGCACCACGATGTTGTTCACGCCCACCAGCTTCATCTGCTCCAGCAGCTCCTTTTGCGTGCCCTCTCCAATGGCGAGCATGGAGATGACAGCCGCTACACCGAAAATGATACCGAGCGCGGTAAGGGCGGCCCGCGCCTTGTTGGCCTTGATGGATTCCAGCGCCAGCCGGAAATTATAAAAATACTTTTCCATGATCAGAGGCCCGACAGGCTTATGTGCTCCGGGTCATCGGGAGGCGAGAGGAAGATCTCATCGCCTTCGTTGAGCCCCTTCTCGATCTCCACTTCGTTCTCCCCGCTGCGCCCGAGCTTCACCTCCTGCTTCACGGTCTTGAACCCGCCTTTCTTGTAGACGTACGCTTTCCCGTTCTCGCTGGTCACCGCATCAAGCGGGATGTAGATGACGTTCGGCACTCTCGCGATGATGATCCTGTTCGAAGTGGTCATGGACGGGCGAAGCGTGGTGTCCGATTTCACTACCATAATGGTGACCTCGAACACCTTGGCGTCCGAGTTCTTGAGCTGCTCACCGATGTTGGCCACCTCCAGTATTTTTCCTTTGTACTTCCGGTCGGGAAATGCATCCACCCCGATCTCCACTTCCTGGCTCACCTTCACCTTGCTGATATCGATCTCGTTGATATAGGTCTTGGAGATCATCAACGAAAGGTCGGGCAGCGTGGCTACGGCCGGGTCCCACGCGTTCACGGTCGATCCCACCACGATCTTCTTGCCATCCCAGTCCTTCTTGTAGATCACCATTCCTCCTTTGGGCGCTTTGATCACGAACTGGTCCATCACGTCCATGAACTCATCGTACTTGCGCTGCTGCATGTCGAGCGTGGCGGAAACCTCCTGCATCTTGGCCTTGCTCTGCTCTTTCTTGAGCGAATAGTTCTTGACCGCCTGGTCGTAGGCGCGCTGGGCCTTGTCCATGTCGATCTCTGCCTGGCGGATGGTGGCGGGCGGCTCGTACTTCGACTGGTCGAGCGTGAGCTTCTTCTCTTCCATGGCGTACTTCAGGTTGATCAGCTCATCACGGGCGGTGCGCAGCTCCAGCGTGGTGTCGAGCTGCGTTTTGGTAAAGAGCGATTTGCTCTTTTCCAACTCGGACTCGAGGTCCTTGAGCTTGCCCGATATTTCCGACCGGTCGAGCGTGGCCACGTAGTCGCCCTGCTTTACGATGGTCCCTTCGGACACCATGTCGGTGATCTTCATCTGGTAAACACCCACGTTGCGGCCCTTGTTCGGTCCCATGATATCCTCCGAATGCTTGGCCTGGAGCTCGCCCGTGGCCGTTACCGTAATGAGAAAATCGGAGCGCTTTATCCTGTGCGTGATCTTCTCATCGCCTCCCTTTGCACGGAAGAAATACCACACCAGCAGAACGGACACTGCCGCAGCTGCCACGATCGTCCACTTTTTCCTGTTCATAGGATGCTAATTTAAAAATAAAATCAGTGCGTGCTGCCGCACCCGTATATTCGGAAATTCTTTGCTATTTTTACCCTTTCATTTCCGGATGAGGGCCGTCTTACGCATATTGATCTTTTTCCCTTTTTTTCTGTGGATAGCCGCAACCGGTCAGGACATCAAGTTCCAGCACATCGGGTCTGCACAGGGCCTTTCGCAGCAAACGGTCAACTGCATCATAAAGGATAAGCGGGGATTCATGTGGTTCGGCACACAGGACGGGCTGAACAAATACGATGGTTACGGCATGAGCGTTTATCGTCACAACAATGACGACAAGAATTCTATTTCCAATAATTACATCAACTGCCTGTACGAGGACGATGAGGGAACCATCTGGATCGGTACGAACGGGGGCGGGCTGGATGCGCTGAACCCGCAGACGAACAAGTTCGTTAATTATTCCAATTCAGAGAAAAATCCATATTCGCTCAGCAATAATAATGTACAGTGCATAGCTAAAGATAAATCTGGCACATTATGGATTGGTACATATAACGGGCTGAATATCCTCGACCCTAAATCGGGAACTTTCAAGCGTTACAACAAGGAGCCGGTAATTGGCCTGTTCGGATCCGACTATAGAGATATATACCAGGATCGAAAGGGAAGACTTTGGTTTGCGACCTACGATGCCGGATTGTTTCTATATGATAAGGCGTACGACAAGTTCACACAATTCATAGATGAAGGGAAGGATGGGACCCAACGGGCCATAAATAACGAAAAGATGCGGTGCATATTCGAAGACCGGGATGGAACTTTCTGGCTGGGTACGCATGCCTGCAATGTCATTAAGTTCAATCCTGATACGAAACAGTTCATTGGATATTATCCATATTCCGACAACCCCAATGCCAACCGCATCGCTGCTATCAGGCAGGACGGCTTCGGAAAGATCTGGGTAGCCATGCTCGCAGGCGGTGTAAGCATTTGTGATGAAAAGAGCGACAAGTACATCAATCTCGTTCATATCGAATCAAATCCCAATACTCTTTGGCAGACCGATGTTCGCTGCCTTTACATTGATCCTGAACAGAACTCCGTGTGGGCGGGGATGGATGGTGGCGGGATAAGCGTATACTTTCGTGATACAGGTAAGTTCCGCAGGTATCAGAACCCAGATGCCGACAACTCACCTATGAAGAGTAACAGTGTCTTTTCGATGCTGGAAGACTCATACGGCAGGTTCTGGGTAGGAACGGATGAAGGCCTGGCGATCATGGATAGGAAGAACAATTCATATTCCGGCATTCCCGCTGTAGAGCAGGAACTTCACCGTGCTGGCGTGCTTTCGATACACGAAACAAAGGACAGTATCGTTTACTTCGGCTCTTGGGGAGAGGGAGTGGTGATGTTCGACCCCAAAAAGAAAAAAGCAAAATTATACAGGAGCAACAATTGCGGGTTAGGAGGCAACGATGTACTATGCATACATGAAGACAAAAAAGGAAAACTCTGGTTCGGCACATACAAGTTTGGATTGTACAGTCTCGACAGGAGGACAGAAAAATTCACCAAATACGATGACAATAACGGGCTGAACAGTACCACAGTGATCTGTGCGGTCGAAGACAAGGATGGTAATATATGGTTTGGTACGGATGGCGGAGGCGTGAACATCCTCGATGCTTCAACCGGAACTTTCAGATATTACGTGCATGATAACAGCAAGAACAGCATCAGCAACAACACGGTGAACTGCATGTACGAAGATCCAAAAGGAAATTTCTGGTTCGGAACTAACATGGGATTGAGTTATCTGGATGTGAAAAGCAGTAAGTTCACCAACTTTTACGAAAAGGACGGCTTGCCGAACGAATTCATCTATGCCATCATTCCCGATGAGAAAGGTTACCTGTGGATGAGCACCAACAAAGGCGTGAGCCGTTTCAATCCTTTCGCCAAGAACGTGGAGGGAAGCGCTTTCCGCAACTACGACACCAAGGACGGCCTGCAGGGTGATGAGTTCAACCAGGGTGCTTACTACAGGAACAAAACGGGCGAAATATTCTTTGGCGGCCTGAACGGCCTCAATGCGTTCTTCCCGAATGACATCATGGACAATAGGCACGTTCCTCCCGTCTACATTTCATCGTATAAGCGGTTCGGGCGCGAAGTGCCTTTGGATACGGCCATCACGCAGAAGAAATACATCGAGCTTTCGTACCGGGACAATTTCTTCTCGTTCGATTTCGTATCGCTGGATTTCGTTTTCCCGGAAAAGAACAAGTATTCGTACAAGATGGAAGGCTTTGATGACGATTGGTCGCCACCCTCCACCAGGCGCTATGCCACGTACACCAACCTGCCCGGGGGCGATTACGTGTTCCGCGTGCGGGGATCGAACAACGATGAAGTGTGGAACGAGGAAGGTGCCGTGCTGTACATCCGCATCAAGCCCCCGTTCTACAAGACCAACACGTTCTATGTGCTTTGCGTGCTGTTTTCGATCGGGGGAATATTCGGGTTCATCAAGTATCGCACCCGCAGCATCGAGCAGGAAAAAAAGGTGCTGGAGACCAAGGTGGCCGAGCGCACGGCCGAGCTCGCGGAAAAGAACCGGGATATTACCAGCAGCATCCGCTATGCCAAGCGCATCCAGGAGGCTATCCTGCCCGCGCGCGACCTCATCCGTTCTCATTTCCCCGACTCGTTCATCCTTTACAAGCCCAAGGATATCGTAAGCGGTGACTTCTACTGGTTCGGGGAAAAATCGGGCAAGAAGATAATGGCGGCCGTGGATTGCACGGGCCACGGGGTGCCGGGCGCATTCATGAGCATGATCGGGCATAACCTGCTCAACCAGATCGTGATCGAAAAGGGCATCGTGCAGCCTTCTGAGATACTCAACGCGCTGAACAAAGGCGTGCAGTCGGCCCTCAAGCAGGGCATGCACGAGGTGGAGACAACCGATGGAATGGATGTGGCCGTATGCTCCATCGACCAGGCCCGGAACGAGATCCAGTTTGCCGGTGCGCTGCGCCCCCTGCTGATCGTGAACGGCTCCAGCATGGAAAAGATCGAAGGCAACAAGTTCCCCATCGGTGGGGCACAGATCAACAGCGAGCGCATCTTTACCAACCACCTCAGGCCTTTCGGAAAAGGGAGCACACTTTACATGTTCACCGATGGGTATGCCGACCAGTTCGGTGGCGACAAAGGCAAGAAGTTCATGGTGAAGCGCATGAACGAACTGCTCATTTCATTGCAGGGCCTTAGCATGAAGGAACAGGGCATCAGTATGGATGCCTCCATCGAAGAATGGAAGGGCAGCTACCAGCAGGTTGATGACATTCTCGTAATAGGGATACGCCTGTAACCCGAACCGTTTCTTCTAAAGAAGGATTTGACATCTTTAAAATTTTTATTAAATTTGCTTTCTGTTATCAAACCTTTTTCAAAAAATCACGTCAAAAGGAGTCAAACCAAACCAATACCCATGAAATTTTCAAAAACTACACTTATCCTGCTTGCCGGAACCCTGTTCTTTACCTTCAATTCCTGCAAGAAAGAAACGGCCGACACCGAAACCACATCCGCAACCGATAACAACCTCTGCGAATCGGAGTTCAACAGCGTACTTCCCGAAACCAATAAAAAAGCGGTTGGGGAGAGCGGTGTTAAAAGAGGTCCATTCATTCCTAATTCACAAACCAACGGCTGCCCGAGCTACTACCTGATCGGCACACCCAGCACCTTCCCCATCACCATGCGCATTATGTACGATTCATTGGGCAGCGGCTGCGTTGGCTCTGACGGGAAGACCCGCAAGGGCTGGCTTGATGTGTATATCACTGCTCCCTGGGATACCTCCAGCGGTCAGCTCTGCACCATCACGCTTCAGAACTATTACGTGAACGGGATCCATTACCAGGGCACCATCGGTATTGCGAAGGTCAACAAAACCACCTTCACCCAAACAATCACCAACGGAGAATGCTCCAAGAGCAGCTGGGACATCAAGTGGAACTGCACCCGTACCATGAAATGGGATTCGCTCAGCGGTGTATTCACCATGTGGGGCTCGGCCAACGGCACCAACCGCGATGGAAAGAACTTCACAGTGGATGTGTCGATGGGCAATTGCATTACAAAAACGCCTAGCTGCGCCTGGATATCCAAAGGCTTGGTGACCCTTACACCGGAGGGAATGGCCTCGCGTACCATTGATTTCGGATACCCGAACAACGGTGCATGCGACAACAAAGCATCGCTTACCATCAACGGCAAGTCGTTCGAATTCACGCTGCCCTGACCAAGCAACCTGTCTATAAGCCCCGTTCCCAAAAACGGGGCTTTTTTTATGCCTTTATTCAAAAAAAATTTTTTTATTTGTATTCCGAATGATTTCCTAAATTTGCTAAGCCTTAAATAAGGGGTCATTCAGAGGTAATAACAAACAGGTATTATGCTGGACATTTATGATTTTTACGACAAGATGGAGCGCAATCACATCATGCTCTCCTTCAAAGGCGATATTACCTCCGAGCTGCTAACCTCTATCCTCCAGATCATGGAATCGAAGCTGGATAACCTTCAGGAAGAACCCAAGATCAAGAAAAAAGTGTACAACGTGCTGGTGGAATGCCTCCAGAACCTCTACCACCACATGGATGAATACGAAGAGGGTGTGACCAGCACCGCAGCGGAAAAGATGCGTGCCGCCATCTTTATGATCGGGAAGGTGGACAGCCAGTACAACATCATTACCGGCAATTACATCAAGGCCGATAACGTGAAGGGGCTCAAGAACCGGCTCGATGAGATCAACAAGCTTGACAAGGACCAGCTGAAGGATTACTACAAAACCGTATTGAACAACGGTGAGATGTCGGAAAAAGGCGGTGGCGGACTCGGCATGATCGATATTGCAAGAAAGACCGGGCAGAAGCTCAACTACAACTTCATGCCCGTTGACGATAAATATTCTTTTTTCAGTTTAAACATCAAAATCTCTCAATAAAAATTCAGCAGTATGGAAAAGTTAAGCATTGAAGGAACCCCCAAGACACCGACCATCAATTTTGATTTCGATAAAGGTCAGCTCGAGATCAAAGGGCGGTCCATTCCCGAGAACTCGATCGAATTCTACAAGCCGCTCGTAGAGTGGCTCGAAAAATACAGCTCCGGCCCAAAAACGGTCACCAACGTGAACATCCAGCTGGAGTACTTCAACACCAGCTCGTCCAAGTGCATCCTGGACGTGTTCAAGAAGCTCGAGGCCATTCACAAGAACGGCAGCGAGATCGTGATCAACTGGTATTACGAGCAGGATGATGAGGATATGCTGGAAGCGGGTGAAGACTACCAGGCCATCATCAACGTGCCGTTCAAGATGGTTGAGGTGGAAGAATGAACTTGTATATCAGCAATAAATATCCCCCACCAAAGGTGGGGGCTTTAATTTAAACTCTAAAAGAGTTTATAGCTCTTATCATCCTGTTCTGCCTGCTTCTCGTGTTTCTCCTGGTACTTTATGTAGCGCTGTATC
>JACXTT010000852.1_pt1 | contig 51998 bp, 42 predicted proteins | sample 9270951 | NCBI WGS metagenome assembly JACXTT01 (sample SAMN15532306, study PRJNA645909) | rock metagenome | isolation source: weathered quartz diorite | place: Puerto Rico | collected 2017-06-21
GAAGTGTTCGCTGTCGCCGTCCGCGGTGGCGGCCAGCGCCCGGGCCGCGAACAGACCACTGGCCGACAGGCCGGTATAGGCCGCCAAGGCCATGGAAGCTTTCAGAAGATTGCGGCGATGCATAAAAAGACCTGTACAGAAACTGCCGAACATCCGGAACCGGTGGATACCGGATAAAAAGAGGTGTTCGTTCAAGACGGCGAACGAACACGGCTACAGACAAACAGATAACAAATCCCCATGACGGTTCGCAATATCCTACAGAAAACTTACTGACAGGCTTTATTCAGCCAAGGTGTGGCTATATGTTTCCAAGCCTCTCTTGAGACCCGAGGCGCTCTGTGAACAGCGGCCCAGAGAGCATGAAGATTTTTTCAGAAAGTCTTTACGCGCTTCTTGGCACACTTGCCCACTTGTTTTGAAGGTCCGTCGAGGCAACCCATGACCCGCATCCTGACCATCGAAGATGATGCTGTAACCGCCAAGGAAATCGTGGCTGAACTGAGCAGCCATGGCCTTGAAGTTGACTGGGTCGACAACGGCCGCGAAGGCCTGGTCCGCGCCGTCAGCGGCGACTACGACCTGATTACCCTGGATCGCATGCTGCCAGAGCTCGATGGCCTGGCCATTGTCACGACGCTGCGGACCATCGGGGTGGCCACGCCGATCCTGATGATCAGCGCCCTCTCCGATGTCGACGAGCGCGTCCGCGGTCTGCGGGCCGGCGGCGACGATTACCTGACCAAGCCCTTCGCCTCCGACGAAATGGCCGCGCGGGTTGAAGTGCTGCTGCGGCGCAAGAGCCCGGCGCGGGAATTCGAAACCTCGTTGCGGGTGGCCGACCTCGAGCTCAACCTGATGAGCCGCGAAGCCTCCCGCGCCGATCAGTTGCTCAGCCTGCTGCCGACCGAGTACAAGCTGCTGGAGTTCCTGATGCGCAACACCGGGCAGATCCTCTCGCGGATGATGATCTTCGAGGAAGTCTGGGGCTATCACTTCGACCCCGGCACCAACCTGATCGACGTCCATATCGGCCGCCTGCGCAAGAAGATCGACGGGCCGGGCCTGGCGCCGCTGATCCGCACCGTGCGAGGCTCGGGTTATGTCATTGCCGAACCCCTCTAAAGGCTGGCGCTCCTCCACCAGCCGGCTGCTGGCGCTCTACAGTTTTCTGTTCGTGGCCTGGAGCTGCAGCCTGATGGGGGTGCTGTACTACGAGGTTTCCGGTTACCTGAGCACCCTCGCCCGCCATTCGCTGATGCAACGCCAGCACCTGTTTTCGCGCTTCCAGGGCCAACCGCTGATGGAAGCCCTGACTACCAGCATGACCTTCGACATGCGTGGCGTGGATGCCTACGGCCTGTTCAACGAGCAGAAAATGCACTTGAGCGGGCCGATCCAGGAAATCCCCGCCGACCTGCCCATGGACGGCAGGATCCACGAGTTGGCCAACTGCATCGACTCCGACGACCCGAACCTGCCCCAGGACAGTTGCGACGCGGTGGCCACCCAGACCCACGACGGGCGCTGGTTGCTGCTGGTGCGCGACAACGGCTCGCTGTTCGGCGTGACCCGGATCATTCTCCACGCGCTGTTCTGGGCGGTATCGCTGACCATTCTGCCCGGAGTTATCGGCTGGCACCTGCTGCGCCGACGGCCGATCCGGCGGATTCGGGCGATCCAGGCCAGTGCCGAGTCGATCATCGCCGGCGACCTGGGCCATCGCCTGCCCTTGTCGAACCGCCGGGACGAGCTGGATATGCTGGCGGCGATCGTCAACGCCATGCTCGATCGGATCGAGAAGCTGATGCACGAGGTCAAGGGTGTCTGCGACAACATCGCCCATGACCTGCGCACGCCGCTGACCCGCCTGCGGGCGCAGTTGTACCGGATCCAGCAACAGACCGCCGACGGTTCGCCCGAGTCCTTGCAACTGGATGGGGTGATTGCCGAGACCGATACCTTGATGGCGCGCTTTCGCGGTTTGTTGCGCATCTCCGAGCTGGAGGACCACCAGCGTCGCTCCGGATTCCTGGTGCTCGACCCGCTACCGCTGCTGCACGAGCTGCATGACTTCTACCTGCCGTTGGCCGAAGAAGCCGAGATCGGCCTGCGTCTGGAAGTGCCCGCGACACTGCCGGCGATCACCGGCGACCGCGCCTTGCTGTTCGAAGCCCTGGCCAACCTGCTGAGCAACTCGATCAAGTTCACCCCACCAGGCGGTGAGGTGGTGTTGATGGCGACCAACGATGCCGGCAGTACCCGCATCGAAGTCCTCGATTCCGGCCCCGGTATCCCGCCGTCCGAGCGCGAAGCGGTGTTCCAACGCTTCTATCGCTGCGACGACAGCGCCCAGCCCGGTGGTTTCGGCCTCGGCCTGTCGATTGTCGCCGCCATCGTCAATCTGCACGGCTTCACCCTCGACATCGGCACCAGCGACCAGGCCGGTGCCCGCTTGATCCTCAATTGCCGAAACAACCTGATGACCGTGGATTGAACAGCGGACCCGAGCCAGGTGTTCAGTCCGGGAAATGGGCCTTCAGGGCCGCAAGGCCACTGGCATAGATCCCATGGAACAGCTCCACCGCCTCCTCCTCGCTGACGTCCACCGGCGTGAAGATCCCCGCCCACTCCACGACGGAGGTGTCCGGGTCATTGCCTTCGCGGACCTGCAAGGTGGACAAGTAGTCGGTCACCGGGAACGGCTTCTCGATGAAGGAGTAGCTGTAGCGCCGGGCCCGGTTGTCGAACGCTTCCAGGCGCTCGACGATGAGCACGCCGTCCGCCGTGTGCAAGGTACGCACACGCCCGCCTTCGCTGAGACTGCTGCGGGGAATGAACGGCAGCCAGTCGGGCAGGGAATCGAACCCGCCTATCAGTTGCCAGACCTCTTCCGGTGGCACACCGATTTCGACGGTTACAGAGGTTGCAGCCATGAATGATCTCCAGGAACAAGTGGGGCGGCCAGGCCGATCCCGGCGCTGGCAGCACTGACGATGATGACCTTATCGAACAGCTCGATGGGCATCGGCACCTCTCGGATTTCAGACCACCGGTAACGGTGCATTGCCCGCCACCAGCCCTTCGTGACGCAACGCCTGCCAGAACGCCAGAGGAATGTTCTCCTGCAGCGCCGCCACGTCCTCGGCGATCCGCCCTGGCCGGCTGGCGCCGGGAATCACCGCTGCCACGGCCGGGTTGGCCAGGGAGAACTGCAGGGCCGCCGCCTTGAGACTCACCCCGAAGCGTTGCGCAATCGCCTTTATCCGTTCAACTCTAGCCATAATTTGTGACGATGCCGGTTGATATTCGAAATGCGTCCCACCGGCCAGCACACCGGAACTGTAGGGACCACCGACAACGATATCGACTTGCCGGGCCGACGCCTCCGGCATCAGCCGCTGCAGGGCCCGCTCGTGATCCAGCAGCGTGTAGCGCCCGGCCAGCAGAAACCCATCGGGCTGCGCCTCGTCCAGTTGCAGGGTCAGTTCGCACGGCTCGACCTTGTTCACCCCCAGGCCCCAGGCCTTGATCACGCCCTCCTCGCGCAAGCGGGTCAGGACGCGGAACGCGCCTTTGCGCGCCTGGTTGAAGTACTCCAGCCATTCGTCGCCGTAGAAATCCTGGGCAATGTCGTGCACCCAGACGATGTCCAGGCGGTCGGTGCGCAGGCGCTCGAGGCTGCCCTCGATGGAGCGCAACGTGGCGTCGGCGGAGTAGTCGTTGACCATCTTGTTCGGCCGGCCATGTTCGAAGACCCCGGCCTTTTCGCCCAGGTCGCGGGCGCTGACGTCTTCCACTTCATCCAGGACCAGACGGCCCACCTTGGTGCTGAGTACGTACTGGTCCCGTGGGTGCCCGGCCAGGGCGTCGCCCAGGCGAATTTCCGCAAGCCCCGAACCGTAGAACGGTGCCGTGTCGAAGTAACGTACGCCCTGGACCCAGGCCGCCTCGACGGTGGCCATGGCTTCCTCCTCGGGAATGGCGCGGAACATGTTGCCCAGGGGGGCGGTGCCGAAACCCATGGTGCCCGGCAGTTTGTCTCTGATGCTCATGAATGATGATCCCTTGAACTGAAGTGATGAGCCCGCCCCACCCGCTGGGGTGACACGGATCTCGCTGTCGGAATTCATACTAGGTTGCGGACTTTTGACCGTCCAAGACATAATTTGCACAACTTGAGTCCTGAAAGGTCTGACATGATGGATTTGCGCCAACTGCGCTATTTCGTGGCGGTCGCCGAAGAAGAGCACGTCGGGCGTGCCGCCGAACGGCTGCACATTTCCCAGTCGCCCCTGAGCCGGCAGATCGCCCAGTTGGAGGAACGCCTCGGCCTGACCCTGTTCGAACGCAGCCTGCAGCGCATCCGCCTGACCGCCGACGGCCAGACGTTCCTGACGGAGACCCGGGCGTTCCTGACCCACGCCAATCGGCTGGAATCCCTCGGACGGCGGCTGGGGCGTGGCGAAGAAGGCGGCCTGTGCATCGGCTACATCGAGAACGCCATGCACTCGGGGGTACTGCCCCAAGCCCTACGTACCTTGCGCGTCGACCGGCCGGATGTGCATATCGCGCTCTACAGCCTGAATTCGGCGCAGCAACTGGAAGGCTTGCGTCAGCGCAGTCTCGATATAGCCCTGGTCAGCGAGCCGCCCTCGGCGGATGACCCGGACCTGGACAGCGCCCGCGTCCTCAACGATCCCATGCTGCTGGCCCTGCCCGAGCGGCATCCGCTGGCGCAGTTGGAGGCGTTGAGTCCGGCGGACTTTCTGGAGCAGGAATGGATCGCCGTGCAACACCCCCAGAGCACGGGCAAACAGGATGATTTTGTCCAGGCCTGTATCAAGGCCGGGTTCAACCCCAATATCCGCCTGCAGGCCAATGAGCCGCTGACGGCCTTGGGGCTGGTGGCGGCAGGGCTGGGTTTGACGATGATCCAGCAGAGCCTGCGGCACAACACGCCCCAGGGTGTGGTGCTGCGGGAATTACCCTGGTTGATCTACACCACGCCCTTGTGGGCGGCCTGGCACCGAATCAATTTGCGCCCCCTGGTGGCGACCTTCAGGGAAGTGCTGGTACGCGACGCGATCCAGATCGACCTGCCAGCGGCACGCTAGATGTCCATGATCTTGGCGGCAAAGGCATTCCAGCCGGCCGGCTCGCGGATCAATGCCGGGTAGTTATGGGAAAAGCCGTACATCACGCCGCGTCGAGTCATGAGTTCGCGGATGATGGCGGTCGCCGGGCCGCTGCCAGTGCCTTTCAACAGGCTCTGCTCCTGGTAGGCGCGCCAGTGCAACTCCATCGCGATGACCTTGCACAGCGCCGACTCCTGGGCCGCCACACCGATATTTTTAGCCAACAGGCAGAGTTTGATCGGTACGCTGACAGCCAGCGACACCCCACCGGGAACAGCAGCCAACCCGACCCCGACGCTCTTGTTGAACAACTTATGGGTTTTCATGAGTCGCAACAGCTCAATCCACTGGTACAACGTTTTACTTTGCCGACAGTTTTTGGCCATTTCAGCAAAGTGATACAAGTGTACGGCTGACACACCGGCGGAACTCCCGTCGCGAATCAACGCGTAAGGATTGACGGGCAAGAGCGTACTGCCGAGCGCCGCCGCCGTGCCGGTAAAGGACTGTACGTAATTACGGACTTTACGATGGCGCAGCAGGTGCTTGGTCTTGGGCGAAGGCAACGAGTCAACGCCATGCACAACGAAATAAGGATTATCCACCAGGGCCGAAGCCGCTTGCCCCATCCTGTACGAGCCCACCAGCGGCGCCACACTGGCCCCCACGCCATGGGGTATGAAGCCGGACAATGCCAGGGCAGTGTCCATGATCAGGCTGTCCATCTTGAAACTGTGCTGGGAAAGTTCTTTCAGCCTGGCGGCAAAGTTATCCTGCTCCACACTCATATCGGCCTACCTCTCGCGTTTAAAAAGCCGGGGAATTTTCAATTAAAATATCAGTCCCGAGCGCAACTCAACGAGGTAAAAACAGACCAATTTATTACTTTGATTTACTGCTTATTTAAAAACGGCAAAGACAATAAGAAAACTCCCAAAACCAAGAGTCAATTTATAGAAAACCCTTATCTTCCGATCAACCTGAACAACTTTTCCAGGCTTTTGCGAAGGGGTCCGGAATTATCCAGCAGACTCAGCGCGGGGTCGTTCATCGCCAGCAGCGAGGCCGTGAACTCGGCATTGCGCGCCAAGCGTTCCTCAATCTGCGGCAAGCTCTCGCGCCCCCGTGCCAGCAGCCGCTCACGTAATGCCGCCTGGTCGACGCTGAGCAGAATCACCTGCAGGTCCGGATAACGCGCTCGCGCCTGCGGCAGGTAAGCCCGCGAGCCGTTGACCAGCACATCCATTCCCTCCGCCAGCCACTCGTCGACCATGCGCGGAATGCCATAGCACAGGCCGTTGGCCTGCCAGCTCATGGCAAAGGCGCCCTGGGCCTGCATCGTCGCGAATTGTTCGGCACTCACCGCTTGCGCCGCCTCGCCAGCCGCCTCGGCCGAGCGGGTGATGACGCGCCGGGCAATACGGCAGCCACGCTCGGCCAGGGGGTCGCGGGCGGCATCGAGCAAACTGTCCTTGCCCGAGCCCGAAGGTCCGATGAGATAGATCAAGCGGCCAGCCATTCGACGCATCCTCACAGGTTGTCGCGCGCACAGTACAACACTCGCGCCGATCATGGCACTGGCCAAAAGCGTGTTCGAGTACTGGCGGTGGGCAAGGAAAGCGTGTTTACGCCAGCCCGACGAGCAGCAATGCCAGGCACAACCCGAGCGCCTGGCTCACCCCGGGTTGCGCGCCGCCAGTCGCGAGAAGCTCGCCAGGCAAGCCACGGCGGCGAAACCGGCACCGATATACAGCGCCAGGACCGGTCCGGCGTGGCTCGACAGGCCGAAACTCAGGGCCACCAGCGCGGCCCCCGTGGACTGGCCGAGCAAACGCGCGGTGGCGATCGTCCCGCTGGCGCCGCTGCTGCGCTCGCGCGGGGCACTGGTCATCAGCGCCTTCTGGTTGGGCGACTGGAAGAAACCGAAGCCCAGGCCACAAATCACCATGCGCACCCCGATCTCCAGGGCACTCGGGTCCGCGGGCAGCATCGCCAGGGACAACATGCCCATGGACAGCACAGCCAGGCCGATGCCCCCGAGCAAGCCCGGCGGATAACGATCCGACAGGCGTCCGGCAAAGGGTGCGATCAAGGCCACCACCACCGACCAGGGCGTCATCAGGTAGCCGGTCTGGACCGGATCGCGGCCCAGCACCGTTTCGAAGAAAAACGGCAGCGAGACGAACGCCAGGCCCTGGGTCGCGAAGGAGCAAATGGCGGTCAGCGCCGACAGCGCGAACATCGGCCGCTTGAGCAGGTCGGAGGGAAACAGCGGTGCCGGATGGCCGATTTCGCGACGGATCATCACGCTCCCCGCCGTCACGCACACCAGCAACGCCAGGCAGATCGGCACGGCGCCGGCAAACTGCGCGCCCTCGCCCAGGGCATAGATGAGCGAGCCGAACGTCAGCATGCTCAGCAGTGCCGTGGCCCAGGCGAAACGCTGGCCGTTGGGCGGCGTATGCGGCAGCGAGGGAATCGCCATGGCCAGGGCGGCCAGGCCGATGGGGATATTGACGCCGAACAGCCAGGGCCAGTGGGCTACCGACAGGATCAACGAGGCCACCGTCGGCCCGGCGGCAAACGACATGCCCACCACCAGTGCGTTGAGGCCCATGCCCTTGCCGAGCTTCTCCGGTGGGAACAGGCTGAAGATCAGCGCGCCGTTGACGCTCATGATCGCGCTGGCGCCCACCCCTTGCAGGACCCGAGCGAGGGTCAGTTGGGTCAGGGTGGTCGACATCGCGCACAGGGCCGACGACACGGTGAACAACACCAGCCCGAACAGGTAGACCTTGCGATGGCCGACGGTCCCGCCGAAGGAGGCGAAGGCCAGGATGGTGGCCACGGCGGACAGTTGGTAGGCATTGATGATCCACACCGAGGCGGCCGGTGTGGTGTGCAGGCTGGTGGCGATGGCCGGCAGCGCCGTGTTGGCGATGGCGGTGTCCAGCGATGCCAGGGCGATGGAGATCAGGATCGCCAACATGCCACTGACCTGGCGCGATAAACGCGGCCTGAGAATTCCCGATAAATCGTTGATCGCACACCCCCGAAACCCGCTGTACAGAGCGGATCATAGCGCTTTGCCGAATACCGCCGACGACGCCTTGCTGAACCCTGGCTGTACGAGATCGAACGCGGGTTCAGCCGGTGTCGGTGCCCATGGTGATCCCCTACCCTCACTTGATAAACTAGTGCTTTCTTGGATCACTCCCAATAAAAGGTTGGTAATGGACGTTCTGGCAAGCATGAAGGTCTTCGTCAAGGTCGTGGACCACGGCAGTTTCAGCGCGGCGGCACAGTCCATCGGGATTTCCTCGACCATGGTCGGCAACCATGTCCAGGGCCTGGAGAAGCACCTGGGCACACGCCTGCTGCACCGCACCACCCGCCGCCAGAGCCTGACCGAGATCGGCCAGGGTTATTACACCCAATGCCTGGCGATCCTCGGGCAGATCGAACAGGCCGAACTGATCGCCCGGGAACAGCGCGCCCATCCTCGCGGCCGATTGCGCGTCAGTGCTTCGGCGACCCTGGCCTCGGACCGGCTGATGCCGGCGATCGCCGCCTACCTCAAGACCTACCCGGAAGTGGACATCGAGTTGCAGTTCAATGATCGGGTGGTGGACCTGGTGGAAGACGGCTTCGACCTGGTGTTCCGCTACGGCGAGCTACCCAGCAGCGGGCTGGTGGGGCGCCTGCTGAGCAAGAACCGGCGCATCGCCTGCGCCTCGCCGGCGTACCTGGAGAGCCACGGCACACCGCAGGTGCCGGCGGATCTGCTGCAGCACAACTGCCTGGTGTTCCTGCGCGCCACGCCCCAGCGCGACTGGTTGTTCCGCGGCGTGAGCAGCGAGAGTATCCGCGTGCATGGGCAACTGTCGGCCAACAACGGCACGGCGTTGATGAACGCGGCGCTGGAAGGGATCGGTATCGTCCTGCTGCCGCAGACGCTGGTGGAGGACGCCCTCAAGGACGGGCGCCTGGTCCACGTGCTGCCCGACCACGAGACCCTGGATCGGCCATTGCATCTGGTCTACCTGCCGGACAAGCAAATGACGCCCAAGTTGAGCAGTTTTATCGAGTTCATGGTCAAGCGCTTTGCCTAGCTGACCGGTTATCTTGAAAACACCACAGATCTTGTAGGAGCCAGACATTGATCCATCTTGCACATCAATCCATTCTAAAAATGCACTTATCAAATCTATAACGCTGCGCCAGTATCCAGCCCAATAAAAATCTGCACGTCGATGCAGGCCATAAAAACGCTGGAGACCCCTTACAATGCACGCCACACCACCGACCGCCAGTTCCACCCGTGCCAAGGCGGGCGCGGTATTTCGCGTTACCTCGGGCAACTTCCTCGAACAGTTCGACTTCTTCCTGTTCGGCTTCTACGCCACCTACATCGCCGCCGCCTTCTTCCCCGCCAGCAGTGAGTTCGCCTCGCTGATGATGACCTTCGCGGTGTTCGGCGCCGGTTTCCTGATGCGCCCACTGGGCGCGGTGATCCTCGGCGCCTATATCGATGACGTCGGCCGACGCAAGGGCCTGATCGTCACCCTGTCGATCATGGCCAGCGGCACCATCCTGATCGTGCTGGTCCCCGGCTACGAAAGCATCGGCCTGCTGGCCCCGGCCCTGGTATTGATCGGTCGCCTGCTCCAGGGCTTCTCGGCGGGTGCCGAACTGGGCGGCGTCTCGGTCTATCTGTCGGAAATCGCCACACCGGGGCGCAAGGGCTTCTTCACCGCCTGGCAGTCGTGCAGCCAGCAAGTCGCCGTGGTCATCGCCGCGGCCCTGGGCTACGCACTGAACCAGTGGATGTCGGCCAGCGCGGTCGCCGATTGGGGCTGGCGTATTCCGTTTCTCGTCGGCTGCATGATCGTGCCGTTCATCTTCCTGCTGCGCCGCAAACTGGCGGAAACCGAAGAGTTCGCCCAGCGTCGTCATCGTCCGGGCATGCGTGAAGTGTTCAACACCCTGGCGCAGAACTGGGTCATCGTGGTCGCCGGCATGCTGATGGTCGCGCTGACCACCACCGCCTTCTACCTGATCACCGTCTATGCGCCGACCTTCGGCAAGACCGTGCTGCACCTGAGCACCGCCGACAGCCTGCTGGTGACCTTGCTGGTGGGGGTTTCGAACTTCTGCTGGCTGCCACTGGGCGGCGCCCTCTCCGACCGTATCGGCCGCCGTCCGGTATTGATCGCCATGGCCGGCCTGACCCTGGCCACGGCCTATCCGGTCTTGTCGCTGCTGGTCCAGGCGCCGAGTTTCACCAGCATGTTGCTGGTACTGCTGTGGCTGTCGTTTCTCTACGGGATGTACAACGGTGCGATGGTCGCGGCCCTGACTGAAATCATGCCGGCTGAAGTCCGGGTGGCGGGCTTCTCCCTGGCCTACAGCCTGGCGACCGCGATATTCGGCGGTTTCACTCCGGCGATCTCCACCGCCCTGATCCAGTACACCGGGGACAAGGCCGCGCCGGGCTACTGGATGAGCTTCGCCGCGCTCTGCGCCCTGTGCGCGACGCTGTTTCTCTATGGCAAGGGCAAGGCCAGGATGCAGCTCAAACCGGCGATGTAAGTCTGGCATTTTGGAGGTGACCTGAAGGGCCTCATCGCTGGCAAGCCAGACTCCTACAGTATCCGTGTCGAACCGGAGTCTTGTATTCGACCGCGAACCTGTAGGAGCCGCCGGTCGACGCTCGATTGCCAGCGATGGCGGCCGAACAGGCACCACAACCCCATAAGCCCGCCCCCAATCCCGCCCGTTCGATACCAATAAGAGAACCCCGATGAAAGCAGTGTTTCTGAAACTCGCCCTGCTCGGCAGCCTGACCCTCGCAAGCCTGGTGGCCCAGGCCGAGGAAATCCGCGTGATGACCTCCGGCGGCTTCACCGCCGCCTACAAGCTCCTCGGCCCGAAATTCGCCGCCGACACCGGCAATACCCTCGATACCATTCTCGGCCCGTCCATGGGCAAGGCACCGGAGGCCATTCCCAATCGGCTGGAGCGCGGTGAAAAGGCCGATGTGCTGATCATGGTCGGCTATGCCCTCGACGAGCTGATCAAGCAGGGCAAGGTATTGCCCGGCTCACGGGTCGAACTGGCGGATTCGCGGATCGGCCTGGTGGTGCGCGCCGGTAGCGCCAAGCCGGCCATCGACACCGAGGCGGAACTGAAAGACACCTTGCTCAAGGCCAAGTCCGTGGCCTACTCCGACAGTGCCAGCGGCGTGTATATCCAGGATCAGCTGTTCAAGCGCCTGGGCATCGAAGCGCAACTCAAGCCCAAGGGGACCATGGTGCAGAAGACCCCGGTGGCCTCGCTGGTGGCGACCGGGGACTACGAATTGGGCTTCCAGCAGGTCAGCGAACTGCTGCCGGTGCCGGGGGTGACCTATGTCGGCAAGATCCCGGAGTCACTGCAGTCGGTGACGCGTTTTGCCGCCGGGATTCCGGTGGGCGCCGAGCATCCCGCGCAAGCCAAGGCCCTGCTTGACTACCTCGCCGCGCCGGCAGCCCAGGCAACCGTGAAAGCCACCGGGCTGGATTCCATCCCTTATTGACGACACGCCCCCTTTGTAGGAGCCGGCTTGCTGGCGATAGCGTCCGAGCAGGCGATGCAAGACTCACTGGCCCCATCGCTGCGATGCGGCGTCCCGGCAAGCCGGCTCCTACAGGTTTTCCGTGCCCGCCTAGCCTGCGCCGGTGTGCGGTACTTTCATCTCGACAATCAGGCGCTCCAGTTCCAGCGCCGCGGGGGTCAGCACCCGTCCCCGGCGCTTGAGCAAACCGACCTTGCGCATCACCTCCGGCTCGATCAGCGGCACACTGGTGAGAATCGGGTGCCCGTCCCCCGGCATCGCCATGGTCGGCACCGCCGCCACCCCCAACCCGGCCTCCACCAGGCCGATCATGGTGGTGACGTGCCGGGTTTCGCAGACCCCGGGCTTCTGCGGCGCAATGCCCAGCAGCGCCTGGTCGAGCAGGAAACGATTGCCCGAGGTCTTGTCGAGGCTGATGTAATCCTGCTGGTACAGCTCGGTCCAGGTCACGCTGGCCCGATCGGCCAACGGATGATCGCGGCGACAGGCCACGACATAGCGCTCCTCGACCAACAACTCGAATTCGATTTCCGCTTGCAGGTTGCCAGTGAAACTCAGGCCGAAATCCGCCTCGCCACTGAGCACCGCGGCATGCACGTCGTTGGCGCTGGAATCCAGCACCTTGACCTTGATCTTCGGATATTGCCGGTGATAGTGGGCAACCACCTTCGGCATGAAGTAATAGGCCGCCGACGGTACGCAAGCCACCGTGACATGCCCCAACCGAGTCGAAGCCACGTCGGTGATCCCGAGCAACGCCAGGTCCAGGTCATCCAGCAAGCGCTCCACCGTCGGCGCGAACGCCCTGCCCACCTGGGTCAGGCTGACCCGCCGGGTGGTGCGCTCGAACAGCCGCACGCCCAGCGCATCCTCCAGCTTCTCCACCCGCCGACTCAAGGCCGGCTGGGAAATGCTGACGGCCTGGGCGGCCTTGCGAAAGCTGCCCTGCTCCACCACGGCGCGAAAGGCCTGCAAGTCGTTCAAATCGAAGTTGATAGCCACGGGACTGACTCGTCGGAAACTGATTGATCAGTTTAACGCATGAGTCAACCGATTCGATGCATGAATTGAGTTTGAACAGGCGTCGTTCAGCCGATAACAAAAAGCCCGGCCCGATTGCTCGGGCCGGGCTCTTCACACTGCCTGAATCAGGCAGTCGCAGGCATCAGACCTTGACGATCCAACCCGCCGGGGCCTCGATGTCGCCGGTCTGTACGCCGGTCAGTTCGTTGTACAGACGCTGGGTCACCGGACCGACTTCGGTCTCGCTGTGGAACACGTGCAGCTTGCCGTTGTACTCGATGCCGCCGATCGGAGTGATTACCGCGGCAGTGCCGCAGGCGCCGGCTTCCTTGAAGTCAGCGATCTTGTCGATCAGCACATCGCCTTCGACGACTTTCAGGCCCAGGCGCGATTCAGCCAGTTCCATCAGCGACATACGGGTAATGCCCGGCAATACCGAAGGCGACTTCGGCGTGACGAATTCGTTGTTACCGGTGATGCCGAAGAAGTTGGCCGAACCGACTTCCTCGATCTTCGAGTGGGTCAGCGGATCCAGGTAGATGCTGTCGGCGAAACCACGCTTCTTGGCTTCGGCGCCCGGCATCAGGCTGGCGGCATAGTTGCCACCGACCTTGGCCGCACCGGTGCCTTGCGGAGCGGCACGGTCGTAGCTGGAGATCACGAAGTTGTGCGGTTTCATGCCGCCCTTGAAGTAGGCGCCGACCGGGATGCAGAAGATCGAGAAGATGAACTCGGGAGCGGTACGCACACCGATGTTGTCACCCACGCCGATCACGAACGGCCGCAGGTACAGAGCACCGCCGCTGCCGTAAGGCGGGATGAAACGTTCGTTGGCCAGCACCACCTGCTTGCAGGCTTCGATAAACACGTCGGTCGGCACGTGCGGCATCAGCAGGCGCGAGCAACTGCGCTGCATGCGCGCGGCGTTCTGGTCAGGACGGAACAGGTTGATCGAACCGTCCTTGCAGCGGTAGGCCTTCATGCCTTCGAAGCACTGCTGGCCGTAGTGCAGCGCGGTCGAACCTTCGCTGATGTGCAGGACGTTGTCTTCGGTCAGCGTGCCCTTGTCCCACTCACCGTTACGGAAGTACGACAGGTAGCGCTTGTCGGTCTTGACGTAATCGAAACCCAGCTTGTCCCAGTTAATGCTTTCCTGACCCATGGCACCCTCGATCATCTGATAACCGCCTGAATCGCTCAGGCTTATGACATTTTTTCCGCAGACCCACACAATACTCTATTCAGGCAGGAAATCGCAGCCTGGGCGACGTGCATGTCCTACATGCGTTTATGCCCGGTCCGATGTTGCGCACGCCGGCGGGCGAGCCTCAGTCGGCATGGACCGGCAGCGCGGCCTGGCGCCCAAAGCGGTATTGGTTGTTACCGCTGCGCTTGGCTTCGTACATCGCCAGGTCGGCGGTATGGATCAGCGTATCCATGCTCGGCGCATGGTCCGGGAATACCGCCACCCCCAGGCTGCAGCCGATCTGCGCCTGCTGATCACCGAGACTGATCGGCATCGACAACTCGACGAGGATTTTCTCGCACAACGGGTGAACCTCCTCCAACAGGCCATTGCCCTGCTGGGCCAGCCCTTCGAGGACCAGCACGAACTCATCGCCACCGATGCGGGCCACCATGTCCGAGGTCCGCATCAGGTTTTTCAGGCGGGTCGCCGTGGCAACCAGGATCCGGTCGCCGGCCGCATGTCCATGGGCATCGTTGATGTCCTTGAAGCCGTTGAGATCGAGGAACACCAGGATCACCCGGGTAGCCTCCACGCGGGCACGCTCCAGTGCCCGGGACAGGCGCTCCTCCAGCACCAGGCGATTGGGCAGCCCGGTCAGCCCGTCGTTGTGGGCCAAGCGCTGCAACTGGCTGGCCCAGGCCTTTTCCTCGGTGATGTCACGCACCACGCCCATCATCTTGATCGCCGAGTCGTGGACGTTCTTCACCACGTTGCCGGTCTCGCGCAGCCAGTGGATGCTGCCGTCCGGCCAGATCACCCGGTATTCCTCGTCGTGGTTCTCGCCGGTCGCAATGCAACGCGCCTCTCCGGCCCGCACCCTGGCCCGGTCTTCGGGGTGCACGCTGGCGCAGAACAGTTCGTAGGACGGCACCACCTCGCCGACCTTATAGCCGAACATGCCGTAGATGGCCTCCGACCAGTAGAGTTTCTCGGTGTCGACGTCCCAGTCCCAAGTGCCGATCCGGGCAAAGTACTGGCTGCGCTTGAAGCGCTCGACATCGTCGCCGGCTTCGATCCGCCGCTCGCGTTCGCTCAGCTGCTGCAGCAGTACCCGGCACTCGGCCAGTTCCCGGCGGGCCGTGCGCTCACGACGAAACAGCACTCCGACCAAGACGATCAGGAGCACTGAGATAGCCACCTCGAGCCACGAAGTCAGCATTGAAAACCAGGTAATTTGAACATGGGTACGGGACGGATAAGTGGCCAGCGGTTATCTTAATCCACAGCGAACCTTCGCCCCTGTTTTTTTAATGGGCCGAGGTTTCGCCCAGGCTGGAAAACCCCGATCTGGAAATCATTCATGGGGTACCGACCCTGGAGACGTTATGACAAACACGGAACTGCAGGTGACAGACCTGCTGGAAGGCGACGGCAAGGCCGTGGTCAAGGGCGCCCTGATCACCACCCACTACCGCGGCACGCTCGAGGATGGCAGCGAGTTCGACTCATCCCACAGCCGTGGCAAGCCGTTCCAGTGCGTGATCGGCACGGGACGGGTGATCAAGGGCTGGGATATCGGCCTGATGGGCATGAAGGTCGGCGGCAAGCGCCGGCTGTTCGTGCCGGCGCACCTGGCCTATGGCGAGCGTGGGATGGGCTCGCTCGTCGCCCCCGGCGCCGACCTGACCTTTGAAATCGAGTTGCTGGAAGTGCTGACGCGGGATGATTGAGCAGGTTTGATTAAACCCTGCGACTATCCTTGATCTTCGATCACGACGACGCGTGCTGCCCGCCATCGCCACCGTGGCAGCCGCTCGATAACCGGAGATGTCCCCATGCCCGATCCGCAGGTCAGCGCGGCCCTGGAAACGCTCTTGCCGCTGATGGCCAAACAGCCATTTCTGGTGCTCACCGGTGCCGGTATCAGCACACCTTCCGGCATCCCGGACTACCGCGACAGCGACGGCGTGCGCCGCGGCAAGCCGCCGATGATGATCCAGGAGTTTCTCGGCTCGCCCCAGGCCCGCCGCCGCTACTGGGCCCGGGCCATGCTCGGCTGGCCGCGGGTGCGCATGGCCCGGCCGAATGCCGCCCACCGTGCGCTGGCCAGCCTGCAGGCGCAACACCACCTCAGCGGCCTGATCACCCAGAACGTCGACACCCTGCATGACCAGGCCGGCAGCCACGATGTGATCGAGCTGCATGGCAGCCTGCACAAGGTCCTGTGCCTGGATTGCGGTGCCCGTCTGGAACGCGATGCCGTCCAACTCACGCTGGAGGCGCAGAACCCTTATCTCACGAGGGTCGAAGCGGTCCAGGCGCCCGACGGCGACACCCTGCTGGACAGCGCCTTCGAGTCGCGCTTTCAAGTCCCCCACTGCCCGCAGTGCGCTGGCGACCGCTTGAAACCCGACGTGGTGTTCTTCGGCGAAAACGTCGCCCCGCTCACCGCCGCCAGGGCCCTGGCCAGCGCCGAGCAGGCGGCGGGCCTGCTGGTGATCGGCTCGTCGTTGATGGCCTACTCGGCCTTTCGGCTGTGCAAGCTGATGGCCGAGCGCGGCAAGCCACTGATCGCCATCAACCTGGGCAAGACCCGCGCCGATGACTTGCTCGACTTCAAGTTCGAAGCCTCGTGCGAACAGTTGCTGCCGCTGCTGGTCGAGCGCCTGGGCTGATCAGCGTCCCAGGCTGGCTCCACTCAACCCGGAATGGTCAGGCCCTTGATCACTGCCGGACGGGCGACGAACTGCTCAAGCGCACGGATGACATGGGGGAAATCCTTGATGCCCACCAGATCGCCCGCTTCATAGAAACCGATCAGGTTGCGGATCCACGGGAAAGTGGCGATGTCGGCGATGCCGTAGTCGTCGCCCATGATCCAGCGGCGGCTTTCCAGGCGCTGGTCCAACACGCCCAGCAGACGCTTGCTCTCGGCGACGTAACGGTCACGCGGGCGCTTGTCCTCGTAGTCCTTGCCGGCGAACTTGTTGAAGAAACCAAGCTGGCCGAACATCGGCCCGATGCCGCCCATCTGGAACATCACCCACTGGATGGTTTCATAGCGCCGGGCCGGATCCTTGGACATGAACCGCCCGGTTTTCTCGGCGAGGTAGATCAGGATCGCCCCGGACTCGAACAACGGCAGCGGCTGGCCGTCGGGACCGTTGGGGTCGATGATGGCCGGGATCTTGTTGTTGGGGCTCAACGAGATGAATTCCGGCGTCAGTTGGTCATTGCTGGAGAAACTGACCAGGTGCGCTTCATAAGGCAGGCCCAGCTCTTCGAGCATGATCGAGATCTTGACGCCGTTGGGCGTCGGCAACGAATACAGCTGGAGACGGTCGGGATGTTGCGCGGGCCATTTATGCGTGATGGTGAACTCGGAAAGATCAGTCATGGAAGGCTTCCAGCAAGCGGCAGGGAATGCGACAGCGGATCGACGGGTGATCCGTTCGGCGGATGATTATAGGCATAATCTGCTCACTGCAGCGCCGTCAGCGGAAATCCCGGCTGCGCACGGTGATGTCCGCCAACATCGAACCCAGGTCGCTCAAGCGCCCGGCAATCACATGCCGCACCTCGCCCTCGGTTTCCAGGCGCCCGTCCACCTTCAGCAACTGCGCGCCCACCAGCACTTGCCGTTGCCGCTCGGCCAGGTCGCGCCAGACCACCACGTTGACGTTGCCGAATTCATCCTCAAGGGTGACAAAGGTCACCCCGCTGGCCGTGCCCGGCCGCTGGCGCCCGGTGACCAGGCCGACAATGCTCACCGGCCGGCCGTGTTCGACGTCCAGCAGCTCCCGCGAACTGCGACAGCGCAAGGCCTGCAGTTGCCCGCGCAACAAGGCCAGCGGGTGTGGGCCCAAGGTCGTGCCGAGGCTGGCGTAATCCGCTTGCAGGTCCTCGCCGACACTCGGGCGCGGCAAGGCCACCGGGGTTTCGGCCGCCCTCGACAACCCGGCAAACAGACCCAACTGCCGCTCGACCCCCGCCACCTCCCAGCGCGCCCGGTAACGATTGCCCGCCAGGCCACGCAAAGCCCCAGCGTCAGCCAGTAATTCCTGGGCCCGGGTATCGAGCCGCGCCCGCTCGCCGAGGTCGGCGATATCCTCGAAGCCCGCGGCCCGGCGGGCCTCTTCGATGCGCAACGCATCCTCCTCGCGAAACCCGCGAATCATCCGCAACCCCAGGCGCAGCGCCGGCTGCTGACCTTCGCTCGGCTCCAGGCTGCAATCCCAGGCACTGGCCCGGACATCCACCGGGCGAATCTGCAAGTGATGACGACGGGCATCCTGGAGGATCTGGTCCGGGCTGTAGAAGCCCATCGGCCAGCTGTTGATCAGTGCACAGGCGAACGCCGCCGGCTCATGGCATTTCAACCAGCAACTGGCGTAGGTCAGCAAGGCAAAGCTGGCGGCATGGGACTCGGGAAAACCGTAACTGCCAAAGCCCTTGATCTGCTCGAAGATCTGCGCGGCGAATTCCGCCGGATAACCGTTCTTCGCCATGCCCTCGGCCAGCCGCAAACGGTGCGGTTCAAGCCCGCCATGGCGTTTCCAGGCGGCCATGGAACGACGCAACTGATCGGCCTCGCCGGGGGTGTAGTTCGCCGCCACCACCGCGATCTGCATGACCTGTTCCTGAAACAGCGGCACCCCCAAAGTGCGCTTCAGGACCTCCTCAAGCTCCGGCGACGGATAGGTCTCGGGCTCCACCTTGTCTCGCCGGCGCAGGTACGGATGCACCATGCCGCCCTGGATCGGCCCCGGCCGGACAATCGCCACTTCGATCACCAGGTCATAGAAATTCTTCGGCTTGAGCCGTGGCAGCATCGACATCTGTGCCCGCGACTCGATCTGGAAGACACCGATGGTGTCGGCCCGACCGATCATCGCGTAGGTCGGCTGATCGTCCGCCGGGATGCTCGCCAGCGTCCAGCGCGGCCCGCCGCGATACTGCTGCACCAGGTCGAAACAGCGGCGCAGCGCGCTGAGCATGCCCAGGGCCAGGACATCGACCTTGAGCAAACCGACCTTGTCCAGGTCGTCCTTGTCCCACTGGATAATCGTCCGTTCGGCCATGGCGGCGTTTTCCACCGGGACCAGGGTGTCCAGCGGCTGCTCGGAAATCACGAAACCGCCCGGATGCTGGGACAGGTGCCGGGGAAAACCGATCAGTTGCCGGGTCAGCCCCAGCACCCGGCGCAGCACCGGGCTGTCGGGGTCGAAACCGCTTTCGCGCAGGCGTTCGGGCGCCGGCGGTTCATCGCTCCAGTGGCCACAGGCGTCGGCCAGGGCATTGATCTGATCCGGCGGCAGGCCCAGCGCCTTGGCCACATCGCGCACCGCCCCCGCGCCATGGTAGGTGCTGACCACCGCCGTCAACGCCGCCCGGCCGCGACCATAGCGCCGGAACACGTATTGCAGCACCTCTTCGCGGCGATCGTGCTCGAAGTCGACATCGATATCCGGGGGCTCGTTGCGCTCGCGGGACAGGAAGCGCTCGAACAGCATGTTGGTGCGATCCGGGTTCAGTTCGGTGACCCCCAGGGCATAGCACACCACCGAGTTCGCCGCCGAGCCGCGCCCCTGGCAGAGAATGCCCTGCTCGCGGGCGAAGCGGACGATATCCTGCACTGTCAGGAAATAACTGTCGTAGTTCAGCTCGGCGATCAGCGTCAGCTCTTTTTCGATCAGCTCGCGGACCCGGGGGCTGATCCCCTCGGGCCAACGTCGACGGACGCCCTCTTCCGTCAGGTGACGCAGCCAGGACGTCGGGCTCTGCCCTTGCGGCACCAGCTCACGGGGGTACTGGTAACGCAACTGGCCGAGATCGAAGGTACAACGCCGGGCAATGACCTGGGTCTCGGCCAGCAAGGCCGCCGGATAAATCCCACGCAAGGCCTCGAGGCTGCGCAGATGCCGCTCGCCATTGGCATGCAACTGCTGCCCGGCATCGGCCACCCGGGTGTGCAGGCGAATGGCGGTCATGGTGTCTTGCAGGGCGCGCCGGGCCCGCACGTGCATGTGCACATCGCCGCTGGCCACGGCGGGAATCGCCAGGTCGCCGGCCAGGGCCAGCAAGCGCGCCAGACGTCGCTCATCGTCCTGGCCACAATGCAGCTCCACCGCCAGCCACAGCCGTTCGGCAAAACGCTCGCGCAACCAGTGGCCATCGGCTTCGGCGATGTTCCGCTCGGGCAGCCACAACGCCAGCAGCCCCGGCAGCGCCTGCTGGAAATCCGCCCGCAGCACTTGATAACAGCCTTTTTCCGCGCGCCGTCGGGCCTGGGTGATCAGCCGGCACAGGGCCTGGTAGCCCTCCAGGCTTTCCACCAGTAGCACCACCCGGGGCCCGTTCTCGATCTGCATCTCACTGCCGACGATCAACGGCAAGCCACTCTCCTGCGCGGCCTGCCAGGCCCGGACAATCCCGGCCAAGGTGCACTCGTCGGTGATCGCCAGGGCTTGATAGCCCTGCTCCCTGGCCCGCTCGAACAACTCCTGGGCGCTGGAAGCCCCGCGCTGGAAACTGAAGTTCGACAGGCAATGCAGCTCGGCGTATTCGTCACTCATGCAAACCAGCCCTGCAGCAGCAACGGACCGCTTTCACCCACCGTGCGATAGGCCCAGGCGTGTCGACCGGCACGGGTCTCGACGAGGTAATAGTCGCGGCGCACATCCGCGCCGTCCCACCATCCCGATTCGATCCGCTCCGGCCCCAGCAGGACCCGCGCCGCCTGTTCGGGCAGTGGCAACGGCGTCTTGAGCAGCCAGCCGGGGCGCAACGGCCCGGCCACCGCCAGCGGGCCGGGCGTACTCGCCGGGAGCGGCTGCCAGGCGCATTCGGGCCGGTGATCGGCCTGGAAACCCAGGCCCTGTACCGCGTCATCCCCCAGCCTCGCGCGCAAGCGTTCGCGCAGTTGCTCCCAGGGCAAGGACTGTTGCGGGCGCTCGTCGAACAGTTCACGGTGCTGCGGGACAAAGGCCGGCAGGTCCTCGGCCTCCAGGCGAAAGCCGCGCACCGCCGACTCGACCTGGACCTGCTCCAGTCGTCCGCGGGCCAGTTCGAAGAGCATCGCCGGATCGCGCTCGGCACTCAGCAGACCGACCTTGATCCGCGTATCCGCGCGCTCGCCATGCTCCAGGATCAGTTCGAAGCGCTGCACACCGCTGTCACGCCCACAGAGAAACGCCGACAGATCCCCGGTCAGGCGCCGCAAGGGAAACAGCAGGGCCTGGTGCGAGGTCACGTCGAAATTCAGTTCGATCCGCGCCGCGAAACGATCCGGTGGCAGGTAGAACGCCAGGGCCAGCGGTCGCTCGCCGAGCAGAGTGTCGAGGTGCTTGAGCAATGACGCTTCGAAGCGCCGGGCCAGGCTATGCCGGGGCAAGGCCAGCACCTGGTCGAGGGTCCGCAGCCCCATGCGCGACAAAGCCATGGCCGCGTCTTTTTCCAGCCCGACCCGGTCGATCGGCATCTGCCCCAGGGCCTGGCGCAAGGACACGTCGTCCGCCAGTGCCAGGCCATCGTAGGCATTGGCCAGGACCCTGGCCGCCGCCGGATTATGGGCAACGACGATCCGGTGACGAAAACCCAGGTCGCTCAGTTCTTCACGCAGGCGCGCTTCCAACTGCGGCCAGGGGCCGAACAGGCCCAGACTGGATTCGATCTCGAACAGCAAGGCCCGGGAATAACGCAGGCTGACCTGGGAGCTGAAGCGATAGGCCCAGGCGGCAAGAAACTGCTGCCACTGCTCGATTTCAGCGGGGTCGTATTCGGCGCTGGCAAAGGCCTTGGTCAGGGCATGGGCGGCGGTCAGCGATTGCCCGGGGCGCAGGCCCAAGGCCCGGGCCGCGGCGTTCACCGCCTGCACCACGCGGCGTTGCGGCGACCCCGTCAGCAGCGCCAGCGGCGCTTCGGGTTCCGGGGTTCGGCGCAGCACACCGTCCAAGGCCAATTGCGGAAAAACAATACAGACCCAACGCATGCCGACCTCAATGCCCGGTGTTGAAGGCAATCGCTGCCGAATGGGCCAGCCCGCCCCGGCACTTGAGCACTCGCAACTGGGCGGGCCGGCCCTCGACGGCAATCCGCAGGGCCGCTGGCGACGGATTGATCGCCTCTTCCAGCGAGCGGTAGGCGAAGGCCAGGGTCTGGCCGCTTTCCGCCGCCACTTGCAAACGCCGCAGGGCCCGATCATCGGCCAGCTGCGGCCAGCACAGCACCGCCCCGCAACTGCCGGAGCGCAGGCATTGTTCGGTCGCCCACAAGGCATCGCGCGGCGCCGCCTGGATCACCGACAATTGCCGCAGGTCCACCCCCGCGCTCAGCCATGCCTGGGGATAGGGCACATGGGGCGGCGCCACCAGGACGATGCGCTCGCCCCGGGCCGACAAGCGCGCCAGGGTCGGCCAGACCAGTTGCAACTCGCCGACACCTTCGCCGGCGATCAGGATTTCGCTCAATGCCGACTCCGGCCAGCCGCCACCGGGCAAGACCGCATCCAGCGCGGCATGCCCGGTCGATGGCAGGCTGGGGGCCTGTACCGCGGGCCGACCTTTCCAGACCCGGCGCTCGTCAAGCAGCGCGTCCAATGCCACCACGGCGCCCATCACCCTTGCCTCACCAGGCCGCAGAACACGCCTTCGATGGCCAACTCCTGCTGCTCGGGGTCGACGACGATGGGCTCATAGGCCGGGTTGCGCGCCAACAGGCGGATGCCGGTGGCCGTGCGTTCAAAGCGCTTGATGGTGACTTCGCCGTCGAGCCGGGCCACAACGATCTGGCCATTGCGCACCTCGCCCGTACGGCGTACCGCCACCAGGTCACCGTCGAGAATGCCATCGCCGATCATCGAATCGCCCTGCACCCGCAGCAGGTAATCCGGTGCGCGGGAAAACAGCGCCGGGTCGAGCAGCAACCGGCGATCCACCTGGGCATCGACATCAATGGGCAGGCCCGCTGCCACCCGGCCCAACAGCGGAATATCCAGCAACTCGGCCCGAGGCGCCTGGTCGAGCAGGCGGATGCCCCGCGCCTGATGGGCATTGACCTCGATAAAGCCGGCCTCGGCCAAAGCCACCACGTGCTTGCGCGCCACGCTGCGGGAGGCGAAACCAAAGGCCTCGGCGATCTCGGCGAGGCTCGGGGGCTGGCCGTTTCGCACGATGCGCTCGCGGATAAAGGTCAGGATGGCGGTACGGCGGGGGCTTAAAGTCGTCATGGAGTACATTTGTACTCCTGTGGGATTTTCCTGACAAGAGCCATCAGTCAGAGACAAGGGCCCGCGCGCCACGGCAGTGTGAAAACCGAATGGCCGGGCCAGGACGTCATCACCGGCATTCGCCCCTGCGTACGAATAACACCACAGAATTATCCTACTCATAAGACACTGTAAGAACTTTCAACAACCCTTATTAAATTATTTCCAACCCACCCTTTAAAACCTCTAGAAAATTAATAACTTCAATATTGAAAAACACAATCACCTTGCTATATTCACTCGCGCACTCCGCCATTTAAAACAGCCTTCCGGCTTGTTTATTTGCACTGCCCCTCAAGCGTTTCAAGCGTTATATGGAGATCACCATGCCCGCGCCCAATACAAACCATCAGGAACGTCTCGCCGCCATTCTGGGGCGCGCGATAACGGACGACTCATTCGCCACCGAGCTGCACAAGCATCCGGCCAGCGCCGCCAAAAACCTGGGCATGACCCTGCGTATCGACGAGGTGGTGGCGCTCAAGGGCCTGGATCTTGCCCAGTTGGTGGAGTCCTCGAAAATGCTGCGTAGCTCTCTCGCGGCCCACGCCACCTTCGATCCGCAGCAGATTCGAATGGATTAAGCCTGCGCGCGCCCCTTGAAATATCACACGGCTGGCAATCGTGAAGTTCCTATCCAACAAGCCGTAAATAAACTCCCAGCAATCGGTTATTGATTTCCGTCATTACCCGAGCACGGCCAACACTTCAAAACCCAATACTTCTCTTTCTTGAGGGAGCGTGACTGCGCGCTCGTCATTCATCGAGTCAAATCCCATGGACACCCACATGACCACCCGACCGCCATCCCAGCTCGACGAACTTTTCCAGCACAACACTTTTTTACCCGACGCCACCCCGGACAGGTTTCACCGCCTGCTGGATCGGCTCAGCCAGCAACGCTACAGCACGTTCGCGGCACTCTATGCCGAATGCTTCCGGCACTTCGAGGGCAGCCCCCGGCTCAATCCGTTTTTCTCCTGTGCGACAAACCTGATCCTGCTGCCGGTCGCCCAGCGCCGCCTGATCATCAACGACCCGGTGTTCCAGATCTGGATGGCCCTGGCGTTCCGGCATGCCAACAAGGTACTGACCGGACACACGGACAACCCGTCGTCCTTGCAGGACATGCTGCTGGAGCTGCCGGAGGTCCTGCAACGCATCACCCAGACGGCGGTCGACCACAAGTACTCGAACCGTCCGCCGATCCGGCGTTTCAACGTCGATCCGCTGATCGCCGCCGCGACACCGCCCAGCTATGAGTTCCCCGAAGACGAAAGCACCCTCCGGCACCTGGAGCGCAGTGGTTACTCCGTCCACTTCTTCCGCGACGTGATCAGCGTCGCCCTGTCGCGCATCGCCAACACCTGGCCGGCTTGCTACGAGCAGTTCCGGCACCTGGTCAAGTTGATCTGCTACCTGCCCGACGGCACCTTCCGCAGTTGCTCGGCGGTACGCTACACCGGCGCCATCCTGTTGTCGGCCAAGGACCATTCGATCCTCGATATCGAGGAGTCACTGGTCCATGAAACGAGCCATCAACTGCTCTACAGCCTGGCGGAAATCTGCCCGATCATCGATGAACAACCCGCCGGGGAACGCCTGTTCAGCCTGCCCTGGTCCGGCCAGCAGCGCGATCTCCATGGCTATGTCCATGCCTTTTTCGCCGCGCTCGCCCAGGTCAAATACCTGGAGCGCGTGCGTCAGCGCCCGGCGGCGGAAATGCAGCGGGCAGAAGAGCGGATGCTCGGCATCCTCCGCGGCCTGCTCCAGGCCCTGCCGGAACTCGAGGCCTGCGATGACTTCTCGCCCCGTGGGCGGACCCTCCTGGACAATCTCGCCCAGGAGGTGCATGCCCTGCGCAACCGCCATGCCGGCCTGCTGGGCCGCCCGAGCACGGCGGCAGGCACCCGGTCAGTGCTGGGCATGGCCGTGTAGGAGCGGCCAATGGCGTGTGGCCTAGTTGGGATCGAGCAAGCCGCCCGTCCAGTGCTGTGACATCCGGCTGCCGGTGAACTTGGCCACCACCGAGCCTTGCGCTATCAGGCGATCCCGGTAGCGGGTGACCATCCGCCCGGCCTGGGCCGCCTGCAGGATCACCTCGGAAGAGGCGTCCCCCGGGCGCCCGAGGATCCGCGCAAAGCGCTGCCCTTCCTCGACGAAATCGCCCAGCTCCTTTTCGAAGACCAGCACCCCGGGCCGGGGCGCCAGAATCGTCTCCATATGCCCCATCTCCACCGCCTGCACCGGCCACTCCGCCAGCGGCGGCGCCTCGTCGATCACCCCGACGGCACACAACCAGGCGTACAGGCCGTCGGCGTCCTGCCCGGCCAGGTGGTCGCTGACATCGGCCTGGCCGCGCAACTCCAGGGTGGCGGCGAAGCGCTGCGAGGTATCGCCGTCGCGTAGCCAGGGCGCGATGAGGGTTTCCTCGAAAGAACCGTCGCCGCCGTCATCCCAGATAATCGCCAGGTCCATCTTCAGCGCCGCCGCCAGCGCCCGGCCCTTGGGCCAGAACGCACGGTGGACATAGACATAGGGCAGCGCTTCATCATCGGTATGCAGGTCGAGCACCAGGTCCGCCGTGGCCGCCAGTTCCACCAGGCTTTTCTGCCAGTGCTGGACATTGGTCGCAGGTCGCAGCAGCGCCTGCGACTGATCGAACGAGCGGTTGAAATTCTGCCCGCTGGCGTCATGAAAACGCCCGAGAATCCGCCCCTGGCGGAACTGCCCGAGGCCCAGCGGGTTGGCCTGCGGCACCAGCGTCACACGGCCCTTGAGGCGGCCCGCGGACTCGGCTTGCCGAAGGCGCGGCATCAGCAGATGCAGCACCAGCATGCCGGCGATTTCATCGGCATGCACCCCGGCCTGCAGATGCACCTTCGGCCCGTTGCCAGTCCCCTCGAAACGCCAGGCGCCGACCCGCAGATCCTCGCCGTTGTTGCCTCGAACGCTGAACGAAATATCCTGCGCCATCGCCTTGCCCTCCCCTCATGAGCGTTGAAAATCGATCCGTCGGTAGCCTCGACAGTGGAAATTGAACGTACGTTCAAATAAAATCGCCAAACTGGCACCGCACTCAAGGACTCCCGTGAGCACCGACACCCGCAAATTCCGCCGCGCCGAACCCGACGAACGCCGTGACCTGCTGATCGCCGCCGCCCTGCGCTGCCTGGCCCGGGACGGCCATGCCGGCATTTCCGTGCGCCGTATCGCCAGCGAGGCCGGCGTCTCCGTCGGCCTGCTCAACCACCATTTCGGCAGCATCGATGCACTGATCGCCGACACCTACCACAAGCTCGCCAGCGAACTGACCAGCACCTTGCTCGAGGTGGTCGGACAAGCCGCCGGCGCCGCCGAAAAGCTCGATGCGTTCCTGGTCGGGTCCTTCTCGCCACGGATCATGGACCCACAATTGCTCGGGGTCTGGGTGGTGTTCTGGAGCCTGATCCGCCACTCCGGGCATGTCAGCCAGTCCCATGAAAAAAGCTATCGCGCCTACCTCGAGCTGATCCGCCAACTGCTCGACGACCTGGCCAGCGCCGAAGGCTTCAGCATCCACGACAGCCGCCTGGCCGCCATCGGCCTATCGGCGATGCTCGATGGACTCTGGCTCGAGTGGTGCCTGAACCCCGAGACCTTCAGCCCCGCCAACGGCTTGCATATCTGTCGTTGCTGGATAAAGGGGTTGCGTCACGGAGCATTCGGCACCGACGACGTCCTGTGAGGCGTGGCGACCGAAGACCATCGCCAGGGTGCCGCTGAGCGCGATCAGCCCGGCGCCGATGATCAGCGACACATCCATCAGCGTGCCCCAGATCAGGCTCGACAGCAGGAACGCCCAGATCAGCCCGGTGTATTCGAACGGCGCCAGCAGGGTCGCGGTGGCCCGCTGGAAACTGGCGAACAGCAGGAACTGGCCGATACCGCCCACCAGCCCCGCCCCGAGCATCCCCAGCCAGGCCGGGGTCGACGGCGGCGTATGGGTCCAGGGCAGCGCCAGCGCCATGCAGAGGACAAATACAACGTTGGTGATCAGCATCTGCTCCAGCACCGAGGTCTGCTCGTCCACCTGCCGCAGCTGAATGTAGGTAAAGGCCCAGCACAGGGCCGCCAGCAGCGTCAGCACGATGGGCCAGGGGTCGACCATCTGGCTCGGGCGACAGGCGATCAGCACACCGATGAAACCGATGATCAGGGTGAACCATTGCCAGGCCGTGGCGCGCTCCTTGAGGATCAGCGCCGCCAGCACCGTGACCATGATCGGCGCGGAGAAATACAGGGTGGTCATCTCCGCCAGGGTCAGGTCCCGCGCCGCCGTGTAATACAGCAGCCAGGCGACGATCGACAGCAGCCCGCGCACCACCAGCAGGCGCCGGCTGGGCGACTGCCAGGCGCGCCGGACCAGGCACGAACGCCCGGCCAACAGGCAGGCCGCGACCACCACCAGGCCCCGCCAGAACAGCACGGTGATCACCGAATAATCCGCCACCAACCACTTGATGGCGGCGTCCTGCAACGCCAGGAAGGCATACCCCAGCGTGCACAGGCCGATGCCCTGCAGCGAACGGTCAACCCGTGGCGTCGTCATCAGACCGACCTGCGCATCGGTGTCCCGCGCCGTTCGGCGAAGGCAAACAGCGCCTCGATCAGGAAGGTCAGGCAGACATACACCCCGGCCACCAGCAGCAACGGCTGGTAGACCTGCAGCGTTTGCGCGCGCACCACGTTGGCGGCCCCGAGCAGGTCGATCACCGCAATGGTCGAGGCCAGCGCCGTGGACTTGAGCAGCATCACGCTCTCCCCCGCCAGGGTCGGCAGCAACAAGCGCAGGGCCCGCGGCAGGCGCACCCGCAACAGCGACTGGCGCGGGGTCATGCCAAACGCCGAAGCCGCCTCCATCTCGCCCTTGGGCACCGCCAGCAAGCCACCGCGAATCACTTCACCGACATAGGCGCCCACCGATAGCACCAGGGCGAACACGATGTACCAGTAGCCGTCACGCAGGTAAGGCCAGAGGAAGCTGCCGCGAATCGGCGGAAACTGCGCGAACAGGCTGCCCAGCCCGTAGTAGAAGATGTAGATCTGGATCAGCAGCGGCGTACCGCGCAGCACGCTGGTGTAGAACAGGCTGGCCTTGGCGACCAGGCGGTTTTTCGACAACCGGGCCAAGGCCACCAACACCGCCAGTACGAACCCCAGCACACTGGAGACCAACAGGAGGCTGATGCTCGTTTGCAACCCGCGGCCCAACAAGGCCACGTATTCGAATATCCACGCTGGAATCATTTCATTCACTCCGCCAAAGGCATCCAGCGACGGATGCGTCGCTCAAGCCGTCCAGACAGGCAGTTGGACACCAGCGTCACCGCGTAATACAGCGCGGCAGCCGTGAGGTAGAACAACAGGTAGTGGCGTGTCGACCCCGCGCCCTGCTTGGCGGTGTACAACAGCTCGTTGGTGCCGACCACGCTGATCAGTGCGCTGTCCTTGATCAGGTTGATCCACAGGTTGGCCATCCCGGCCATGGCGTAGGGCGCCATGATCGGCAACGTGACCCGTCGGAACAGCGCGAAACCGCTCAGGCCGAAGGCTCTCGCCGCCTCGATCTGGCCATAGGGAATCGCCTGGATCGCCGCCCGGAAAATCTCCGAGGCATAGGCGCCCTGGACCAGCCCCAGCACCAGGACCGCCGCCAGCGGGCCGCTGACATTCATCGCGTCATGGCCGAACTGGGCCAGCAACGCGTTGAGCAGCATGGAACCGACGTAGTACAGCAACAGGATCAGCAACAACTCCGGAACCGCCCGGAACAACGTGGTGTAGCCGCGCATCAGCGCCGCGATCGGTCTCGGCGCGCCCAGCTTGAGGCACGCCACCACCAACCCGATGAACAGCCCGACCGCGAAGGCCCCGGCCGATATCTGCAGGGTCATCCAGAGCCCCTTCAACAGCGCACTGCCCCATCCCTGTTCGCTGAAATCGATCAAATCGAACATCGCTGGCATTTCAGTCTCCAGTCAGCGGCCATGAAAGCACCACCTCACCTTGTGGGAGCCGGCTTGCCGGCGATAGCGACCGCTCAGGCGATGCAAGACTCACTGGCCTCATCGCCGGCAAGCCGGCTCCTACACAGGTTCTGCGTTTTACATAGGATTTGTGTTTAGGCTTGGCCGAACAGCATCCCCGTCAGAACGCAGGTTTCACACTGGTACCGAAATAGCTCTGGGAGAGCTCGTCATAGTCCTTGCTCGCCAGCAGGGTCTTGATCGCCTTGTCGAGACGCGCCTTGAGCTCGGCGTCATCCTTGCGCAGGCCGGCGCCCACGCCCTTGCCGAAGATCGGGTCATACGGCACCGCGCCCAGGTAGGCCAGGTCCTTGGCATCGGCGGTCTTGACGAAAGCCACCATGGCCGTGGCATCCGCCATCATCAGGTCGATGCGTCCGGCAATCAGGTCGGCGTTGGCCGAATCCTGGGTGTCGTAATACTTCACATCGGCGATTTTCTCGTAATAGGCCTTCAGGTAGGTGGCACTCACGGTGGAGTTCTGCACGCCGATGATCTTGCCCTTGAGGTCATCCGGGTACTTCTTCACCGAAACGCCCTTGGGTCCGACCAGCGCGACCGCCGAATCGTAGTAGGCCTTGCTGAAGGCGATCTGTTTCTCACGCTCCTCGGTCACCGACATGGAGGAGAAGATCACGTCGATCTTCTTCGCCAGCAGCGACGGGATGATCCCGTCCCAGGCCACTTCCTTGATCTCGCACTCGGCTTTCATTTCGCTGCACAGCTTGTGGATCAGGTCGACTTCAAAGCCCTTCCATTCACCGTTGGCCTGCTTCTCGGTGTACGGCGGATAGGGTTCTGCTGCTACCGCGAAGCGGATGGGTTGAGCCTGCGCCGCACTCATGCCTGCCACCAGGACACAGGCTACGCCCGTCAACCAGTTTGCCAAACGTCGATTTCCCATGATGTTGCCCCGTCTTATTATGATGCGTTAGCGAGTCTGATGAGCGTTGACGAATTGCCGGCAACGCTCGCTGCGTGGGTGTACGAACACTTCATCCGGCGAACCGGTTTCCTCGATCAGCCCTTGATGTAGAAAGGCCACTTTGGAAGAGACATCGCGTGCGAAGGCCATCTCATGGGTCACCAGGATCATGGTCCGACCTTCTTCGGCGAGGGAGCGGATCACCCGCAGCACTTCCCCGACCAGTTCCGGGTCGAGTGCCGAGGTGGGTTCATCGAACAGCATGACCTTGGGCCGCATGGCCAGGGCCCGGGCGATCGCCACCCGTTGTTGCTGTCCCCCGGAGAGAAACGCCGGGTACTCGTTGCGCTTGGCCGCGAGGCCCACGCGTTCAAGCAAGGCTTCGGCCCGTTCAGTGGCCTCGGCACGGCTCTCACGCAGGACCTGGGTCGGCGCTTCGATAAGGTTCTCCAGCACCGTGCGATGGGGCCAGAGGTTGAAGTTCTGGAACACCATGCCCAGGCTCGAGCGGATGCGTACCAACTGCCGGGCATCGGCCACCAGCGGCGCGCCGGGCCGGTCGAAGTTCAGGTGAATGCTTTCGCCGTCCACCAGGATGCGGCCCTGGTCCGGCACTTCGAGCATGTTGATGCAGCGCAGCAAGGTACTCTTGCCCGAGCCGCTGGCGCCGATCAGTGAGATCACCTCGCCTTCGCGGGCCGTCAGGGACACGCCCTTGAGCACTTCGATATTGCCGAAGCGCTTGTGCAGGCGGTCGACCTCGATCATGGTCTTGGTCGCGGCCGGCTCGGCGGTGCTGGCAACCGTCACGCGACTGATCGGCGCCCGCGGCGCCTCGCCCTTGAGCACCCGGACAAACCCGCGGATACGCTGGCAGGCCTGGGCCAGGCGTTCTTCGCCGAGGGTGAAGGAGATCCGCACAAAGCCTTGCGCCGGTTCACCGAAGGCCGCCGCATCCAGCACCGAGACCCCGGCCTCGCGAAACAGCCGCCAGGCGAACTCCAGGGAGCTGAGCCCGGTGTCGCGCACATCCACCAGCACGAACATCCCGGCATCGGGCTTGAGTACCGTAATACCGGGGCAATCGGACAGTCCCTCGACCACCAGATCGCGGCGTCGGCGATAGATCTCGCTCATCCCCCGGGTCACTTCATCATGGGCTTGCACCGCCTTGAGCGCGGCCTCCATGACAAACCCCGGCAGGCCGTAGAGCATGCTCAGCACCAGGGTTTCGGCATGGCCGACCAGGACCGGGTCGGCGACGATCCAGCCGATCCGCCAGCCAGTCATGGCGTGGGACTTGGACAGGCTGCCGATGGTCACGCAACGCTCGGCCATCCCCGGCAGGGCCGCCAGGCTGACGTGCTCGCGCTCGAAGGCCAGGCTCTCGTAGACCTCGTCGACCACCACCCAGAGGTCATGGGCGATGGCGAGGTCGGCGATGCCTTGCAGCTCTTCGCGGCTGAGCACAACGCCGGTGGGGTTGTTCGGGTTGGAGAAGAAGATCGCCCGGGTGCGCGGCGTGATGGCCTTGGCCAGCCGCGCGGCATCGAGGCGAAAACCGGCGTCCGCCTCGCACGGTACCCGCACCAGGGTCGCGCCGGAGGCCTTCAGGGTGGCCTCGTAGGTCACGTACATCGGGTCCAGGGCAATCACCTCGTCACCGGCACTGAGCAGGCACAGCGACGTGATGAACAAAGCGTTCTGTGCGCCGGCCACGGTGATTACCTGCTCGGCTTGCAGCGGGCGCGCCAGGCGCTGGCTGTAGCGCGCGGCGATGGCTTCGCGCAGGGCCAGGCGACCGGCGATTTCGGTGTAGTGGGTGTCGCCTTCGCGAAGCGCCTGGATGGCCGCCTCGGTGATGAAATCGGGGGTGGGGAAATCCGGGTCGCCGACGCTGAGGATGATCACATCCTCGCCGCGACGCTGCGCTTCGAACGCCGCGTGATGAATGTCCCAGGCGGCTACACCGTCACCCGAGATCCGCTCAACAAAAGGTGAAAACCGCATGCCAGTGCCTCGTTCTGATCTGAAGAAACCCAAGCCCGCAACCCGCTGGGATGGAGCCAACATAGTCGAAGCTGAACAGTCGTTCAACAGGAAAAAACCGTTCGCTTCGCGTTCAGCGCAAACAGGTCGCTTTCACGACAGTCGCGCCGTTTTTCAGCACTGGATCGCCTTGGTCTCGACGAACTCCGCCAGCCCTTCCTCACCCCATTCGCGACCGTTGCCAGATTGCTTGTAGCCACCGAACGGAGCCTGGTAGTTGAAGGCGGCGCCGTTGACAAAGCACTGTCCGGCGCGCAACCCGCGCGCCAGTTCCAGGGCCCGCACCGGGGTGCCGGCCCAGACCGCGCTGGACAAACCAAAGGGCGAGTCGTTGGCCAGGCGCACGGCCTGCTCTTCATCCTCATAGGGCACCAGGCACAGCACCGGGCCGAAGATTTCTTCCTGGGCGATGCGCATGCCGTTATCGACCTCGGCGAACAACGTGGGACGCACGTAGAAGCCACGCTCCAGTCCGGCCGGCAACGCGGCGCCACCACTCAGCAAACGGGCGCCCTCCTGCTGGCCAATCCGAATGTAATCGAGCACGGTACGGCGCTGAGATGCCGAGCACATCGGTCCGAGAAAGCTTTGCGGGTCCAGTGGATCGCCGACCTTGAGGCTTTCACTTTCGGCCCGCGCCAGCTCCAGTGCCTCGGCGTAGCGACTGCGGGGAATCAGCATGCGGGTCAAGGCGGTGCAGGTCTGGCCGGAGTTGATCATCACGTCCTGCACGCCGTGGCGCACGGCGGCGCCGAGGTCGGCATCGGCGGTGATCAGAAAGGGCGACTTGCCGCCCAGCTCCAGGCAGACCCGCTTGACCGTCGGTGCGGCGGCCATCGACACCCGCACGCCGGCGGCGGTCGAGCCGGTGAACGAGACCATGTCCACGTCCGGATGCCGGGCCAGGGCTTCGCCGACCTTGGCACCGGGGCCGCTGACCAGGTTGAAGACCCCGGCCGGCAGGCCGATGGCGTCGATCATCTCGGCCAGCAGGAAAGCATGCAGCGGGGTTTCCTGGCTGGGTTTGACCACCACCGTGCAACCTGCCGCCAGGGCCGGCGCGAGCTTGCCGATCAGTTGATGCAGTGGGTAGTTCCACGGGTTGATAAAGGCGCAGACGCCCACCGCTTCGCGAATCACCAGGGAGTTGCCGACTTCGCGTTGCTGCTCCATCAGCGTGGCGATCTCGACGTAGCTGAGCAGGCCTTCCAGCGGGCCATCGACTTGTACCGACTGGCACCATTGCACCGGCATACCCAGCTCGGCGGTGATCAGCGCGGCCATTTCCCCGGCGCGGGCCTTGAGTTGCTGGCCCAGCGCGCGGATATAACCGGCGCGCTCACTGGCCGGGGTTCGCGACCAGTTGGAAAAGGCCCGGCGCGCCGCCGTGACGGCACGCTCGACATCCCGTTCATCGCCGAGGGGCACGTGTCCGGTGACCGCTTCGGTCGCCGGGTTGATCACCTCGGCGACACCGCTGCCATGGGGTAGGACCCAGTCGCCGTTGATGTAAAGATGGGTGTAGGTGGTCATTGTTATTGTTCTCCATCGGTCGGATTGAGCAGGCAATCAGCGGGCGCAGGCATGCTTCAGCTCGATCAGGGTCACACCGGCATGGGCGAAGCCCGCCCGCAGGTCGCGCTCCAACTCGTCCAGGCTCAGCGGCTCGCTCACGGTGCAGCCGAACGCCCGCGCCAGCAGCGCGAAATCCGGATTGCGCGGCAACACCCCCACCGGCTCGATATCCAGGTTGAGCATGTCGTCACGGATCTGCCCGAGGGCGTCGTTGTTCCAGAGCAGCACCACCAACGGACTGTCCAGTTCCTCGACAGCGGTCGCCAGTTCCTGGACCGTGTAGAGAAAACCACCGTCCCCCACCAGCACCAGGCCGGGACGCTGCGGGGCGCCGAACTTGGCGCCGATCCCCGCCGGCAAGCCGTAACCCAGGGTGCCGTAGCCGGTGGGGTGCAACCAACTGCGTGGGGCCCGGCTGGCAAAGGCGTAGTTGCCCGTGTAAGCCAGCTGGGTCATGTCGCTGCTGATAAACGTGTCAGCCGGCATCGCCGCCGCAATGCGGTCGAGAATCTGCTGATGGATGCGCTGCAACGGAGCATGGCCGGCGCGCACAGCCGCTCTCAACGTCGCCACCGCCGTCACCGCCTCCCGGGCATCCCGGGCCTGCACCGGCAGGCGCGCCAGCAAGTCGGCGAGGGTCTGCTGCGCGTCCCCGTGCAAGGCCACGGCACAAGGATAGAAATCGTTGAATTTGCGCGAATCGATATCGACCCGGATCACTTCGCCGCTCAGGGGCAGGCGTTCACGCCAGTAATCGGTATCGGCCATTTCGGTGCCGACCGCGAGTACCACATCCGCTTGCGCGATCAGCGCCCAGCCCGGCTCGACGCACAGGCTGGAGCCGGCATTCAACGGCGCATCCGCTGCCAGCAAACCTTTACCGGCGACGCTGGTGAACAACGGCGCGGCCAGGCGTTCGCTCAAGGCCTGCAATTCGGCACCGGCGGCCAGCGCACCGCCACCGGCGATGATCATCGGCCGCTTGGCCTGTTGCAGCCGCCGGGCGGCCTCTTCCAGGGCCTGGGCGCTCGGCAGCCCACGTCCGGGGCGGCGCACGACCTCGTGGCTCCAGTCACGGCTGATGGGCCCGGCCAGTACATCCAGCGGCACCGAAATATGCACCGGTCGCGGCCGCTCGCTGTCGAATACGGCGAAGGCACGGGCGATCAGTTCCGGCAGGTCGTCGGTGCTCAGGGCCACCGCGGAGAACGCGGTGATGGGCGCGGTGATCGCCCGCTGGTCCTGGGTTTCATGCAGGCAGCCCCAGCCTTTGCCCAGGCTGGCGGTGTGGTTGACGCTGGAGATCACCAGCAGCGGAATCGAGTCGGCATAGGCCTCGCCGATGGCGGTGGCGGCGTTGGTCACGCCGGGCCCGCTGATGATGAAGCAGACACCGGGCTTGCCGCTGACCCGGGCATAACCGTCGGCCATGAAACCGGCGCCCTGCTCGTGGCGGGTCAGCACATGCCGGATGCCGCTGCCGGGCAGGCCGCGATACAACTCCAGGGTGTGCACGCCGGGAATGCCGAACACTGTGTCGACACCGTAATGGGCCAGCAGGCGCACCAGGGCCTGGCCGCCGGTGAGCGTGGTGGAAGAAGCCTGCAAGGTCGATTGGGAGCTCATGCTAGCCCTCGTCTTGTTGTTGTGGGGTGATGGGGGACTGCCAACGATATTAAACACTCGTTCAATAGCAAGGCAATCACTTCCACAACCTATAAATCACTTCAATAACAATTCTTATCTATTTGTTTATTAAGGATTTAATACTGAAAATCTGAGAAATAAGGTCGCCGTTGTTACATCTTCGAACATCCGCTTTGGCATACATAGCTAGTGCCTCAAGTCGTTACCTCGCCGGTTAAATAGCTTCGAGAGCCGGACATTCCGCGACCGACCCCGGCCCCGGAATGTTCGATACCGGATGCATTCAGCGACATGGAGCTGTCCATGAGTTCACTAGCGATTCCCGACACCAGCGGCGCCCCTCCGCCCGCCTCCACCTCTTTTGACGCAGCCCTTGCACAGGCGCTGCGCAACATCAGCCGAGAACAGGCGCGGCAGATTCGCATCGCCAGCGGCATCGATGACACCGCCTTGCGTAGCGCCTATGCGGAGTCTCGGCAGGTACCCGCCTTGCTGGCCGACACGCTGTCACGCTTCGAGCTGCATGCAGGCATACAAAAATTCATCACCTCACTGACGCACGATGACGACACGCCCGAAACCATGACTACGCTGCACTGGCAATTGCAGTTCAGTGGCTTGCAGTTGGTCTGGCCTGCGTCCCACGTACTGCAAGTGCTCGATGAAAAACGCAGTTCGCTGGACGAATACGGACCGAACCGGGCCGCGGACCTTCCCAGGGTCCAGGTGCATTGGGCGGAGATTGAAAGCGGCGCGTTGTGGCTGAGTGTCCTGCAGCGAATCGGCACCGCAGGCCTGGAAAATCTGCTGGGAGCCCGCCACGACAAACCCGATGAGCAACTGCGCGCCTTGAAACAGCGGATGGCGTCGCAACTGTCCTGTCGTTTTGGCGAGCTGTTCGAAGGCCTGTATGGGTTCAGGCAACAATCCCGGGATCCATTGGTCAGCTCGATCCGCCAGCAATGGCCAGGATTACCGCTGTCGGCGACCACCGAACTGATCGCCAATGCCAGCGAACATGAGTTGCAGACCCTGACGTTGTCCGCTGGCCGGCTACCCGATCGCCTGGCGCTGGAAGCCCAGTGGTATTTGCAAGAGGTTCGCCTCAGCAGGGCCTATGAAGGGCTTTATCTCGACACCATGGAAAACCCGGATGCCGAGCTGCTGATTTTCCATATGCTCGCCAGCCTGCCTTCCTGGCCGGAACAGGGCCTGCACCTGGAATTGCGGGAAGAATCGATCCAGGGCCGATTGCTGGCGAGCATCGGTGATCCAACGGCGCCGCAGGTCAACGTTATTTTGCGCCTCCCGAACCGCTATGCCCGCTGCCAGCAGCCTGACGGAGGGCTGCCAGAGCAACAGTTCGACTTTCTGTACACCCTCACGACCTTGCCCGAGGCGATACGCAACCGGCTCGGGTTGACCGATCTCGACGCCACCCGGCGCCTGCTGCGCCAACACCCTCCCCTGTCGCGCGCGCACTTGAGCACTATTCTGGAGCTTTCAGCCATGGAACCCACCCAGCGTCTCTCCGACGGTAACGGCTATCTGCAGGACCCATCCGCCGACTTCGCGGCCTTCGACCCACTCGCCCAGCGCCAGCGGGAAACCTTCGATGCCCTGGCCGCCACCAATGAACGCACCCTGTTGCTGGCGCGGCAGCAGCCCAGTTTCCGCTGGTTCGCCGCCCTGCTCCTGGGCCGGCAACTGGCGCGTGACTTCCCCCTGGCGACCTCGAAAGACCCCGATGCGATCTTTCTCAACACCTATGAGGAAACCCTTTACTGGCCCCTGTCGGACACCGACGAGCGCGGCGAGCAAGTTCGCTATCGTGCGGTCAGCCAGTCCTACACGCTGACCGAGGTCTTTACCCGGCACCTGGCCGGCAATGTCCAGACATTCAACCCGGCCACCAGTGGGTTCTACGCCAGCGCAACCGCCACCGACGACGAACAACAATTGACCGGCCTGGACCTCCGGCGCTTCGGGAAAACCCTGGACGATGCGGGCATTGGCTTCGACACGCGCTTTACCGAACGACTGGACGGCTTCTGGGCCAGCGCCGCGCCGCTGCTGCGGGACAACCTGCGGATGCAGATTCGCCTGGAAGCGCAGTTGCGCGAACGCGACCTGAGCCTGGATGAAAGCAACCGACAGGACCTGGAGCGGGTTCTGGACCACCCTGCCCATGACCAGCGGCTGAAAAAAGTCCCTGCGGGCGGGCCGATCCATGTCTACCGAATCGCCCTGCAACCGCTCGACCTGATTCTCCCAGGCTGCCTGGTCATCACCCGCAGTCCCGATGAGGACACCTACAAACTACCGGCATTGCTCTATCAGATCGGCCGAGGCCTGGAGCAGTTCGCTTCGTTGCAGGCACTGAAGAAGAACCTGGTCCAACGCCTCGATGACGAGGTCGAGCGCGAATCGCTGCTTGAGATGCTGCCGCAGCGACAGCGCAGCTGGCGTCCCGCGGCCGCTCCAGAGCGGGCGGCAGCGTTCAGCTACCGGATCGAGCGCGGCGATCCCTTCCAGGCCCTGGTGGACGGGCTGCTCGCCAAGCAGAAAGAGGATTTCAGCGACACCTGGCGCTTCGCCAGAGGCGCTCCGGGCCTGCACAACGACGTCGGCGAGTTCGCTCGGCAATTGGACGGCGCCATCAGCCTGACCAGGTTATTGGATATCCTCCCCGTTCTCAGACGCCGCAATCGCGGCCTGATGTTCAGCGACCTGTTGAACCGGATCAACAGCATCAGCCTGGACGAACAGACCCGGCTCGCCACCCTGTGGCGGCCCACCCTGGAAACCAACCCGGTGCCCGCTTCGCTCGGCGACCTGCCGGCCCTCAAGGCCTACGCGGCCGGCCTGCTCAAGACGCATCTGCAACAGCACTATCCCCAGGTCACGATCGCCCCTGACAACATCGTGGTGCATGTCACCCACACCACCCACCACCTGAGCCCGGCGTGGCAAAGCCAGCCGCCGGTCAATCGGGTACACGCCCGCAGCCTGTCGCTGACGGCCTTGGCGCTGGAGAACATCAAGGGCTCGCGCCTCGGCGAAACGGTCAGTTTCAAGGCCGAGATCAGCAGCCCGACAGGCACCGCACTGCGCCTGTCGGACGCCGAAGTGAGGACTATCGTCCGGACCGTGGACGCACCTGGCCGCTACAAGACGCTGCTCGAGCAGAAACTGCTGGGCCCGGACCAGGCGTCGCTGCGCACGACCTGGGTCGAAGGGCAACGCGCGCGGATGAAGCTGCAGGCCTATGTCGCACGCCTGAGCGGAGATTTCCTCGCCCCCAGGGACAGTGCCCTGGAACAGGGCTACAAGCGCATCGAACTCCTGCTCAAGCACCCGTCGGCACACCGCCGTCCGCTGCTGGACGGCTACCGGGTCCAGGCCAACTACCTGATGCTCGGCGGCACGGAGCAGGCACGCAACGGCGTGAGTATCGACGAGGTACTGGTCGTCAGCACCAACGACCCCGCCGGCAACCTGCTGCTCTACACGCCGCAAGCCCACGATGGGAAAGCCTGGCGCGAGCTGGCGGGCACATCGGCGCTCGAAGCGTTGCTGCACCAGCAAGACTGGAAGCACTACTGCATCGCACGGGCCGCCCGGAACGAACAGTGGGATCCCGCCCAGTTGTTCGCGCGTGAATTCCCGCTGGTCCGTTACTTTCCCATCGAAGGCGATCTGTTCACCACGCTGTACCAGGCCAGGGTCGGGCATCTGATCAGCAGCGTGGAATACCTCGGGGCCAGCAACGCACGGGTGAACCGTGAAACGCTCTGGTACTGGATCAACATAAGCTGGCGCTTCTCCATCGAGATGGTCCTCGGCGTCGCCTCCTTGCCGCTCAGCCTGCCGGTCTATCTGCTGCGTGGCCTCTACGGCCTGGCCAACTTCAGCCAGGCACTTGCCCTGGGTCATCATCAGGAAGCCACGGATGCGCTGATCGAGACACTCCTCGACGCCGCGGCGCCCTTGCCGCTGCAACCGCTCAAACCGCTGTTGCGGCAGATACAGCCGTTGCGCAGCGCGAAGGTTTCCCGCCTGGTCAAGACCACCCGGGTCGGCCAGGAGGGTCTCCGACAACCGCTGCTGACCGCCGAGCCCGCAGCGGCGACACCCCTCAGGTCCCTGGCCGCGGACCTCAAAGGCTATGAGGTCGGAACACCGCCGCCACTGAACTATCTGCGCGACGGCCTGTACGTCGACCGCACGCCACGCAAGGACCAGTACGTGAAACTGGAAGGCAACTGGTACCGTACTGGCTCGCGGGGCAATAAGCGTTACGTGCTCAGGAAACATACCTGGGCGGAAGACATCGAGCTCGTCCAGGTGGGCGAGCATTGGCGGCCCCTGCCTAAAGTCCGCCTGCTAGGTGGCGCGCCGGACCCGGTCGGCACCGCGCGCTATGAGATCGCCGCCGCCCATCGGGGCGCGCTCGAAGAGCTGATTCGCCAGTTCACCAGAAGACTTGATCCCCGCTGGGTGGTTCCGAGTGCCTCTGAACTGGAGTGGCAGGCCGTCTCTCAACTTCACCAGCTCTCGCAACGGTTGCTTGAGGACGCCCGAGGTTTCTTCGCCGAAAGCCCGGCCCCCGCACCCAGGACACTGGCGCCTGACCTGCTGGACGCCGGGTCGGCGGCCCAACTGATCGAACGTGGCTACCAGACCCGCAACGGTATCGTCCTCAGTGCGCGCTACCGGGCAAAGGCAGGCCGCAAGCTGCTGATCGACAACCTGCGCTCGCTCGCCACGGAACACCAGGTCAAGACCCTGTACCTGGAAAACCTCCTGAGGGATTTCGATCAGGTTCACCTCGATGACTTCCATCGTACCGGCATCATGCCCCAACGCCTGAGGGCCGCACTGATGACGCAAGACATCATTCAGGGAATCGACCTGCACGGCCCGCATACCTTGTATGAAGTGATTCGCGTCGCACAAAGTCATGGCATTCGCGTCCAGGCCCTCGACTGTGGCACGAGCTACCGCCAGGGCCTGGTCGGCGCCCCCCAGAATCGGGCCAGAGCCCTGAAATACTATGCCCGACAGGTCATCGATACGGACCAACTGCAACAGGGCCCGCATCGCTGGATTGCCCTGACCCAGGATTCACATGCCGGCGCCCTGCAGGGCGAACCGGGCCTGGCCGACCTGTTGGGGGCGGTAAACCTGAGGGCCATCGATGTCGGGGGGCAACCCTTGCCGCTGCGCGTCCTGAGTGATCCGGGAGAGTTCACCCAAGGCATCAACCCACAGGATATTCAGTTCGTGCGAGCCGATGCGCAGCTGGAAGTGAATGTCGCGCCCCAGGCTCTGCCACGGGTAGCGAAACCTCACCGGGGGCTGCTGATCCACCCCAATGATTTCCTGATCGAACAACTAGGCGATCAGTACACCGTCGTCTGCCGGGTCCGCGATGCCAACCGCATCCACTCGGTCCCGATGGAGCTGCCGGTTGTACGCAGCCAGCTTGTCGACCGCTCAGGGCGCCCCTACGATGTGTTTCATGTCACAGCCGCTCTGTTCGGCGACGTCCGTGGAGTCAAATACAGAAGCATCGACGACCTGATATGGGGACTCAAGCAAGCCAGAATGAGGCAAGTGGTCGAACTCAACGATGTCACCTACCTGCGCCAACCCAGGCTCGACACTCATCCGCAACTCAGTCGTGCCGGCATGTTCATCGTCGAAACGACCCCGCAAGGACCTGTGCTGATCAATCGCTCCAAGGATCGATCGCTGATCACGACGATCATCCGAACCGACAGGAACACTGGCAAGTTCTATATCGATCATCCGCGGTGGGGATTCAGCAACGCGCGGCTGTTCGCCAGCATCGACGACCTGAGCCAGACGCTGGTCAGCGAGGTCAGGCTGGAGCGCGTGGTCGAATCCACCGCCCTCTGACTCACGCCACCCTTGAGGTGCGGGCGGTGAACAGATAGCCCGCCCCATGGATGGTCATGATCAGCTCCGGCGCGGCCGGGTTGTCATGCAGCTTGCGCCGCAGGCGGCCCACCAGGACATCGATGGAGCGATCGCTGGGCAGCCATTCGCGGTTGCGCAATTGCTCCATCAACTGGTCGCGGCTCAACGTGTGACCACTGTTGAGCATAAACACGTTGAGCAACTGGAACTCACCGTGGCTGAGCAGGGTTTCACTGCCGTCGCAGGCCTTCAGGCGACGACGGTCGGCGTCCAGGGTCCAGTCGGCGAAACGCTTGAGGTGCGGGCTGGGCAGCGCCGGCATGGTCGGTTGCAGGTGACTGACCCGGCGCGTCAGGTTGCGTGCACGGGAAACCAGTTCACGCGGGTTCAGGGGCTTGATCAGGTAATCGTCGGCACCGCATTCCAGACCGGCAATGCGTTCGGCATCGTCGTTGCGCTCGCCGATCAGGATGATTCCGACTTCCGAGCGCGCCCGCCATTGCCGCGTCAGGTGCAGGCTGTCCGCGCCCGGCAACTGCCTATCGAGCAACACCAGCGCCACCGGGAAGCGGCTCAGGCACGCCTCGGCCCGCTCGGCGGAGTCGACGCAGTGAACGTCATACCCGTCCTGGGTCAGGCACGCCTCCAACTGTTCACGGATCAGCCGACCGTCCTCGACGATCAGCGCGCGCGGCACCACCTTCATGACCTGGCTCCTCTTCGTGCCGCGAACGGCCGATTCTTGGAATTATGCGAAGCGGTAGGCATTTGCGCTGCACTGTAGCAGCTTGCTGAACAACTGATCAACAAGCAAAAGCGAGACGAGCGTCGGGGGCTTGAGCACCCCCTGAGCGATCAGCGGAGGAAACGTCGATAGCCGCCCATTTGCAGGCCGTCGACCCAGGCTTCACAGATCTGCACGCCCTGGGCCGGGGTGAAGGTGCTGGGGTTGAGCCCGCATTCCAGCCACAGGCCGTCGAGCAAGGCACTCAGGCCGATGGCCGCCAGGCCGCTGTCGAAACCGCTCCAGCCCTCCTCTTCGGCCAGCAGGGTCAGGGCCTTGCCCATGATGGTGCGGTACTCGCCATAGGAGTGATCGTGCGCGCGGTTGATGGCTTCGGCGGTTTTCACCGCGCCCCAGAACGCCAGCCAGGCTTCGAGCAGTTCGGGGTCGAGCAGACGCTCGGAAAACGACGCCTCGAAAAACGCCGACAGATGCCGGCGGGCACCGCTGCCGGCGTTTGCCACCGACTCGCGCAGCAGGCTCATGACCTGCCCGGTGATCTGCAGGTAGGCATCGGCCACCAGTTCGTCCTTGCCGGTGTAGTGATGGCTGATCAAGCCCACCGACACCCCGGCCTCGGCGCAGATCTTGCGGATCGAGGTGCCGACAAAGCCGTACTTCTTCAGGCAGCGCAGGGTCGCGGCAACCAGATTGGCCTTGCGCAATTCAGGGTCCATACGCAGAAAACGCGTTTCCTCGGCCATAGTGCTCCTGCCCTCTTCAACGTCGATGGCTGACTGTACAGCGTGCTGTCAGCGGATGGGATACAGCGCCTCGTCGAACTGTGCCAGGCGCGGGAAGACCAGGGGACTGTCCTGGTCGAGGTTTTCCAGGCGCTCATGGTAACCGACCAGGAATTGCTCGCGGGCTTCGGCACTGATATAGGGCACGTGCCAGGCCACGAACGGCGGCAGCACGTCGAGCCCGACATAGGCCAGGGTGCCACGCAGCAGCGGACGCAGCATGTCTTCCAGCGGGCCATGGATCGCGTCTTCGCCGAACATGTGCTCACGGCCACCGAGGGTGACGCTGACCAGCGCTTTCTTGCCCGCCAGGCCGCCCTGGTCGTAGAAGCGCTTGCCGCCGTAGCAGACACCGGACACCAGCACCCGGTCGATCCAGCCCTTGAGGATGGCCGGCACGGAGAACCAGTAGATCGGGAAATTGAGGATCAGCAGGTCGGCCCAGAGCAGCTTGTCCAGTTCCTCCTGGATGTCCGGGGCCAGGCTCTGGGTCTTGACGCCGAGCCGTTGTTCCAGGGCATAGACCAGATAGTCGGGGTTGTCCCGGGCGGAGAAATCCTCGGCGCTGGCCACCGGGTTCCACTGCATGGCGTAGAGGTCGGACACCTGGACGGCATGGCCCTGGGCTTGCAGGGTCTCTAGCGCCTGGTCACGCAGCGCGGCGGTGAAGGATTGCGGTTCGGGGTGGGCGTGGACGATCAGTACGTTCATCAAGGGTCCTTATGGCGATGTTGAAACTACTACAAATAACCTGTGGGAGCGGAGCTTGCCCGCGAAGCTTCTAGCGGTCTCAAGGTCCCCTTCGCGGGCAAGCTCCGCTCCCACATTAGGGCTGTGGTGTTCGAAAAAATGGTGTCCAGTCAAACGGTGGCTCGTTGCTGCAGTATCCGGTCCAGCCAATCCGGGTCCATCTCCGGCTCCGAGGAAAACAGCAGGCCGGTGTAGTCGCGGTGCGGCGGTGTGAAGATCGTCTCCCGGGCACCGGCGTCGACCACCCGCCCGCGCTGCATCACCAGCACTTCATCGGCGATGGCCCGCACCGTCGCCACATCATGGGTAATGAACAGGTAGGACACGCCCAACTGCCGCTGCACCCGATCCAGCAACTTGAGGATGCCCTCCGCCACCAGTTGGTCCAACGCTGAAGTCACTTCGTCGCAGATGATCAACTGCGGCTCGGCGGCCAGGGCCCGGGCGATGCAGATCCGCTGTTTCTGCCCACCGGACAACTCCGACGGCAGGCGCTCCATGAACTTGCCCGGGTCGAGCTCGATCATCTCCAGTAGCTCGGCCACCCGCTGGCGCAGGGCCTTGCCCTTGAGCCCCAGGTAGAATGCCAGCGGCCGACCGATGATGTCGACGATGCGCTGGCGTGGATTGAGCGCCGTGTCGGGGATCTGGTAGATCATCTGGATGCTGCGCAATTGCGCCTTGCTACGGCGGCGATAGTCCGCTGGCAACACCTCGCCGTCGAACAGCACCTGTCCGGCACTCGGTTGCAGCAGGCCGGTAATCAAGCGCGCCGTGGTGCTCTTGCCGCTGCCCGACTCACCAATCACCGCCAGGGTCTGGCCGCGGTAGAGCCGCAGCGAAACATCATGCAGCACCGGCTGCTGGCTGTAGCTGGCCGAAGCGTTGCGCACTTCGAGCAAGGGCGCGCCCTGCTCCGGCCGCCCCTTGGGCTCGGTACGGAAACAGCGCACCGCCCACAGCGACTTGGTGTAGTCCTGGCTCGGCGCCTGGAGCATCTGCCGGGTCGGCGCCTCCTCCACCAACTTGCCATGGCGCAACACCATGATCCGGTCGGCCATCTGCGAAACCACCGCTAGGTCATGGGTGATGTAGATCGCGGCCATGCCGAAGCGCTTCACCGCGTCACGAATCGCTGCCAGCACTTCGATCTGGGTGGTGACGTCCAAGGCCGTGGTCGGCTCGTCGAAAATGATCAGGTCGGGCTGGCAAGCCATGGCCATGGCGGTCATCGCCCGTTGCAATTGACCGCCGGAAACCTGGTGCGGATAACGCCGGCCGATGCTTTCCGGGTTCGGCAGGCGCAACACCCGATAGAGCTCCACCGCCTGGGCCTCGGCCTCGGCACGCGGCATCCCGCCATTGATCACGGCGCTCTCCACATGCTGGTCGATCAGGCGTTGCGCCGGGTTGAACGAAGCCGCAGCGCTCTGCGCCACATAGGCGATGCGCAGACCGCGCAGTTTGCGCAACGCCTCGGCGCTGCACTGGCGCAGGTCCTGGCCGTCGAAATGAATCGAGCCGCCGGTGATCCGGCAACCGTCGCGGGTATAACCCATGGCAGCCAGGCCCAGGGTCGACTTGCCCGCACCGGACTCACCGATCAACCCCAGCACTTCGCCCCGCGCCAGGTTCAGGTCGATGCCCTGGACCAACGGATGCCAGGCGTCGTCGTAGTGCCCTTCAATATGCAGGTCGCGGATCTGCAACAAGCTCGGACTCGGTTCGTTCATGCTCAACATTCCTTCAGTCCGCTGGAGCGATAGAGCATCCAGTCGACGACAAAATTGACCCCCACCGTGAGCAACGCCACCGCCAGTGCGGGGAGCAAGGGTGTGAGGTCGCCGAAGGTAATCAGCACCGCGTTGTCGCGCACCATGCTGCCCCAGTCGGCGGTCGGCGGCTGGATGCCCAGGCCGAGGAACGACAGCGCACTGATAAACAGGAAGACGAAGCAGAAACGCAGGCCGAACTCGGCGATCAGCGGGGCCGCGGCGTTGGGCAGGATCTCCCGGGTCACCAGCCAGACGGTGCCCTCGCCGCGCAGCCGGGCCGCCTCGACAAAGTCCTGGACCACCACGTTCATCGCCACCGCCCGTGCCAGGCGGAATACCCGGGTCGAATCCAGCAGCGCGATCACCAGCACCAGTGACGTCGCGGTGGTGCCCACCACGCTGAGGATCAGCAAGGCGAAGATCAGTTGCGGAATCGCCATGAGGATATCCACCAGCCGCGACAGGCCCATGTCGACCCAACCGCCCTTGAGCGCCGCGATCAGGCCGGCCAGGCCGCCGACCAGGAACGCCAGCAACGTCGTGAGGAAAGCGATGCCCACGGTATTGCGCGCGCCATAGAGCAGTCGGCTGAGCATGTCGCGCCCCAGGTTGTCGGTGCCCAGCGGGAACTGCGCGCCCCAGGCGGCGAAACCATCACCGACCACCTGGGTTTCACCGTAGGGCGCCAGGTGCGGCGCCAGCAGCGCCACCGCGACATACAGGAGAATCACGCAGAAACCGAATTTCGCGCTCCAGGGCGCGTGGATCAGTTCTTTGAATACGGACTTCATGGGCTACCCCTTCGGATGCATCAGGCGTGGGTTGCTGGCGATGGACAGCACGTCGGCCAGGGTGTTGAGCACGATGTAGGTCGCGGCGAAGATCAGGCTGCAGGCCTGCACCACCGGGATATCGCGCTTGGCCACCGAGTCCACCAGCAACTGGCCCAGCCCCGGATAGACGAACACCACTTCGACCACCACCACGCCCACCACCAGGTATGCCAGGTTCAGCGCGACCACGTTGACGATCGGCGCCAGGGCATTGGGCAAGGCATGGCGGAAGATGATCCGGCCCTGGCTGATACCCTTGAGGCGAGCCATTTCGATGTAGGGGCTGGCCAGCAGGTTGATCAGCGCGGCGCGGGTCATGCGCATCATCTGCGCGACCACCACCAGGCCCAGGGTCGCCACCGGCAGCACCGAGCGCTCCAGGAGCATGCCGAAGGACGCATCCGGCGGCAGGTTCGACAGGCTCGGCAACCAGCCCAGCTTGACCGAGAACAGCAGGATCAGCAGGTAGGCGACGAAAAACTCGGGGAACGACACCGCGCTCAGGGCCACGCTATTGAGCAGTCGGTCGAACCACGAATTGCGATACAGCGCGGCGAGCATCCCCAGCACCAGCGCCAGGGGCACCGACACCAGCGCGGCCAGGCCGGCCAGGCACAGGGTGTTGCCCAGGCGGCCGCCCACCAGTTCGGCAATCGGCCGCTGGTTGGCCAGCGACGTGCCCAGGTCACCCTGCAGGAGATGCCCGATCCAGTGCACGAAACGCCAGAATGGCGGCTGGTCCAGGCCTAACTGCGCGCGGAATGCCGTCAGGGTTTGCGGGGTCGCCGACTGCCCGAGCATGGCCTGGGCGATGTCACCCGGCAGTAGCCCGACCGCCAGGAAGATGATCACCGACACCGCGAACAACGACAGCAGCCCCAGCGCCAGGCGCTGGGAAAGCAATTTCAGAATGCTGTTCATCTTGCGCTCCCGCCTCAGGCCTGCCACCAGCGCTCGATCAGCCGCAGGCCATCCAGTTCGCCATAAGGCGCGGTGAGCCCGCCATGGGCCACGCGAGTGGAGCGCGCCGCCACGGAACTGGCGAACAGCGGGATGATCGCGCCGCAATCGTCCCGGCAGATCGCCTGCATTTCGTTGTACATCTCGCGCCGCAATGGGTCGTTGAGCTCACCCCGGGCCTGGTTGAGCAGTTCGTTGAAGCGCGGGTTGTCCCAATGCGACTCATTCCACGCCGCGCCCTTGGCATAGCCGATGCTGAACATGCGGTCGGCGGTCAGGCTGCTGTACCAGAACGAGGTAGTGAAGGGTTGCTTGTTCCAGACGTTGGAGAAGAAACCGTCCGCCGGCTCGCGCACCACCTCGATGTCGATACCGCTCGCCTTGGCCTGCTCCTTGAACAGCACCGAAGCATCCACGGCACCGGCATAGGCCGCGTCACTGGCCTGCAGGCGGACCTTGAGCGAATCCACCCCGGCCTTGCGCAGGTAGAACTTCGCCTGCTCGGGGTCGTATTTGCGCTGCGCCAGTTGAGTGTTGAGGAAGCGGCTGCCGGGCTGGATAGGATGGTCGTTGCCCACCGCGCCATAGCCCTTGAGCACCGACGCAAGCAGCGCTTCGCGGTCGATGCCGTGCTTCATCGCCAGGCGGATATCGTTGTTCTTGAACGGGTCGCTGTCGCAGAGCATCGGGAAGGTGTACTGCTGGGCGCCCTTGGTTTCCTCGATGACCATGTTCGGGTTGCGCTTGAGCAGGCCGACGGTCTTCAGGTCGACCTTGTTGATCACATCGACTTGCCCGGTGATCAGCGCGTTGACCCGCGCCGCGCCGTCGGAGATGGCGAGCAGTTCCGCCGCGTCGAAATGCGCGCGCCCGGCTTTCCAGTACCCGGGGTTGCGCTCCAGGGCCATGCGTACGCCGGGCTCGAAGGACTTGAGGCGATAACCGCTGGTGCCGACACCGGCGCGCCAGTCGGCCAGGCCGTCCTTGGCGGGCATGATCACCAGGTGATAGTCGGCCACCACATAGGGGAAATCGGCGTTGCCCGAGTGCAGTTCGAAGGCCACGCTGTCGTTGCCGGCGGCGCGCACCGCGAGCACTTCGCCGAGCACGGTCTTGGCCGCTGAGGTGGATTTCTCGCCGAGGTGATGCTGGATCGAGGCGATCACATCCTCGACGGCCAGGCTCTTGCCGTTGTGGAATTGCACCCCTGGGCGCAGCTTGAAGGTCCAGATCCGCGCATCCGCCGAAGACTCCCAACTTTCCGCCAGTTCCGGGATGGCGGAGCCGTCCACGGCGATTTCCGCCAGGGTGTTGTAGATCGCCGAGAAGCCGACGAAGGTGAAGGTGTCGCTCCAGGAGCCGGGATCGTAGGAGTCGGAAGTACTGCCGCCGGCCAGGCCCAGGCGCAGGGTGCCACCGGGTTTGGGAGTGGCCTCGGCGGCCCAGGCGCTCAGCGGAAAGCCCATGGAGGCGGCGGCGCCGGCCAGCCCGGTCATGGCGCCGAGCTTGAGGAAGTCGCGGCGCGGCAGCGAGAGACCGTGGGAGGGTTGAGGAGTCTTGTTGTTATTATCGCTCATCGAATTGCCCCTGTTACGTTGCGGGAAAAGGGTTCGTTTGCTGATTCGGTACTGCGTTCCATCGGATAGCCACGGTCCCTGTAGGAGCCAGCTTGCTGGCGATGGCGGCCTGATGGTCAGCAAACGACTCAAGGGCCTCATCGCTGGCAAGCCAGCTCCTACAAGGGGTTCGGTGTCGGCCTTCGGAAGCTTCTCAGGCCAGTCGGATCAAGGCATCCACCGCCACCGCGCCCTCGGCGTTGACCAGCAGCGGATTCACATCCAGCTCCAGCAGCGACCCGGCGTTCTCGCAGGCGTAATCCGCCACCGCGCGAATCGCCTTGACCAGGGCCGGCATGTCCACCGCGGGTCCACCACGGAAGCCGGTCAACAGCGGTGCACAACGCAAACCCAGCAGTGCCTGGTGAATGGCTTGGTCGGTGGTCGGCAGCAACAGGCTGCAACTGTCCTTGAGCAACTCCACCAGGATCCCCCCGGCGCCGATCACCAGCGCGAGGCCGAAACCGGCTTCGCGCTTGATGCCGACGATCAGCTCCGCCAAAGGCGCCGAGGCCATGCGTTCCAACAGCACCTGGTCGAAGACCAGTCCCGGCGCATGCCGGGCCAGGTTGCCGCGCATCGTCTCGAGTGCCACCTGCAATGCCGCCTCGTCCTTGAGATTGAGGGCGACGCCACCGGCCTCGGTCTTGTGCGGCAAGTCGGCACTGACCACCTTGAGCACCAGCGGATACCCAAGGCTGCGCGCCTCGGCCAAGGCCTGCTCCGGACGGCACAGCCGGCCTTCGGGCAACGGCAGGCCGAAGGGCCACAGGGCTTGCTTGGATTGCCATTCATCCAGCAGCCGTCCGCTACCCGCCCACGCGTGGGGACACAGCGGAACCAATGCCGCCTCTCCGCCCGCCAGCAAGGCCTCGCGCCGACGGCGGTAATGCGCGATCCGCCCCCAGGCCGCCAACCCGTCTTCCACCCCTTGCAGCGCCGGTACGCCGTGTACGTGCAGACGCTCGCGGGCATGCGCCGGCAGCAACTCGGGAAAGGCCGAAGCCACGAAACCGCTCTTGCCATGTCGCTCCAGGCACTCGCAATACAGCTCCAGCAAGAGGTCGCACTCCTTGCGCTCGCCGGTAAATTGCGCCGGATAATCGAGCACCAGCAAGGCGGCATCGGCCGGGGTACGCAAGGCGCTTTCCAGCATTTTCTCCAGGGCGTCGCGATCACCCCAGATCGCCGTGGTGAAATCCAGTGGATTGACCAGGTTGGCGTAGCTGGGCAGCACCTGCGCCAGCTCGCCGCGCTGGCTGTCGTCGAGTGCCGGCAAGGTCAGACCGTTGCGCTCGGCATAGTCGGCGATCAACCCGGCATCGCCACCCGAGCAGGCCAGCCCGGTCAAGCTCGGACCCGCCGGCAAATGACCGCAGGCCGCCGCCTTGAGCGTCTCGACAAAACTCACCGGGCCGCTGACCCGGATCACCCCGAGACGCTCGAACAGACTGTCATACAGCGCATCGGAACCGGCCAGGGAGCTGGTGTGACTGAGGGCCAGTTCGGCACCGATCTGCGACACCCCGGTTTTCAGGGCGATCACCGGAATGCCCTTCTCCAGCGCCTTGTACGCGGCACGGGCAAAGCCCTGGACGTTCTTCAAGCCTTCCAGGTGCAGGCCGATGGCGGTGACGCGCGGCTCATCGAGCAGCACATCCATCAACTCCGCCACGCCCAACTGCGCCTGATTGCCCACCGAGGCCATGTAGGCCAGGGGCAACGAACGGTCGCTCATCGACAGGTTGTAGGCGAAGTTGCCGCTCTGGGTCAGCACCGCCACGCCCTTCTCCACCGCCTTGCCGCCGTGGGCCACCGGCCACAGGGCAACATTGTGCAGGTAGTCGAGCAAGCCGTAGCAGTTGGGCCCGAGCAGCGCCATCTCGCCCGCCGCCTGCAGCAGTTGCTCCTGCAGGGCCTGCCCCGCTTCGCCGGTCTCGGCAAAGCCGGAGGCATAGCAGATCGCCCCGCCCGCGCCCCTGGCCGCCAGTTCGGCGACACAGGTCAGGGTCAGTTCACGGTTGGTGGCGATAAACACCGCGTCGGGTCCACACGGCAGCTCCGCGACCGAAGCCACGCAGGGAATGCCGTCGAGCTCGGCGTGCTGCGGGTTGACCAGCCACATCTGGCCCTGGAAGCCGCCGTCGGCGCAGCGCTTGAACGCCCGCGCCATGCTGCGCCCGCCGACGAACGCCAGGTGGCGCGGCGCGAGCAGGCGCTTGAGGTTGTCTCTGATGGACATCGTGTTCTCCTGGTCCGATCAGCGCAGCAGTGGCCGCAGCAGTTCTCGGGAAATGATGTGGCGCTGGATTTCCGAGGTGCCTTCCCAGATCCGCTCGATCCGCGCATTGCGCCAGATCCGCTCCACCGGTCCTTCGTCCATCAGGCCCATGCCACCGAAAATCTGCACCGCTTCGTCGGCGGCACGCCCCAGCACTTCGCTGGCGAACAGCTTGGCCATGCCGGCCTCGCCGTCGGTCATGGTGCCCTGGTCCATTTTCCAGGCGGTGTGCAAGGTCATCAGTTCGGCGGCACGAATTTCCGTGGCCATGTCCGCCAACTTGAAGGAAATGCCCTGGTAAGTGCCGATGGCCTGGCCGAACTGCTTGCGATCGGCCGACCATTGCAGCGCCACATCCAGCGCCCGTTGCGCCTGGCCGACACAGTTGGCGGCGACCATCACCCGCCCGGCGGTCAGCCAGGCATTGGCGACGTCCCAGCCCTTGCCGACTTCGCCGAGGACCTTGGAGGCCGGGACGCGGCAATCGTCGAAGAAGATTTCGCTGGTGTGGTAGCCACGGTTGCTCACGCATTTCGGGCCACGGCGGATGGTCATGCCGGGGGTATCGCGGTCCACCAGGAACGAGGTCACGGCGTTGCGCTTGCGGCCGTTGTGTTCGTAGGTATCGGTCACCGCGAAGACGATGGCGAAGTCCGCGTGCCCGGCGTGGCTGATGAAATGCTTGCTGCCGTTGAGCACGAAGTCATCGCCATCGCGCACCGCGCGGGTCTTGATTGCATTGGCATCGGAGCCGGCGCCGGGTTCGGTCAGGGCGAAACAGTCGACCTTTTCACCGCGCACGCACGGCAACAGGT
>JACXTT010000853.1_pt1 | contig 51956 bp, 51 predicted proteins | sample 9270951 | NCBI WGS metagenome assembly JACXTT01 (sample SAMN15532306, study PRJNA645909) | rock metagenome | isolation source: weathered quartz diorite | place: Puerto Rico | collected 2017-06-21
TCGATGTGCCCGAAGGAGAGCTCACCATGCTCGTTGGGCCATCTGGCTGCGGCAAAACGACACTGATCTCAATCATTGCCGGGATCCTCAGCCCAACCAAAGGAACAGTTGAGACCTGCAGCAAGCCTATCACGCAATTGCGGGACGCGGAAAAAGTTACCTTTCGCCGCGAGAACATTGGCTTCGTCTTCCAGCAATATAATCTGTTGCCAGCCCTCACGAGCTCCGAGAATGCGGCAATCCCGCTTGTCGCAGCAGGCATACCGATGGCAAAAGCGGCCAAGGAAGCTGGCGCAATCCTTGCCCGCATTGGTATGGGCGCGCATGTGAATAAGCTGCCGAACCAGCTCTCCGGCGGCCAGCAGCAGCGCGTTGCAATCGCGCGCGCCATCGTTCATGCTCCGCGCCTTATCGTGTGCGATGAACCAACCGCCGCGCTCGATGCCGAATCGGGCCAGACCGTGCTCGAAATCCTGCGGCAGGCGGCGCTTGCTCCTGGCCGGGCGGTGATCGTGGTCACCCACGATAGCCGCATCTACCATTTCGCCGACCGCATCATTGCCATGGAGGACGGGCGGATTCGCTCTGTCCAGGCTGTGCGGCTCGGCCAACTGCAGGAGGCTGCTTGACATGACGAGACCTATCTTTTCGGCGATCCTCGCGCTTTTGATGATAAGTTTTGCCGGCTGGTCCATCGCCTCAAAATATAGCCCAAGGCATGTGGCGCCGCCGCCGATTGAAGCCCCGGCGAACCCTTACGACAATGACGTTGCGGGCTCGGGCATTGTCGAGCCGGCGAGCGAAGTGATTGCGCTTGCGATTGAGCGCGGCGGTGTCGTTTCCCGCGTCGATGTTGTGGCTGGACAATCCGTCAGAGCCGGCGAGCCGCTCTTTTCGATTGACCGGCGCAATTATGAAGCGGCTGTCGCGCAAGGGGAGGCTTCGGTCGCGGCGGAGGAAGCAGCTATCTCGTCGATTGCGCAAAGCATGATCCTGCAACAAGATCTTATCGCCCAGGCGCAGGCCAATCTCGATTCCGCAGAGGCCGAGCATACCCGCGCTTCCCTCGATCATACGCGCTATGCCGCTCTTGTCCGCGACGGCTGGGCGACGCATCAAAAATTCGAAACCGCCACGGCGGACTCGAAAAAGGCCGATGCGAATACCGCCGCCGCGAAGGCTGCTCTTGCGAGCGCGCGCCAGCAAGACGAAGTGTTGTCGGCGCAACGCCGCGAGGCGGAAGCCAAGCTCGATCAGGCCAAGGCTGCACTCGCCGGGGCGAGAACGGATCTCGATAAAACCGTGGTCAAGGCGCCGATCGATGGCGCGATCCTGAAAGTCAATGTACGGATTGGTGAATATGCGCAAGCGGGCGTATTAGCCAATCCGCTGATGACCATGGGATCGGCAGATCCGTTGCACATCAGGGCCGATATCGACGAAGCCGATTCCTGGCGCGTGCAGCCGGATAACCCCGCTACAGCGCGCCTGCGGGGCAACCCAGGCATATCGACGCCGCTCAACTTCGTCCGCTTCGAACCGTATGTGCTGCCAAAGCGCTCATTGTCGGGCGACACAACGGAGCGGGTGGACACAAGAGTCCTCCAGGTGATCTACGCCTTCGCCCCGAAAGATTTTCCGGCCTTTGTGGGCCAGCAGGTCGATGTGTTCGTCAAGGCGACAGCGCGCGCAGAGGCGATGCGCCGCCCGGCGTCTGGCCTAATTGCCATGGATGCACGGACCGGCAGCGGCGCGCAAAAGGTACGGCACGCGACCGCTGGCCCTCCGGAATAAGCGGCGCAACCGGCACTCGCAGAGCCCTGAGCTTCCCGCGTTGACTTGAGCAAATATTTCTCTATATGGTGAAATATTCACGCCTTTGTAAAGGAGATGGTTTCATGGACGATCCCTTCAGCCGGCCCATTATTGTTCCCTCGGTGATCTACAAGGACTCCTCGGTCGCGCTCGACTGGCTCGAAAAAGCTTTTGGCTTCGAGCGCAGCATGGTCATCACCGACAAGGATGGAAATCTCGGCCATTGCGAGATGAGGTTCGGCGATGGGATCATTTACGTCGGTTCCGAATGGACCAACTACACCGCGAGCCCTTCGTCTACAGGCGGGAAGAATACCCAGTCAGTTCATATTCATCTCAAGGACGGTCTCGACGCTCATTGCGCGCGCGCCCGCGCGGCCGGAGCAACTATAGTGCAAGAGCCCGAGGATCAGTTTTATGGCGACCGGACCTATCGGGCTAAGGACCCCGAAGGCCATGTCTGGACTTTTGGGCAATCCGTCCGTTATGTTTCGCGCGAGGACGCGGAGAAGGCGAGCGGGCTCAAGATCGAAGGCTGGATTTGAGACGGGCAGCCGTTCTCGACCGAACTCTTGCCGCCCTCGCTGATCCGCACCGCCGACATGTCATAGAACTCTTGCGGGAGCGGCCGAGGCGGGCCGGAGAACTCGCTTACTCCACCGGTCTTAATCCGCCTGCGCTGAGCAGGCATCTGCGAACCTTGAAAGCGGGCGGGCTCATCGAAGAAACTCACCCCGATTTTGATAGTCGCGTGCGTATCTACAGTCTGCGTCCAGAACCTATGGCCAAGTTAAAATCCTGGCTGGAGCAGACAGAGCAGCTTTGGACAAGGCAGCTCGCCAGCTTCAAGGCGCATCTGGAAGTCCGCCGTTGACGTCGCGAATTCTTGTGTCATTGCGTATCGCTGCTACGCCCGAATGGGCGTTCGAGGTTTTCACGCGCGAGATCGGCCAATGGTGGCGTCCCGATCCCCTGTTCCGGTTTACTCCGCGCAAGCTAGGGCGCCTTGCCTTCGAGCCTTGTCCAGGCGGCCGTTTCACCGAAACTTTCGCGGACGGCAGTCAATTTGAGATTGGCCGCATCACCGTCTGGGAGCCGGGTGTCCGCCTCGCCTTCACCTGGAGGCAGGCGACGTTCATCTCCGGCCAGATCACCGAAGTCGAGGTGCGGTTCGAGCCCGTAGGTTGTGCTACCCGCGTCACGGTCGAGCACAGAGGCTGGGAAACCATTCCGCAGCATCATGTCGCGCGCCATACTTTTCCTGACGCGATTTTCCTGCAACGGCATGGGGAATGGTGGCAGGTCCTTCTCTCCTCTTATCACGGCCGCTTGGCAGGCAGCTCCAAAGCAAGATGACGTGTCTCCAAATCTTTATCTTGTTTCAAGCCTTTGCTTTGTCGCGTGCCCCGACGCAAAACACTTCCTACTCTTGCTGGACGCGCCCTGACGGCCAAAAACAAACGCGGCCAATACCGGCGGACAGGATATAGGCCTGACACTAAACCACTTCGACGGTTGCCGAGTCGAAGAGCGGCCCGGCGCTGGCGTGGGCGCGGAAGACACTCTCCGGCAAAGCCAACACTTCGTTCATCGCTGCGCGGGCGAGAAGGTTTTTTATGCGCGCTTGCGAGCGTTCGACAAGAGCAGGGTCCAAGCGGCCATCGTCGATTGCCGCGACAATCGCGCGGGCAAAATCGCGTGCCCGGTCCGTAAAGGTGAAATGCGCGCAGACCATCAGAATGTCGCAGCCGGATTGGATCAGGCGCACGGCGGACTCGGGACGGTCGAAGACGCCGTTCATCGCGCCCATGCCGATGTCGTCGGAGATGGCCACGCCCTGAAATCCTAGCTCCTCGCGGAGAATCTCTGTCAAGAACCGGCGCGAGAGGGTCACCGGCGTATCCGGATCGACGAAAGGATAGAGAATATGCGCCGTCATGATTACCGGAATGCCGGCGTGGATCGCGGCGGCAAAAGGCTTTAACTCCCGCGCGCGGAGATCGTCGAGGCTAAGTGTCTGCAAAGGCAGACCGACGTGCGAATCGATGGCGGTGTCGCCATGCCCCGGAAAATGTTTTCCGCAGGCAAGGACCCTCTCGCTCTGCAGCGCCTCCATAAAGGGCAGAGCCGCCGCGATGACCTTTTCAGGCGTCTCGCCAAAAGCGCGCGCGCCGATCACCGGATTTGTGGGGTTTGTGTGGATGTCGAGCACCGGGGCAAAGCTCAAATTTATGCCAAGGGAAGCGAGCTCGATGCCCATGGCCCGGCCGACGGCACCCGCCTGGCCCGCCCATTGCGCGGCATAGGAAAAGCGCGTGATTGGCGAAGGCGTCCGGCACACGCGGCCGCCCTCATGGTCGATGGCAATCAGCATACGCTCGCGGCCGCTTACGGCGCGAATATCGGCGATTAGCCGCGCATGGTTTTGAAGCCACTCTTTATAAGGAACGTCATGGCGAAAATTGCTCTTGAATAGGATGGCGCCCGCCGGACACAGGTCGGACAGAAGCTTGCGGTCATGTTCCGTCAATACCGGAGAAGGCTGCAGTCCAATCACAAAATGACTGCCGACGCTCGATATGTTTTCGCCGCCCATGCAGCTTAACCCCGGTTGTATGAATGACTGTGCGAAGAGCTTGCTATAGCGAGAAGGTTACACCTTCGCTGGGTCTGCGTTTCAGCCATTTTTCCGCCATGGCGCCGAAACTCAAACCAAGCGCGCACCAAAAGATTGATCGTGCGCCGAGCGATGCCACGCGGAAGTTCCAAAGGACACTGGCGGGAAAACCAGCCGGGACCTCATCAACGCTGGGCAGGGCAGCTCCTGCGATCGCCGCAATCAAGGAGAAAATGGCGGCTGAGATGAGCGTTCCATTCCAAGGGCCAAATCTTGCCGCAAGTACGGGGGCAAGCGTGGCAGCGAGGATCATTGCAAGGAGGCAAATAGCGAGCATTCCGAAATAAAGCGCGGTGCGCTCGCCGATAGTGTCAGAAGCGCCTACCGCCGGCGGATTGGCCGGATATTTTAGCTCCGGTACGAGAACCAGCGCGATGAAGGCAGCAATCGCAAGCAGTCCCGCGAGCGATCGCGGCGCGAAACCTCCTATGCGGCCAAGAGCGAGGGCAAAGACGAGGCTGAAAAACCCGCCGATCGCTGCACCGTAGATCACATGAGCGGCAAAAAGCCCGGGGCCACGCTGCGTGCTCCGGCTCACGGTTTCGGGTCCGGGCGCCTCGGCTGCCGCGATCTCAAATGCGAGCGCGCGTTCGAGCGGCGGTTCGCCCGCGAAAAACGAAAAGCTCGCCGCAAGAACGCCCGCAAAAACGCCAGCGATCAGGCCGCGCAGGAGAAGACCGCTCACCATTTGACAGGTCTCTAATGGCAGGGAAAGGCCAGGAGATGGCGCCCATCATGCACAAATTCGTGCACAAAATTGCCGGAGATGAGAGCTAGGGCGCCCTGCTCGGCGCCGATGAAATAGATCGAAACGAGCGCCACAACGCCGGCGAAGAGGAACCAGGGGATAATATCCCGCAGCGGTATTGGAATTGGCCGGGCTGCCGGCGCTTGAGTGAGGATTTGCATGTTCTGCCTAGAGTAAGATGACTTTTCTTCGAATCGTCATCTTCCTCTACTCCTTGGGCTTGCCGCGTGTCCGGAGGCAAACCCATTAGCCACTTTTGCTTGACACGCTCTGGGGAGAAAATGCCGGGCTCCCTTAGCCACGACAGGGACACCGTAGTGGCCTCGGCCACTGCTGTCAACGCGACGAACGCCCGGGCAGGCCCGGTCAGCTGGAGTTTGTTCAACGGAGCCTGCAATCCGGCGGCCGCGCAACGGCCACCGGATTGAATGCCTTTGAATTGGAAAATTCGGGTTACTGCGAGGTCAGAGTCTGCGGCGAACCAACTCCGAGACAAAAATTCCAGGCTGTGGCGGCCTTAAACGCCGCTTGCGGGCCGCAGTAGCCCGTCGTGGCCGCTGCGTAGGTCGATGGATTTGCCGCGTTCTGATAGATCTGCGCAAGCTCCATAGCGCTCGAGGGGTAAAAATGGCCGGAACTATTTACAACGCCTGCAATGAGCGGAGATGCTACGCTCGTGCCTCCCACACTGAACCAGCCGCCATTGCCGCTATCAAAGACCCAGACGCCCGTGGCCGGGTCCGCTACCGCTGCAATATCCGGCACGCCTCTGTATGCGCCAACTGTCGCACCCACGGAAGATTGATAGGCCGGGACCGGAATATAGCTGCTGGAGCCGCCGCCGCCCTCCGACCAGGTGGCGTGGTAGAGAAACGCAAAGGTCGAAAGGTGACGCGCGAGACTCGTGCCGCCAACCGCAACCACATTGGCCGACACGGACGGCCATGAAACGCCGGGCGCGTCGCCGGTCGAGGCAAAGAAAACGACACCATTTTTTTGGAAATGGGAGTCAAAATAGGCCTCGTATCCGAATTCGCTGGCGCCCCAGCTCATCGACACTTCGCCCCCGCCCGCGGCAGCGACCAGTTGCGCGGCTTTGTCAACCGCGGCCAGAAGATCGTAAAGCGAATTGGAAGCGGCCTCGACCAGATAGATTTTGGCGTTTGGTGCCATGGCATGCGCCATTTCAATGTCGAGCGCCTCTTCGAGCTCCCAGCCCAAGTCACGTGCGGGTTGGCGGCCGGAAGCAAAAACAGTCTGAAAGCTGTTCGGCGTCGGCGCCGGCAGGCCAAATTGCCTGCTGTAATATGTGAGATCCGCCATCGCAGTTGGATAATGATAGGCGTCAACAATCGCGATGGCCCTGCTTCCGCCTTGAGCGAGGGCGGTGACGGTGTTGGGATTGCAGCCCGAGGCCTGCTGGCCGAAGATATAGATGCAAGCCAGCGACGCAGGCGTCTCGAAATTATAGCCGAAGAAAGGCGGTCCGCCCGCGGTTGACCTTCTCGCGGCGGGTTGCTCCGGTACAACGAAACGCACATTGGTATTGGCGCGGATGCCGCGATCTTGTGCTGCGGCAAGACTTGAAGCTGGGATGACGATTTTGTGGCCCTGGCGGGAAGGGATCGTTTGCGCGCCTTCCATCAAACTTGCCGGATCGGCGATGGCTTGGCTCATGCTCGCGAGCATGACCGCGGCAAAGGACAAATGACGTGATAATTGACGCAAAGACATTGTGGCTCCATGGCTTTAAAAAATGCTTTCTAGCGGGCAGACGTTTAGGGGCGGTATGAACATTCGTTAAATTGCGGTGCAATGACTGCGGGTTCGCGCGCGCTTCTCTGCCGTACTTACGGCGTCCCCGGCGGGAAAATTGAATGAATCAAAACGGAGGTGGGAGCTAAGCCCCGCGAGTTGCTGCGGCAGCTTGGTTCCTGCGGCTTCATCGAGATCCATGGGACGTTCATTATTTCAGTAACCTTGGCGGTTGTCGCTTCGATTGCGCCGCTTGCGTTTGTTTTGTCTTTGGCTTTGCGGTTCTTTGTCGATACCCGAAATGGTCGATCAAATCGCCCACGCGGCAGCGGCACGACCTTTTGGCCAGCAATGCTCAGATCGGTTTGCCAAGACTTTCTGGAGCGGAGCTGCCTTCAGCGGGCCAGCCGATGGCTAGTTTCTCTTAAATTCGACAAGATGACAACTGATATTATTCTTCATAAATCATTATAGAGGCGCATTCCTGGCTCCCAAGTTTCGCTCCTTACGGCAACGGGCAATAACCTCTGGACTTGCGGAACGCAGCAAGAACATATATCATTCGTTCACCATTTGTCTTGTATCGAATTACGGCGCTGGCGAGCGCGATGTGCCGCAAAAGGTGAACTTCAGGGGGCCCGCCCGATGTTGACGAAAAAGCAAAACGAGCTTCTGCGCTTCATTCATGAGCGTTTGAAGGAGACCGGCGTTCCGCCATCCTTCGACGAGATGAAGGAGGCTCTATTTTTGCGCTCGAAGTCAGGCATTCACCGGCTGATTATTGCGCTTGAGGAGCGCGGATTTATCCGCCGGTTGCCCAATCGCGCACGCGCGCTTGAAGTGCTGCGCCTGCCGGATTCCTCATCGCCGCCAGAAACAGGACGAAGCAAAAGATTTTCGCCGAGTGTCATTGAGGGCAACCTCGGCAGGGTCCGGGCGTGGGCGCAGGGCACCGAAGACGAAGAGGCCGAACGCACGACGATTTCGATCCCGGTTATGGGACGGATTGCTGCGGGCACGCCGATTACGGCGCTTCAAAACCGCAGCCATACCATCAGCCTGCCCCAGGACATGCTTCCTCCGGGCGAATATTACGCCTTGGAGGTGCGCGGCGATTCGATGATCGAGGCTGGCATATTCGATAGTGACACGGTTGTGATTCGCAAACAGGATACCGCCGAGACCGGGGACATCGTGGTTGCCTTGATCGATGATGAGGAGGCGACTTTGAAGCGCCTGCGCAAACGCGGAGCCTCAATCGCGCTCGAGGCCGCCAATTCTGCCTATGAGACTCGCATTTTCGGTCCAGACCGGGTCCGCATTCAAGGTAAGCTCGTCAACCTTGTCCGGAAATATTGAATGCGGGGCTGCCCCGCAAAAGGGGCCTGTCTTAGGGTTTGCGGAATAAGCCCCTGCCAAAAAGACCCGCCGCCACGGCGCCCGCGATTGGCGTCGCCCAAAAGAACCACAGTTGATCGATATAGGCTTTGCCCGCAAAGATCGCGGGACCAGTGCTCCGCGCGGGATTAAACGAGGCATTGGTGACCGGAATGGCGACCAGAATGATCAGGGTCAAGGTTAGTCCAATCGCGAGCGGCGCGAAGCCCGCCGGCGCGCCCGCCGATGTTGCGCCCATAATGACCAGCACAAAGAAAAACGTCAAAAGCACCTCGACGATCGCGCAGGAAAGAAAATTATAGTGACCGGGGCTCAGATCGCCGAAGCCGTTGGAGGCGAAGCCGCCAAGGACAAAATCGGGTTGGCCTTGGGCAACGATTTTAAGCGCCGCCGCGGCGGCGATCGCGCCTGCGACCTGGAACACAATGTAGGGAATGACGTCGCGTAAGGGCGTGCGTCCTCCGGCGAAAAGGCCAAGCGTAATCGCCGGATTAAAATGCCCACCAGAAATGTGACCGACCGCATAGGCCATTGTCAGCACGGTGAGGCCGAAGGCCAGGGCAACACCTAAAAAGCCGATCCCTAGTCCGGGATAGCCGGCGGTGAGAACGGCGCTGCCGCATCCCGCGAATGTCAGCCAGAAGGTGCCAAGAAATTCGGCGATCACGCGTATGCCAAGGTGCATGATGAAATTTCCTTTCGAATGAGAGCGCCCCGGATTGAAGTCCCCTGGTAAAATCCGTCGTTGAGATCGCGTGGGCAGCTTCCGCCGCCACCGCGATGATGCTGTCAAACGCCGCTATTGCGGCTATTGTTGTCTTTTTTTGCGACGATCACGTGCCCTCGACTTCGACGGACCGCCATCTCCTTATCTCTTATGATTCTCCTGTCGGCCCAGTCATAGGCATTTGGCACCGCTCGCTGGAATCTACTCGCCGCCGCTTCCGCCGGCGAGTTTCGTGGCAAAATAGGCGACTGTCCGCGCATAGACGTCCGCCTTGTTCCATTCCTTAATCACGGCGAAATTAGCAGACCCTGGCGACCACCCGGCGCCTGGCTGCCAGCCATAAGAGCGAAGAAAATTTGCGGTTGAAGCAAGAGCATCGGGCACACTGTTGATGAGATCGCGGCGGCCATTGCCGGTGAAATCGACGGCATATTTGAGGTAAGAGGAAGGCATGAACTGAGTCTGGCCAACTTCGCCAGCCCAAGCGCCTCGCGCATCTGGGGACAAGTCTCCGCGCTCGATGAGCCGCAGCGCGTCCATGAGCTCCTCTTGAAACATGGCGCTGCGGCGGCAGTCGTAAGCGAGCGTCGCAAGCGCACGCAAGGTCGGGCTATTGCCCTGAACCGCGCCAAAATCCGTCTCAAGTCCCCAGATCGCGACGATCACCGGGGCTGGCACGCCGTACGTTTGCTCGATCCGCGCGAAGACGTCACCATATTGTTTTATCAACGCCCGGCCTTTTCGCAGCCTGTAGGCATTGACCATACGGCCCGAAAATTGCTCAAAGCTTTGGTGGAAGACATGCTGGCCGTGGTCTTTTGCCACGATCGAAGCATCATAAGTAATGCCGTCAAGTTCGCTCAGCGCCGTAGGGGAAATCCCGTTTGCCGAAGCCTCGCTCTTAAAGCCCGCAAGGAAGGCCTCAAATCCGGCCGGATCGCGGCAGGTTGCGGCTTTAAGCGGGGAAAGCCAAAACAGGCAAATGACCAATGCCGGGAAGCATATCTTCGGTTGCATCTGGTTCACTCCCGCGGAATTGAAAGAACAACCATTTGTAAGGAGAATGCGCGCCGGGCGCCTTGGACAATGCCGGCTGCTGGTTCGATGCTAACCCGCCCCATCCGCACCGTTAGCATGGGGAACAGGTGAATTGAACAATTCAATTGGCGCGTCCAGCCTTCGTAGCCGCAGCTTGGCCCGCCGCTGCCAGTGAGGCCGCTCTGGCAGAAGCTGGCTTAGTAAGATTTTTCTTCAACAATCACGGAATTAAGGAGCTGATTAATCGCTTTTTTCAAAGCGGCCCGCTGATCGTTGGTCGTGTAAATCTGCCTCGCCAGCGCGACGAAGCTTTCGCCAAAGTCGCCCCGCGCCTCATGCGCGCGGATTTCGGTCTCGGCGTCCCAAAGTACGCTATTGACCAATTTGAGTTCGGCGCCGAGTTTGGCGAGCTCTTCGCCCGCGAGGCTGCTATCGTTCTTGATGGACTGCAAAAGTGAGAGCTCATGGCGTATGTGAGCAAGTTTTTCGGCGCCGGTGATGCGGCTTTCTTTGATCTCCAAAATTGAGATCTTGTCGATGAGTTCGCCTACCGAACTTGGAATTGCGACCGCCTGGGATGCCGGAACAGCGCACACGGGCTCGCGTGCTTTCTCCATGATTCGCACTTCGGTTGCCGCAGCGATCTTTTTGAAGACGGAATCCCAATCGCCATTGGCGGCTTGGCGAAAGAGCCGCATGCTTGGATACCATGGGCTGTCTTCGCGGTCCAACAGCCAGCGCCAGTCCGGGATGCCCTTGAGTGCGACAAATACCGGTCTTCCCAAGGCTCCGGCGAGATGCGCGATCGACGTATCCGACGTTACGACGAGGTCGCAATTCTCCATGACAGCAGAACAGTCCATGAAGGAGGCGGGTCCAATATCAAAGTCGCCACCCAGGCTCTCGACCGTGAACCGCCAGGCCGGCGAATCCACGGCAATTGGAGCCTGATCCTTCATAAGGTTTAAAAGCCGCACGCCCGGGATTGCCGCAAGCGGCGCGAAGCAGGCAAGCGGAATCGACCTTTGAAGGTTAATGAATTTGTTGCCTTGCCAGGCAATGCCGATTTTAAAGCCACCAGCGCCAATTCGTTCGGCCCATTTTGCGGCGAGACTTGGTTCCGGGCGTAGATAAGGTATCACTGCCGGAATTGTATCGAGACAAGTTCGAAATCCGTAAGGCAGGCTCATGAGCGCGCATTGAAAATCAAAATCCCCGGATGGATCGGCCGTTTCAATGAGGCGAATAGGCGTAGACAAGCTGCGGAGAAGCTGATGCATATTCTTGCGGCAGAGAAAAGTGACGTCGGCTCCGGCCTCAACAAGGCATAAGAGATAGCGCGCAAACTGAATCAGATCGCCGAGGCCCTGCTCATCCCACACGAGGATTTTTCGCCCTGTCAGCTCCTGGCCATCCCATTGCAGCAAATTGGAAGGGAAAGTTTTGGGCGGCGCATTTGTACGGTCCCACCGGCTTTCGAAATCGGCGAACCCGTCCCTCAAAAAGCCCGTGAGAAGAAGCACTCCGGCCCTGTTGTTGCGCGCATCGGGATAATTTGGCTTAATTCTTATGGCCGCCTCGAAGCAGGCGAGGGCCTCGTCTATCTGACCGAGCTCCTTTAGGGCAACGCCGAGGCCGGAAAGCGCTTCGGCATAGTGAGGTTTTATGCGCAAGGCCTCTTGATAGCACACCATCGCTTCGGGATGACGGTTGAGCTCCTGCAAGACATTGCCCTTATTGACCCATGCCTCGGGGGCATCGGGGTTGAGGCTGAGGGCTTCCTCGAGACTGGCGAGAGCTTCTTCCAGACGCCCGCATTTATGCAGAGCGGCACCGCGGATACCGAGACATTGCGGATGCGCTCTGGTCTGCCGCAACACCTCGTCGCAGGATGAAATCGCTTCTTCCGGGCACCCCTGCTGGAGCAAGATATTGGCGCGATTGGCAAGCGCCGGTCGAAACCCCGGGCGGATCCGCAGAGTATAGGCGCAAGCGCCCAGAGCGTCTTCGTCTCTGCCGAGTTGGTGCAAAGCGTTTCCGCGATTGCAGGAGGCTTCATAATGGGCAGGATCGAGAGCAAGCGCCGCGTCATAGGCCGCAAGCGCATCCAGCGGCCGGGACAGCGCCTGCAGAGCTATTCCCTTGTTGTAGAGAGCCTGCGGATAGCCGTTGCGATATTGTGAGGCAAGATCGTAAGCGGCAAGGGCTTCCTCCAGGCGTCCGAGCTTTTGGAGAACGTTGCCTCTGTTGAGTTCCGTGTCTGCGTCGGGCGGGCCGCGCTGCGCGGCCTCTTCATAAGCTGCGAGCGCATCTTCATGGCGGCCAAGCTTCTGCAAGACCGACCCCCGATTAAACAAATTCGCGCAATCTTCAGGAGTTAGCGCCGCAACCGCGTCGAAACAAGCAAGGGCTTCGTCAATCCGCCCGAATCGCTCCAGCAGCGCGCCGCGATTGGTCAGTGCCCCGCAGTGGGAAGGGCTCAATCGCAGCGCCTCTTCATAGGCGGCGAGCGCTTCCGCTACGCGGCCGAGGCTCTGCGACACAACGCCGATGCTAAACAAGGTTTCCACATCGTGCGGCCGCAGTTTTAGGAATGCTTCGAACGATTTAAGCGCCTCCTGCGGCTGACCAAGACGCTGATGAACGACGGCCCGCGCGGATAGCGCGTCGATAAAGGATGGTTGCAGTGCAATTGCGCGATTAAACCACGAGAGCGCATCGCGCAGCTTGCTGGCGTTGAAATAAATGAGCCCGAAGACATAGCAGCCTGCGCTGCTCTGGGCGGCCACATCCGCATATTGCACAATTTGGCCGACGGCCTCCTGCCCCTTGCCGGCATCGAGCAAGGCAAAAGCCTCCGTGACGGCGATTTGGAGGAGCGCCTTCGTACGGAACTCATCATTATTCTCGGCGCGGCTAAGTTGTTCACGTGGAAGGACGCTCATTTGCCCGTGCCAATCAGGATCCGGATCGCCGAGCGGGACCCGCGCCTTAGCCACAGGTTCGCTGGTTTAACCGCGTAACTTCAAAAGTGTCGAGGCGTGTCTCACGCAACCGCGCCGGGACAAGACAACATTGGATTTGGATTGAAGCGAAGCAAACTTTCGCGGGCCTGATGGCTAGCTTCTGCGCCGCAATGCGCCTAACCCGCGCCACCGTTTCGAAACCATTAACCGCGAAGTTTTAAGGCCAGTTAACAAATTGCGCGCATTTTTCAACAATGGCGTGCCGCGTTTTGCCTTTTGCCGCTTGCGCGGCCCTGATACTCATGCTTGCCGGCTGCTCGAACTATGAGACGCCGCGAAGGCCAGCTTGGCGCGGCGCGGCAGAAAAGGCCTGCCTCGCGCAAAAGCCATTTCAGGTCTCGGCATATATCCAGCCCGCTCGGGAGATCGACGGCCCGGGCATTTGCGGGCTCTCTTACCCTTTTAAGGTCAGCGCCTTGCTCGATGGCGGCGTGCGCCTGAACGCGGTCTATACGCTCGACTGTCCAATGATTGCGAGGCTCAACGCCTGGGTGAGCGAAATCGTGCAGCCGGCCGCGCGGGCGCGCCTCGGCCAGGAAGTGGCCGAGATCGACGGGATGGGAGCCTTCAGCTGCCGGACGATGAACAACCTGCCGGGCGCGCGTATTTCCGAACATGCCTTTGGCAATGCGATCGATATCGGCGGATTTCGTCTCGCCGACGGGCGCGAGATAACGATTTTGCATGATTGGACGCGGGGCGGCGAACAGGCCCGGGCTTTTCTGCAAGACGTCCACTCGGGTGCGTGCGGCCAATTCACGACCGTGCTTGGGCCCGGATCCAACATGTTTCACTATAATCATATCCATCTCGATCTCGCCCTGCATGGAAACACGTCTTCCGGTCCGCGCCGGATCTGCCGGCCCTTGCTCGGCCCAAGCCCCGTCCCAGGGCCTCCGCTGGATGGCCTGCCCAATCCGCCCGATATCGACGAGGACGTCGATATTGCAGAAAGCAGGGCTCTTTCGGACGAAAGGCTTGCCTTGCACGCCGGGCCAGGGATGAGCCCGCAAGCGCGCATCCCCGATGCCCTTTTTGCCGAGGCCGCGCGCGTGCCGACCGCCCGCGCCTATGCGCCCCTTCCCCCAGAATCGGTGGGACCGCCGATGCGCCAAAGAACAGCTCGTGTCCCGGAAGGAACGCCAGCAGACTGGGATCTTTCTCCCTCGAACCCTGTGCGATAGAGCCGGATTGAGCCTCGCTGGCGGGAGCGCTTGGCGCGGAGCGGCGGGAGCTGCTATGTTGCCAAATAATTATTGGGAGGGCGCCGCCTTGGCCGTCCCGTTTACCTCTGCAACAAAAGGAGAGAGCAATGCCGCATGGCGATTTTGAGGAAACGAAAGCCACCGCGCTATTGCCAAGGCTAAAGATCGAGATCCTTCACAGCCGCTCGCCGGCCGGGGATACCGAACAGCTTTCGATTAACGTGCTGGCGCTCCCATCCTTCGAGGCATTTGGAAATTATTTGGAAGCCGCAAACCCGTTTTTATTCTGGATGCGTTTTGCCGAGACCGCGTGGGCGCCTTGGCTCAGGGCTTTTCCGGCACCGCCGCTGCGAGGCGCCCTCGGCGGTCCTCTCCCGGCAGCCAAAATTGCCGCACCGTCGTCCTCCTCAGAGAGCAGCGAGCAAGACGGTTGCGGCGAGTAGCGGTGCGAACACAATAGTGGCACCCTCATCGTTGCAAGCAACCGCCAGACTCTAGCCGTGACCAGATGAACGTATAGATGGTCAGGGCAAGAGCGCCCAAATTAGTGAGCGCGTTGAGCGCTTGCAGTTTCACCAGCCAAAGAATGTTTGGCTGCTCAGGCGCAGCCGCTCTTTTCCGCATAGCGACCGCTGCTCCTGCCGCCGCCGCAAATGCCTCACGTCGAGAGATCTTTATTCTCATGACATTTTCTGATAAACTAGATTCTCAAACGGGCCCAACCACCATGGTAGATAGGCGTGGCCCGTGACTGCTCGGCGGACTCGGCTGAAATGGTCATTGTGTGGTTGCCATCCTGAACTAGCTAGAATTGCCTATTGTCAAAAAAGTAAATTTGGCGAATTGGTTTCGTTTTAATTGAGAATTACGCATCAAGATGGGAAGATTCTTAAAGCTCACCGCACCGCAGCTCATTTTCAATCGAGAAGTACCCCAATGATTTTGCGAAGATTGGATCGGGATACCAGCGGCGTCCGATCCTAGCCATCGCGGAGGCTACAACCTCTAGATTCGCCTCCGTTTCTGGCTCCTTTTGCCCCCTCGGCGTCGACCCTCATGTTATACAAGCAGACAGCAGAAAGCTGCTGGACGAAATCGCCAATGCAAGGAACGATCTTCCATGAGGATTGGTGGCTCAATGCAGTGACGCGCGGCTGCTATGAGGAAGTTGTGGTCAAGAATGGCAGCGACGTCGCCGGGCGCCTTCCATTTGTTACCCAAACAAAGATGGGGCTCAAGACGGTGCGCATGCCGCCCCTCACTCACGTTCTTGGCCCGGTCGTGGACGCCGGTGTGGGCAAACCGCAAACGCAAATGTTGCGCCGCCTTTCGATCATTCGTGATTTAATTGACCAATTACCGCCATTTGATTTTTTCAAGCAGGCGCTCGGTTCTTCAATCGCCGACGGCCTGGCCTTCCAGGATCGAGGCTTTCAGACCAGAGTACAATACACCTTCGAAATTGATTGTCGCCATGATACTAAGGGAATCTGGGAGGGCATGCATTTCAAAACGCGGCAACATATTCGTCGAGCGGAGGAAAAATTGTCGGTTGTGACCATTGATGACCCGAACGAGTTCCTACACTTTTATCAACGAAATCTCGTGGCACGTGGACGTTCCCTCGCTACTCGTGTCGACACATTTCCGGCCGCGTTCGCCGCTTGTCAGACCAGAGACAGTGGCGAAATCTTAGGTGCTCGTTGGCCAGATGGAAAGCCCGCAGCAATGGTATTTCTGATATGGGGTCACGACACAATGTACTATCTGTTATCGACCCGCGCTAACGATGCCGGGGACAATGGTTCGGTAAATCTATTGATCTGGGCGGCAATAAAGCGCGCACATGACCGTGGCCTCATATTCGATCTGGACGGTGTTTCGACGAGTGGGATAGCACGCTTTTTGAGCGGCTTTGGCGGCCGGCTGCAGACGCGAACGATTGTTCGGCGATCAAGCCTGGTCTATGGCGCGCTACAGTATGCCAAACGGCGGCTCGTTGGTGGTAAGGCCGACGATACCGTTAATTTCACATAATAAGACGGGCAGCTGAGGCCATTCACCAAAAGCTTTTTTTGGTGAGGTGACAGGTTTTCGTCGATGACCGGGCGCATACCAAATCTCTTCCTAGTAGGTGCGATGAAGTCAGGCACCACCTATTTGAATAAGCTGCTCAACTCGCATCCTTCAATCTTTATGTGTTGTCCCGAAGAGCCGAGCTATTTTGTCGAACCAAGGCAACTCGAAAAACTTTGGCCTTATATGTGGGATCAGGGCTTCTGGCGAAGCCGGGAACACTATCTCCGGTTGTTTGAGCCGGCAGGAGACGCGCCTATCCTAGGAGAGGCCAGTACGAACTACACGAAGCTGCCTCTGGTGCCGGGTGTTCCGGAGAAGATAAAGGAATTCAGCCCCAACGCCCGCTTCATTTATGTCATGCGTGATCCGGTCGAGCGTAGCATAAGCCATTACTGGCACTACGTCAGATACAATGCGGAGTATAGACCGATGCTGCGCGCCATTCAGGCCGATACCCAATTCATTGATGTAAGTCACTACGCGATGCAGATAGAACCATACTTCAACCATTTTGGCAGGGACCACGTGTATACACTTACCTATGAACGAATGATCCATGCCCCGATTGAAACCATGCGAAGGTTATTTGGCTGGTTGGGGCTTGATCCCTCGCTCGCGAAGGAAACGCGGTTTGACCAGCCCGAGAATGTTACGCCCGAGGTTATCCGTCGGGCCGCTATGTTTGGGATATTGCAGAAGTTGCGGCAACGGTATCCGTTTCGTGCCCTAACCCCGCATATTCCGTTGCCATTCCGGAGGCTTGCTCAAAGGCTCACGACCAGGGACATACGCCGCAAATGCGTTGACATGGAAGAAGTCCTGAAGTTTCTGCGGCCGATCCAGAAATCGCAGACAAAACAACTTGCACAGTTGCTTGGGCGGGAGTTTCCTGAATGGACTAGACTTTATGGGAATTACACACGGTAAATTTTGAACGGCGCACATGGGCGCGTCCCTGCGCCATGCACAACGGACATATCACGTCCAATGCTCCTGGTGAAGGATCCAGGGCCATGTCAGTGAGATGATAAGGAAAGTAATTGTACAACGATGCTTACGCCCAATGTTATTCCACGCGAGTCGTGGGTCTTTCCGTTCCGCTCTTCCGGCGCAAGGCCACCGCTCTTTTTTGCGTCCGCAGGAAGCGCCGATGCGGTCAAGTACCGAGATTTTGCGGACGGTTTACCTGATGACCAGCCTGTCTACGTATTTGGTTTGCCGGCGTTTGGAGAGGAACTGCAATTTCTAACCGTCGAACAGCTCGCTGCAATTTACGTCCAGAAAGTCCGCAAACTGCAGGGGCGAGGACCGTATCAACTGTGTGGTTTTTCACTCGGAGGTCTCGTCGCGTACGAGATGGCTACGCAACTAGTCGCGGAAAAAGCCGAAGTTGGGCTCCTTGCTCTGATCGACACGCTGCATCCAAGATACAGACAGAATTTGTCTCCCTTGCAGAAGGCGAACTTTTATTTCACATATTTTTCGGACCGCCTGACCAAATACGGAAGAAACTTCCTTAATCTCAGCATGGATAATTTAGCCTCGGACGTGTCGCGGCTTCGCCACCGTTTTGAAAGGCAACTCGTTGCGGCGATTTCGCGGCGGGCCTACGGCAAAGGCGGCAGCCGAATTCCAAACTCTGTTCATAGAAGTGAGCTGGTTCGTACGGAAGCTTGGCGCAGATATGTTCCAAATTCATATGATGGGCAACTCCTGCTCCTCAACGCACCGGAACGTGGGCCTGAGTACATGAAAGATCGAACGTTGGGATGGAAGACATGCGGGAAGGGAGTGATCACCGTTCACCTCGTTGCGGGCGAGCATCGGACGATCATGCATCCGCCCTATGTACGAGCTCTAGCAAAACAGCTGACACAATATTTATCACCACCGCTTCCCTTCAATTGAGCTCGTAAGCCACGCTCCGGTGTCGATTGATTTTTCGGTCGTGATCCCAACGTTTCGCCGACGCTCGGAACTGGCAGAAGCGATAACGAGCGTTCTCAGCCAGCAAGAGGTGACGCTCGAAATTCTGGTCGTTGACGACTGTCCTGACGGTTCCGCGCAGAATGTCGTGGACGGTCTACATGACACACGGGTAACCTATCTGAGGAATCCCAGTCCAACGGGGGGCGTTCCAAGCGTGGTTCGGAATCTCGCATGGCCGATTGCGAAGGGCCGTTTCGTTCATTTCCTTGACGACGACGACATTGTGCCCGAAGGGCACTATGCGGCCGTCAAGGCTGCCTTCGAAAGCCTTCCTGACGTTGGCCTCGTGTTCGGAAAGATCGAACCCTTTGGTTCCGGACCCGAAACGCAGCTACAGCACGAACGGCGCTATTTCGCGGACGCCGCACGAAGTGCATCGTTGTGCGGCCGCTTTGGTACGAGGTTCGCCTTCGCAGGCCGGATGCTATTCGATCGGCCAATACTCGTCTGCAGTGCCGGCGTGATTCGCCGTGAGTGCCTCGTAAAAATCGGCGGCTTTGATCCGCAGATCCGCCTCATGGAGGACGCTGATTTTTATGCAAGGGTAATGCGGCAGTGCGGCGCCTGCTACCTTGACCAGGTTGCACTATGGTATCGCATTGGAACCCCCTCCCTAATGCACTCGCCGACGCCCGAGCCATCCCAGTTACAGCACCAACGCGAAGGCCGGCGGCGCATGCAGGCAAAATATTTGAAAGAGCGAGGCGTCGTGGAATTTTGCGTTCTAGCCATCTTCACACGCACCGTGTTGAGGGTCATGTCGCGCGAGTAAATTACCTGCAGGCGGAACGCTTCCCGTTTTGATTCTGCCGGCAAGATCGAGCAAGCCAACCTGTAAGCGGCGCGGCGTGCTCAAACATCATCGTCTCCTGTGTTGCACCGGCTTAGGGCGCGAGAAGCACGCGGCAAAGCCTCTTGCCTTCGTCAATTCAGCGGGCGCAATGCCGCGATCAACGCATTCGCCGGCGGGGAACAGAAGCAGCGCCTGTTGTTGGTTCGCAAGGTGCGGCAAAAGGGCAAACGCAAGATAGGTGTGGACCGCGGCTGCATTGAATCCGAGCGATACGTCGAATCCGAACAAAACGTCTAAATCCGCTTCAACCTCCCTTCGCTAACTATCCACGATGTGAAGACCGCAGCTCTGAGTCATGCGGTTGCCAAGCCACGTGCCAGCGAGCGCGCATACGATTGGCGAGGCTGGCGCAATTGGGCGAGGGCCAAGCGAATGCCTCTAAATCGACGGAATCTTGTAAAGGGCGCGGCACTCGGCACTGTTTTCGCGGCCTTGCCATTGGGGTCGCGGATTGTCCTGGCGAATACCGCGAAAGAACCGCTTCTATTCGTTCTGTTGCGCGGCGGCACGGACGGTCTCAATCTCGTTGCTCCGGTTGATGATCAGAACCTCGTTGCGGCCCGTAATAGCGCACTTATTCCCGGAAGCGGTTTCCGGCTCTCCGGTGGATTAACCAATCAGGATTGGCGGCTCCATCCCTCCGCCCCGGAGCTCTATGCCCTCTATCAATCCCGGCAATTGGCGCTAATTCATGCGACCGGAATCCCATTTGCCTCACGCTCGCATTTCGAGATGCAGCAACTTGCCGAGGCTGGTAGTGTCGATATCGCAACGACGCCTACGCTCGGCGGATGGATCGGCCGTTACGCCGCCGCGGCGGCGGTCAGCGGCACATTCGCGGTTTCGGCGCTCGGCGTCGCAACCCTTCCGTTGTCGGTCAGCAATGACTCTTCTGCCGCCGGCATCCTCGACGCCAATGAGTTCAATATTGCTTCGGCCGAGAGGCTTGCTTTTCTCCGGCACGCTTATGCGAGCCCCATTTCGGCGAACCCAATCGCCGCCGCATTGCCAACGGCGGCCAATGACGCCATCGCCGCAGTCCAAGCATTTCAGGCGCTCAACAGCGGCTATGTCGTGCCATCCGGTTACGGCACCGATTCATTGTCGCGCGGACTGTCGATCGCGGCCGAACTTATGAAGAAAGGTGCAGGCCTCCAGCTTGGTGCGTTCGAATACGACAATTGGGACACGCATGTCTCGCAAGACGTCCGTTTTCCTCCGGCGGTGGCCATCTTGTCCAAGGCCCTTGGCGCCTTCTGGAATGACATCACGGCAGCGGGCCTGAAGGCGACGTTGATCGTGATGAGCGAATTCGGACGGCGGCTCGCCTCGAATGCGAATGCGGGCACAGATCACGGGCATGGCAATGTGATGCTGGTGCTGAGCACAGCGGTTGCTGGCGGGCAAATGTATGGACAATGGCCGGGGCTTGCGCCGGCGCAAACCGACCTCGGCGATCTCGCGGTGACGACCGATTCGAGGCAGGTGCTGGTGGAAGCCATTGCGGCTCGGCGCAACGACCTGCCGCCCAATCTCTTTCCATCCCTAACGGTTCACCAGCCGCTGAACTTGTTCGGCTAGGAGGCTCACATGACTCTTCCGTCAGCCGGCCTCGCCTATAGCCGCTTGACTTTCGGTCCGGTCAGCTACGATCCCACGGCTCCCACCAATAACAATGTCAGCCAGTGGCTGGCCGCCCAGCTGGCGGCGCCGCCGGCGGATGCGCCTGCAGTGGCGCAGGCGCTTGCCGCCGTCAGACTGCAATTTGTGGACAAAGATTCCAACGGCAACCCATTGCCGCCGCAAATGCTGCCGCTGACATCGCTCAATGCCGACGAAGCCACATTGTGGTCAGCGATGAAGGCGGCGGGCAAGGATTTTGCCAAGTACAGCCGCCCAGCCGACGAAGTTCAGGCGGCGTCCTACATCCGCGCGGCACTCTCGCCCTACCAATTATTCGAGATGATGGTGGAGCTTTGGCACAGTCATTTTAACGTCGAAGCGCATGCGAACGGCACGATCGCGGCGTCTTATCCGGTCTTCGATCGCGTGATCCGCGCCAATGCCCTCGGTAATTTTCACAGCCTGCTCGTCGCGGTCGGGCAATGCGTGCCAATGATGTTCTATTTGAACCAGGCCCAATCGACCGGCTCTAACCCCAACGAGAACTATGCGCGCGAGGTCATGGAGCTCCACACCCTTGGGATTGCGCATTACTTTGGCCTGACCACTCCGCCAAATCTCGTTGGCACCGGATACAGCGATCAGGACGTGCAGCAGGCGGCCCAAATCCTCGCCGGCTGGACGATTAGCCAGACCGGCGGGAGCTTCACCTTTAACCCCGCCATCCACAAAAACGTCGCCAAGACTTTCCTTGGCCATGCCATCACGGCTGGCGGGAAGACCGAAAGCGACACGATGTTCTCAATCCTGGCAAGCCATCCGGCAACGGCCAGTATGATCGCCACAAAACTCTACCGGCGTTTCGTAGGCGACAACCCCCCGGCGGATAGCCAGGCCATCGCCAGTATGAGCCAGGCTTACCTGGCAAATCTCTCCGCGCCAAACCAGATCGCGCTATTGCTGCAGCAGCTCTTCTCTTCCACGGAATTTGCATCGTCAAGCGGGGCCAAATTCAAGACGCCGTTCGAATTCCTCGTATCCTTGCTGCGTGTCATCAACGTCACTTTCAATCCGTCGGCGCAGCTCAATGGGATGCTGGCCCAGATGGGCGATCCGCGCTACGATTGGCGGCCTCCAAATGGCCGCCCGGACATTTCGGCGCCTTGGGTGAGCAGCGGGTCGCTGCTCAACCGGTGGAACGCGGCCGTCGAGCTACTGTCGCCTGCAACTGGAATTCTACAGGACAATGGGAACGGCCTATTTAACCTCTTGCTGCGCGACGGGCCCAATCAACCGGTCAACCTGAGCAACTCCGCGCAGGCGGTCGCTCGTTTGATTGCGAATATGTTTCCAGGCGGGGTTTCGCAGCAGACCAAATCGGCGCTCCTGACCTATGCGGCCTCGCCTCGGGTTCTCGGATCCGCCGCCAACTTGGCCGACCGAACCAAAGTTAGAATAGGACTCGGCCTGCTTATTGCCGCAGCGGCCGCCACCCCGGAATTTCAATTCCGCGGATGACACGCCCCTTCACCGGGGCCATGTGGCGCTTGGTTGCTCGCCCAGCCCTGCATGCAAGTGGCGCGCGAGCGACAATGAAAGTGCAAACACTAATTTGGGTCTTTCTGGCTCGGTTCATTTGGAAAAGCCATTTTGATCGCGGCGCTCTGGCGTCCACAGACAGGCAATCGGCAACCCAAGAGGCTGGAGGTTTCCGAAGTTCCTCCCAATCATTAATATCATCGCCATTGCGCCCTCCTAGCGCACCAAGGGACGGGACCCCGCCTCGATTTTAGCTTGCCAATAGTGCCGGACTAAACAATGACTTACCTTGCAGAGTCACGACCCAAATTCACCTGGAAATTGCGTTGTTCTTGGTAGAACCGACGGCATCACCAATCGCGGCTGTGCGCGCGTTTCGCGAGGGCTGAACACCGAGATCGCCGGCCAATTGCCGCGGTTATTCATCCTCGCCGAAGCGGCTGGCAAGAAGCGTGGCGATGGCGTCCATTGCCTGTGCTGCTTCAGTACCGGCCGCGGTGACGGTGATGGTCGTTCCAAGCCCTGCGCCAAGGGTCAATATGCCCATGATCGAACCGCCGCCAACAGTCTCCCCGCACCGGCTGATCGTGACCGCAGCATCGAACCCATCGATACATTGCACGAGTTTGGCCGTCGCGCGCGCGTGCAAACCCTTGCGATTGATGATTTCGAAGGTTCCTACGAGCGCATTCCCCGGCCGCTCTGGTGCCCGGTGATCATAGGGCCCGCACGGGACGTCGTCCTTAGTCATTTTCCGCTCAAGACGCGGCTCGCGACATAGATATATTTGCGGCCCGCATCCTGTGCCTGGATGACCGCCTGTTCGAGCGTAGATGTATCGCGCACCGAGGCAAGTTTGATGAGCATCGGCAGATTGATCCCAGCGATAACTTCGATATTGGCGCCATTCATGATCGAAATCGCAAGATTCGAAGGTGTGCCACCGAACATATCCGTGAGCACAATGACGCCCCCGCCGTTGTCGACCTTGCCGATAGCCGAAACGATATCCTGGCGCCTTTGCTCGATATCGTCCTCCGGACCAATGGCAATGGTCTCGATCTGCTTTTGTGGACCGACGACATGCTCCAGCGCCGCGCGAAACTCCGCCGCAAGGCAGCCGTGGGTCACCAGCACGATTCCAATCATTGCCGACACCTGCCAGTTTGGGAATCTCGTACCTGACCGGCATGGCGGAAAGAATCCCGCAAGGAAAGGATTCTCGCCGGACGAGCGCAATGGCCTGCCGCATCCCCGCCCTGCAATTTATGTCGGGTGAGCCGCATTAATACCAAGGCCAATGGAAGCCTACCGCCAGAGCCTTTCGCGAAGGCCACCGCGCCAGGACAGGGACTAACGTCCACGCTTCGCCGACCCATTTATGACCTTTCGGGCTGCGGAAAGGGTCATCGACAATTTTGCGGCGGCATTTTGTGCAGCGCAATGAAATTGGCAAGCGAAAAGACGTCCAAACCGAACAATTTGATTCGGCTTTTTTACTGCAAATTGACTTTTCATCGATTGGGCATCCTCCTGACTTTTGGCTCGACATGAGGGCGTCGTGGTTCGAAGGCAAATTCCCGGATTGGGCAGAATTAACCCGAAGAAGCGCGCAGTTCGCGAAAGTTTGTGCTGCAATGACAAAGCCTAGGAGATTATGCGCCGCAGCCGAAGGTCGGCCAATATCGCGGGCGCGAGAGACGCGGCATCTTGCCGCAGCCGCAAACATAGGAGTTTGGCACCCAGGAGCAGAATTTGATCATGGTCTGGCTCCGGATAACGGGGAACCGGCTCATTCGCACCGGGAAGCTGGATCACGGCCCGCAGAACGGCGGCAGCCAAATATGGGACCGCAACGATGCCAAGGCCCCTGCGTTCGATCCTTCCCAATATCGACGGATGGGCATGGGCGATGACCCGGCCTGCGCGCAGAGAGATTCCGATGCGGTCGTCGCCAACGAGCCTTGCGAATTCGCCCGCCTCTTGCGCTGCCGCGATTAAGCTCACAGCAAGAGTACTTTTTCCGGCACCGGATGGGCCGCAAATGAGCACGCCGGCTTCCCCAATCACGACAGCGGTTGCGTACAGATAGGACCGGCTGGGCGCTTCCTGCCAAAGGAACTCTCTCAAAACTTTGCCCTATCGTGCCTTCGGGAGGAATACGAGCAGCCTTGCGCCGAGCACTGGCGGAACACCGTCCGCGCCCGGCGCTCCGAGCCGGTTGAGAGCGGAGACGTGTCCGTCATGGGCCTCGATAATCTGGCGGGAGATGGACAGCCCAAGTCCCGAATTTTGCCCAAATCCCTGCGCAGGCCGGTCGGTATAGAACCTTTCAAAAATCCGCTCGAACGCATTGGCTGGAATGCCTGGGCCGTCATCATCGATGATGACTTCGAACCCGTCGCGCGGCTGATTGGGCGAAGCATAGTCCCTTGACGGCCGCAACAACACGCGTACACCTCCGTCAGGCGGTGAAAACGACCGCGCATTATCGATGAGATTGTTGAAAACCTGGCCAAGGCGCGAGTCATTCCCGTAGACCATGAAGGCAGGCTTGTTGGCGGATTCAGGTAAGCCTTGATAGGCGATCGTTAATTCAACGCGTACGGCGCTGTTTTCCTGGACCATGTTTGCCACAGTAACGACTGCACCGAGCAACCGTGTCAAATCCACAAGATCCATGTCGGCGCGCGCCAATTCAGCATCGAGTCTTGAAGCGTCGGATATGTCGCTGATCAACCGGTTGAGCCGGCGAACGTCATGGGCCAAAATCGCCAAAAGCCGCTGACGCGCCTCTGGCGTACGCGCGACAGGCAGCGTCTCGACCGCGCTGCGCAGCGATGTGAGCGGGTTTTTCAATTCATGGGCGACATCGGCGGCAAAGCGTTCGATCGCTTCGATCCGGTCGTAGAGAGCCTTTGTCATATCGCGTAAGGCACCAGACAAATGACCGATTTCGTCGGAACGTCCCGTGAAATCGGGGATTTCCCGGCGTGCCCTCGTCCCTCGCTTTACGCGTTCCGCGGCTTCCGCGAGCCGCCTGATCGGTTCGGCGATCGTCCCGGCAATAAAGAAAGACAAAAGGAACATAATGCCCGAGGACACTAGAAATATCCGGACCATCGCCCATCGTTCCGTGGCGATAATTTTGTCTATGTCATCCCCCTGCGTGGAAAGCAGCAGGGCGCCGCGCACGGCCCGGAAACGCTGCACCGGCACGGCAATGGAAACAATTGTTTCGCCTTGCGCGTCGATACGGACGAGGGATTGCGCGCTTCCCCGCAGTGCCTGTGCCACCTCCGGATATTTCTTGCCATTGCCGACGCCAATATCCTCGTAAATGGGAAGCCCGAAAGGCCAGATCAGTCTGCTCAATGCGTTCTCAAGACGTGTCCATAGAGGCGACGGCTCTCGCTTTGCCGGCGGCGCCAGATCGAAACGCATGATATTCGAACGGCTTGTCAGTGAGCTCGAGTCAAGCAGCAAATAGCCGTCCCGATCGTAAATGCGTGCCCGCGTGTGGGTTGGGGAGGCAAGCCTGTGAAGAACCGGACCAATACGCTCGGGATTGATCGAAAACTCCAGCGACGGCTCGGTTCCCTCCCCCGGCGCATAGCTTTCGCCGGGCGAAAGCCGAAGTAATTTTTCCGGGTCAATGGCAATTGAGTCGGTTTCTACTGTGGCCGATGACGCAATCGCCGCGGCAATGATTTCAGCCTGAACTTGTAAGCTCTTTACCCTGGCATCGATTAGTCCTTCGCGAAACTGATTGAGATAAAGGAAGCCAATGAGCAGCGCCGCGAGCCCTCCAAGGTTCAACAAAACGATGCGGCGCGTAAGCGGGGACGACAAACGGGCACGAGCCGCGCGCGTAAACCCTCGCAGCCGAAGGCCAAGGCTTCGGCGTACACGCTTGCCCTTCCGGCCTGTGCCAGCCGTCCTTTCGAAGCCCGTTCCTTCCCGCGCTTCGACGCTCATTGACCGGTATCTCCCAACCCTGCAGCGTCGAGTCTCATTTCACAGTCCGACTTGGGTGGCCCGATCGCCGCATGGCTGGGGGCCCTCAGCACCAACCAGAGATTTGGACCGGAATTTAACTCTCGATTTAGATTGAGCGTCCCTCGAATTTCGTGAAGAGCTTGTACTGGTTTCTAGATCGTCCGCACAAAGTGCAGCCCCGGTCGCCGGTAATGCTGGAGATCGCGGCTCCTTATCCGCCGTATCTCTGTGACGGAATTCCAGCCGGGACCAAGGTCATTCCCGGAAGCGGTAGCCGACGCCATAAAGAGTCTCGATCATTTCAAACTCCTCGTCGACGGCCTTGAATTTTTTGCGTAACCTTTTGATATGGCTATCGATTGTACGATCGTCGACGTAGACTTGATCGTCGTAAGCAGCGTCCATCAGCGCATTGCGGCTCTTGACGACGCCGGGTCTTGCCGCCAGCGCCTGGAGGATCAGAAATTCGGTCACTGTCAAGGTTACCGGGCCGTTCTTCCATGTGCAAGAATGGCGTTCCGGGTCCATCTTCAAGGGGCCGCGCTCGAGGATTTTTGCCTCGGATTCCTTTTGCACCCCAGGCTCCTTATGCGTGGCACGGCGCAAGATGGCCTTGACCCGCTCGACGAGGAGCCGTTGCGAAAAGGGTTTGCGAATAAAATCGTCGGCGCCCATTTTGAGCCCGAACAATTCGTCGATCTCTTCATCCTTCGAAGTCAGGAAGATCACCGGCACGTCCGACTTTTGCCGGAAACGGCGAAGCAATTCCATCCCGTCCATCCGCGGCATCTTGATATCGAAAATCGCCAGATCGGGGGGAGCGCTCTTCAAACCGTCGAGGGCTGTCGATCCATCCGTATAGGTCTGCACGCGATAGCCTTCTCCTTCGAGCGCAATCGCCACGGAATCGAGGATGTTGCGGTCGTCATCGACCAAGGCTATCGTTGGCATGAACGGTCCTAGTTTGAAGCTGCAGCGTCACATTCCAACGCCGAAAAGCACCCCAGAGAACCCCTTAAAACCGTTGCCAAGCGAACGCCGTCTGTTGCGTCAGGCGGAGCGAGCCAGCTACGGCGCTGTCTCCCGCATGCGCGAGGTACAAGGGGAATTTGCTCCCCCTCGGAACATCGAATTAGGGCTGTTCCCGCTGAAACTCATGTGATCGCCAAGTCGGCCCGTTCGTTGATGTTTGTGCGGGACAACCTTGCTGTTTATATCAGGACACTGGCACGGCCGAAATAAGGCAGGGCACGTTTTCCCGTACTGCCAGGTGCAAGCGAGTGGGAGCCTCACCAACGGACAGCAAATTTCTTCTTAGGCGGAGGGTTTCGGCTTGCCGGCCCCTCACATACGAGAAAGCCGACGGAATCAACCTTGCGAATCAGCTTCGCGCCGCCCGCGGTTCGCATGGAAACGCCGCTGTTTGTGCCAAGAAATGACGCCGCTCCAAAACCGCCGCTCTGGATCGCGAAAACCGCCGGATCGCACAGGAGTCAATCGTGAGCCTTGAAGCCAAAAACCCACGCCTGCGTCAAATTGCCGCAACGAAAGTTCTCATCGCAATCAGTCTGGATCCTGGCCGTTAGGAAAAAGGCAAGGGTGAAGCGCGGACCACCCTTCCGGTATCTTCTGTGGCTATTCCTGGCAGATCAGTCCCCGCGTCACATAGATTCGCCCATCGGGACCCGTGATCCGGGTAACTCTGACGCAATCCTCTTCTTCGCCGGCCGCGGCGCGGCCAAGCTGAAACGCCGGGCCCTGGGCTAGCGGCGCAAAGGCCGATTTCTTCGCATTCGAATGTTGAGCTGGACTGGCAACCTTTGTTTTTGGCGTGATCGTAAGGGGCGCCGCGAACACTGCCGCCCCCAAACAGGACAAAGCGATGCCCACCATGGCGTATTTTAGCGCATGTTTGCCTATGGCAACGCGGGAGTTAAGCATCGGTCTCTGCCCTTCTCTTCCGGAGACTCGCTGACCGGTAAAATATATGTTTTGCCGATCCTGCCGGTGCGGCTGCGCACCTTCCAACGTTAAACGCCGACGCTTGGAAAAGGTTGCGCTGAAGCATAGGAAAATTGAAATAAGTTGCGGCCCCCCAGCGGGGGCACAGCCCCAGCCGGTTCGAACAAGCCCTAATTCAGTAGCAGACCTGGACGGGTGCGTAGCCCGCAAAATTGCCCCAGCTGTCATAGACTGGCCGGTTCTGCCAAGAGCAGCTGCCGTAATAATAGGGGCCGTAGGAAATTGCCGCTCCGGCAAGGGCACCGAGCGCGAGACCGCCGACGACTCCAGCCGCGACGGCACCTCCCCAGTTATTGTATCCGCCGCTACAGCCCCAGCCGCCGCACCCGCCCCAATAGCCGCCGCGCCATCCGCCGTACCAGCCGCCATGCCAGCCCCCTGCGAGAGAGGGAGTCGCGGTGGTCATCACGCCGGCTCCAAATGTCCAAGCGGCCAAGGCGCCAATGAGAGCCTTCCGAACTTTGCCAGTCATTTTTTGTCTCCTTCACTTTTGCAGCGCCTGGGCGTCAGAACAAATTCTCCAGGCGGTTTGCCAACTTCACTATCGAACAACCGGCCTGAACCCGCCATGAATAGGACGGCTGGCCTTCCTGCGACGATGTCGCCGCCTTGAAATCCCATGGCGACACGCGCCGCGCCCTCGCGATTTCCCCCTTTTCCCGGAGCTGCGAATTACCCAACCAGACTACATTCCTTTGCCTGCCAGCCAGAGGGTTGAGAACTTAGCAAGCCTGCGATCTCATTCGCTGGAATTGGCCTGCTGAACAAATAGCCTTGCATTTCCTTGCAACCCTCCTTGTGCAGCAACGCGCGTTGCGCCTCCGTCTCCACCCCCTCGGCTGTCGTTGCAACCCCGAGGTTCAAACCGAGCTTGGTAATCGCCTGGACAATCGCCAGGCACTCGCCATTCGTCCCCAGCTCTTCGATAAACGACCGGTCGATCTTGATTTTGTCGAACGGAAATGAGCGCAAATAGCTCATACACGAGTAACCGGTGCCAAAATCGTCTATGGAAATGCCGACGCCGAGCGCCCGCAATTCGCGCAAGGTCGCGAGGTTTATCTTGCTTTCCGCCAGTAAAACGGATTCCGTGACCTCGAGTTCGAGGCGCTCCGCGGCAAGCCCTGTACTTTTGAGCGTCTCTGAAATCAGCCGAGGCAAACTGCTGGTCTTGAATTGGACCGGCGAAAGATTGACCGCGACCTTCAAATTATTCGGCCACTTTGTTGCCTCGGCGCAGGCCTGCCGCAACACCCATTCGCCAAGCGGCACGATGACGCCGGTATCCTCGGCAAGAGGAATAAAACTCGCTGGCGGCACCATCCCGCGCTCAGGGCTTCGCCAGCGAAGCAACGCCTCGAAACCTGAGATAGCGCCGGTCTCCAGGACCACGAGAGGCTGGTAGAAAAGCTCGAATTCGTTGCACGCAAGCGCATTGCGCAAATCGCGCTCCAGCGCGTGCCGGGCGCGAAGCCTGATATCCATGCTGGGCTCGAAAAAGCAGAACTTGTTTCGTCCGTCGTCTTTGGCCCGGTAGAGTGCGATGTCGGCGTTCTTTAAAAGCTCTTCGGATGTTGCGCCATCGGCCGGCGCGAGCGCGATGCCGATGCTGGCCCCCGTCACGTTTTGGTGTCCGTCGATTTCGCTCGGTTCGCTCAAGGCCTCGATAATACGGCCGGCCAGCGCGGTTGATTCCTGCGGTCCCGAAATGGCCATTTGCAAAACCGCAAATTCGTCGCCGCCAAAGCGGGCGACGACATCGCCATCGCGCACGCAATCACTCAGCCTGCCCGCTATCGCCGTCAAGAGCTTGTCTCCGGCCGGGTGTCCCAAGGCATCGTTGACCTGCTTGAAATCGTCGAGGTCGAGATAGAGGATCGCGAGGTTCTCTCTGTCCCGCCGCACGCGCGCCAGGGCTTCATCGAGGCGCTCGTGAAACAGCACCCTGTTTGGCAGACCGGTCAGGGCATCATGCCGCGCCATATGGGCGATTTTTGCTTCCGCCCGGCGCTTTTCCGTTACATCGATTGCCGCCGCGAGTTGCGCCGGCATGCCTTGAAATAGAATTGGGCGCCAAGAGATCAGAACATCGATGAAGGTCCCATCGGCCTTGACCTGCCGCATCAACCGGCCATGGTCGCCGTTCGGGTTCACGTTGTTGCGAATAGCCTCCTTGATGGCACCGTGGTGGTTGGGCTGCACGGTGTCGAGGAGGTTCATCGAAAGGAAAACTTCTTCGCTAATGCCGTATTGCATGAGTGCGGCGCCGTTGACCGCGAGGAACTTCAAGTCTCCGGCCTTATGCACCCACATCGGGACGGGGTTCGCATCGAACAGCAACCGGAAGGAATTTTCCTGGTTTTTGATGGTGCTGATGTCGGTCAGCGTCACCGCAAGAAGGTCGCCCATCGTCACGACCCCGATTCTGAGGTGCTTTTGGTCGTCCAGCGGGCACACGATTTCGAACTGGGCGGCACCGCCGCGATTGAATTCCGAGACCAACCGCGGCAGGATCGCGGTCGCCTGAATTTCCGCGCAGACTTCCGAGAGACGCCTGCCACGAAGATTTTCGGCGGTTCCCTGCATCACAAAGGCGGCGCCTTCATTCAACGCGGCGATTTGGAAATCGCTAGCTTCGCCCGCTGAATTGCGAATCACGGCCAATGCCAAAAGCCCGTCCTTCGTCGCCTGGAACATGGCCTCGACAAGGCTAAAATTGCGTTCGCGTTCCTCGATGTAGACAATACATAGGGAAAGCTCCTGCCGGCTCGAAAGCGGGACGGCAACGAGGTCGTAAACGCAGACCAAGCCGTCGACGACACCATAGACCACGGTTTGCACTGGCCGTGCTTCCGACATCGCTTGTTCGTGAAGCTCCCGCAAGGCGCGCGCCCGGTCGATCGCAAGGTCGGCGACTTTCAGGTCACGCGCCGGACGGCCAATCGAGGCCTCAAAAGCGCGGCCCGCCGTCAATATCTTCAGTTCGCCGCCGGCATCGGCCTGCAGCAGCGCGACGTTCTCTGCGAGACCGCCGGGGCTTGCGAACGCCAGCGCGTCGAAGGGCGGCAGGCTCTTTTGCCGGCCGGCCGCGGCGTGCCAGCACCGGCGCAGCGAATCAATCTCGAAAGATTGCCACAGGCGGGGCGAAACGGCAGCCGCTCCGTTTGCCAAGTAAGCTTCCTGCAGGGAACCGAAGGGCTCTCTCGCAGCGGTCTGCACGCTCACCTGATCAGTCATCTCCGCCTCGTCAACCGGTCTTAGCCAAGATATGCCGGAATGGTCGTTGCGTTTTGCTGTTACGAAATGCGCGATTTTTAACTTGTTGGCCGGATAGCTGCGGGCGCCCCGCCCACCAAGCCACGATTCGGAAACGTGGTTATACGGTTCCCATCCATGCAATGCGTGGCGAGCGGCATTGTGCGGACGCGCCAATGGCAAACGCAGGGTTCACTTTTCGGTCAGTGGCGGATTGATTCGGGGCCGGATTAATCGTCTAAGCGAACTCAACACCGATCTCCGTGGCTTTCCGCCAGACCGCGCGGCAATTGCGGACCGATGGCGGCTCAAGCGCAAGATCAAACGAGTCCGGAATTCCCATGGGACTTTCGACTTTGAGGCAGACACCCCGGTCCGGCATATTGCGGACCACGCAATCGATGGTCACCGCGCAATTTTTGAAGCCCGGCCCTAGTTCCGGCGTCAGCAAGACAAAAGGAACGCTGAGCGCCAGTCGAGGATGCGATTCTGAGGTATCGATGGAAAGTGGGAGGTTACGTTTTGCTGTCTTGGGACGCGCAAAATTTACTTTTTGGCCAGTCGCGCCGAACGGCGTCTTAGACGTCAAGGGGGACCTGCGTATGAGCGCGCTACCTCGCATACTTCGATGCGATATTCCGAATATAATCGCGCCATCCCGGCCCTCTGTGCTTCGCGATGGTGCGGATGCTCGGCCCATGCAAGATGCGACTCCATCGTTTCGAACGCAACAATGGTCACCCGCTCGCCGTCCTCGGCGGTAAAGGTCTTGTGGGAAACATAGCCTGGCATGGTTCGAACGAGGGCATTCATTTTGGCAGCTATGAGGCCATATTCCGCGACATGCTCCGGCCGAAGCCGAGAACGGAATATGGTTACGATCATGCTATTTTTCCTTTTTCATTTCGCTTTTGGTTCGCTTCAAATCATGTCCAAAACGCGCCTGTCTCAATTACGTTGCAATGCCGCGGCGGCGCGGCGAGCGGCTTCCTCGCGCTCTTTCTGAAACGTCGCGTTTGCCGCACGCAGGCTGGCAACAAGTTCTGGATCGGAGTTTTGCGGGGTTCCCCCGGCAAACGGCGGCTTTGGATCATATTCCAAGGCAAGCTGCGCGCGTTTGGCGCGCTCCTCACCGAATAACGCTGCCGCCAGGCTCAGGGCAAAGTCGATTCCCGACGTCACGCCCGCACCGGTCAACCGGTTGCGGTCGATCACGACCCGCTCGCTGACCGGCACGGCGCCAAAATACGCGAGCTGATCAAGCGAAAGCCAGTGGCAAGTGGCGCGGTAGCCTGTGAGCAAGCCTGCGGCGGCCAGGACCAGAGATCCCGTGCAAACCGACGTTACATAACGGCTGCCCTCGGCCTGATTCCGCAGAAAAGGCAGAACCTCCGCGTCTTCCATGAGCGCGATTTGGCCTGGCCCGCCGGGGACGAAAAGAATATCGGCCTGCGGGCAATTTGCGAAGGTAACCGTTGGATTGAGTTGCAAGCCGCCTGAATCAATGACCGGATCGAGATTTTTCCAGACAAGATGCAGCGTTAATTCCTCAAACCTCGCCAGCACGTCGTAAGGCCCGGTAAGATCAAGCTGGGTCATGCGGGGAAAGAGAAGCATCACGACATGCATTGTCTGATTTATCCACTCTTTGTTTCGGGCAAATTGAGTCTGATATGCAGCTCGCGCAATTGTTTTGGCGTGGCCTCGGAGGGCGCGCCCATCAAAAGATCCTCCGCGCGCTGATTCATCGGAAAGAGCTGGACCTCGCGCAAATTCTCCTCGCCCGCGAGCAGCATGACAATGCGGTCGAGACCGGGCGCGATCCCGCCATGAGGCGGCGCGCCATATTGGAAGGCGCGGTACATGCCGCCGAATTTTTCCAACAGCGTCTCTTCGCCATAGCCCGCAATCTCAAAAGCTTTTTTCATAATGTCGGGCCGGTGGTTTCTGATCGCTCCGGAAGAAAGTTCGACGCCGTTGCAAACGATGTCATATTGAAAGGCCGTGATGCCGAGAATCGTTTTCGCGTCGGTAGAATCGAGCGCAAGAAAAGCGCCGTGATCGTAGTTCGGCATCGAAAAAGGATTGTGCGAAAAGTCGATTTTGTTTTCCTCCTCGTTCCACTCGTACATGGGAAAATCGACGATCCAGCAAAACTCAAAAACGTCTTTTTTCGAAAGCCCGAGCTCGTTGCCGATCCTGACCCGCGCGCTGCCCGCAAGTTTAGAAGCCTTATTCTCCTCGTCGCAGGCGAAAAAAACCGCAGCGCCGGCGCCAACGCCGGCCCTTTGCGCGATTGCAGCCTGAACGCTCGCCGGCAGAAATTTGGCGATCGGGCCTTTGCCCGTCAGCACGCCGTTTTCGCTTTCAAAGATAATATAGCCAAGCCCCGCCGCACCCTCCCCCTTTGCCCAATCGTTGAGCTTGTCGAAAAAGGAACGCGGCTGGCTGCCCGCGCCGGGCGCCGGAATGGCGCGCACGACGCCGCCCGTCTTGATGACATTCTTGAACGCGTTGAACGTCACGTCGTTGCGCGAAAATTCTTGACTGACTTCGGCGATGATCAGTGGATTGCGGAGATCGGGCTTATCGGAACCATATTTCAACATCGCCTCCCCATAGGGAATGAGGGGAAATTTTTGGGTCACGGGGCAGCCAGAGCCAAACTCCTCGAAGAGCCCGCGCAGAACCGGCTCGACGGCGGCGAAGACATCTTCCTGTGTGACGAAGCTCATCTCGACATCGAGCTGATAGAATTCGCCGGGGCTGCGGTCGGCTCTTGCGTCCTCGTCGCGAAAGCAGGGCGCGATCTGAAAATAGCGGTCGAACCCCGCGACCATGATGAGCTGCTTGAATTGCTGCGGGGCCTGCGGGAGCGCGTAAAATTTTCCCGGGTGCAACCGCGACGGCACGAGAAAATCGCGCGCGCCTTCAGGGCTCGATGCGGTGAGTATCGGCGTCTGAAACTCGAAAAATCCCTGCGCCTTCATCCGCGCGCGCAAGGAGTCGACGATCTTTCCGCGCAACATAATATTCTGGTGCAGCTTTTCGCGGCGCAAATCCAAAAAGCGGTAACGCAAACGCAACTCTTCGGGATAGTTTTGGTCGCCAAAAACCGGGACCGGCAATTCGGCGGCTGGTCCCAAAACTTCGATTGCGTTCACATAGACTTCGACAAGGCCGGTCGGCATCTCTGGATTTTCGGTGCCTGCGGGGCGGCGGCGAACGGTTCCGTCGATCCGCACGACCCATTCCGAGCGCAGCTTTTCGGCCTGCGCGAAGGCAGGCGAATCGGGATCCGCCACGCATTGCGTGATTCCGTAATGGTCGCGCAGGTCGATGAACAGCACGCCGCCGTGGTCGCGAATGCGATGGCACCAGCCGGAAAGCCGGACCGGTTCACCGGCGTGCGTTTCGCGGAGATCGCCGCAGGTGTTTGTACGGTAACGATGATTCATGTCGGGGCGTGCATTTTAGACTTGGAGAGGAGCAAAAGAGGGCGGTGCAGGCCCAGCCGGGCGGAGAACCGCATGGGCGGCGGCACGTGTCAAGGCGGCCCCGCAACGCGACTCGGATGAAGGCCAGCTGCCGCAGAGAGACTATGGCGTATGGCCGAGCTTTGCATTATTGAGCTTTTATGACCCTCATCGGCACCACCGAAGACCTGGCCGGCGTCTGCCGCCGCTTTTCCAAGCATCCTTTTGTCACAGTCGACACCGAATTTTTGCGGGAAACCACCTTTTGGCCGCGCCTGTGTCTCGTTCAGATCGCGTCGCCGGAAGAAGCCGTGCTCGTCGATGCCATTGCCGAAGGGCTGGATCTAACCCCTTTTTTTGAGCTGATGGCCGACCCCGGCCCCGTCAAGGTTTTCCATGCGGCCAGGCAAGATATTGAAATTGTTTGGAATCTGGCAAAACTAATTCCCTCGCCGCTGTTCGACACCCAGGTTGCAGCGATGGTTTGCGGTTTTGGCGAGCAAGTCTCCTATGGCGAGCTCGTAAAGACGGTCACGAAAGTAACCCTCGACAAATCTTCGCGCTTCACGGACTGGTCGCGGCGTCCGCTGTTGCCGGCCCAGGCCGAGTATGCTCTCGCCGACGTCACTTATCTCCGGGAAATCTACCTATTTTTGCGCGCCAAACTGGAGGCGACGGGGCGATACGGGTGGCTCGCCGACGAGATGGCGCTCTTAACCTCCCCTGCGACCTATGAGCAGCATCCGGAAAATGCCTGGGAGCGGTTCCGCAACCGGGTCCGCAAGCCGCGCGACCTCGCCGTATTGATGGAGATTGCCGCCTGGAGGGAGGCCGAGGCGCAAGCCCGGGACGTGCCGCGTTCGCGCGTGTTGAAGGATGACGTCCTGATCGAGCTCGTGCTTGCCGCGCCGAAAACCGACGAGTCGCTCGGCAATTTACGCGCTTTTCCGCGCGGCATGGAGCGTTCGCGTGCGGGAGCGGGAATTTTGGCGGCGGTCACCCGCGGCCTTGCGCGGGATCCCAAAACTTTGCCAAAGCTTGAACGTGAGCGCCGGAACGGCGGCAATGGCGCGACAGTCGAACTCCTTCGCGTGCTCCTGCGCCATGTCAGCGAGAGCCACGGGGTCGCAGCAAAAATGATTGCAACCATCGACGATCTTGAGGCCATCGCCGCAAGCGACCATGCCAATGTCCCGGCGCTGACCGGCTGGCGGCGTGAGCTATTTGGTGCCAAAGCCCTTGAGTTGAAACATGGCCGCCTCGCTCTGACCGTGGAAAAAGGCAAATTGCTTTCGCTCGAATGGGGGCAAGCTATTGCGCCGGAAGACGCGGCGGGTTGATCCGGGCAATTCGAGCGGAGTGGATCGATCAAGCCACGCGACAACTCCAAGCGGGCCAAGGCCGCGCGATGGAATGGTATTTCGCGGAGGATGAAACGGCGGACGAGGCGCGTAAGCTTTTCGACGGGGATAAGGATCTCAAAGGGAGAATCGTAATATCGTGCCCCCTGAGGTGCCATAATGAAACGTGTGTATGGCCTAGATTTCAACGTTCAGGCCCATTGGGAGCGACGGGCGGAAACGCCGGAGGCGCTTGCTGCCCGCTTCGTTCAGATGATCGATCACGTGCAGCGGATCGACCCCGTGTTTGCTCTTTGGACCTGCGTTTCCAAGCACCCAAAGAAGTTCGAGACCGTGCGGAATCATTACGCCCAGGAAGTCGCCGCTGGGGTAATTAAGAACGATTGGGGAGAGCCAGAGCCGATTCAGGGTTATCGATTTGGCGCCGTGACGCGGGAACAGCCTCGCGACAGCATATTCGCAGTGTGTATTCGCGCCGGATCGACCTATCCATGGCCTTTTCCACATGATATTACCTTCTCGACAAATTTAGGTTTTATTCCTGACCCGGCGCTCACGACTTATAGCGTTTTCAAACCCGCCCTTCTCGCCATCGTCGAAGTTTGGGATCCGGTCTGCGCCATGTCTTGTCCAGACCCCCTCTTAACACAGGCTCCTCCCAATACTTATCTCCACGAGTCTTGGATCCAATATCTTTGCCCTTGGCTTGCTTCGCTCGTGACGCCGCCAGCGTCTTGCATCGCCGAGCATCTGCCCGATGGGGGGTCTTGATGTCGGCGACAGTGGAAACTTTCGATGTCGAAAACCCTGCGCATATGGCCGCCGCGCGCGACATCGCGGCGGCAATCGCGCCCCTCAACGATATCCCCTGGCACGAGCGCGCCCGCACCTGAGCGCAGCGAGCCTGCAAATAGGAAAACGGACCGAGCCTCAATTCAGCAGATGATCGACGCGATTCGAAGTCATGTGCGCGACGAACGTAGTGTCTTTGCTCTGAATGACCACAAATCAGTCACTTGCGTTGTCCTTCCGGCCATCGCGGCGCCGCTTTCCGACGTAATTGCGGAAGGCGTTTAATGTCGCATCGCTGACGTGATGTTCGATCCCCTCGGCGTCCGCGCCCGCAGTCTCGGCATCGATGCCAAGCGCGATCAGAAAGTCGCGCACCACGCAATGGCGCTCGCGCGACGATTGCGCCAGCTCGCGCCCTTGGTCGGTGAGAAAAATCGAGCGATAGGGCTTGGCTGTCACTAGCCCGTCGCGGCGCAGACGCTGAATCGTATTGTTGACGGTTGCGTTGGTCACTCCAAGGCAGCCGGCCAAATCGACGGCACGCGCCTCGCCCCTTTGCTCGATGAGATCGGCTATCAGCTCGACATAGTCTTCCGCGAGCTCCCTTTGATGCGCGTCACGGACGTGTCCGAACCGTTCGGCCTGCCGGACCACCCCCCGTTTGTCGTCATCGGCATCCGTCATTCATTGCTCCTGTATGCGGCCAGGGCCGTCCGGCCTGAATCAATTGCCGAGAAAGGGGAAGGCCGAATGTGTCATTGCTCGCAGATCTGTTAACGCCCCGTACAAAACCCATTAGGCGGCGCAGCACCGGAACTAAGCGAAGCACAGTCCAATTTAGACCCGCGTAACTAATCCTCTATCCTAACATAGTTGCGCGACCAATAAAGGAGGATTGGGTGCCGTTGCGACTAGCCGCCTTGCCGCGATCCTCGGGGGCTGTTGAGCCGCCAGGCCCGCGCCCGCTAACTTGAAGCTCCGGTTTGTGCACTGCGGCACTTGATTATAGAAACCGCCGCAAATATAGACTTACGCCCTCATCCAAAAAAACTTTCCGCTGCCTTGCGGCGAACGCGGCATGCAGGTTTCATGGTCAAAATCACCTATATCGACTCTTTTGGCGAGGCCCGGACCATCGATGCCGAAGAAGGCTCGACGGTCATGGAGAGCGCCATCCGCAACGCGATCCCCGAAATTACCGCCGAATGCGGCGGCGGCTGCGCCTGCGCGACATGCCATGTCTATGTGGACGAAAAATGGTCAGGTCTAACTGGCAAGGCTTCGGATCAAGAAGAAGATATGCTTGATTTTGCTTACAAAGTTCAGCCCAATTCGCGGCTTTGCTGCCAGATCAAGGTCATTCAGGAACTCGACGGGCTTGTCGTCACGACGCCGGAGCGGCAAGGCTAAGGCGGCATTGGCGAGCCTTTGCCCCTCGGCGGCTGATAGCGCGGGCGTGGACGCCGCTTTTGCGGTGCAACTAATAAGGTCTATTTTCTAATCGCGAAAATGCTTCCGGAGCCAGGAATGAATGAAAGCATAAAGACCGATGTCGTCATTGTCGGCGCCGGGCCTGTAGGCCTCTTCGCCGTGTTCGAGCTTGGCCTTCTCGACATCAAGGCGCATCTCATCGATATTCTGCCGAAACCAGGCGGCCAATGCGCCGAGCTCTATCCCGAGAAGCCGATTTACGACATCCCAGGCTTTGTGAAAATGTCAGGTCAAGGCCTCGTCGATGCCTTGATGCGGCAAATCGAGCCGTTTCACCCGGCCTTTCACTTTGACGAGATGGTCGAAAGTCTCGAAGTGCTCGGAAGTGGCGAGGCGCCATTATTTCGTCTCGGCACAAGCGGCGGCCAAGGCTTTGAATGCAAAAGCGTTATTGTCGCCGCGGGCGGAGGCTCGTTTCAGCCGAAGAAGCCGCCGGTGCCCGGAATCGAGGCCTACGAGGGCATGTCGGTCGTTTACGCCGTGCGCAAAATGGAAGATTTTCGCGGAAAGCATGTTGTCATCGCTGGCGGCGGCGATTCGGCGCTCGATTGGACTCTCAATCTGCAGCCGGTTGCCAAGCATCTGACTTTGGTTCACAGGCGCGACGATTTTCGCGGCGCCCCTCATTCGGTCAAGGCGATGCGCGAACTTGTTGCCGCCGGGCGCATGGACCTGCGCATTGGCCAGATTGCCGCCTTGACCGGCGAAGCGGGCGAACTCTTTGCCCTAACCCTCAAGGATTCAAGCGGCGGATCGCAGGAGATCCCGTGCCAAAAACTCATTCCCTTTTTCGGGCTCACGATGAAGCTTGGCCCTGTCGCGAACTGGGGCTTGAACCTGCACGAAAATCTTGTTCCGGTCAGTACGGAGACGTTCGAGACCAACGTGCCGGGCATTTTCGCAATCGGCGACATCAGCCACTATCCGGGAAAGTTGAAACTCATTTTGTGCGGGTTTCACGAAAGCGCGCTCGCCGCGCAAAAAATCTATCACTATGTCTATCCCGGAAAACGGCTGACGTTCCAATACACGACTTCATCTACTAGCCTGCAAAAGAAGCTCGGCGTACATTGAGAGGGCTTAGACCTATCGCCCCCGCGGGGAGAGGAGCATGAGCCGGGTCGCTCTTTATGCCGGATCCTTCGATCCATTGACGAATGGCCATGCCGATGTCATCAAAAACGCCGGCACGGTCTGCGATGAGCTCGTCATCGCAATCGGCGTGCATCCGGGAAAGGCGCCGATGTTCAGCGTCGAGGAGCGCACGCGCCTTATCAAGGCAGTCTGCAGCGAGCTTGCGTCTGCGCAAAAATGCAAGCTATCGGTGTGCACCTTCTCCGGCGTCGCGGTCGAGGCCGCGCGGGCAGCAGGAGCGGCACTCATGCTGCGTGGCCTGCGCGACGCAACAGATCTCGACGAGGAAATGCGGATGGCGGCGATGAATGCTCTGATGGCGCCGGAAATCAAGACCGTGTTTCTCCCCGCATCGCCTGACGTTCGACATATTAGCGCGACATTGGTGCGCCAGATCGCGGCGCTCGGCGGCGATCCGTCGCCTTTCGTGCCCCCGGCAGTCGCGGCTGCCCTCGCAAAAATGCGCAAGCCTGCGTAGGCAAGCGCATGCTTTTCGAAAGGATCAGACCAAATGACACTTCGACGCGTGATGACCTTTTTCGGCTTGGTGTTGGCTCTTGGCGTAAGTTGCGTTGAGACGCCGCGCGTGGCCTTTGCCGGGCCGGCCAAGGAACTTCAGGATACGATCTATCTCGACACAAAGGATGGCCGGATCACCATAAAACTCCGCCCCGATCTCGCGCCAAAGCATGTGGCGCAAATCGAGACTCTTACGAAGCGCGGGTTTTACAACGGCGTTGTCTTTCACAGGGTCATCGACGGGTTTATGGCTCAGACGGGCGATCCCACCGGCACCGGCGCGGGAAAATCCGAGCTGCCCGATATTCCCGCGGAATTTTCCGCCGAACCTTTTCGGCGCGGCACCGTCGGCATGGCCCGTGCGGCGGATCCGAATTCGGCGAATTCGCAATTCTTCATCTGCTTTGCCGACGCGCCTTTTTTGAACAACAATTACACAGTCGTGGGCGAGGTCACCTCGGGCATGGATGTGGTCGATAAAATCAAAAAAGGCGACAAGGCCGCCAACGGGTCGGTCACCGATCCCGACAAGATCGTGAAAATGCAGCTCGCTTCGGGCGAGCCGGCGGGCAAGAAATAAGCCGGCGTTTGGGGTATCATGGCGCACACGCAAGCATAGAGGGCTGGTCGATCAGAGACTGACAACGTTGACGTTCACGTGAGCCGCGCAAACCGTGCACATGCCTATCCCAATGCCGGGACCGGCCGCCTCGTAGTGGCCTAGGCGCAAACGTACCCGCTCTCGTCGCGCACGAGCACACAAAGCCTCCCCACGTTTGGGCTTCGCCTATTGGAATGCCACGTCCAGAATCTCATAGCTCTTGCCGCCACCCGGCGTATTGACTTCGACCGAATCGCCGGTCTTCTTGCCGATCAGAGCGCGCGCCGTCGGCGAAGTGATCGACACCCGGCCCGCCTTCACGTCTGCCTCACTCTCGCCGACGATCTGGAAAATCCGCTTCTCTTCCGTGTCCTCGTCGACAAGCGTCACAGTTGCACCAAATTTGATCGTATTGCCGGACAGTTTTGATACGTCGATAACCTCTGCGCGCGACAATTTGTCCTCGAGCTCGGCGATGTGCATCTCATTTAAGGCCTGAGCTTCCTTGGCGGAGTGATATTCCGCGTTCTCTGCCAAATCGCCATGCGTCCGCGATTCCGCGATCAATTGGATGATCCGCGGACGCTCGATCTGCTGGCGCCTCTTCAACTCCTTTTCGAGGGTGGAATATCCGCCCGCTGTCATGGGAATCTTATCCATGTTTATTCTCTTTTACTTCGTCTCTACCCGCTGTGACCGTTCCGCATCCGTCGAATCGTCCGGCCAAACCGCAAAGCTGCCAGTGTGCATGATCTCGCTGAGAAACCTGTTCCTAATTTGAAGACCATGCTCTCCTTTACGTCCTAAGCTTAAAGCCTATCGGTAGCCTTGGTATGCGCCATGAAAGTCGTACCTTTTTCATTTTGACCTCGGTCATATTGTGTTGCGGATGCAAAGGAACCACCAAAAGCGCTTCGGATCCGTTTGAGACGTTAACAGACACCCCGGCGACGCAGACCGCAAGAGAAAGGTCGCATTAGTTCGTTTTTGGGCAGCTGCACGCCGATTTCGCCACGCTCTAGCTGAAATAGTCCTGCAAAGCGCGAACTTCCAGATCGCCTGCGAGATAGGCTCGGATTCCTTGCGCCGCAGCGATCGCCCCAGCGAGCGTCGTATAATAGGGTACCTTATGCAAGAGGGCGGCCCGGCGCAATGATCGCGAATCGGCCAGGGCCTGCGCGCCTTCCGTCGTGTTAAGGACAAGTTGAATGTCGCCATTCTTGATAAGATCGACGACATGCGGCCGGCCCTCCGAAACCTTGTTGACGCGCTGAGTTTCGACCCCGGCACTTTGTAGGAAGCGCGCGGTACCGCCGGTCGCCCGGACTTTAAAGCCCAGGCTTGCCAGCAGGCGCGCCGTTTCCACGACGCGCGGTTTATCGATGTCGCGCACCGAGACAAAGACGGTGCCTTTCCGCGGAACTTTCGTTCCGCCGCCAAGCTGGCTCTTGGCGAAAGCAATGGGGAAACAGCGGTCAAGGCCGATGACCTCTCCGGTTGAGCGCATCTCTGGCCCAAGCACGGTATCGACTCCCGGGAACCGGGCAAAAGGAAACACGGCTTCCTTGACGCCAATGTGATCGAATTCTCGTTTGCACAGGTCAAAGCCCGCGAGTCTTTCCCCGGCCATAATTCGGGCGGCAATTTTGGCGACAGGCAAACCGATGACCTTGGCGACAAAAGGCACCGTCCGCGACGCGCGCGGATTGACTTCGAGCACATAAACTTCTCCGTCCTTCAGCGCATATTGCACATTCATCAGGCCGCCAACGCCAAGCGCTAAAGATAGCTTCCTTGTGCTCGATTCCAGTTCCCTAATCGTCTCGTGTGGAAGGGAGCGCGGCGGCAGGGAACAGGCGCTGTCGCCGGAATGAATCCCTGCCTCCTCGATATGTTCCATGACGCCGCAGATGAACACATCCTTGCCATCCGAAAGCGCGTCGACATCAATCTCGATTGCGTCCGAGAGATAGCGGTCGAACAACAGCGGGTTCTTGCCGAGCACAGTATTGATTTGTCCGGTTTTGTCGTTGGGATAACGCGCCTTCACTTCCGAGGGAACGAGGCCCGGAAGCGTGCCGAGCAAATAGTCGTCAAAAGCGGTCTTGTCGAAGATAATCGCCATCGCCCGCCCGCCCAGCACATAAGAAGGACGCACGACGAGGGGAAGGCCGAGGTCCGCGGCAACGAGCCGCGATTGCTCGACTGAATAGGCGATGCCATTCATCGGCTGCTTCAAGCCGACCTTGTCGAGGAGCCGTTTGAAGCGGTCGCGGTCCTCCGCAAGATCTATCGAATCGACCGATGTTCCGAGAATTGGAATGCCCGCTTGTTCGAGCGGATGCGCGAGTTTGAGCGGAGTCTGGCCGCCGAACTGAACGATCACACCCTTAAGCTCGCCCGCCTCTTTCTCCTTGGCAAGGATTTCAAGCACATCTTCGGCCGTCAAAGGTTCGAAATAGAGCCGGTCGGAGGTATCGTAATCGGTCGACACCGTTTCCGGATTGCAGTTGATCATAATCGTTTCAAATCCCGCCTCGCGCAACGCAAAGCTCGCATGGCAGCAGCAATAGTCGAACTCGATTCCTTGGCCGATCCGGTTTGGGCCGCCGCCGAGCACGACGATTTTTTTGCGCGCCGAGGGGCGCGCTTCGCAGGCCTGGGCCAAACCAAAAGGCGGAGCATAGGTCGAATACATATAAGCTGTCGGCGAAGAAAATTCCGCCGCGCAGGTGTCGATTCGCTTAAAGGCCGGCCACACGCCGAGTTTTTTGCGCAAAGCGGAGACTTTCGATGCCGGCACATTTGCGAGGCAGGAAAGCCGGGCATCCGAAAATCCCGCTGCCTTCAGCATTCTGAGGTTTATGGCATCGGCCGGCAAGCCATGTGCGCGAACGCGCGCTTCGAGTTCAAGGATTTCCGCGATACGTTCGATAAACCATGGATCGATGCCGCAGGCCTCGTAAATTTCGTCTTTCGGCATGCCATGGCGAAGCGCTTGGGCGACGACAAGCAGCCGGTCGGGGGTCGGCACGCCGAGCGCGGCGCGCAGCACATTCATGTCGTCGCCTTGACCAAGGCCCTCGACCTCGATCTCGTCCAGACCATCGAGCCCGGTATCGAGCGAGCGCAACCCTTTTTGCAGGCTTTCGGCGAATGTCCGGCCGATCGCCATGGTCTCCCCGACCGATTTCATCGCGGTTGTCAGTATTTGCTCCGCGCCGGGAAATTTTTCAAAAGCGAAGCGTGGAATCTTGGTCACGACATAGTCAATTGAAGGCTCGAAAGACGCTGGCGTTGCGCCGCCGGTAATATCGTTGGCGATTTCATCCAAAGTGAAACCGATCGCGAGTTTCGCGGCGACCTTGGCAATCGGGAATCCGGTCGCCTTGGATGCAAGCGCCGAGGAACGCGAAACGCGAGGGTTCATCTCGATCACGATCATGCGGCCATCCCTTGGATTGACCGCGAATTGGACATTCGACCCGCCGGTCTCCACTCCAACCTCGCGCAGCACCGCAATCGCGGCGTCGCGCATGGTCTGATATTCCTTGTCGGTTAGCGTGAGCGCCGGAGCAACGGTGATCGAATCCCCAGTGTGCACGCCCATAGGGTCGATATTTTCGATCGAGCAAACGATGATGCAATTGTCCGCCTTGTCGCGGACAACCTCCATCTCAAATTCCTTCCAGCCGAGTACGCTCTCCTCGACCAGGACCTCATTTGTCGGCGAGGCGTCGATACCCCGCTCCACAATGTCGATGTATTCCGCCTTGTTATAGGCAATTCCGCCCCCGGTTCCCCCGAGCGTAAAAGAGGGCCTTATGATCGCAGGCAGACCAATATCGTCGAACACGGCAAGGGCTTGCGGTAATGTCTTGACTTGATGCGAGCGCGGCGTTGCAAGACCAATCCGGGTCATCGCCTCGCGAAAGAGCTTGCGGTCTTCGGCCATGTCGATCGCTGCGGCACTGGCCCCAATCATTTCCACGCCGAATTTTTCGAGAACCCCCATTTTCCTCAAGGAGAGCGCACAATTCAGCGCGGTCTGGCCGCCCATCGTCGGCAGCAGCGCAAATCCGCCAGGGACGGCGTAGCGCTCCTTGGCGATGATCTTGGCGACGATTTCGGGCGTAATCGGCTCCAGATAGGTGCGGTCCGCCATTTCCGGGTCGGTCATGATTGTCGCCGGATTGGAATTGACGAGAACAATCCGGTAGCCCTCAGCGCGGAGTGCCTTGCAGGCCTGGGTGCCGGAATAATCGAATTCGCAAGCCTGCCCGATAATGATCGGGCCAGCTCCGATAATCAGGATCGACGAAAGATCCATTCGTTTGGGCATGTTGTCTCATCAAACATTCAAAAATGCATCTTTGTGCGAGAGCTGTGGCGGGTCCAAGCGAAATCAGCCGAATCCTCAGCCCTTCGCGCCAGTTGTTCTCCGTAGACGAGATTTTGTACGCTGTGAACCCGAAGGGCTAGGATTCCAGAGCGAAATGCCGCGGGCCTAGGCAGGCGGATTTGGACGCGTTTGCCAAGCTCATTGAGGTTCAGTTGGAACAAAATTATTAAAGCCGAGAGATTTCCTTAGGTTAGATATCCCGCAAGAAATCGCGCTCCGCGACCGTACTAGCAATATGGCGTCCCCAAAACAGGGGATGACGGAAATTGAGAGTCATGGTTCAATCTCGAGGTGAACGATGAGTTCATGCGGCGGTTGGCGCTCAAGCATCCTGCAAGCGCCACTTCTGGCCGGCCACATAGTCCCGTCCCAGATCATGCGGAATGCTGGCTGGGAATATTACCAAAGGGGAGTAACTTATCATGAAACGAATTCTTTTTGCCTTTTGCGTGCTCTGCCTCGGTTCCATCGCCTTAACCACGCCGTCGCTCGCCGATCCCGGGCGAGGAGCGACAGTGTTGTGCTATCTTTGGGCAAATAATCCATCGCCGGCACTCGGCACACCTTACACACCGAGCTCCACCTATTCGTTTAACGCCCAAAACAGGGCCGGTGGGATTACCGTCACTAAGACTGCGACCGGGACCTATTCGGTCACATGCACCGGCGTAGGCGGCGGCAGCCCCTGGGGCCCCGGCGGGCACGTGCAGGTCTCGGCGTATGGATTTAATAACAACGGTTCTTGCCACGTCGTAAGCTGGGGCACGGGCGGCCCAGACTTCACCGCGACGGTCAACTGCTTTGGCGGTGGTGGTACAGGCGGAGTACTAAAGGACAGCCAATTCGATCTGCTGTTCGTCTGGTAGTCCAAGGCATTAACGTGCTCACCCGATCGCAGTCGCCTGACCGGGTGGGCAGGTCTTCTGGATTCCAGCGCTGCAACTGGCGCAATCCCATTAATAGGAAGGACCGCCGATACTTGACAGACGACCGAAGCACGCAGGGCGTCACTTCCGCCGTATCTTCACGTCGAGATCGAGCACAACCTCAAGCTCGATGCGCAAATCGAGCAAGGCACCGCTTAAAGTGTCGAACACATGAGCATCGTCGGTCACGCCCGTGAATGTAACCTGCACGACGCCAGCGACGGTCGTAACTTTACTCAGCGTTCCGCAGCCTTCCAGCACGCGTTTTTTTATGGCCCCGGAAAGAGCGCGTTCAACCTCGTCTGCCTCTGCCACCAACGTCTCCCGTCTATCCTGACACGGTACCAACGGCCCGAGCCGGACGAAACAACGCCAAACCGCTAAAGGCCAAGCTCATGCCTTTGTCAGAAGGCCATTACGTGCTGTCCTAGCCCTCAAAAGAGCGAAATGGGCGCAGCCACGTTATCACACAACCCAGCAAATAGCCGCTGGCGCTTCTGGGCGCGCCTGCCTCTCACAGCGTCCCGGCAAACGGTCCTTGCGGCGCGGGTTTCACCCCCCTATGCTGCGCTTATGAGCATCAACTCGAAAGACAATTCGTCGCCAAACCCGGGCACAGGCGCCGGGGCGGAAGTGACGCCGCTTTATGGCGATCGCGGCAAGTTCGAAGCCATCGCAACGCCGCGGCGCAGACGCGGGCTTCGCGCGGTGCCGATACGAATTATTCTGCCCAATCTCGTCACTTTGCTGTCGCTGAGCATAGGGCTCACCGCGATTCGCTTTGCGGTCGACGGCCAATATGAGACAGCCGTTATTGCCGTTATCGGGGCCGCCATCCTCGACGGCCTGGATGGCCGGCTCGCGCGGGCGCTTCGCGGCACCTCGCGATTCGGCGCAGAACTCGATTCGCTTGCCGATTTCGTCGCTTTCGGCGTTGCGCCAGCGCTCATACTTTACTTTTGGGGATTGCACGAAATTAAGAGTTTTGGCTGGTTTGCGGCCCTCGTTTTTGCCATTGCCGCGGCATTGCGCCTCGCCCGTTTCAATGTGACGCTCGACGATCCGAACCGGCCGCCGTGGCAGACGCATTTTTTCACTGGCATGCCCGCGCCTGCAGGCGCCATCGTCGGACTCTTGCCGGTATATCTCAATCTTTCGGTCCTTGCGGTTCCGCACACTCGTTCCGTGGCGCCGTACGAAATCGCCTATGTCCTTCTCATTGCTCTTTTGATGGCAAGTCCGCTCCCTCACTTTTCGGGCAAGAATATTGGCCGTGTGCCGCGCGAATATGTCCTTCCCGTGCTTTTTGGAATCGCCGCCTGCTTGCTGTTGCTCGCGACCTTTACAATGGAAATGCTGATTGGCCTGACCCTGATCTATCTCGCGACGATCCCCATTGCCATGCGCCGCTTCAAAGCCTATGCGGCGGCGGACGCCGCGCAGGCTGACGCCGCTCCGCCGCCGGGGCAAGCCCTAAACGTTCGAAAATGACGGAAATAGCGTGTGCCAGGTCAGGATTGCGCGGGGCATTGACCGCTCGGCAGTTCACAAAGGCGGCGTTCTCGTCTAGGGTCCACACGGACAACGCCGGGAGGCTGACGCGGACAAGCGGCCGCCGCATGAAAAGGTAATTAAGAGGCCTGGCCGCCAAGGAGAGAAATGTCGAAGGAAGAATTGCTGGAATTTCCGGGGACCGTTATGGAATTGCTTCCGAATGCGACCTTCCGGGTCAAGCTCGAAAACGACCACGAGATCATCGCACACACCGCCGGAAAAATGCGCAAAAACCGCATCCGCGTTCTGACCGGCGACAAAGTCCTCGTTGAGATGACACCATACGACCTGACCAAAGGCCGCATCACCTACCGGTTCAAATGACAATGGCTTTAGCTATGGATGGCTGCCATGACCCGTGACGATAGGGTTTGGCGGCCGCGTCTTATTTTGGCTTCGGCATCGCCGAGGCGGCTCGAACTCCTGCAGCAGATTGGCATCGAGCCGGACGCGCTTCTTCCGGTCGACCTCGACGAAACCCCGCGCAAGCTCGAGCTGCCGCGCAATCTCGCTACTCGACTCGCCATGGAAAAGACGCATGCCGCCGCGCGTGCCGCTTTGAGCCGGCCCGGACTTGCCGATGCCTACATCCTCGGTGCCGATACGGTTGTGAGCGTCGGGCGGCGCATTCTTCCGAAATGCGAAATCGTGTCGGAAGCGGCGCAATCCTTACGGATTTTGTCCGGGCGCGCGCACCGGGTCCACACCGCCGTGTGCCTGATCACGCCTAAGGGCCGCGTGCGGCGAAAACTCGTCGAGACGCGGCTGCGTTTCAAGCGGCTCTCGTCCGCAGAACTCGAAGCCTATCTCGGATCGGGCGAATGGCGGGGTAAGGCCGGAGGCTATGCCATTCAAGGCCTTGCCGGCGGCTTTGCGCAAAAACTGGTTGGATCCTATTCGGCGGTCGTTGGCCTTCCTCTCCACGAGACATTATTTCTGTTGTTGGGGGAGGGCTTTCCGGTGCAACTGTCTTGGCTGAATAGGGTTTAACCGAGGTTTCGCGAAAATTATGGCCGCCACCCGGGATGGCAACCGCACCGGCGAGTGCAAAGGCAAAAAGCCGAACCGTTCCTGCCCGATATGCGGAAAACCTGCCGATTTCGCGACCCGGCCCTTCTGCTCGAAGCGCTGTGCCGACGTCGATCTTTACCGCTGGCTCGGCGGTGCCTACGTCGTCCCGGCAAGCAATGAGAAAGAGACTGGAGCGCATGGCGCCGAAAGGCAGCCAGCATCCGAGGTCCCCGAAGCATAGAATCGCCAAAGTCTGTTTGACGGAATTCCGATGTTCTTTGTTGCCTCAAAGCTCTTTTGGATGGCCGCCGAACCTGTGACCTTTCTCATTTTCGTAGGCGTCTTAGGGGTTTTTCTAGAGTTTACCCGGTTTGCACGGGCAGGAAGGGTGCTCGTGGCTTGCGCGATTTTGCTGCTCGCGGTCGGTTTGCTCACGCCGGCCGGAGCGCTGATCCTGCGGCCCTTGGAGGACCGGTTTCCGCAGCCGCCAGTGAACTTGGCGGAGCCCGCCGGGATCATTGTGCTCGGAGGGGCTGTGGACACGGCAAGATCGCAGGCGCGCGGACAAGTCTATCTCGATTCGGACGCCGCCCGCATGACCACGGCTGTCGAGCTCGCAAGGCGCTATCCGATGGCGCGGCTGGTATTTACCGGTGGCTCCGGGGATATTCTGGGCGAAGGGCCAGCGGAGGCCATTAGCGCGCGAGATTTTTGGCTCTCAATGGGCGTGCCGGACGAAAGGATAATCCTCGAGGACAAATCCCGTAATACATTTGAAAATGCCGCCTTCACGCGTGATTTGGTGCATCCGAAGCAAGGCGAAATCTGGCTGCTCGTAACCTCTGCCTGGCATATGCCGCGCTCGGTAGGCATATTCCGGCACATCGGTTTTGCCGTAATACCTTATCCCGTCGCCTATCGCACCTTCGGCGACAGGCGCGATCTAAATTTCCTTGGACCCCCAGGAGATAGAGTCATCACGCTCGACAGCGGCATTCGCGAATGGCTTGGGCTCTTGGCTTACTGGCTGACCGGCAAGTCGGATGCGCTGTTTCCCGCGCCTTGATATCATAAAGGCATGTGGCTGGACGCGGTTTCGCCGCCCAAATCTACCGGTTGCTGGCTTTAATTTGGCGGGCGCGTACGGTAAAGCTCTGCAGAACCATCGCAAGCTCCGGCAATCCTTTCGGCTGCGCTTATGACTCTCACGCTCATCATCGCGAACAAGACCTATTCGTCATGGTCTTTCCGGCCGTGGATCTTGATGCGCCATTTTGAGATTGCATTTGACGAGGTCACAGTTCCCTTGGCGCAGGAAAATACGCGCGCCGAGATATTTCGCTACACACCGTCCGGAAAATGTCCGGCTCTGCAAGACGGTTCGATCATCGTATGGGATTCGCTCGCCATAATCGAATATCTCGCCGATCGTTTTCCACAGATGGCGATCTGGCCGCGATCGCGGACGGCCCGCGCGCAAGCACGTTCGCTCGCGGCCGAAATGCATTCCGGCTTTGCGAATCTTCGCGCGTCGCTGCCCATGAACATGCGCCGCAAGGTCAAGAAACTGGAGCTCAGCCCAGACGCAGCCGCCGATGTTGCGCGCCTCGAAGGCGCATTTGCGGCGGCGCGCGCGGAGTTTGGTCAAGCCGGCCAATTTCTTTTCGGCGATTTTTCCGCCGCCGACGCGATGTTTGCGCCCGTGGTCAACCGGTTGCACGTTTATGATGTCGATGTCTCGCCCGGCACGCGCCGCTATATGGAGAAGATGATGGCGGTGCCTGCTTGGAAGGACTGGTCGGCACAAGCCCTAGCGGAACCCTGGGTCATTGATAAATACGAAATTGGCTGAAAGAGCACGGGCCTGGCGGTTGCTGGCGTTGCGCCCAAGCGAATTTTCCTAGCCTTTTCAGCGGAAGGTTCATGCTTGCCGTTGCGCCCAACCGGCACGATCTATAAGATTCGTGGAAAGTGAAATTCTCGTGGGGAGCTAAGTGGGGCGGCCAGGGGAAAAGGGTGGCGCAATTGCGCCGGCGTCCAGCACCAAGCTGGACATTGATGCGTTTCTCGAAGCGGCGGCAAAATTGCCAGCGGCAGCCGATTCGGGAAGGGGGAGGCTCGTGTTCGCGCTTGACGCGACCATGAGCCGGCAGGCGACCTGGGACATCGCACAAAGCGTGCAAGGGCGCATGTTCGTGACGGCCGCGGCCCATGGCGGTCTCGACGTTCAGCTCGTCTATTACCGCGGCCTTTCAGAATGCAAGGCATCGGGCTTCGTAAGCGGCGGCGCGCATCTAGCTTCCCTCATGACGAAAATTGCGGTCGGTGCCGGCCAGACTCAGATCGGGAAAGTGCTGCGCCATGTGATCGACGAGTCGCGGAAAAGTCCGGTCCGTGCTTTGGTCTTTGTTGGCGATGCGATGGAAGAGCAGCTTGATATTTTGGCGGGGCTTGCCGCGGAACTGGGGCTTTTGGGCGTGAAGGCTTTCCTGTTCCAAGAGGGGCGCGACACTGTCGCGGAGCACGCGTTCCGGAAAATTGCAATGTTGACGGGCGGCGCTTACGCGGCTTTCGATCTTTCGTCGCCGGACAGGCTCGTTGCGCTGCTGTCGGCTGCGGCGGCCTATGCCGCCGGAGGACGGCGTGCACTAGAATTCGAGGCGCGCGCGGCGGGACCTGGTACTGCAGACCTTCTCTTGTCGCAAATGCGCTGAAGTGGCGGCACGGAATGATCTATCTGCTTTCCGGAATCTTGCTGTTCTGGCTCGTGATCGCTGCACTAAAGGCCTTCGCGGCGGCAGATCCCGTGACGCTTGCCCGCATCATCCGCCGCGGCAGCGGAAGCATCGCGGTTCTTGCGGCGACTTTATTACTGTTACGGGGGCGCTTTGACATGGCACTTGGGCTTGGTGGACTGGGAGCTTGGTTGCTTGGGTTGCGC
>JACXTT010000854.1_pt1 | contig 51940 bp, 41 predicted proteins | sample 9270951 | NCBI WGS metagenome assembly JACXTT01 (sample SAMN15532306, study PRJNA645909) | rock metagenome | isolation source: weathered quartz diorite | place: Puerto Rico | collected 2017-06-21
GTGTATATTTGCAGCCCCAACGGAGTGGTAGTTCAGCTGGTTAGAATACATGCCTGTCACGCATGGGGTCGCGGGTTCGAGTCCCGTCCATTCCGCTTTTAGGGTATTAAACACACCCAAAACCGCTTAAATCATTGATTTAAGCGGTTTTCTTATTTCAAACCCTCGCATTTCATATGACATTTTATGACTCAATCGGTTACCTATTCGGTTACCTGTTTGAATCATTTAATTTTGGTAACCGAATATCGGCATAACATGTTGATTTTAAATTACTTGTGTTGTTAAAAAATGGGCTAAAAACAGCTCAAATCAACGCATAATTTATGCCATTCAGTAACCTAAAATTAGATATAAAATGAAAAGCACTCAAAAGTTCTCAGTCCTCATCTGGGCTAACAAAAGTAAAGCGGATGCTACCGGTTTGGTACCCCTTTATGCAAGGGTCACCTATCTCGGTAAACGGGCCGAAATTTCCCTACAAATAAAGGCTGACCCCGCTAAATGGGACCCGCAGATCGGGCTCTTAAAGGGATCGGGGCAGGATGTTAAAAATATCAACAGTAGTATTGTTGAGGCCACCAACGAAATTAACCAGGCTTACAAAGATCTGAAGCGCACGGAGGATTTTATTACGGTTGAAAAGATCAAGCAAAAATACGCCGGCGAGGAAACCGTGCATCGCAGATTGCTGGAAGTATTCGATGAGCACAATAAAAATCTCGAAGCACTTGTCGGAAAAGATTTTGTTAAGGCTACGCTGACCAAATATAATACAGTGCGTAGCAAGACCGCAGATTACATTTTATATAAATACAAGAAACAGGATATATACCTGGAGTCTATCGACTACGCATTTGTGTCCGGTCTGGAAATGTACCTGAAGACACACGAAAGAATTGAACACAATACAGCCATGCGCTATATTAAAAACTTAAAGAAAGTGATCAATCTGGCCTATAACAACGGTTGGATGAAAACGAATCCTTTCAATTTATTCAAATGTACCTATAGGAAGGTACAGCGTACAGAATTGGAATGGGAGGAAATCAATATCCTCGCAGCGCACGAATTCAAAATAAAAAGATTGGAAGAGGTTCGTGACATTTTTTTATTCTGTTGTTATACCGGCTATGCCTTTGTCGATGTTGAAAAGCTAAAACCGCAACATATCGTTACAGGGACAGATAAAGTGACATGGGTTAAGACCACCAGGACAAAGACCTGTATTGAATCCAATGTACCCCTGATAACCAGGGCAATAGAGATCATCGGAAAATATAAGGACCATGATTGCAGGGTTGTGCTCAATAAGCTGCTTCCTGTGAAAAGCAATCAGAAGATGAATGCATATCTCAAAGAAATTGGTGACCTGGCCGCCAAGACAACTTTCAAAATTGCCAAAACCCCTCAGATTCATCATCCGAGGGGTTTTTGATTTTTATGCCTATCCCAAGGCAATCTTTCAGCAGGTATATAACCTAATACGGTAACGATCAGTAGGTGATCACGCCATCCCAGTTGGCCGCGCCGCCAGTGGTATAAATACTTTCGTGGGCGATCCCTACAAAACTGCCGGTAGCACCAGCAAATTTGCCTTCGCCGCCAGTAATGATCGCGTCGAAACGCAGGGTAATATCGCCATTGGCATCAATATCGGGTGGTGTTTTCGCGCTGATGCTGGCAAATACCTTGTCGCCGTCGGCAGTGGTGGCAACAATGGTGCCCGTTAGGTTATAGTTGGCGTCGAACGTTGCATTAGCGACAAACGACGCTTTGCCAATAGGTGTGCCCTGGCCTTTGCCATTGATCTGGTCTTTTTCGGGAGGACCTTGCTGAATGATGGTCGATACTGTCTCAAACTCTGCCTGGAAAGTAACGGTTTGTTTAACGGCGCTTGCCTCTTTCTTACAGCCGCAGGCGGTAGCTGCAATTGCAAGGATAAGGAAAGCAAAACGGAAGGTTTTTGAAGCAGGTGTGCGGGTTGGATTTGATAACTTTTTCATGGTCTTAGTTTTTATGTTAATGATCTTTGATTTGTTATTTCAAAGGTCACAAACACCAACCGCGGCTGAAATACACACTTTAGTGTATTTTAAGCATACCCTTTTTGGTGTAGACGAAGGGCAGAAAAGGCTGTTTTATTTGAGCAGGCCATGGTCTGCTGCATAACGGACAAGCGAAGCCGTGTTTTTGAGGTTTAGCTTGGCGAGCATATTTTTGCGATGGGTATCTACCGTTACGGTACTGAGGAATAGTTTTTCGGCGATCTCCTGGTTGGTCATGCCGTCGGCAATATGGCGGATAATCTCGAGCTCCCGTGGTGTAAGTTGTTTTTCGGCCGTTTCCTCAGGATCGGCTTTCCGGTCGTTAAGCCGGCTAAACAAATAGGCGGATATTTCCGGACTGATATATTTTCGGCCGTTGACTACCTCCGTTATCGCTTTCAACAATTCTGCTTTCCCGCTCTCTTTATTGATAAACGCATCGGCACCGGCCCGCAGCAGTTTATTCACGATGGCTGCATCGCTCAGCATACTCACTACGATAATCCTCACATTGGGTTTTTGTTGTTTGATCAGCTTGGTTGCCTCAAGGCCATTAAGCACCGGCATATCCACATCCATGATCACGCAGTCAATTGGGTGCTGCACCACCTGGTCGACCGCCTCGCGGCCGTTATGGGCAATATAAACTTTGCTGATGTCTTTCTCGGCGCGCAGTATTGTGGCGAGCCCATCTGTGATAAGCCGATGGTCATCGGCGATTAGTATGCTAACAGGAAAGTGATAGTGTGCCATATTTACTGGGGGTTATAGGGTATTCTGATGAGTATACTGGTTCCTTTTCCAGGCGACGAATCAATGTGTAGTTCACCCCGCAGTAAGTTTGTACGGGTAGCCAGGTTATGCAGCCCGTATCCATCTTTTTGGCTGGCCGGATCAAAACCCTTACCATCGTCGGCTATCATTAAAATAAGCTGCCCGTCGCGCCTTCCTATCTCTAAAAACACCTCACTTGCGGCAGCATGTTTCAACACGTTATTGATCAGTTCCTGTGTCATCCGGTAAAGGGCCAGCTCATGATCTTTTTTCAACCGTAGTTCCATACCGAATGCGGTGAGTGTGATCTGCATCTTTTGGCTTTCGTTAATTTTGCCGATCAGGCCTTCAACAGCGGTAAGATAACCAAATTCTTCCAATACCCGCGGACTTAATTCATGCAGCAATTGCCGGACATCCTGCATCACTTCGCCAATCAGGTCCCCCGAGTTTTGGGCGAGCAGACGAATATCCTCCTGACCGGTACGGAAAGTTTTTTCGTATAAAGCCGATAGCTGGAGTTTAAGGGCGGAGAGTTTTACCCCAACTTCGTCATGCAGCTCCCTGGATATCCGTCCGCGTTCGTTTTCCTGTGTAGCAACCATCAAATGTATCTGGGCCGCTTGCCTGCGCTGTAATATGCCTATGCGGTTGCGGTAAAAGCCAAATAAAAGCCCGCCGCCGGTTAACAGGTACAGCAGTTCGGCCCACCAGGTGAGCCACCATGGCGGTAAAACCCGGAAGCGGTATGCGAGGTGGCTCCACACACCACGTGGGCTAAGCGCTTTGACCTGAAGGGTATAGGTGCCGGAGCTGAGATTACCAAAAGTGGCCGTTGTTGTATTATTTAAAGGGCTCCATTGTTTGCTGTAACCCTCCAGCTTATACTGGTATTTGACCAGTTTACCTGATGCAGCCGCGATCGCCGCGAAATCGAAACTGATGTTGTTATCACCGTAAGGTAATACCAGGCCCATCGGCACGGGGTAAAAGTGCTTAACGCTATCTAACCCGATACCCGAAAACCGCTGGTTCAAACTTTCCCGCATTCTGGGAGAAAGTGATCTGCCAAAAGCCGTGACTTCTTCGTTCAGCAGGGTTAAGCTGTCCGGCCCGTCATCACCTTTTGTTTTACGCAGCAGGCTGTTCCAGCCAACGTTCTCATTATTGATCCTGACACTGTGTATCTCCAAAACCAGTGGAGTGGTTTTTTTGACCTGGCCGGACATTGCCGGGTCAAAGCGGATCAGTTTACCGGCACCACTACCCATCCAAACCACGCCTGTTTTATCCACACATAAGCCGGAGGTGCTCACATCTTCCAAAGAATAGCCGGTCGCTTTATTAAAAATTTCAAATACCGGGGGCCCATCGTCATCACCGGCCGGGTTTTCACCAAACCCGCACAAACCTTTGTTGGTGCCAACCCATATCTTATCCATTTTTTGGTCCTCGGTTATCTCCGTAATATAATTATCGGGCAGTCCCTGGGTGGTGGTATAATTGGTGAATTTATGGCCATCGTATTCGCTCAATCCCTTATCTGTAGCAACCCAAATGTGCCCCTCTTTATCAACCAGCAGGCTTCCAACATTATTGCTGATCAGTCCTTGTGCTATACCATAATTTGTAAAATGCCAACCATCAAATTCACTGATGCCGTTGTCATGCGTAGCTACCCAGATATGGCCGGCTTTATCCTGTGCAATTTTTTGGATATTGTTGCCGGGCAGGCCCTGGGCTGTGGTGTAATTGGTAAACCGGTGCCCATCAAACCGGCTGAGGCCATTTTTTCGCGTACCAAACCAGTAATTACCTTTGCCATCCTGTAAAATGCTGATCACCGAATTGCTGGGCAGCCCTTGTGCTATAGTATAGCGGGTAAAACTTTTGCCGTCAAATTTGCTTACGCCGGCCCTGTCGGTACCGAACCACATATCGCCCGCCCCGTCGCACAAAATGCTCCAGATAATATTGTCGCCCAGCCCCTGGGCCGCGGTGTAATTTGTAAACCTTTTTCCGTCAAATTTACTCACCCCACCTTCGTAAGTGCCGAACCAGAGGTTACCTTGCTGATCGGGTGCGATAGAGAACACCAGGTCGCCGGCTAACCCCTGGGCCTTGGTATAATACGTCAGATCTGGTCGTTCAAATTTATTGAGGCCGCCACCTTGCGAGGAAAACCAAAGGTTCTTGTCGTTATCCAAAACCATACTGTTTATCTTTCCTGGCGGTAGCGCCGCGCTTCCCTGGTCAGTGATAAACCGGCCCCGGTTAAATTTGCTCAGGCCGTTGGTGCCTGTACCAAACCACATATCGCCGGCACCGTCCTCTGCTATAGAATACACGGCGTCATCAGGTAATCCCTGCGCGGTTGTATAGTTAGTAAAACGTTTGCCATCGAACACGCTGACCCCGGCATCTGTTCCGAGCCAGAGCCGACCGGTTTTATCTTGCCTGAGGCAATTGACCGTATGTGCTGCCAGCCCTTGCGCGGGGCCGTAGTTTAAAAAGCGCGATCCGTCGAAACAACTTAAGCCGCCGCCATCGGTTCCAAGCCATATCTTCCCAGGTTTATCCTGTAGCAGGCAACGGACATAGTTTGATAGCAAACCACTGGCCCTATTATAAGTTGTAAAACGCTTACCGTCAAACCTGCTAACACCGCCCTCGTGTGTGCCGAACCAAAGCTGGCCCGACCTGTCTAACATGATGCACGATACGAAATTTTCGGCGAGGCCATCGGCAGCAGTATAAGTGCTGAATTTGTAACCGTCGAATTTGCTGATGCCCGCCGTGGTTGCGAACCACAGGTTACCCAACCCGTCTTCCTGAATGGCAAACACCACATTTGCCGCCAGGCCCTGGGCGGTTGTATAGTTCGTAAAGTTTCTACCATCAAACCGGCTAACACCGCCGCCGCCGGTACCAAGCCAGATGTTGCCCCTGGCATCTGTTGTACTACAGATCACATTGTTTAAAGGCAGGCCCTGCTCCGTACCATAATGGCTAATAAAAGGCACACCGCCATGCGACGGATCGGTGATAACGACGGGGTTCCCTGCCCTGTACACCATTGGTTGATTGCTTTTGGTAATCACTACATTTTCAGACGGGTTGATTTTGGCTGTCGCCGAATAATTAGTAACCACCTGCTGCTTTTTCATCGCTGATTTTGACGTAGGCGCACCCGGTTGCCCGCATGATGTAAAACACCAAATAAACGCGCCTACCCCAAAGCGGCATAAAAGCGTCAACGCTGATGTAAAATTATGGTAGCATAGGTGTTTGCTCAAGGGTTGTTTTGGTAAACCTGCAAATGGTTAATTGTTTACAAGATACATAAATCCTGTGTTTTACGGGGTTTCAATTCCAATATTCCTACAGATTGTTTTTATAGCTTTAAATAAAAACCCCATCATGAAAAAAAGGATCGCGGTATTGATGATCATTGCGGTAATGACCGTGGTGAGTTTTGACGCACTTGCACAGGCAAAATCGAAAGACAAAGCGAACGAATTTAGTCAGCAACTGATGCAGGATAAGTGTGAATTTTCGACCACCGGAAAAAACGATTATTTTATACTGGAACCAGGGTACCAACTGGTGCTGGAGGGCAAAGCGGGAAAACTCAATTCGCGCCTTGTGATCACGGTACTTAACAAAACCAAAAAAATAGGCAATGTAGAAACCCGTGTTGTTGAAGAAAATGAAACCGTGGATGGAAAGACCATTGAGATATCGCGCAACTTTTTTTGCTTTTGCAAACAAACCAGCAGCATTTATTATTTTGGCGAGGAGGTGGATATTTACAAGGATGGAAAAATTGTTGACCACTCGGGCGCCTGGACGGCAGAAGGCAAAAATAAACCCGGCCTTGCCATACCAGGCCTGGTATTGTTAGGCAGCAGGTTTTACCACGAAATAGCGCCCGGTATTGCAATGGACCGCGTGGAAATAAAAAGCACGACCGAAACCAAACAGACCCCCGCCGGAAAGTTTACCAATGTGCTAAAGACCGAGGAAACCACCGCGCTTGATGCTAAAGAAAAAGAGTACAAGTTATTTGCCCCCGGCGTAGGGCTGATCATGGACGAAGACCTGTTACTGGTTAAATACGGGTACGTAAAACTATAGTGTGCAGTCCCGCCGCTGTACAGGTTGGCGGGACTGCTATTTTATAATTATACTCTTTCCATCAGCGTTATCGTAACAATATCGCCAACCTCTTTACCGATCTTTTTGCGCAACTCGTTTTTGATGGGCAGTTTGTGGGTACCATTACCCAGCGCCATAAATGAGCTTTTAAATTCGTGCCCATCGGCCAGGCCGGTAACTTTTACCAGGCCCCTGGTTTTAAAAAACGCTACTGAATTGGGCCATACCACATATGTCCACCCGCCTTTGCCAGGGCTTTTTTGGAGGATGGCCGAAAATTGTTGGTTAAGCATAGCTGCGGTAATTTTTATTATAAAAATAAGGGTTTTATGGGATAACAAAAAGAGGGTACCGTACTAAAGCAGCCTTTGCCTTCAATCCTATTTTATAACTCTTATAATCAACCAACGTATCATTAAACGGTGCTGATATACCACCCATATTCATCCCTTGGTGACTCATCATAAAGTTATTGACCTGGCAAAAACCCAGGTAAGGCCCTACAAACCAGTGGTGTAGTTTGCTATGGAAAAAGTGCATGGTTAAAGGCTGTATTTTTAACTAAACATACCTGTTTCTGCATCAATTATTTTTTAAAATAATTGCAACATTTAAATAATAAGCTTCGTATAAGGGCGTGTACAATAATAAATTGATAACAGGAGTTTATAATGATCGGGGTTTGTTTAGAGGGAGATTTGATGAAAGTGTTTAAAGAACGGGAAATACAGTGTAAAAAAGCGCGGGGCGCATATAACAGGTGGTTTATTTTTTTAAACCGCCTGGAAGGGGCACTATATGCCCTCATTATAGTTTTGGCTACGCTCGGGCTAATCATGATATTTAAAAACCCACAGGTGTTAGCGCAAACACAGGGGTTTGGTATTTTACTGTGCAGCGTACCTGCAATTACGGCCTTTATAGTTTACCTGATACAAGACATAGAGATAAGCCAGGCCGAGTGCAGCCGTATGGTTGACGAATATACTTTGCTCGAAAATGAATACCTAAGGGCGCAACACCTGCCCACAATTGAACGTGCCGATAAATTTAATGAGCTGGAAGAAAGGTTAAGCATTGTTCAATTTTGGACGGGTATAAAACCACCGGCATGGATAGCCGAAAGTACGCCAAATGGGGGCCCTATTATTTACCTGCCTGCTTACTCATAAACATATTAAGCTTTGCCATAGCTGTGGCCTGCACTTTTTTGCGCAAAAACGGCAGCCAGCCCAGCAACCAACCACTTATGCCCAAAGCCTGCCTTGCCCAGCGGTAAAAACTAAAATCGTCGGTGTGGGTTGCTATAAGTCCGTCGCGTAAAGCAAATTGGGCTTTAATATGGTTAACCACTTTGTTACCCGTGGCCGAAAAAGTATACCAGGCTGTCCATTGGGCTGTTACTGTATCTCCTGTTGACGAAAGGATATTAAACTCCACTTTAAAATCCTTGCCGCTGCTTTTGCAAAGCATTTCCCACATGGCCTTTACCTGTGCCGGGTTTAGGTTTTTAAAAACGGCATCACTAAAAGTTACGTTGTCAGCATAGCATTGCTGCATGGTTTTATAATCCTTTTGCTGGAAAGCGGTGTAAAACCGTTCGATCACTTGCTGGTTGGTTTCCATTGCCCCCTGGGTTTAAAATTTAAGCAAGCTACTAAATAATCGTCAATCGGGTTATAAATGTTGTTTAGCGTTTCCAGAGGCTAATCAGCTCTTGAATTATCTTAGAACAAACATTTCAACTATTTTAACAACAATTTGTTAAAACATAGTTAACTTTTGCTTGTCCATCTTCGTATAAAAATTAAAAAACCTCACATGAAATTAAAAAGATTACTTTATTACCCACTGGCCATGGCGCTGTTGGTATCGTGCTCCAAAGAGAGTTCAAACCCTGTTACCGGGCAACAAGCTCAAGACCAGATCACTATCGAAAACTCGATAGCGCCCAGGTTGCAGGTTGCAACAATTACCCAAACATTTGATGAAACTTTTGAAGCCGGCAGCAAAACCGCTTACGCAGATGGCAACGTAACTTTTACCAGCGGCAGCTGGGACCTGAACAACGCATTGGTAGGCACCAGCGCATCGGACGCTAAGAACGGCAGCAAATCCATCCGCATTACCACCACGGGTACACTGAGTATGAACTTTGATGTGACGACAGGTGCGTCTACGGTAACCGTTCAACACGCTGTTTTTGGCAGCGATGCCAGCTCGACCTGGCAGTTATGGGTATCGGCTAATGGCGGCAGTACCTACACCCAGGTCGGCTCAACCGTTACCAGCTCATCTACCACATTATCCACCGCTACATTTACTGTTAATACCAATGGTAACCTGCGTTTCCAGATCCGGAAAATTACAGGCAGCGGCCGTATCAATATTGATGATTTTACCGTGAACAGCTTTGACACCGGTGGTGGCGGTGGCGGCGGCGGTTCAACCGGCGATAACTCGAACATGCTGTTAGGCAACCCAAGCAATGCCAACACCAGCATTACTACCAATTTTGATAATTACCTGTACGACCATACTTACTATATTGATTCGTACAACCGCGATAAAGGCGAGCCAAACTGGACAAGCTGGTACGTAGGGCCAACAACGCTGGGTACGGCAGCACGCCAAAACGATTTTCGTGCGGATACTAACCTGCCAAGCGGCTGGTTTGAAGTTGGCGCCAGCGATTACTCGGGCACCGGTTTTGACCGCGGGCACAATTGCCCTTCGGCCGACAGGACCCTGACCGTTGCTGCAAACTCGGCCACGTTTTTAATGGATAATATGATACCGCAAGCCCCTAATAATAACCAGCACACCTGGGCCAACCTCGAAGATTACGGCCGGTCGCTGGTTACAGCGGGTAATGAGATATATGTCATTATGGGTACTTATGGCAGCGGCGGCACCGGGTCGGGCGCATCGGCTACAACTATCGATGGCGGCAAGGTTGCCGTACCGGCACACATCTGGAAGATCATCGTTGTAATACCTAATGGCAACAACGACCTGAGCCGGATCACCTCGACCACACGCGTTATAGCTGTGGATACGCCAAACCTAAATACGGTTAGCAGCGACTGGACACAATACCTTACTACGCCAAAAGCAATTGAAACGGCCACGGGTTACACATTTTTTAGCGCGTTGCCAGCAGCTGTACGCACCGCTTTGGAAAACGAAAAAGACAGCGGCACCGGTACTATATAATTTATAATTCCCCCAATCCCTTAAAGCGCTCCCGACATACCGGGAGCGCTTTTTTTTATTTACGCCCGCTATGGGGCTGGTTAAGCAATGCTTTAATAGCCGTGGCAAGCAAACGTTTTCCTGTATCATCAAGCACCGATTGCCTTTCGCCGTCGTTTACCCTGTACTCGATATGGTTTCCACTTACCCTTTCGGCAGTAATGCTTTCATCATTTGTTTTGTATTTGAAATACCCACCTGGCGAGAGGGCCCTGACGCCGTTGTTATCATCGGTCAAATAAATATCTCCAGAGTATTCGAGTTTAAGGTAGTGCCCGTTGGTATCGTTTATGATGGTGGTATGGTGGCCCCTGCTACAGGCACTTGCCAGGCTCAATGCAACCAGCGCCATAATGGTGTGTAGTTTTTTCATGCTTTAATGTTTTATGCACCAAAGCTAATACAAAACATATTACCATGCAATACATAGTACTATTTATTTAACAAAAAAAGATTTGACAACTTTAAAAGTTGTCAAATCTAAATCTCTAACTATCTGCTAAAGTATCATCAATCGTCAGACGCAGTGCTGCCGGTGTTTTTTAGGGGGGCTTCGTTATCGTGTGTGTGCGCCTTTTTGATCAGTGTATGCGCATCGGCACGTGTATGCCCCGGAGGGGCTAAAACCAGGCTGGATTTTGATAAGCCCGACCAAAGTGATTGGTTTTGGAACGCTATGGTACCTCCGCCCCGTTTCCGTTGCGATATCATGCGGTTTATATCGCCAACGCATACCCAGGGCTGGTGCATGGTAATACCCCATTTAGCATGGTCATGCGTTTCGGGCCATGCCCAGTGTGCGCCCAGTGCGCCAAGGTTTATATACTTAATATCGAAGGTTTTGTGGATGCCGTCGGTATCGGCTATTGGCGGTATGGGGCCGCGTATCCAGGTTTCATCGTCCATATCATCGCCTAAAGTAACACCAACCAGGCCATTCCAAAAATCTTTGTTCCACTCGCGGTTTTTGGCAATAACTTTGAATGCCATACCGCCTATTGATTGGGCATCAATTACATCGCTGTCGGCAGCGGGGTTTTGGGTAAGCGGTTGGGTAAGCAGGTAAAGGTCGGATGTTGCGGGCAGATCGGCGGTACGCCATTTGTATATTTGCGGCTCCTGGTGTACCCGCATTTGCGCGGCAATTTTATGGGCTGTTGCCAGATCTAACGAAATGCACAGATAAGTTTGCCCATATTTAGGTGTAGGTTCGGTTTTGGCGCCAGGTTCGGCAAACTTTGGCCAGGAGTGCAGCAGCCAGTAAGCGGTTTCGGTAGCGGTATCAAACACGAGCACGCCTTTGGTATGGCCTTTATGGGCATCGTCTTTTTGATTTTCACCAGGCATCTCATCATTATACAAAACCCAGCCGGTTGAAGCCTCCGGATTATCAAACGTTTTAAAAACCTGATCGAGTGTGAGGTTTAAGGCCCCGGTACCTTTGTCAATGCGGTTTGGTGATTTAATAGGGTTCCTTGTCTTTGGATCGGGGTTGAGTTTTGGATCATCCATCCTCGAATCGTAGTAAATGTATTCGTAGCCGGTGGCTTCGTCGCAGCCGGCACCTTTGTTCAGTTGCGGAACCTTGTACATGAACCACCAGTCGACCGGGTTGCCGCTTTCATCAAGAGCAGAGATTTTCATACTAACAGGGATTAAGGTTTAAGAATTTATAACTATGATAAATTTATAGAATATTTTAAGGAAATTTCTTCGGTGTTTTAACGGTATTTTTATTGCGATGCTGCTGGATTTTTTGTATATTGTGGAGTTGTGATTTCACCGATTGTTGAGGAGATTTCACTGATTTATTGTGTAAATGCTTTATTAGCCTGCATCGAAGAAAAATGAAATATACCCACAATTACCCACCTGTTCCGAGTGGCGGTTGCAGTAGCGAATAGCAGCAATGCACTAACTTAATAACCCGGTAACCTAATAACTTTCCAACATTACAACATTCAAACCTTAAAATAACACTCAAAACACCCACAATCACCCCCCTGTTTCACAGCCGGTGATGGGGCATATCCTTAACTATCAACTAAAAATCTTACCTTGCAGTTTTTAACACAAACAAGAGACATTGACTTTCGCTGATTTTAATTTTAACGAACATTTATTTGAGGGGATATCGGCTATGGGCTATAACACCCCTACGCCTGTACAGGCCGAAGCGATCCCGATCATTATGAACGGGCACGACCTGATAGCCTGCGCGCAGACCGGTACCGGCAAAACCGCCGCCTACTTATTGCCGGTGATACATAACATCAGTCTGCTTAAAAACCCTCGCACCAATACCCTTATTTTAGCCCCAACACGCGAACTGGCACAACAGATAGACCAGCAGGTACAGGGCCTGGCTTACTTTACCGGTACTACCAGCATGGCTGTTTTTGGTGGTGGCGACGGTATGGTTTACGAACAGCAACGCCGGGGGATACAGCATAGCGCCAACATTTTGATAGCCACCCCAGGCCGTTTTTTGGCGCATTTGGCCAGTGGCATTGTAAAGCTCGACCAGCTACAACACCTGATACTGGACGAAGCCGACCGCATGTTAGATATGGGTTTTTCGGACGATATTATGCGCATCATCAGCTTTTTGCCGAAGAAACGGCAAACGCTGCTGTTCTCGGCAACTATGCCGGGGCGGATACGCAACCTGGCTAAATCCATAATGCACAACCCCGAGCAGATCAGCCTGGCTATCTCGCAACCGGCGGTGGGCATTGACCAGCAGATATACAAGATATTAGACAGCCAGAAAACACCATTGATACAAGGCTTGCTTAAAGACGCGGCATACACAAGCGTGATCATTTTTGCAGGCACTAAAGACAAGGTGAAAGAAGTATACAAGGCATTACGTGCTTTAAAGATACAAGTTGAAGCTTTTCACTCCGACCTTAAACAAGCCGAACGTGAGGAGATATTGCTCAACTTTAAGAACCGCAAAGTGCAGGTTTTGGTTGGCACCGATGTACTATCGCGCGGGATAGATGTGGAGGGTATTGACCTGGTGATCAACTACGATGTCCCCGGCGACCCGGAAGATTATATCCACCGTATTGGCCGTACTGCACGCGCCGCTACAACCGGTACGGCTATTACGTTTGTTAACGAACGCGATCAGCGCAAGCTGCAAAATATTGAAAAGATGATAGACCGTGCCCTGCCCGAACATCCCGTTCCGGCGGAGTATGGGGAGGTACCGCCGTTTAGGGCAGTTGGTACTTTTAGTGAAGGCAACCGTCGTGGTAGCGGTGGCGGTCACAAAGGTGGCGGGCACCGCGGCGGCTCAGGCAAAGGCGGCGGCAACTGGAAAAGCAGGAAGCCAAGGGCGTAATTAGCCCAAATTCAAAATTGTCATTTCGAACAACAGAGAGAAATCTTCTGCTGTAAACCTATCTACAGCAGACATGCGTGAAGCAGAAGATTTCTCGTCGCTACGCTCGCTCGAAATGACAATTTTAGTTTTACTGTTGTTGCTGCTGCTGCTGTTGAATGATCTCAAGATATTCACGGTAACTGTTTTTGGCCACTTTGCTCACAGGTTTGGCTGGTTTAGGTACTACGTGCTCAGTTTCGTGTTCTTCGGGGTGTTCGTCCTCGTGGTTACCTACGGATACGGCAACTTCTAACGTATGCCCTGCCGCGCCTTTATATACGCCCTTTACGGGGGAGCAATCGGTAAAGTTACGGCCAACGGCTAAACGCACATGGTTCTCGTTGGCTATAATGTTGTTCGTGGGGTCGAGCCCCAACCAGCCATAGTTAGGTATAAAAGCTTCGGCCCAGGCATGGGTGGCGCCTTCGCCGCGCATGGCGCCTTTAAAGGTGCAGATGTAACCGCTCACATAGCGTGCTGGTATATTGACCACACGCAGCATTTCGGTCAATATGTGGGCAAAATCCTGGCAAACACCGGCCTTGAGTTTCCATATCTCATCGAGTGTGGTCTCAACTGTGGTTACGCCTTTAATGTATTCAAAGTTATCGTATACATACTTGCAAAAGCGTACGGCGGTTTGGTAAGGGGTTTCGTTTGGCAGTTTGCTCTCCTGCATCAGTTTTTGCATTTCGGCAAGGCTATCAAAAGGCTCCTGGCGCAAAAAATCGATAAAAGGCACCTGGTAACGCAAACGCAGCAGATCGTTCCACTGCTGGGCGGGGAACATATCATCGTTAGGGTACATGCGGTGCTTGGTGGTCACTAGTATTTTCGAGATGATCTCTAAGCGGTAGTGCGGTTCGATATAGGTAAACCCACCAACCTGGTTACCATAGTAGTCGATATGCGTATCCACATGCGGGTCGCCGCTTATCTTTACCTCATGGCTCAGCACATCCTGAAACTCATCGTGAATGGGGTAAAGGATGATCTGGTTGGCGCTGTCGCGTACAGGTCCGTCGTAAATATATCGGGTAATGTGCTGTATCTTAAACTCTGGCATAATGATCTGCTTGCGCGATAAAAGTATGAACTTGCTGTAATAATTGGATCACAAATTATGAATAAGCAAAATAATGTTGGTTGAGCACGTTGCCGATGTTGAACAACTCGCTGCGGATGTTGGTGAGGTACTCGTGCAGGCCCTTTTGCTTGATGGTTTTTACGGAACTGTATTTGATACTGCTTTGCAGCCGACCGATAAGGAACGACAGCTCGCGGAAATCGTCGATATTGTTCTCGCTTTTTAGCCGTTCAAAATACATCTGGATGTGATTGACCGAGTATAAAACCGACCGGGGGAACTCGTTGTTGAGCACCACCTGCTCCACCACGTTTTCGGCTTCAAAGCCTTTGCGGTAGGTTTTGAGGTATATCTCGTAGCCACCTAATGATAGCAGCAGATGTTTCCAGTAAGTAGTATCGGTAAGGAGGTCCGGGTTATCATCCAGCGAGCCAAATTTGGTATCCAATAGGTCGACGGATTGTATGCCCCGCTCCAGGTAATGGCCAATGTTCATAAAACTGCGGCTTTCGCCGCGCTCCATGGTTATCTCCACCGTGCCGTAATACAGCATCCCCTGTTTGATCAGGATATCGAGCGCCGTAATGGGATCGTCCCTTTCGAGCCAGAACACCAGGTTAGGGTCGCGCACAGCGTGGTAATATTCGTTAAGGCATTGCCAAAGGTCTTTGGTGATGTGTTCCTGCACACTGCGGGCATTTTCTCGGGCCTGGGTGATGATGTTGAGTATGGAATTGGGGTTTTCCTTATCCAATACCATGTACGTTAAAACCGCACGGCTATCGTTACCTAAGGCTTCGATCTCTTCGTGTTGCAGGCCGGTAAAAATACGGATAACCGGCTCCCAGGTAAACTCGGTCACGGTATCCTGCGATGAGGCGTAATTGATCTTGAGCATACGCAAAATGCCGTCGCTGCGCTCAATATAGCGGCTCATCCAATATAAACTTGATGCTACCCTGCTTAACATGTAAAAGTTATGTGCATATAAAAGTAATAATTAAAGTAAAACCCAGGTATCCTTACTGCCACCACCCTGCGAACTGTTTACCACCAGCGAGCCTTCGCGCAAAGCAACACGTGTTAGGCCGCCAGGTACTATCTCAATACCATCAGGCCCTACTAAGGCATAAGGCCGTAAGTCGACCCGCCTTGGCGTCAGCTTACCCTGCATATAGCATGGCGCCGCCGAAAGGCTAATGGTTGGCTGAGCGATAAAATCGCGTGGGTTTTTCAATATCTCGTTCTTATAATCTTCGGTTTCTTCGGGGCTTGCCGCGTGGCCCATTAACATGCCGTAGCCACCGCTTCCATTGGTGCGCTTGACCACCATTTTATTGATGTTCTCAAAAACATACTCCTTCTCCTCGGGGTTACCCAATTGATAGGTGGGTACGTTTTTCAGGATGGGTTCCTCGTTCAGGTAATAGCGTATCATCTCAGGAACGTATGAATAAATGGCCTTATCATCGGCAACACCGTTACCAATGGCATTTACAATGGCCACATTGCCTTTGCGGTAAGCGTCCATAATGCCCGGAACGCCCAGTATGCTGGTTTGGTTAAATACCAGGGGGTCCAGAAACTCATCGTCAACACGGCGGTATATTACATCTACCTGCTGCAGGCCGATGGTGGTTTTCATGTACACCTTGTTGTTTGATACCACCAGGTCGCGACCCTCAACCAGCTCAACGCCCATTAAACGGGCAAGCGTGGTATGCTCAAAATAGGCAGAGTTATAAATGCCCGGACTAAGCAGCACAATGGTAGGGTTTGGTATTTGCCTTGGCGATAGCGATAGCAGGTTTTTGTATAAGATGTTGGGGTACTCGGTCACACTACGCACTTTACATTGCGGCAACAGGTCGGGAAACAAACGCTTGGTTATCTCGCGGTTCTCCAGCATGTAGCTTACACCCGATGGTGTGCGCAGGTTATCCTCCAGCACGTAAAAGGTTCCGTCGTGGTCGCGTATCAGGTCAATACCGGCTATATGTACATAAATGTCATAAGGTACCTGTACGTTATACATCTCGCGCAAAAAGTGCGGGCACGAGTAAATAATGTCGATAGGCACAATGCCATCTTTAATGATGAACTGGTTGCTGTAAACATCCTTTAAAAAAAGGTTAAGCACATGCAGGCGTTGTTTGATACCCTTTTCAACAAAAGCCCACTCATCGCCGGTGATGATACGTGGTATGATATCGAACGGGAATATCTTTTCTATCCCCTCGCCGCTGCTGTAAACGGTAAAGGTTATGCCCTGGCTCATAAACAAACGCTTGGCCAGGTCTTCTTTTTTATTCAGATCGTCTATCGACTCTTTGCCGAGGTAGTTGATCACCTTTTGATAATGTTTCCTGATCCTGGCATCCGCACCAAACATTTCGTCCCAGGTGTTGGGCGTTGGTTGATATTGGCTAAAGTACGCGTCCTCGTTCATTTATTATTCCCTTTCCAATATTAGTTTGGTTAAAAACCGTTTCAAAAAATCATTTTTATCAGTAGTTTCGTTAAGTATTCGCCAGCTAAATTCAATTATGGTTATAAATTTTGAATTTTGCACCATTTAAATTTACTTAATTTTCAATTTTATAAAAAAATAATGTCATTTCAATAGAAAAATCATTAAAAAAATTCATTTTGTCTATTTTTTATGTAGAATTGATATAATATTATTAAGTTTACATCAGTTTTAAGATTTTTTTTAAAGCAAAAGAGGGGCCGCATCAAAAATGAAGCCCCTCTTAGCGTTTAACAGGTGTATCTTAATTTCGCAAAATCCGCCTAACAATTGGTCATAGGTTAAAATCCACTGTAATATACAGCTTTTTGTTTACAATGTTTTAGCAAGCGCCAAACACAACTATTTATCCGCTAAGGTTTGGTCATAAAAAAAGCGTTACGGCTTTAAACCGCAACGCTTTTTAACCGGATATAAGGTTATTTTAATGATTATCCGCGGGAGTTCCGGCTACGCGGTAGCTAACTTTACCTTTATCGGCTACTTCTTCGTAATAAATATCGTCAGCAGATACAAAGTATTTTTTGCCGCCCACGTTGATGACCTTACAACCATCAGGCAACTGGTTAAAAGTATCGCCTGTTTTTATGCTGACATTTGCTGGTGGAGCAACCGGCGGAGGCTCTGGCGATGGCGGCGGCATAACCTGCGATGGCGGCGGCGCAACTGCTGGGGCTGGGGCCGGAACTGGGGCAGGGACCACGTTGGTATTCAAAACACCATCCTTACCAGCAATGATATAATTATGGGTGCCATCGGGCCGGGTATTGGGTTTATAGTAAACCCCGTTCAGTTCAAAATACTGTTGGTTGTCTATCATGATAGCGCGTGCCCGCGATGGCAGTTGAGGCACTTCGGCACCTACCGGCGGGGCAACTACATGGTAACTGTTATCATCATAATGGCGGTAATACACACCGTTTGAGTAATAGTACAGGGTTGGCCCAAAATAAAACGGAACATAGCCATAAGGCAGGTAGCCGAACGACAGGCCTATACGCGGGTAAGCGTAACCGTAATATGCGCCATAAGGGTTATAGTAATAACCAACGCGTGGATAAAAACCAAACCCAATGCTGATGTGGGGCCTTTGGGCATTGGCCTGTTCAATTGTAAATAATGAGAGCGCCGCTATACCTGCCGCGGCCAGTTTTTTGGTGATGGGTTTCATGGTAGTAATTTAAAAAACATCTAATAAACTGTTTGAGCGAAGTTTTATTGTGCAATTTTATTCAATTTAACATTTTTTGGTGCCGATGGTTTAATGGCGTGTAAACCCAATGTCATCTAAACCTATTATCTTTTTTACAAACTGACTTTTACGTAGTTTTTTTAATGTTTACACATCAGTTATAAGTTTAAACCATTTACTTTTGAAGCCTGATGGCACCCGCATGTTTGCTGGCAAATAAAAATTTCCGGAACTGCGCATTTTACGCCGGGCATTTTTTTCGTACCCTGCCAGCATGTACATTTGCTTTTGCTGGTTAATAATTTGTTTTCCCCATGTTCAAATACCGAGGCCTCATTTTTTGTTTCATTGCTTTTATGGGTATCAGCCAATCGGCTAAAAGTCAGCAAAAGGTACTTACCTTAAAAGAAGCAGTACAAATGGCTTTGAACAATTATGGTACCATCAAAGCAAAAGCAAACTATGTAAGTGCGTCAAAAGCCGGGGTAAAAGAAAACCAGCGCGAAAGTCTGCCCGATCTTAACGTTTCGGCCCAGCAGGATTACGGTACAGTTAACAGCCAGTTTGGGCCCTCGTATGGTTACCGGGGTTTTAGTGTGTCATCATCGGGCCCGGCCCTGGCTAACCAAAACTGGAATGCCGCGTTTGGCTCTTTATACCTGGCCAACGTAAACTGGGATTTTTTCTCTTTCGGCAAAGCGCGCGAAAAAATAAAGGTCGCGCAAAGCATACTCGACCGCGATCAGGCCGATCTGGCACAGGAGCAGTTTCAGCACCAGGTGAGGGTGGCAACGGCTTACCTAAATTTATTGGCAGCGCAGCAGTTAAGCAATACCCAGCAAAAAAACCTGGACAGGGCAATGGAACTTCGCCGCGTTGTTGTGGTACGCGCCAAAAATGGCTTAAACGCCGGGGTCGATTCTTCACTCGCTAATGCCGATGTATCGAGCGCGAAAATAGCCCTGACCAATGCCCGCGATTTTGAACAAGCACAGGCCAATCAGTTAGCGCAGTTTTTGGGTGTTGATGCTCAGGGTTTTGTATTGGATACCTTGTTTGTATCTACAGTGCCCAAAGTGATCGACCCGCAAAGCACGCTCAAACCCGAAGATAACCCGCTGTTAAAATACTATAAGGCCCGCATAGGCTATAGTGACGAATTAGAAAAATATTACAAAACCTTTAATTACCCCACATTTTCGGTATTCAGCATTTTTCAGGGCAGGGGCAGCGGGTTTGATAACTCGTATGGTGCGGGCAATCCGGGTGGTTATACACAAAGCTATTTTACAGGTGCCAACCCTACACGCAGCAACTACCTGCTTGGCGTTGGCCTGATATGGAATTTAACAAGCCCGTTGCGCGTACACCAGCAAACCGAGGCGCAAAGGTTTACCTCGCTTGGGTTAAAGAACGAATATGACCTGATTGACCAAAACCTGCGGAACCAGGCCGCGCTGGCCGAGACCCGGATAGCAAACGCTATAAAAAACTACCAGGAGGCACCCGTAGGTTTAAAAGCCGCGGCCGATGCCTACCTGCAAAAAAGTGTTTTGTATAAAAACGGGCTGACTACAATTGTTGATGTAACGACAGCTTTATACACGCTAAATCGGGCTGAAACCGATAAAGAAATAGCCTACAACAATGTTTGGCAGGCGCTGCTGTACAAGGCCGCCTCAACCGGCGATCTTAGTTTATTTATGAACGAGTTTTGATTTGAATATAACTACCATATAATAATGGGTTTAATTAAAAGTGCATTACGAAAACCGATCAGCATACTGGTTATAGTGGCCGGTTTGTTTTTCTTCGGCATCAACGCCGTCCGCAGCATCAAGGTCGATATATTCCCCGATCTTAACCTGCCGGTTATTTACCTGTCGCACCCATTTGGCGGTTATACCCCAAACCAAATGGAGGCTTATTTTGGCAAACAGTATGTTAACCTCCTGCTGTATGTTTCGGGTGTAAAAAGCATCGAAACCAAAAACATACAAGGCTTAACACTAATTAAACTCACTTTTTACGAAGGTACAAATATGGCCCAGGCCGCGGCGGAGGTCACGGCGTTCTCCAACCGGGCGCAGGCTATATTTCCAAACGGTTCAAACCCGCCGTTCATTATCCGTTTCGATGCTTCAACTTTACCCGTCGGCCAGTTAGTATTAAGCAGTCCCAAACGGACAAACAACGAATTGCTTGACCTGGCCAACATCTACGTACGGTCGCAGTTTACCACTATCCCCGGCCTGGTTGCCCCCGCACCTTTTGGTGGCAACGTGCGTACTATAGTAATTAAAGTTGACCCGCAACTGCTGCGTGCACACAATTTGACGGCCGATCAGGTAGTTGCCGCTTTGCGCGATAACAACCAAACATCGCCGGCGGGCAACGTACGCGTTGGCGATTATAATTACTTTACGCCTTCCAATACTTCGGTAAAAAATATTAAAGATTTTGGCGATATCCCCTTGTTTAAAGGCGGCGTGCAGACGTTGTTTTTGCGGGATGTTGCTACTATTGAAGATGGTGCCGACGTTTCCACCAGTTACGCGTTGGTCAACGGCAAACGTTCGGTTTACCTGCCTATCACCAAATCGGCCGATGCTTCGACCTGGGAAGTGGTGCAAAACTTAAAAAAAGCCATCCCGCACTTTCAAAGCCTGCTGCCCGATGATGTTAAACTATCCTACGAGTTCGACCAATCGGTATATGTAATTAACGCCGTAAAAAGTTTGGTTACCGAGGGCGCCATCGGGGCCATACTGACCGGCTTAATGGTATTGCTGTTTTTGGGCGACAGGCGCGCGGCGCTGATCGTAATATTGACCATCCCAACCTGTATCATTTCGGGTGTCATGTTTTTATACCTGTTCCATCAAACCATCAACATCATGACGTTGAGCGGCCTTTCGCTGGCTATCGGGATATTGGTGGATGAGTCCACGGTAACCATCGAAAATATACACCAGCACATGGATATGGGCAAACCCAAGGCCCTGGCCATTTGGGATGCCTGTAAAGAGATAGCCTTCCCCAAACTGCTCATCCTGTTTTGTATACTGGCCGTGTTTGCGCCTGCGCTTACCATGAAAGGTATACCCGGCGCCTTATTTTTGCCGTTAGCTATGGCGATCGGTTTCTCCATGATCACCTCGTACCTGCTATCGCAAACCTTTGTGCCTATTATGGCCAACTGGTTAATGGTTGACCATAATGTGGATAAAGACCATCCCGAAAGTGCTTATCAACTTGACAAGCACGATACCGCCGAGCAAAAACTGGCCGCTTTAAACAAAGCAGAGCACGAACCCGAGAGCAAAAAATCAACCTTCGAAAAAATACGTGAGCGTTATTTGAAAGGGATGGACAATGTTGTTCGCTACCGCCGGGGCATTGTGGTTATGTACGCAATAACCGGTATATCACTGGCTGTATTACTGTTGCTGACCATTGGTCGCGATGTGCTGCCCAAAGTAAACGGCGGGCAGTTCCAGGTGCGATTGCGTGCTCCAGACGGCACCCGTTTTGAACGTACCGAACTTGACATGTTGAAAACCCTGCATGTGCTTGAAGATATTGTCGGTAAAAAACACATCGCCGTAACATCGGCATTTGTGGGGCAGCACCCCGGCCAGTTTTCAACCAGCCCCATCTACCTTTTTATGGCTGGTCCACAGGAAGCTGTTTTACAGGTTAACCTGACCGAAGATTACAAGGTTAACCTTGATGATCTGAAAGAGCGTTTCCGTATGGAGATGAAGAAAAAAATGCCCGATGTTAAATTGTCGTTCGAGCCAATTGAGCTGACAGATAAAATATTGAGCCAGGGTTCGCCTACACCCATCGAGGTGCAGGTATCGGGGAAAAACAAAAAACAGAACGAGGCTTATGCCGATACAGTAATTCAGCGCCTGCAAAAAATAGCGTACCTGCGCGATGTGCAGTTGGGCCAGGCCACCAAATACCCGGCTATCGATATCAATATCGACCGTACCCGTGCCGCGCAATTGGGTGTGGGCATCAGCGATGTTTCGCGTTCGTTAATTGCTTCTACCTCATCATCCCGGTACACCGAAAAAAATGTTTGGATGGACGAAAAAGCGGGCCTCAGTTATGGCGTACAGGTTGAAGTGCCCGAATACAACATGAGCAGCGTGAACGATATCAGCGAGATATCTTTACTGAGCAATGCCACCCGGCCTACCCTGGGCGATGTTGCCACCATAAAACGCGATACTACTTATGGCGAAAACGACGACATCGGCGCTTTACCATTTCTATCGGTAACGGCCAACCTCAACAAAATGGACCTGGGTACCGCCAACGCCGACGTTCAAAAAGCCGTAAAGTCCATCGGTAAATTACCGCGCGGGTTAAACATCGAAACCAAAGGCCTTACCACAACGCTTGTTGATACCCTGGACAGCTTACAGGGCGGTTTAATAGTAGCCATCGTAGTGATATTTTTGATGCTGGCGGCTAACTTTCAATCGTTCAAGGTATCGTTCGTGGTATTGTCGACAGTTCCGGCGGTATTGTTAGGTTCGCTATTGTTACTGCGTTTAACCGGGGCAACGCTCAACCTGCAATCGTACATGGGCATGATCATGTCCGTCGGGGTATCCATTTCAAACTCGGTACTGCTGATTACCAATGCCGAGCAGTTGCGTATGCACAGCGGTAATGCACTTGAAGCTGCAAAAGAAGCTGCGGCCCTACGTATGCGGCCAATTGTAATGACCAGCCTGGCCATGATCGTGGGTATGATACCGATGGCGTCGGGCCTGGGTGAGGGCGGTGACCAGGCATCGCCGCTGGGCCGCGCAGTTATCGGCGGCTTGTTTATGTCGACCGTGGCCACCCTGTTTATTTTACCACTTGTTTTTGCCTGGGTACAAGGCAAGGCATCCACAAAATCGGTATCGTTAGATCCCGAAGACGAAGAAAGTTCACATTACATCCCATCTAATTCATGAGCATGAATAGCATGAAAAAAATATCATTGTTTACACTGGCTGCCGCGTTAGCCATCAACCTGTTAAGTTCGTGCGGAGAATCGGAAGAGCAAAAAAAACTGGAGCAGGAAAACCAGGCCCAAATGGACCAAACGCCTGTGGTAAAGGTGGCGCCTTTACGCAAAAGTTTGTTTAACGCATCGCTGCAAATACCGGGCGAGTTGATCCCTTATCAGCAGGTAGACATTTACGCCAAAGAGAGCAGCTTTGTAAAAAAGGTTTTTGTTGATGTTGGCACCGAGGTTAGCGAAGGCCAGTTGCTGGTAAGCATGGAAGCCCCCGAGATAAACTCACAGATAGCCCAGGCCCAATCCAGGATAAAATCGCAAGAAGCGGTGTGCCTGGCAAGTAAAGCCAATTACGACCGCTTGCTGGAAACAAGTAAAACCCCTGGAACCATATCCGGGAACGACCTTGACCAGGCCGCCGCGCGTAAAAACTCCGATGAAGCCCAGCTACAAGCGGCAAAGTCAGCCTTACAAGGCGTAATGGCAACCAAAGCTTATTTAGATATCAGGGCACCTTTTGGCGGTATCATCAGCGCACGCAATGTTAACCCCGGTGCGTATGTAGGCCCATCGGGTAAAGGGTCTGATCAGCCCCTGTTTGTTTTGCAGGAACAAAAGCGCTTGCGCCTCGTGCTATCGGTACCGGAGGCTTATGCCGGCGTTTTAAAACAAAAAGATAAAGTTATTTTTACCGTGCGGGCCATGCCGGGCAAACAGTTTACAGCCAGCGTTAACCGCATGGCCGGTTCGCTTGACGCTCGTTTGCGTTCGGAGCGGTTGGAGATGGACGTAACCAATAACAATAAAGCCCTGCTACCCGGCATGTATGCCGAGGTTAAGCTTAGTTTACCGGCTACCGACAGCACTTTTGTGATACCTAAAACGGCCCTGGTAATGTCGACGGAGAAAGTGTTTGTGATACGTGTAACCAACGGCAAAGCCGAATGGGTGGACGTGCAAAAAGGCCGCGAGCTTAACGGAAAGGTTGAAGTTTACGGCAAACTAAACGAGGGAGACCAATTAGTGCAGGCGGCCAATGATGAGATACGCGATGGCGGGGCTGTTAAAACAAGCGCTGCCAAAGCAGAAAAATAATGCAATAAACTTGCTCTTGGCTGGTTAGAACGTATACTTAACAACCGCAGGCGAATCTGACGATTCACGGATATCCAGTTCGGTATCCAGCTTAGTGGTGATGAACTCGGTAACGGGGTATTTACTTTCGATAAGTTGGATCAGCATTTCGGTAGCCACCTGGCCTATCTTAAATGCCGGTTGCCTTACCGCGGTAAGCGGCGGGTTAAAAAGTTCGGCCACGTCCGAATTGGTGAACCCCGCGATCGAAATATCAGTTGGCACCTTTAACCCATGTCTTTTAATGGTCATCAGGCAGCCGGTACTCAGTTTATCACCTGCTATGAATATTGACTCGGGCCTGTCGGGCAGATGGATCAGTTGTTGAACCGCTGTTTCAACTTCATCGGGTATCATGCCGCCATGTTCGCAATGCTTTAAATAGGCAGGGTTAAACGGGATTTTATACCGTGTGAGGGCCGCCTTATACCCCTCGAGGCGCTCTTTGGTGATTGACAGGCTTGGCGAACTTGTTAAATGCGCTATCCGGCGGAAGCCCGATTTAATGAGGTGTTCCGTAGCGTCAAATGCGCCCTGATAATTATTGGCTACTACTTTATGGGTATCAATTTCGGCTGATACGCGGTCGAAGAATACAATCGGTAAACCTTTTTCGTGCAGGTATTTAATGTGCGATATGTCCTTAGTTTCCGACGAAAGCGAGATCAGCAACCCATCAACCGAGCGCGAGGCCATGTGCTGTACGTTAACCACCTCACGGTCGAACGATTCGTGGGTTTGGGTAATTATAACGTGGTAACCGCGGTCGTACGCGATGGACTCTATCCCGTTAATGGCCTGCGAAAAGTAATTATTGGCCACTTCGCAAACCACAACACCAATGGAGTGGCTGCGCCTTTCTTTAAGGCTTAACGCGATGGGGTTTGGCTGGTAGTTTATTTTTTCGGCATATTCCAGCACCAGTTTTTTGGTATCGGCGCTTATTTCGTAACCGCCGCGCAAAGCTCTCGAAACTGTAGAAGTTGAAAGGCCAAGTGCCTTAGCAATATCTTTAATAGTTATGGGCTCAAACATGCGGTTTTAATTACAAATAGAATGATATAAAGGTAACGTTAAAAGGTCAGAAAATGATACGTTCAAATATAATTCAAATTTTTTAAAATGTTCCGGCAACGTTCCCGGCAACGATTGCACAAATATTTATGTCAAAACATGGTTTTTTGTCGCTAAAAACTACCTAAAATTGTCTTGAGGGACGCTAAACACTCCTTGCATTAACCAAAAAACAGTTTAACCAGCTGTAACCTACAAGTACATTATACCGCAATTTTTGAACCGGTTATTTTACCCCAAAAAATTTGCATGGTAACAACCTCAACAATTGTTGCATTAAAGGTTCGGCCGTTTTTAAACAAAAAACTAACATTTATGCGCAAAACCAATTAATCTTAAAATTTATGAAGAAAACTCTACTTCTTTTAATGGCGCTTTTTGCAATAGTAATTGCACAAGCCCAAACCCGGCAAATCACGGGTACCGTAACCGACAAAGCAACCAAAGAAACGGTTATTGGTGCCAGTGTTTTGATAAAGGGTACCTCCACCGGAACACAAACCAATGTGGATGGTAAATTTAAATTAACCATACCCGATAAGCCGGGAGTAGTAATAACCATTCGCTTTATTGGTTACAAAACAATTGATGTTCCGGTAGGTACAAGCAGTAACCTGACCGTATCCCTCGAAACAGAATCGACATTGCTGAACGAAGTTGTTGCCGTTGGTTTTGCGACCGTTAAACGCCGCGACCTTACCGGATCTATATCATCAGTAACCGCCAAACAATTAAGCGATATCCCTGTAAACTCGGCGGCCGAGGCATTGGCCGGGCGCCTGGCAGGTGTGCAGGTAACCAAATCCGAAGGTTCGCCCGATGCGGATATCAAGATACGTGTACGTGGCGGCGGCTCTATCACACAGGATAACTCGCCTTTGTACATTGTTGACGGGGTGCAGATCGAAAATGGTTTGACCGGTTTATCTCCACAGGACATTGAATCGATCGACGTGTTGAAAGACGCTGCATCAACCGCAATTTATGGTGCACGTGGCGCAAATGGTGTAGTAATTATTACTACCAAAGGCGGTCACGAGCAAAAAACAACCATTACTTATAATGGTTATTTAGGTGTATCAACCTTAGCTAAAGAGCTGGCCGTAATGAACCCTTACGATTTTGTGGTTTACCAATGGGAGCGTAACCGTTTTGCCTCAGATAGCTCAACCAACTTTATCCCCGATTACGGCTCAACCTGGGCCGGGTTAAACACCTATCAAACCGTTGATTTTGTTGACTGGCAGAAAAGGGCCTTAGGCCGCACTGCTTATCAGCAATCGCATAACATCAGCATTACCGGTGGTACCAAAGCTACACAGTTTAACATCAGCTTTACCAACAATGAGCAGAACGGTACCGTGGTAAACTCCGACTACGGACGCAACCTGTTAAACTTCCGTTTTGACCATAACGCTACCGATAACCTTAAAATTGGCGGCAGTGTGCGTTACAATAATACGGTTGTGCATGGTGCAGGTACATCGAGCCAGAGCAGTGCTACGTATAACGGTTTGCGCAATAGCGTAAAATACCGCCCGTTTGACCTTCCGGGACAATCGCCCGATTCGTTCGACCCGAACTACCTGGCCGAAACACTGGCCGCGGGTAATAACGTGGGTGTACTTAACCCTATAGTTAACTCGGCAGCGCAATACCGCGAAAATACAACCAACATACTCGACCTAAGCGGTTACCTAAGTTACGCGCTTACCAAGTATTTGTCATTCAAATCAACCTTAGGTGTCGATTTTAATAATCAAAAACAAAACGCGTTTGATGATATCATCACCTTTAACGCACGTTTGAACGGTGCCGGGCAGCCAATTTTAACCCTGGCCACTTTGAATAACAGCACGCTCGACATTTCGAACGTATTATCGTTCAATAACGCATCGTTTAACCCTAAACACAGCGATATCAGTATATTGTTTGGTGAAGAAACCTACAACCAAAACGTGAATGGTTTAAGTTCAACTTACAAATCATTCCCAATCGGGGTAACCTCAACCGATGCTATCAATCAACCTAACCTGGGTGTGCTGGCAACAAGCAACCCTGTACCAACCGTGTACGAAAACCATTTGCTGTCTTTCTTCACCAGGGCAAACTATACTTTGAACAAAAAATACCTGATGCAGTTTACGCTTCGCGCGGATGGATCATCAAAGTTTAATGATGGTAACCGCTGGGGTTATTTCCCATCGGGCTCTGTTGCCTGGAAACTTTCGGACGAGAGTTTTATGCAAAACTTTAAAGCATTATCAAATATTAAGTTAAGGGCAAGCTATGGTACATCGGGTAACAACCGTATTGCCGACTACCTTTACGAAACCGCGTTTGCTGCTAATACGTTTTACCCGCTTAATAAAAATACCGCGACAATTGGTTTCAGTTCACCATCGTTGGCCAACCTTAATTTGAAGTGGGAAACCACTGTATCAAAAAACTTAGGTGTTGATTTTGGTATAATGGACGACCGTATCCAGCTTTCGGTTGACGCCTACCGCAATAACACCAAAGACCTGTTGTTAAATGCCAACATACCTACCAGTTCGGGTTACCAAACACAGTACCAAAATATTGGCCAAACCTCAAACCAGGGTATCGAAGTTCAGATAAACGCAACAGTGCTACATGCTAAAGATTTTAACTGGACAGCCAATTTTAACATTGCTTATAACGAGAACAAGATATTGGCACTTGCAAGCGGTCAAACACAGTTCCTGCAATCGTCGGGTTATGGTGTATCGGGTACCCCGTCCGACTTTATTGTTAAGGTTGGTATGCCTGTAGGCGAAGCCTACGGTTATGTTAGCGATGGCTTTTATACAACCGATGACTTTACCTACGACGCGACATCTAAAAAGTACACCTTAAAAGCAGGCCCTAATTACGTTGATGCTTCGGGTATAATAGGGACCCCTTTCCCCGGCATGACCAAATTTAAACTGGTAAACCCAAACCCTACTTTTAATGCCAATGGTAACCCGGTATTATCAACTGCCGATCAAACTACCTTAGGTACCACCGTGCCTAAGTTTACCGGTGGTTTAAACCAGCAATTTACCTTTAAAGGGTTCGACCTGAGTTTCTTCCTTAACTTCCAGGCAGGGGGCAAAGTTTTCAATGCCAACGCCATCGAGTTTACCAACGGGTACACCTCAAACACCAATTTACTGGCCTCATCGGTTAACCGCTGGAGGACCATTGATGCCAATGGTGTACAGGTTGAAAACACGGGTACCGCAACAGGCATATCACCCGATCAGTTGGCTGCTTTAAATGCCGGTGCAACCCAACCGGTACCAATTACTGGTCCGGCACAGTACTATATGGCTTCCAAATTCCTGGAGAGCTCGTCGTTCATCAGGTTAAACAACCTAACTTTGGGTTACACCTTTGCAAGCAACCTTTTATCTAAAATTAAAGTAAGTAAACTGAGGGTATACGCTACCGGTAATAACATTGGTATTATCACAGGTTACACAGGGTACGATCCGGAAGCAAACACACGCAGGGCTACCAGCTTAACACCTGGTGTTGACTATGCAGCTTACCCGCGTGCTAAAACATGGTTATTTGGTGTAAACCTTACATTATAATATTAAAAAATTACTCAAAATGAAAAAGAAGTTAATATACAGTATTTTAATGGTAACGGTTGTTTCGATCGTATCATTGATCAGTTCGTGTCAAAAGTACCTCACAGAAACGCCTGTGGCAGCCTTTTCAACACAAGAAGCATTTAGCAACGTAACCCTGGCCACCGATGCCGTAATGGGTGTTTACGCCAGGCTAACCGGCGATAACGGTTATGGTATCCGCGTAAGCATGTATTATCCGTATGATAATGATGAGATGCTTGGCGCACCAAACTCATCGGCCGCGCTTGACGGCGACCGCCGCGATATTGCGCGCTATGGGGCAACTGCATCGAACACCCAATTAGAAACCCCTTTTGAGCAAATGTACCAGGGTATTGAACGGGCCAACATCTGTATCAAATACATCCCTTTAATGTCGCAATATACCAGTGGCTCGGCCAGCGACCAGACTGCCCTAAAAAGGCTACTGGGCGAAGTGCTGACCCTGCGTGCACAGTTTTATTTTGAACTGATCAGAAACTGGGGCGATCTGCCTGCACAGTTTGTACCATCGGCCGATATGCCAACATTGGTTATCCCTAAAACAGACCGCGACGTGATCTACGATCATATCCTGAATGACCTGCTGACCGCAGAGCCTTTATTGCCTTGGAGAACTGATGCCGGCGTTACCCGCGATGAGCGTATTACCAAAGGTGTTGCCAAAGGTTTAAGGGCCCGCCTTGCACTTTTTAGAGGTGGCTATGCTTTGCGTAACGATTCGAAAATAATGGAGCGCCGTGCTGATTATTTGAAATACTACCAGATAGCTAAAGATGAATGCGCTGATATTATAGCCAGCGGCGCACATACCCTTAACGCCAGCTATAAAAACTTATGGCAAAACTATGTTGACGCGCATACACCCGACCCAACCGGCGAAATTATGTTCGAAGTGGCAATGGCTGGCGGCAATGGTACAGGTGATAGTAAGTTAGGCTACTACAATGGCCCGCGGATGATGAACGGCTCATCAACTTATGGTAACAGTACTTTATTGATATTGCCAACCTATTTTTATGCTTTTGACCCGAACGACACCCGCAGGGATGTTACCGTTGCCCCATACTACTTTAACCTTGATGGTACCAAAGTATTGCAAAAATTGACCAGCATGTACGATGGCAAATTCAGAAGGGATTGGATAACTAACCCAAGCTTTGCCAGTTTAACTTTCTCGTTATCGCAATATTTTAGCGTTAACTGGCCAATACTGCGCTACTCAGATATCCTGCTGATGTATGCCGAGGCTGATAACGAACTGTCAAACGGCCCTACTGCGAATGCTATCAATTACTTTACCCAGGTAAGGAGCCGTGGTTTTGGCGGCGCGTCTATCGGTACCATTCCGGCTACACACGACGCCTTTTTCCAGGCAATTGTAGCTGAGAGGAGCTTTGAGTTTGGTGGCGAAGGTATCCGCAAATACGACCTTATCCGCTGGAATTTATTAAATACCAATATTTTAGCTACGCGTGCAAACCTGACATTGATGATGAACAAACAAGCGCCGTATGCTAATTTACCGCAGTCGATGTTCTATACAACCGGTCAGCAAACCATTGTATATTCAAACTCGTTGTACGCGCCGGCACCATCGTCAACCCCGGCAGGCACTACCAAAATAGCCTGGGTAAGCGCCATTACCAATACCGGTACGGTACCGTATATTGATTTTGTGGCCAAATATTTTACGCCAAACCACAGCGAATTGCTGCCAATACCGCAGCCATCGTTAGATGCCAATCCGCTGTTAACCCAAAACCCGGGTTATTAAACATGTAATAAATTTGATATAAAATTAAAAGGCCGCGTTTATACGTGGCCTTTTTAATTTTATTAGTTTTGGTGAAAATAACCTAAAGATGAGAAGCATATTAAAGATAAGCGCGCTTACCGCCGTGTTTGGCTTAATGGCGTTCACGCTACCCCAGCAAAAAAACATAAAAGTTTACCTTATAGGCGATTCGACTATGTCGATCAAACAGGTTAAGTACTATCCCGAAACGGGTTGGGGTATGCCCTTTGCTTGGTTTTTTGATCAGACGGTTACCGTTGATGACCGTGCGCAAAACGGCCGCAGCACCAAATCGTTCATCGCCGAAAAGCGCTGGGACGATGTGGAGAAAAACCTGAACGAAGGTGACTATGTATTTATTCAGTTTGGGCATAACGATGAGGTACCAACCAAAAAAACCTATACCCCGCCGGATGAATATAAAGCTAACCTGGTTAAATTTATTACTGAGACCCGCGCTAAAAAAGCTATCCCGGTTTTGCTGACCCCGGTTGCAAGGCGTAAATTTGATGCTAATGGCAATGTCCAGGGCACGCACGATGCTTACTCGGCACTGGTGCGCCAGGTAGCTGCCGACCAGAATGTGCCCTTAATAGACATGGATAAAGAATGGCAGGCCGTGCTGCAAAAATACGGTGTCGAAAATTCAAAAATGCTTTTTAACCATTTGGCACCAGGCGAAAACCCCAACTACCCCGATGGCAAACAGGACGATACCCACTTTAACGAGGTAGGTGCCCGCAAAGTGGCCCAGATAGTACTGGCTGATGTACGCGCCTTAAAACTTGAGCTTGCCGACCGGATAGTTAAAAGCAGCAACGCGGCTACGGTGGCACCGGCAGCTAAATAAATTTGACCAACCAAAAATAACCTCATATATAATGAACCTTAAAAGATCCATCATCCCTGTAATACTCAGCCTTGTAGTTTTACAGGCTTCGGCACAAAAGGCACCTAAAAAAATGGCGGTGGCGCAAAAAACCGCTGGAAAATACTCCTGGAAAAATTTGCCGAAGGCCGCTTTGCCGGTGTTTAAAAAAGACACGGTAAATATTTTAAAATTTGGTGCCGTGCCCGATGGCATCACCCTCAATACACGCAGTATCAACTCGGCAATCGAAGCATGCAATAAAAAAGGCGGTGGCGTGGTACTCATACCACAGGGCTTGTGGTTAACCGGGCCAATTGTTTTAAGGAGCAACGTAAACCTGCATGTGGATAGGGCTGCCCTGGTTCAATTTACCAGTGATAAAAGTCAGTATGCCTTAGTAAAAGGCAATTACGAAGGCCACCCGGCTGTACGTAATGAGTCGCCGATATCAGGCACCGACCTGGTAAATATTGCCATAACCGGCGAAGGTGTTTTTGATGGCAACGGCGGCGTTTGGCGCGCCATCGGTAAAGATAGGATGAGCGACAGCGAATGGCGGCAGCTGGTTGCCAGCGGCGGTATGGTGAGCGAGGATGGCCGGAACTGGCTACCATCCGAAAGTTATCTTAAAGGCAGCAAGGTTAGGGATGTGAGTACCATCCAGCCCGGCAAATCATTGAGCGATTATGCGGAGTACAAAGACTTTTTCCGCCCGAATATGGTAGTGCTGACCAATTGTAAAAAGGTTTTACTAAAAGATGCGACCTTCGAAAACTCGCCAAACTGGTGTTTGCATACATTAATATGCGAGGATATGACCTTGGAACGCGTACATGTTAAAAACCCATGGAATGCGCAAAATGGCGATGGTATTGATGCTGAATCGTGCAAAAACGTATTGATCGAGAACAGCACGTTTGATGCGGGCGATGACGGCATCTGTATCAAGTCGGGCCGCGACGAGGATGGCCGCAAACGGGGACTGCCGACCGAAAATGTAACTATCCGCAATAACGTGGTTTACCGCGCGCACGGCGGCTTTGTTATCGGCAGCGAGATGAGCGGCGGCGCACGCAATATTTTTGTAACCGACTGTACCTTTATCGGTACCGATATTGGCCTGCGTTTTAAAACAGTACGCGGCCGTGGTGGCATTGTCGAGGATATCTACATCAAAAACATCAGCATGCGCAACATTGTTAACGAAGCCATTTTGTTTGATATGTATTACATGAGCAAGGCCGGCTCAACGTTGGGCTTAAAAGAGTTTCCGCCGGTTACCGAAGCAACACCGCAGTTCCGCAACTTTTACGTGAGCAACGTATCGTGCAACGGCGCTAAAGAAGCCATTTTTATACGCGGCCTGCCCGAGATGAGTATCAAAGGGATACATCTTGAAAATATGACCTTTAACACCACCAAAGGTGCCGAACTGATAGAAGCGCAGGACATCAGCCTGAAAAACATCACCATGAACGTTACCGATACCAAACAACTCATTTATATCGAAAACAGTAACTCGTTATCGTTCGATGGTATCCGCAGCTTTACACCTACCGACGTATTTATGAACATTAATGGCGAACGGTCGGCACATATTGCGTTACAAAATACCGATACCGGCAAATCAAAAACACCGGCGACATTTAACTTTGGTGCCGAAAGTAAAGCTTTGGAAGGGGTAAAATAATGATGAAAAAATTAGCATTACTTGCGTTTTCAATCTTGTTCATCGTCCAGGTTAAGGCGCAAGGCCCGGCATACCCAAAAGACATTACCGTGGCACTTGATGGCAGCGGTAATTATAAAACCATACAAGAGGCGGTTAACTCCGTGCGTGATTTTGGTCAGGAGGTAACCATCCATATCAAAAAAGGCGTGTATCACGAAAAGCTGGTCATCCCCACATGGAAAACAAAAATCACTTTGTTAGGTGAGGACAGAGAAAATACCATCATCACCAATAATGACTACTCGGGTAAACCTAACCCAAGTGGAAATGTAATGTTTGGCAATGCCAAGTTCACTACCTTTACATCGTACACCGTTTTGGTACAAGGCAATGATTTTACCGCCAGAAATCTCACTATCGAAAACACGGCAGGCCGGGTAGGCCAGGCCGTTGCTTTGCATGTAGAGGGCGACCGTTGCACCATCGAAAACTGCCGCATATTAGGTAACCAGGATACGCTTTATGTATCCAACGAAGCGAGCAGGCAATATTATAAAGACTGCTATATTGAAGGCACCACCGATTTCATTTTTGGCGAGGCTACATGCGTATTCCAAAACTGTACAATTAAAAACCTGATGAACTCGTTCACCACAGCGGCATCAACAACCCAAAGGCAAAAATTTGGCTATGTATTGTTCGATTGTAAGATCATCGCCGATACATCGGTTAAAAAAGCATATTTAGGCCGCCCGTGGCGCTCGTACGCCAAAACGGTATACATCCGCTGCGAATTGGGTAGCCAGATAATACCCGAAGGCTGGAACCCCTGGAAGGGTGATAACATGTTTATGGACAAAGATAAAACGGCCTACTATGCCGAATATAAAAGTACTGGACCGGGTGCAAATCCGGCGGCAAGAGTAGCATGGTCGCACCAGCTAACGGATAAGGAAGCTAAAGAATACACCCTCGAAAACATCTTTTCGGGCAGGGATGCCTGGAACCCGGTAGCCAAATAAAAAATGCCTGCTGCGCCAAAACGTTAGCAGGCATTTTTTTGAACACCCGTGCAACCGTTTGCACAGATTTTTTATATCATTGTGTTATAAACCTGTAACGATACCAAACAATGAAAAACTACCTGGCAGCGGTGTTAATAGTATCAGCCTTAACAGCATCGGCTCAGAAAAAATTAACTGCACCCGCGCCATCTGCAACTAAATATATATCAAAGGTTTGGGTAGCCGACCAGGGTAACGGCACCTATAAAAATCCCATATTAAATGCCGATTATTCCGATCCGGACGTTATTCGCGTTGGTAACGATTTTTACCTGGTGTCATCAAGTTTCGAAGATATGCCGGGCTTGCCCATCCTCCACTCTAACGACCTGGTTAACTGGAGTATCATTGGTCATGCGCTACTGCGCCAGCCGCCGTACGACCACTTTTCCAAACCACAGCACGGAAATGGCGTTTGGGCACCAGCCATACGGTATCACAATAACGAATTCTATATTTACTACCCCGACCCTGATTATGGTATTTACGTGCTCAAGGCCAAAAACCCCGCGGGGCCGTGGAGCCAGCCAGTACTCGTGGCGGGCGGTTCGGGATTAATTGACCCTTGCCCGCTGTGGGACGATGACGGCACTGTATACCTTGTGCACGCCTGGGCAGGTAGCCGCGCGGGCATCAAAAGCATTTTGACCATCAATAAAATGAACGCCGAAGGCACCAAAATTATTGACGAGGGCGTAATGGTTTACGACGGCCACGGCATTGACGAAACCATTGAAGGGCCAAAAATATACAAACGCAACGGCTACTATTATATTATGGCACCGGCAGGAGGGGTACCTACAGGGTACCAGTTGGTGTTACGGTCAAAAAATATTTACGGGCCTTATGAGCGTAAGGTGGTGATGGACCAGGGCCATACCACAACCAACGGCCCGCACCAGGGCGGCTGGGTAACTACACAAACTGGTGAAGACTGGTTTATCCACTTTCAGGATAAAGGGCCTTACGGGCGTGTAACACATTTGGAGCCGATGCAGTGGGTGGGTAACTGGCCGGTCATCGGCACCGACCCAAACCACACCGGCAAGGGCGAGCCTGTTTTGGTTTATAAAAAGCCAAATGTAGGCAAGGTTTACCCGATAGAAACACCTGCCGAATCGGACGAGTTTAACGATATCCAATTAGGCCGGCAATGGCAGTGGATGGCAAACCCAAAATCAACCTGGTATACTACTACCAACATGGGCTATCTCCGGCTGTTTTCGTACATGCCGCCCGACTCGGTTAAAAACCTGTGGGAAACGCCAAATGTGCTGCTCCAAAAAACACCTGCTGACGAATTTATGGTTACAACCAAAATGACCTTCAAACCCAATCCAAAGCTCGAAAACGAAAAAGCAGGATTGGTAGTAATGGGCTTTAGTTATGCGGGTTTGGCGCTGAAAAGCAAAAAGGACGGCATATACCTGGTTTATACCGATTGCAAGGATGCCGTAAAAGGCAAAGCCGAAAAAGAAGAAATGCTGACGAAGTTTGCTAACCCAACCGTTTACTTAAGGGTTAAAGTTACAGCCGGTACAAAATGCAGATTTAGCTACAGTGCTGACGGACAAAGTTTTACTGATGCCGGAGCGGAGTTTCAGGCCGAAGTTGGCCGCTGGATAGGCGCTAAAGTGGGCATATTCTGTACCCGCACCACCCAGATCAACGATTCGGGTTTTGCCGATTTTGACTGGTTTAGGGTTGAGCCGGTTAAGTAATACCAGTGCAGAAACTGGTGCACCATTTAGCGGCCGGGCTTTTAGTAATTTTGCCCTGTTAAGCTCATTCTTCAAATACAAAAATGAAAGCTGAGATCAAAGTACTACACAACACTTGAATGAAAAGCATCCTCATAATCCTTATCCTGCTAATGGGTTTCTTTAAAACACAGGCACAGGATTTTATCCCGATCTGGCCTAACGACAACGTCCCAAACACCAATGGGCTGCATTTACCGGATAGCATTGCCAACGAGCGTATTTACCGCGTAGGCACACCCGGCATGTACGCCTTTTTTCCGGGCAAGCAGGAGAACAAGGGAGCGGCGGTCATTATTTGTCCGGGCGGCGGGTATGAGCGTTTGGCTTACATCATCAGCGGCACACAATTGGCCAAATGGTTCAATACCATCGGTATCACGGCCTTTGTGTTAAATTACAGGCTGCCTAATTCGCCGGATATCAAACAGCGGGATATTGCCCCCTTGCAGGATGCGCAGCGTGCCGTGCGTTTTATCCGTGCCAACGCCGTAAAATGGGGTATCAATCCCGATAAGATAGGCGTTATGGGCAGCTCATCCGGCGGGCACGTAGCCTCAACGCTGGGTACCCATACCGAAGATGTGTCTGCTATTAAGGATTCTCTGGACCGTTTCGCCTTCAACCCCAATTTCATGATACTGGTTTCGCCGGTCATCAGTTTTGGCAAGTATGCGCACGCAGGCAGCGTTAAAAATTTATTAGGCCTCATCACAAACCAGGCACAGTTGGACAAATATTCTAACGAGCTCCAGGTTACTAAAACAACGCCGCCCTGCTTTATTGTAGATGCCGAAAACGACAAAACGGTTAATCCTATGAACAGCCTGCTGTTTTATCAGGCTTTGCTTGCCAATAATGTGCCGGTTAGCTTTCATGTTTTCCCGCAAGGCGCGCATGCAATAGCGTTGCGTAACAACCCAGGTTCAACGGGGCAATGGGTTAACCTTTGCGAGGCCTGGCTTAACGAGATGAACATCATTGGTGCCCCCATTGCAACTAAATAACTATTTGAAAATCATATAAAACCAAAAGCCTCTTTTCGGGAACGATTGCATTAAATTATTTCGGTTTATTACCTGTTTTGTTGCAAAAACTCCTTAGAATTGCTTTGGAATTCCTGATACAGCCAATTATCCAGATCATTAAGGACGTTACCTATTATGCAAATACAAAAATTATTCGACCTCTCCGGTAAAACAGCTTTAGTAACCGGTTGCAACAGGGGCATTGGCAAAGCTATGGCTTTGGCGCTTGCCGGCGCCGGGGCAAACATCATCGGTGTATCGGCCAACCTTGCACTAAGCGGTAGCGACATTGAAAAAGAGGTTAAAACCCTTGGCACCGACTTTAAAGCATACCAGTGCGATTTTGGTAACCGGATATCGCTCGAGGCATTTGCAAAACAGGTTTTGGCTGAAAATGAGCGGATAGATATACTGGTAAACAACGCGGGCACCATTATGCGCAAACCAGCAGCCGAGCACCCGAATGATTATTGGGACACCGTGATCAATATCAACCTTGACGCACCATTTATTTTAACCCGCGAAGTTGGCCGCCGTATGCTGGAACAAGGATCGGGCAAGGTGATATTTACCGCGTCGCTGTTAACTTTCCAGGGAGGTATCAATGTGCCGGGTTATGCGGCAAGCAAAGGAGCTATCGGTAGCTTAACCAAGGCATTTGCTAACGAGTGGGCATCAAAAGGGGTTAACGTAAACGCCATTGCGCCAGGTTATATCTCAACCGATAATACCGAGGCTTTACGTGCTGACCCGGATAGGAGCAAATCCATATTGGACCGCATACCTTCGGGCCGCTGGGGCGAAGCCGAGGATCTGGGTGGTGCCACCGTGTTTTTAGCATCGGCAGCGTCAAACTATGTCAACGGCGTTATCCTTCCGGTTGATGGCGGATGGATGGGACGGTAGACAATGATTGAATGATTGAGTTTTGAATGATTGAATAAAATCAATAAGGACCAATCGGTGAAATCAAAAAATAATCGGTGAGATCAATTTTAAAATCAGTGTAATCACAGTAAAAACAATATGGAACAACGATATCATAACAGCCCCAAAGAAGTAAGCACCATGACCACCGCCGAAATGCGGGCTAACTTTTTGGTAGATGGCCTGATGCAGCCCGGCGAACTTAAATTTGTTTATAGCCATTACGACCGTGTGATTGTGGGCAGCGCCGTGCCTCTTGAAAAAGGTATAATGCTTGGTAACTACCCGGAATTACGTGCCGAGTACTTTTTAGAGCGTCGTGAGTTAGGCATCATCAATATTGGCGGCGCAGGTGAGGTTATAGTGGATGGGAAAACCTTCACGATCAATAAACTCGACTGTGTGTTTGCAGGTAAAGGCGTTCAGTCTGTCGAGTTTAAAAGTGTGGACAAGGCCAACCCTGCCATGTATTACCTGCTATCGGCACCGGCCCACCAGGCATACCCAACCCGTTTGCTAAAAAAAGAAGAGGCTACACCGGTAACCATCGGCTCGCCCGAAACCTCAAACCACCGTACAATTTATAAATACATTCATTTGGAGGGTATCCGCAGCAGTCAACTGGTAATGGGCTTAACTGTTTTAGCTACCGGCAGCGTTTGGAACACCATGCCATCGCACACACACGACCGCCGCATGGAAATGTACTTCTACTTCGATGTACAACCAGGCCAGGTAGTAATGCACTTTATGGGCCAGCCGCAGGAGACACGCCATTTGGTAATGCAAAACAATGATGCGGTCATATCGCCGCCATGGTCTATCCACTCGGGTTGCGGAACTATTAATTACTCGTTCATCTGGGGTATGGCAGGCGAAAACCAGGTTTATAGCGATATGGACCCCGTTGCGATAAACGAATTAAGATAACAGGTATATGAAAAGGGTAATTCTATCAGGTTTTTGTTTATTGCTGGCAGCTACTGCAGTTAAAGCCCAGTTTGCGGGCATGAAATTGCCCAAAGTAAGGCAACCGGGCTTTAAAGCTGATACGATAAGAATTACCCAGTATAACGCCAAAAACGATGGCATTACGCTCAATACCGAAAGCATTAACAAAGCCATAAGCGATTGCAGCGAAAAAGGCGGCGGGGTAGTGCTTATACCCGGCGGCACATGGCTGACAGGCCCCATTGATCTAAAGAGTAACGTAAACCTGCACCTGGAGCGCAATGCTTTACTGCTCTTTACCAGCGATAAGACCCAATACCCTATTGTTGAAGGCTTTTACGAAGGCGTAGCTGCCGGGCGTTGTAAATCGCCCATATCAGGAAAAAACGTCGAAAACATTGCCATAACCGGCTATGGTATTATTGACGGCAACGGCGATGCCTGGCGCATGGTAAAACGCGAAAAGTTGAACGAAACCCAATGGCAAGCGCGTGTATCTACAGGCGGAATGTTAAGTGCCGATAAAAAAACCTGGTACCCGTCCGAGAGTTCGTTTAAAGGATCGACGGCGCAAAGCCCGGGTGTTTTAAAAGATGGGCGTACCCTTAAAGATTTTGAACCTTATAAAGATTTTTTACGCCCCAACATGGTAGCGCTTTACGGCTGCAAACGTGTTTTATTAGAGGGCGTAACCTTTCAAAACTCGCCCGCCTGGAACTTGCACCCCTTGCTATGTTCCGACATTACCCTGCGCGGTGTAGCGGTTAAAAACCCCTGGTACGCCCAAAACGGCGATGGTATAGACCTGGAATCGAGCAATAACGCGCTGATAGAGAACAGTGTATTTGATGTTGGCGACGATGGTATCTGTATCAAATCGGGCCGCGACGAAGCAGGCCGAAAATTGGGCAAGCCCACCGAAAATGTGATCGTTCGTAATTGCATTGTTTACCATGCCCATGGTGGTTTTGTTATCGGCAGCGAAATGAGCGGCGGCGCGCAAAATATTTTTGTTTACAACTGCTCGTTTTTAGGTACCGATATCGGCCTGCGTTTTAAAACGGTACGCGGCCGTGGTGGCGTGGTGCAAAACATTTATGTAGATAACATCAACATGAAAGATATTGCCGCCGAGGCCATTTCGTTTGATATGTATTACGAAGCAAAAGACCCGGTTGTACTTGCAGGCGAAAAGCGCGAAGCGCCTAAAGTGGTAACCATGTCCATAACCGAGGCTACGCCACAGTTTAAAGATTTCCATATCAGCAATATTGTTTGCGATGGCGCGGCAACGGCCATATTTGTCCGCGGCCTGCCCGAAATGAATATTTTGGGTGTGTATATGGACAACATGGTGATGAAAGCTAAAGAAGGTATCGTATGTACCCAGGCAGCCGGTGTTTACATCAACAATCTTAAACTCTTTACGCAACAAACCAACCCGGTCATCAGCATTGATGCCAGCAGGAGCGTTAGTTTGAATAACGTTAGCTATAACGCGAACAGCGACCTGCTCTTTAAAGTATCGGGCGAAAACACGCGGGATATTGAGGTCAGCAATACCGATATCAAAGGTGTCAAAAACAAAGTGGAATTTGCAGATGGGGCAACCGCTAAATCAATTACCATAAAATAAACGGATGAAGAAGATCGTAAAATCAGGTATCGTGTTTTTGTCGGCTTTAGCCACCTTAAACACTTACGCCCAGGATAAACCCATGTCGCAAAAAATAGCGGCTACGGTAATGAAGGTTTGGCCAATGGATACGGCATCGCAAACCGGCAAACCTTTTAAACGCTGGGGTTATGATGAAGGCGTGATATTAAAAGGCATCGAGGGTGTCTGGCTGCAAACCGCCGACCGCAATTATTTTAAATACATACAGCAAAGCGTTGATAACCTGATCAGCGCTGATGGGACGACAATAACCGGCTATAAAGCCGATGCCTATACATTAGACAACGTATTGATGGGGCGCAACCTGCTTATGTTGTTCAACGTGACCGGCGCAAAAAAATACTATACCGCGGCAACTACACTTTACGATCAGCTTAAAAAACAGCCCCGCACACCCGAAGGCGGTTTCTGGCATAAAAAAATATACGAAGAACAAATGTGGCTCGACGGGCTGTACATGGCCGAGTCGTTTTATGCGGAGTATGCAGCCGAGTTTCACCACGATGCTGATTTTGACGATATCGCCAAACAATTTATCCTGATGGAGCAACATGCCCGCGACGCAAAAACCGGCTTATTGTACCATGGCTGGGATTACAGCAAAAAACAAAAATGGGCTAATCCGCAAACCGGTTTATCGGCAAACTTTTGGGCACGGGCCGATGGCTGGTACGCTATGGCCTTAGTTGATGTACTTGATTATCTCCCCGAAAACCATCCCGACCGGCCAAAGATCATCGCTATTTTGAACCGTCTGGCTACAGCCATCCAAAAATATCAGGACCCTAAAAGCGGTGTATGGTACGACATCTTGGATAAACCCGATGGCAAAGGCAACTACCTGGAATCGTCGGCATCCAGCATGTTTGTATATGCCTTGGCTAAAGGTGTGCGCAATGGCTACCTGCCCGAAAGTTATCTGGCTGTTGCCGACAAGGGCTACAAAGGCATGATCAGCCAGTTTATCGAAACTGATGCAACCGGTCAAACCAACCTGAAAGGCACAGTGACCGTATCGGGCCTGGGCGGCAACCCTTACCGCGATGGTAGTTACGAATACTACCTGAGCGAAAAGGTAATAACCAACGACCCTAAAGGTACGGGCGCCTTTTTACAATGCGCGGTTGAAATGGAGCGCCTCGAAAACCGCAACTTAGGTAAGGGCAAAACGGTAACGGTCGATTCGTATTTTAACGATGAGCACCGCAAAGACGCTATTAGTGGTCAAACACTGTCTTTCCATTACAAATGGGAAGAGCAGGATAATAACGGCTTCTCGTTCTTTGCCAACGCTTTTCATAACTACGGTGTAAATACCAATACACTTTACCAGGCACCTACTGCGGCCAACTTAAAAGGCAGCAACATTTACATCATTGTTGATCCCGATATCCCGAAAGAAAACCCGGATACAAAATATATTGAGCCTGCACACGTAACCGCCATTAGCGAGTGGGTTAAAGGAGGTGGTGTATTGATCGTATTAAATAACGACACCGGTAACGCCGAGTTTAAGCACCTCAACACCTTACTGGCCAAATTTGGCATACAAGATAACGAAGATAGTCGAAACCATGTGGTAACACCACATTTTGAAACAGGTGCCCTTAACGTACCGGCAACGGACAATATCTTTAAAACCGCGAAAAAGATCTACATCAAAGAGATATCGACTTTTACCGTAAAACCTCCGGCAAAAGCCGAGTTGGTGGATAATAAAGATATTATCACCGCTACCGCCAAATATGGCAAAGGCGCTGTTTTTGTGGTTGGCGATCCCTGGTTTTACAATGAATATACCGACGGCCGCAAACTGCCCGCCGATTACGATAATTTAAAAGCGGCTAACGATCTGATCAAGTGGGCGCTCAAACAGCTTAATGCTAAATAAATGTATAAAGCAGATAATATAGCTTAATAATTATAACCTATTGGTACTAACTTTGTGCTACCAATTACTCGATAATTAATTATTGAGTAAACCAACCAAAAGATGAAAACTAAAGAGAAAAAGCATTTAACCCTTTGTAAAGACAGCCTTCAACACATCAAAGTACCGGGCTTAATTGTACCCGATGCCAAAATATTTGACTATCCCGAAAAGGTATTACAATTTGGCACAGGCGTGTTGCTGCGTGGCCTGCCCGATTATTATATCGACAAGGCAAACCGCAAAGGGATATTTAAAGGACGCATTGTGGTTGTCAAATCCACCGACACCGGCTCATCGGCTGATTTTGATCAGCAGGACGGTTTGTACACTTTAGCCATCAAAGGTATTGCCGGTGGTAAAAAGGTTGAAGAAGATATTATTTGCTCGTCCATAAGCCGGGTATTAACTGCCGGTAAAGATTGGGCTGCTATTTTGGAAGTTGCCCGCAGCCCGGAATTACAGGTAGTCCTTTCAAACACCACCGAGGTTGGCATCCAGTTGGTTGAAGACGATGTGCACAAAGCGCCTCCGGTATCTTTCCCTGGTAAACTGTTGGCTGTATTGCACGAGCGTTACCAGGCCCTTGGTAACAAAGAAGAGAACGGATTGGTTATCGTACCAACCGAGCTGATCATTGACAACGGCAAAAAACTGAAAGGCATCGTTAAAGAATTGGCCTCATTAAATAATTACGATGCCGACTTTATTAAATGGATTGATACTGCCAATCATTTCTGTGACTCGCTGGTTGACCGGATCGTTCCGGGCAAACCCGATGCCGAAACTGTAGCACGTTTAGAGGACCAAAGCGGTTACCGCGATGACCTGCGTATCGCATCAGAAGTGTACAGCCTCTGGGCCATACAGGGCGATGAAAAGGTGAAGTCGGTTTTAACTTTTTCCAAGGCCGATAGCGGCGTTGTTATCGCGCCTGATATCGAGGTTTTCCGTGAGTTAAAACTACGTCTGTTAAACGGTACGCATACATTAAGTTGCGCTGTAGCATTCTTATCAGGTTTCAGGACCGTTAAAGAGGCTATGGACGACGCTATTTTTGCAGTATTCATCCGCCAGCTGGCCTTTAATGAGATAGCCCCGGCCATTCCATATAAAATATCGTTGGAAGACGCCCACGCGTTTGCCGAGAAGGTTTTGGACAGGTTCCGTAACCCGCATATCGAGCACCAGTGGATCAGCATATCCGCACAATACTCTACCAAAATGCGGATGCGCGTGATACCGGTCATCCTGCAACATTACCGCGTTACAAGCAAAGTGCCTGATAATATCGCATTAGGTTTTGCCTCGTTTTTACGCTTTATGAAAACTACCAAAAACGCCAAAGGGGAGTACATTGGTAACAACAACGGTGAGGATTATAAAGTGACCGACGATAACGCGGCCTACTTTGCCGAAGCCTGGAAAGAAGAAAACCTGCGTACATTTGTAAGCAATGTTTTGAGTAACGAAAACCTTTGGGGCGGCCCTAACCTGACCATCCTGCCCGATTTTGAAGATGCCGTATACAAAAAACTCACCCATATTTTACACGATGGGGTGTTTGATAAAGTTGAAAAATAACCGCCTGTTATAGCGAAAAAATGAAACAGAGAATATTAAAAGTACATGCTGCCGATAACGTGGTAGTAGCCTTAACTGACCTGCAAGCCGGCGAAACGGTTGATTACAATGGTAAAAGCTATACCGTTAAAGAGTTTATAGCCGCCAAACATAAGTTTGCCGAAGTGTTGATCCCCGCCGGGCACGAGATAATTATGTACGGCGTGTTGGTAGGCAAAGCGCAAAGCGACATACAAGCAGGCGGTTTGCTAAGCACAAGCAATGTAAAACACGCAGCAAGCGGCTTTTTAACAGCCCAGCACCACGACGATTGGCACCGGCCGGATACTGCTAAATGGGCAGGCAAAACTTTTAATGGTTTTCACCGCGAGGACGGCAGTGTGGGTACCGGTAATTTTTGGCTGGTTATCCCGATGGTATTTTGCGAGAACCGCAACCTTGAGGTACTACAGGACGCGTTGGTTAAACCACTGGGTTATGGCAGGCATAACAGCTATCATACCAAAGCCCAGCAATTGATAAACCTGGTAAAAGAGGGCGGCAGCGTGGAGCAGGTGTTATATACCGAGGTGAAAGACGGTACAGCAGTTGACAAAGCAAACCGCGTTTTTCCTAATGTGGATGGTATTAAGTTTTTAACCCATAATGGCGGTTGCGGCGGTACCCGTCAGGATGCCACGGCACTTTGCGGCCTGTTGGCTGGATATATTACCCACCCCAACGTAGCAGGAGCTACGGTAATGAGCCTGGGCTGCCAAAACGCGCAGGTAAGCATATTGGAGGAAGAGATCAAAAAACGCTCGCCTAACTTCAGCAAACCACTGTATGTGTTAGACCAGCAAAAGGTGGGTAAAGAAAGCGACCTGTTAGAGCTGGCTATCCGCCAGACCATGGCCGGATTGATAGAGGCTAATAATAACGTTCGTCAGCCGGCACCGTTGAGCAAAATAACTATTGGTTTAGAGTGCGGTGGATCTGATGGATTTTCGGGCATATCGGCCAACCCTGCGATCGGGTATACCAGCGATCTGCTGGTGAGCCTGGGTGGGTCGGTTATTTTAGCCGAGTTCCCTGAGTTATGCGGCGTTGAACAAAACATTATTGACCGTTGTGTGGATAAAGAAAAAGCTGACCGTTTTAGCTACCTGGTTAAAACTTACGCCCAGCGTGCCGAAGAAGTAGGTTCGGGTTTCGATATGAACCCATCGCCCGGAAATATTAAGGACGGTTTGATAACCGATGCCATCAAATCGGCAGGGGCCGCAAAAAAGGGCGGTACATCGCCGGTGGTTGACGTTTTGGATTATCCCGAAAAGGTAACCAAACCGGGCCTTAACCTATTGTGTACTCCGGGCAATGATGTAGAGTCTACAACTGCCGAAGTAGCCTCGGGCGCTAACGTGGTATTATTTACAACAGGTTTAGGTACGCCAACAGGCAACCCTATTACTCCGGTTGTTAAAATATCGACCAATACCAAGCTGTACAACAAAATGAGCGATATTATCGATATTGACACCGGTTCGATCATTGACGGCGATGAGACCATTGAACAGGCCGGCGAGCGTATTTTAGATTACGTGATCAAAGTGGCCAGCGGCGAAATTGAAGTAAGTGCGGTACGACACGGCCAGGATGATTTTATCCCATGGAAACGGGGGATATCACTTTAGTAAGTGAGCGGTGAATAGTGAGTGGGTGAATGGTTTAAGAGAGGGAAACTATTCGGAAAAATACCCATATTTACCCACGTGTTTTACTCCATGTCATTGCGAGGCACGAAGCAACCCCTGAGAAAGGTGGCGACCTGCATAGTGTGAGTGTCCTTAGATATCGTACGCCGTTAGTTAACGGATCGCAATGACAGGTTAAAGAATAAAAAACTATCGGTGTGATCATCACTTACATCGGTGCAATCCTAATATAATGAAGAAGTTTTTAGACGAGAATTTTCTGTTACAAACGCCAACTGCGCAAACGCTGTTTCACAATTTTGCAAAGCAAATGCCGATAATTGACTACCATTGTCATTTACCGCCCGACCAGATAGCCAACGACATCAACTTTGAGAACCTTACGCAGGTTTGGCTTTACGGCGACCATTATAAATGGCGTGCCATGCGTGCTAACGGTGTAGACGAGCATTTTATAACCGGTAAAGCTACCGATTGGGAAAAGTTTGAAAAATGGGCCGAAACCGCGCCATATACCATGCGCAATCCGCTATATCATTGGACGCATTTGGAGTTGCAGCGCTATTTTGGGATAGATACCATCCTGTCGAAAGACACGGCTAAAGAGATATACGATGCCTGCACCGCCAAACTGCAAACTAAAGAATACTCGATACAAGGCCTCATCAAAAAGATGAACGTGAAGGTGATCTGTACCACAGATGACCCGATAGATAACCTGGAGCACCACCAAAAAATAGTAAAAGATGGTGCCGAAGTAAAAGTGCTGCCTGCTTTCCGTCCCGATAAGGCTATGAACGCCGATGACGTGGCCGGATTGAACGCCTATATCGACAAAGTTGCACAGGTAACTAATACCAACATTAATAGCTACGATGCCTACCTTAAAGCGCTCAAACAACGCCATGATTACTTTGCGGCCAACGGCTGTAAAGTATCCGACCACGGTTTGGAGCAGGTTTACGCCGAAGACTATACCGATGCCGAGATCAACAGCATCTTCGAAAAGATACGTGCCAATAAAACCTTAACCGATTTAGAAGTGCTCAAGATCAAATCGGCCTTGCTACATGTATTTGCCATTTGGGATCACGAAAAAGGCTGGGTACAACAATACCACTTAGGCGCATTGCGCAATAACAATGCCCGCGCCTTATCAAACCTTGGCCCTGATACGGGTTGGGATTCGATAGGCGATTTTAGTCAGGCCAAAGCCTTGTCCAAATTCTTAAACAGGCTGGATACTACTAACCAACTCACCAAAACCATTTTGTACAACCTTAACCCGCGCGATAATGAGTTGATGGCTACCATGATAGGTAATTTTAACGATGGGTCGGTTGCCGGTAAAATTCAGTTTGGCTCGGGCTGGTGGTTTTTGGACCAAAAGGACGGCATGACCAAACAGTTGAACACGCTATCAAACATGGGGCTGCTGAGCCAGATGGTTGGTATGCTGACCGACTCGCGCAGTTTCTTGTCTTTCCCCCGTCACGAATACTTCCGCCGTATACTATGCAACCTTTTTGGCGACGATGTGGAAAACGGCGAGCTGCCTGCCGATATTCCGTGGATAGGTAAAACCATACAGAACATCAGTTACAATAACGCTTCAAATTACTTTGGCTGGTGATACAAAAGGTGCTATGCTTCGGTGAGCTTTTGCTGCGGGTATCGCCCGCGCCTGAAGATTCTGCCGTTGAAAAGCACCCTTTCTTTTTGTACATGGGCGGTGCCGAAGCCAACGCTGCTACGGCTTTAGCCGGATGGAACGTGCCGGTTAAATACTGCACCGTGTTGCCGGATAATTTTATGAGCCGCCATGTGATCGATTACCTGGAGTATAAAGGCATCTTCACCTCGTCTATCCTGTTCGCGGGTAACCGCATTGGCGTTTATTACCTGGAACGTGGTGCCGACCTGAAAGGCAGCATGGTTTATGATCGTGACCACTCATCCTTCGCCGGCCTAAAACGCGGTATGATCGACTGGGACAAGGTGCTGCGCGATGTATCGTGGTTTAACTTTACAGCGATTAGCCCCGCGCTCAACGAGCATGTGGCCGATGTTTGCTTAGAGGCACTGGAAGCGGCATCCCGCAAAGGCATTACTGTCTCTGTCGACTTAAATTACCGCGCCCGTCTGTGGAAATACGGCAAACAGCCAACCGATATTATGCCCAAACTGGTTGAACATTGCGATTTGGTTATGGGCAATATATGGAGCGCTGACAGCCTGTTAGGTACCGCGCTTGACGCCGATATCCACGGCAAGCAAAGCAAAAAGGCTTATTTGGATCACGCCGAAGCGACCTCGAAAGAGATCATGCAACGGTTTCCTAAAGTTAAAACAGTAGCCAACACCTTCCGCTTTGATAGCGCAAACAATAACTTACAATACTATACCAGCCTTTACGCCGATGGCAAAGCCTACCACTCGCCCGAGTTTAGCTGTGCAGGCGTAGTTGACCGCTCGGGCAGTGGGGATTGCTTTATGGCCGGGCTCATTTACGGCTTTTACAACCAACACCCGCCACAGGATATTTTAGATTATGCCACCGCCGCCGCCTTTGGCAAACTACAGGAACAAGGCGATGCTACCGGCCAGGATGTTTTGACCGTGAAGAAAGTGAAGGCGGAGGAGTAGAAACCAAAACACCTTATTTGCTTGGGCGAACGAGCAATCGGATGTTTATTTTTTTTCCAGATTATTTAAATCATCCATGTCCTTTGGTCGGCCAGCAACTTTTTTTGCCATAATGAGGTCGTTGATATGAATAGTACGGATGGACAACCCATCTTCTTCAAAAAAAATGGCGTGGTCATAGCAGGCATTAAAGTCCAGGCCCTTTACTTTGGTCATCATATCAATGGCGGTGGGTGGTACACCATAGGTAAAAACATCCCAGTTGGCGTGATGAAGAAAATTTTCTTCGGTCATATCAAAAACTGGCATCCCGAATAACTGAAATGCTTGTTTAATTTTCTGATAGTTTTCACTACTTCTCTCCACCCAAATATCCATATCGCCGGTAGTGCGCGAATAGCCATGAAGTATTACAGAGAAGCCCCCAATCAAGATGTACCTTACTTGTTGGTTGTTTAAGGCATCAATAAAATCCCTGAAATCGCCATTAAAAATATTGCCCATCAGCTTCTTGATCTTACACTAAACTTTGTTTTGTCCATCTGTGGCGGGTTATCTATCGGGAAGTTATAAGCAATGCTGTTTAAATAATGGGCAATGCGCAAGCGTTCCTTCACTGTCAGGTTTTGATAGTATTGCTTATGGTCGGCAGCCTCGGCGGCGGTTTGCGCTTTAAACGCGGTCCTGTCCAGTCTGAATTCACTCATGTCCAAATTTACGAATATTTTAGGTTAAACACAGTTCATTTCGATACAACTGAGCGACTGAAAAATCTTCTACGGTTGACTGCTTTTGGAGCAAAAGATATCTCGTTGGGTCGAGATGACAACTTTTATCCTCACCCATCTCATCAAGTATTTCCCCCACTTCATGTAAAATAATTTAGCAAGCGCAGCGCTTTTGGTTGCTTTGGTTTCAAGTTTAATAACCTTAAATCAGAAACCATGAATAACCATTTTGACGACTATGAAAAGCTTCCAATAAACGAAGCCAACAACGATGGTATCGACCGTCGTGGATTTTTAGAGTGTATGGCCTGGGCGGGTACGGGCGTATTTTGGATGATGTCGGGCGGTATCCTCAAATCGTACGGCATGAGCCAGATGATCGATAAAGCAAGCGGCGGATTAAAGAAAGGCCTGATACTGCCGAAGTCGGATTTTAGCTTTGTACAGATCAGCGACAGCCATATCGGCTTTAATAAACCGGCTAATACCGATGTGGTGGGCACCTTGCAGGCTACCATTGATAAAATAAACGCCATGCCAACAAGGCCGTCGTTTGTGCTGCATACCGGCGACCTGAGCCACCTGGCACAAGCTGATGAGTTTGATACTTTAGAGCAATCGCTTAAAAGCGTAAAAACCGAAAAAATATTTTATGTACCCGGTGAGCACGATGTGACCGACAATGGCAAGCTTTACCTGGAACGTTACGGCAAAGGCACTAAAGGCGATGGCTGGTATAGTTTTGACTCCAATGGTGTACACTTCATTGGCCTGGTCAACGTGACCAACCATGTGGATGGCGGTCTGGGTTATATTGGCCCGGAGCAGTTAAAATGGTTGGAGGCCGACCTAAAGCCTTTAAGCAGCAGTACGCCAATTGTGGTATTTGCCCACATACCGCTTTGGGCCATTTACCCGCAATGGGGCTGGGGTACACAGGATAGCGAAATTGCTTTGGGCTACCTTAAGCGCTTCGGCTCGGTGTCGGTATTGAACGGGCACATCCACCAAACCATACAAAAGGTGGAGGGCAATATCACTTTTCATACCGCAAACTCGACCGCTTTTCCGCAACCGGCACCAGGCGCAGCGCCATCGCCTGGCCCGATGAAAGTACCTGCCGAAAAATTGCGCACCATGTTAGGTTTAACCAGTGTAAACTACCAGGAGCATAACCACACCCTGGCCATTACGGATACTCCTTTAATAAAAGCCGAATAATGAAAAGGATAGTATTATTGCTGCTGATGGTGATTGCCGTCAGCGGCGTAAAGGCGCAATATAAACCGGTTGATAAAGGCTCCACACTTGGTTTTGTTATCCAAAACGTTGGGTTCGATGTAAAAGGGTCGTTTACCGGTTTTCAGGGTACCATAAACTTTGACACGCAAAACCCGGCCAAGAGCAGCTTTGATGTAAGCATTGACGCCGCCACGGTAAATACCGATAACAGCTTGCGCGATGAGCATTTAAAGGGCGAGAGCTATTTTGATGTGAAGAATTATCCGCGCATCCGTTTGGTATCCGATAAGGTTACGCAATCGGGCAAAGGGGCTTATACCCTTTCGGGGAAACTGACCATTAAAAACAAGTCACAAAATATAACCTTTCCGTTTACGGCGACGCCGGCTGGGGATGATATCAACTTTAAGGGAACGTTCAGCATCAACCGTAAGGATTTTGATGTTGGCGGCACCAGCACTATCTCAAACGAGCTAAAAGTTATGCTAAACGTTACCGCTAAAAAATAACCAATCCATGAAAGTGAATAAAAAATTAGCGGTGATAGTTGTGCTTGCCGCGACTGTAACCATTGGGGCATCGGCAACAGCCTTTAAAAAGCAAGACGTGCAATACACCAACCTTAAAGTGCTGCCTAAAAACATCAGCTCAAAAGAGTTGCAGGGCATTATGGTGGATGATTTTCAGGATGGGTTGGGGGTAACCTGCAGCTTTTGCCATGCCAATGCGGCTGATGGGCACGGGCTTGATTTTGCCAGCGATGCCAAACCCGAAAAGGAAATATCGCGGCAAATGATGCGGATGGCCATTGGGATAAACAAACAATACTTTAAACTCAAACATCCGGTAATTGGCGGGCAGGGCCTTATTGTTACCTGCAACACCTGCCATAAAGGTCAGCCCTTTCCGGATGGTGCCGACCAAAAGTAATTTTGCATTTTTGTAGCTATAAATACAAACTAAACAACATATTGAAAATACCCAAAATAACCTGGCATTTACTGTTCTGGCTGCTGGCCTACCTGTTTTGGGTATTCATTTTCCG
>JACXTT010000855.1_pt1 | contig 51939 bp, 46 predicted proteins | sample 9270951 | NCBI WGS metagenome assembly JACXTT01 (sample SAMN15532306, study PRJNA645909) | rock metagenome | isolation source: weathered quartz diorite | place: Puerto Rico | collected 2017-06-21
GACCATGTAGTAATTGGCGCAGGCTCAGTGGTAACAAAAGATATTACAGTTCCAGGTATATATGCAGGCAACCCGGCCAGGAAACTAAGATCCGTATAATTCCGTTTTATAATGTTATTTAATTCACTGGAATTCGCCCTTTTCTTCCCGGCAGTAACCATCCTGTTTTTTTTATTGCCACACCGTTTCCGATGGTTATTGCTATTGCTGGCAAGCTGTTTTTTTTACATGTTTTTCAAGCCAGTGTACATATTAATACTGGTTTTTACTATTGTTATTGATTATTATGCAGGTATCTGGATAGCAAGGGCGGAAACCCGGAAGAAGAAAAAAAGGCTTCTTTTGCTTAGTATAGTTGCTAATGTAGGTGTGCTGGTAGTATTTAAGTACTACAATTTTTTAACAGACAATATCAATCTTGTACTAAAAACCTTTCATACAAACGGCACTATTCCTTTATTACATATACTCCTTCCTATTGGTCTCTCTTTTCATACCTTCCAGGCGATGAGTTATACCATTGAGGTGTACCGGGGCCGGCAGAAGCCGGAGAAGCACTTTGGTATTTACGCTTTGTATGTAATGTTTTACCCTCAATTAGTGGCCGGTCCTATAGAAAGACCTCAGAATATCCTCCACCAGTTTCACGAAGAGAAGAAGTTCAACTATGGGAATATGAGGAGTGGCTTAATACTCATAGCCTGGGGGCTATTTAAAAAAGTTGTTATAGCCGATCGGCTGGCGCTTTTTGTAAACCAGGCATATTCCAATCCTTACGAGTATAAAGGCCTGCCGCTAATTGTGGCAACTGTATTTTTTGCATTTCAGATCTTTTGTGATTTTTCCGGCTATTCTGATATTGCCATAGGTTCGGCCAAATGCATGGGCTTTGATCTTATGACGAATTTTAACCGGCCCTACCAGGCCACCAGCATCAGCGACTTCTGGCGGCGCTGGCATATTTCCCTGTCTACCTGGTTTAGGGACTACGTTTACATCCCACTTGGAGGAAGTAAGGTTCCCAGGGCAAGATGGTATTTAAATTTATTGATTGTTTTTTTATTAAGCGGAGTATGGCATGGCGCCAACTGGACATTTGTTGTATGGGGCCTGCTGCACGGCGTATATCTTGTTACGGAGAGTGAGCTGTACCAACGATATCCGTCGCTAAAAAGCAAAACGGGTTTTGCGGCAGTGGTTGTTAAAAGATCCATCGTCTTTATATTGGTAACGATTGCCTGGGTATTTTTCAGGGCGCAAAATGTTTCGCAGGCAGTTTATGTTATTCGTCATTTTTTAAGCGGGCTGCCCGTGCAACTAAAGCAGGCTGCCAGCAATGTAAATTACCTGAGGCTCCAGCTTCTTTATGTCAATCAAAACGGGGCTGATTTTTTTATAGCAATAATAGCCCTTTTAGTTATGATGCTGGTGCACCGTTTTCAGCGGAATAACCGGTTCGATGACTGGCTTACGCAGCAATCGTCTTTTTTGAGATGGTCTATATATTACGGGCTGGTGCTGGTTTTTGTATGTTTTGGCGTATTTAACCGATCTGAGTTTATTTATTTTCAATTTTAATGGGGAGGCTTTTATTTAAATTATTACTAATTATTGTTCCGGTGACCATATTGGTGGCGGCCTCCAATTATTTTATCGATCCTGCTAACCTTTTTTTTCCACGGGAATATGTTACCGGCGTTGCCACCATTCTTCTGAAGGGGCATAACGTAGACAACATAGCCAATTACAACGAACGGCTTTTACAGGAGCAAATGATTACCCGCCTGAGCCGGAAACCTGATGTGGTTGTACTGGGGTCCAGCAGGATTATGGAAATAGGTACTGATTTTTTCCCTGGTAAAACAGTTTTGAATGCCGGGGTTTCTCATGCCAACATCCATGATATTGTGGCTATAGCAGGGGCACTGGATAGTACAGGGCATCTGCCCGCAGAGGTGTACATGAATGTGGATGCCGGCTTAATAAGCGAAAGACATACCCTGGAATGGCAAAGTATTGCTCCGTATTATACCTATTTTATGGAAAAAAATGATTTACCGGGACAGCGGAGAGAAAAAGAAGACATAAAGAACGCCAATAAGCTGTATGCACTTTTTTCGCTTGAATATTTTAAGCAATCAATGCATTTCTTTATTACAGGCGGGGATAAAAAATTCATGGATGCCGGTAAAACCAAGCCGGCAAAATACGGCAGATACTCAGATGGAACTATTTGCTATCCTTATGCTTATTTACACCCTGATACTGTTAAAACAGCCAGCGATGCGGCAATTACAGGAGCCAAGGAAGGCCTGAGCTTACCTGACCAGGATAATATACAATTGCTCAAGACCTTAATAGTTTTTTTCCAGCAGCATAATATAAAAGTGCATTTTATTATGCTTCCCTATCATCCTGCTTACTACGAGGCCGTTAATAAGAATTACGATAACCTCTTTAACAGCTACAATGCTGTTTTTAGTGCAATAGCACGGGAAAGAGGAATCGATTTAAGAGGAAGCTTTGATTCAAACAAGTATGGGTTGAATGAAAATGATTTTTATGATATGCATCATTGTACGAAAGATGCCATAAAAAGGATCCTTAACAACTAAGTAATATGAAAGTACCCTTTGTTGATCTTAATGCTCAATATAAAAACATACGACCTGCAATTGATACAGCTATCAGCAATGTTATCGGTGAAACAGCTTTTATTGGGGGTAAATATGTAAAAACCTTTGAAAAGCAATTTGGGGAATTATATGGCGTAAAACACGTAATTGCCTGTGGCAATGGCACCGATTCGCTGTATATACTGATGAAGATGATGGGCATAGGTAGCGGCGACGAGGTAATAACAGTAGCCAACAGCTGGATATCGAGCTCTGAGACCATTACACAGGCGGGCGCCAAACCTGTATTTGTAGACGCTCACCCGGAATATTACAGCCTGGATGAAAGCTTGCTGGAGGGTGCAATTACCGGCCGTACCAAAGCCGTTATTGCCGTACACCTGCAGGGGCAGATGTGTGATATGGGGACCATTAAAAGGCTTTGTGATAAATATGGCCTCTTCCTGATTGAAGACTGCGCACAATCGCATTTTTCCGAATTCAGTGCCGTGCGTGCGGGGTTAACGGGAGATGCGGGCTCATTTAGCTTTTATCCCGGCAAAAACCTGGGGGCCTACGGCGATGCCGGTTGTATGATTACTAACGATGATACGCTGGCAGAAAAATGCCGTATGTATGCTAATCATGGCGCATTGAAAAAGCCTCACCACCAGATGGAAGGTGTCAATAGCCGGATGGATGGCCTGCAGGCCGCCATCCTTAGTGCAAAGTTGCCATACATACTGGAGTGGACGGAAAAAAGGATTGCACATGCTGCAACTTATAATAAAGCACTGGAAGGCATTCCTGAAATTGTATTACCAGCCGTTCGACCAGGCACCAAACATACTTTTCATTTATATGTGATCAGGGCACAGCAACGTGATGGTCTGTTGGCGCATCTTAATGCCAATGGAATTGAGACCAGCATTCATTACCCGGTGTCGCTTCCCAACCTGCCCTGTTACCAGTACCTTGGGCATAAACCTGCCGATTTCCCGGTAGCCACCAGGTTACAAAATGAAATTCTTTCATTACCCATCTACCCCGAGATTACGGGAGAAATGATTGACTATGTGGCAGCAACCATTCGTAATTTTTACCCGTAATGATGGCGATTTATAATGGGCTTTTTGCAACATAAAACCATTTTCATTTTGTCACCCCAGTCATGGGGTAATATGTTCATATCCAAACATCACTATGCGATAGCCCTGGCAGAGGGTGGTAATAAAGTTTATTTTATAAGTCCACCCGGTGATCCGAGACCTGAGGAAAAGATACTGGTAAGACCCTCAGGGATAAATGAAAACCTGCTTATAGTTGAGCACCGCATATCTTTCCCGTTTTGGTTGAAATTTAAAGCGTTGCCTGTTTTTCACGAACTGATGCGGCATCATATAAAGCAACTTCTGAAAAAGCTGGGTACTCCCGACATCGTATGGTCTTTTGACATTGGATATATGTATTCATTCACGCATTTCCCGGCTTCCGGTGTAAAAATATTTCACCCGGTTGATGAACCTTCGGCCAAAATTTCAATTGATGCAGCCAATGGGGCGGATGTTATTTTCTCAGTAACACAGGAAATCCTGGATAAATACAGCCATCTCCCCGTGCCACGTTATTTTGTTAATCATGGGCTGGCAAATGAATTCCTCTATGGCTATCCGGGGGAATATTCTCATGATGGCGTGATAAGGGTGGGCTTTTCAGGGAACCTTCTTCGTAACGATATTGACCGGGCTGTTTTTTTGCAGATTATAGAAGAAAACCCGCGGGTACAATTTGAATGCTGGGGCGCGTATCGTTCAAACGATTCCAATATCGGTGGCGGTGCAGATGAAGAACAGCTCACATTTATTGGCCGACTGACAGAAAGTAAGAATGTGATACTGCACGGACCGGTACCGGTAAAAAAGCTGGCCAGCGAGTTTTGCCGGATGGATGCCTTTCTTATTTGTTATGATGTACAAAGAGATCAGAGCAAGGGCACCAATTATCATAAAATAATGGAATACCTGGGTTCCGGTAAGGTAATAATCTCGAACAATGTGACTACCTATAAAAACCGGGAAGATCTCATTCAAATGATAGAAGACAGGCTGTCTAATCATGATTTGCCGGGACTGTTTAAAAAAGTAATAGAAAATATCGGTCAATATAACAGCCCGGAAAAAATGCGCGGGCGAAAGCAGTTTGCACAGGAAAATACTTACCAGGACCAGGTTGAGCGCATCGGGCAATGTCTTGAAGGGCTGGAAAAACGATCTTAATTTACAGAATATCCCAAAACCGTTTTCATGAAAGTATTACTATTAGCAGGAGGTTTCGGAACACGTCTTAGCGAAGAAACCGATACCCGCCCCAAACCAATGGCCGAAATAGGCGGCAAACCCATTCTGTGGCATATCATGAAGATATATTCCCATTACGGATTTAATGAGTTTGTAATATTGCTGGGGTACAAGGGCTATTTTATCAAGGAGTATTTTGCTAATTACTTCCTGCACCAGAGTGATGTGACCATTGACCTTGGAACTAACCAGGTAGAAGTGCACAATAATAGTTCAGAACCATGGAAAGTTACTTTGCTGGAAACCGGGCTAAATACGATGACAGGCGGCCGTATTAAAAGAGCGAAGGACTTTATCGGGAACGAGCCCTTTTTATTAACTTATGGAGACGGGGTTGCCGATGTAAACATGCATACGCTAATTGATTTTCATCGCAAACACGGGAAGGCAATTACAATGACAGCAGTTCAACCGGAAGGAAGATTTGGTGCTTTGGAAACGGATAAGGATAATAAAGTTCATTCCTTTATGGAAAAGCCAAAGGGAGATGGCAGTTGGATAAACGGAGGTTTCTTTGTATGCGAACCCCGCGTGTTGGATTATATATCGGATGATACAACTGTATTTGAACAAAAACCGCTTGAGCAACTGGCCAGGGAAGGGGAACTGTATACATTCCGGCATAGCGGGTTCTGGAAATGTATGGATACGCTCCGGGACAAGACAAAATTAAATGAGTTGTGGGGAAGTGGTGAGGCGAAATGGAAATTGTGGAAGGAATAATAAGAGCAATAGTATTTTATTATATGAATTAGTTATTTACCAATATGTCGTTTAACAACTGTTTTAAAGATAAAAAAGTAATTATAACCGGTAATACTGGTTTCAAAGGATCCTGGTTAACGGTTTGGCTGCATGGATTGGGCGCGAAAATAACAGGTATTTCAAAAGATGTACCCACAGAGCCATCCCTGTTTTATGAGTTGCAGCTGGATAAGAAAATAAAACACTACTTCGTCAACATCTGTGATGGTGCTGCCATAAAAAAGATATTTAATGAGGTACAACCCGATTTTGTGTTTCACCTGGCGGCGCAGCCTATTGTATCTGTTTCATATGACGATCCCGTAGATACATTTCAAACCAACGTTATTGGCACCGCTAACATACTTGAGGCACTACGTTATGTGCAGCATCCCTGTAAAGCAGTCATGATAACAAGCGATAAGTGTTACGATAACGTGGAATGGGTATGGGGGTATCGGGAGCACGATGCATTGGGAGGGAAAGATCCTTACAGCGCATCAAAAGGGGCGGCAGAACTAATTATCAAAACCTATTTCTATTCTTATTTTAATAAACCCGGCTCTATTGTAAAACTGGTGGCGGTAAGAGCGGGTAATGTAATTGGAGGGGGCGACTGGGCATTGAACCGTATTGTGCCAGATTGTGTTCGGGCATGGAGTGGGGATAAGGCGGTAAAGATTCGAAATCCGAAGTCCACCCGTCCCTGGCAGCATGTACTGGAACCGTTGAGCGGCTATTTAAGAGCGGCCCAGGCGCTGGAAGAAGGTGCAATAATTAACGGAGAAGCATTCAACTTTGGGCCGAATGCAGATCAGAATCACACCGTACTGGAATTATTGCAGGCTATCAGTACGCACTGGCAATTCGGAAACCTCCAGGAGCACTTCGCCATTGAGAGCAATAACGCTTTTCATGAAGCCGGCTTGCTGAAACTTAATTGCGATAAAGCCTTGTTTCATCTTCAATGGAAGCCAGTCCTGGAATTTTCCGATACAGCGCAATTTACCGGGGCATGGTATGATGCTTATTATAATGGTAAGAAACAGGACATGTACCAGTATACGGCGCAACAAGTGGTTGCATATGAGAAAAAAGCTGCTCAAAAACAACTGTCCTGGGTATGATAAATGACGTCGTATTAACTCCTTTGCGGATAATTGAAAATCCATCGGGCAATATTCTTCACGCAATGAAGCAGCCGGAAGCCACCTTTGCAGGTTTTGGAGAGGCTTATTTTTCAACTGTTGAATACAATGCAATAAAGGGATGGAAGAAACATACCAGGATGGTGCTGAATATAGTAGTGCCTTGCGGCAGTATTTTGTTTGTGTTGTTCGATGCCCGGGAGGGTAGCGCAGCATACGGGCAAATGCTGGAAGTAACACTTTCAAAAGAAAATTACCAGCGGCTCACAGTGCCTCCCGGGGTATGGATGGCGTTTAAGGGCATTGGACAGGGGTTGAATATGCTTTTAAATATTGCCAGCATTCCGCATGATCCCCTGGAGGCAGAGAACCTTCCCTTGATTAACACACTGATTTCTTACCCGGGTTTTCAATCATGAGCAATATTCTGGTAACAGGCGGAACAGGTTTTGTAGGTGGACGAATTGTACGGAAGCTTTCTCCTGCGCATAAGGTGATGGTATCTTCACGGAAACCCCTGGAAAAGGCTGTATTGGAGGCACATGGAGTAACGGAGGCTGTTTTGCACAGCGTACTTCTTCAAAAAGAAACCTTCCCCGGGAAGATAGATACCGTTGTACATATGGCGGCTCTGAATGAGTGGGATTGCGTCAAATACCCTTCAGAAGCAATACGGGTAAATATTGATGAAACAAGAATATTGCTGGAAAACGCGATTGCTGCCGGGGTACGGAAATTTATTTACTTTTCTACGGCTCATATATACGGCAGTCCTTTAAAGGGCAGGATATCGGAAGACACCCTGCCGGTTCCGGTTCATCCCTATGCCATTACACACAAAGCCGCAGAAGATTATGTAGTAGCGGCTACTTTACAAAAGAAAATCCAGGGTATTGTTATCCGCCTGTCCAATTCATTTGGCGCACCGGTTATTCCTTCGGTAAACCGGTGGACCTTATTGGCGAATGACCTGGCCCGGCAGGCGATAGAGAAAGGCAAACTTGTGCTGTTGTCGAACGGATGCCAGTACAGGGATTTTGTTTGCCTGACTGATGTTGAGAATATTGCAGGGGAAATGGCAACGCAGGATAACAATGGTAATGGTATTATTTATAACCTGGGAGCCGGGGTTTCCATGAAGGTAATCGATATGGCCAACCTGGTTGCGGCTGTTTACCACCAATTAACAGGGCGGTCAATAGCCGTTGAACTCCCTGCCGGGGCGGAAGCAACGAATGAACCTGGCCTTATTTACTCTAATGAGCGGCTAATAAATAAAGGGTTTATTGTAGATAATGATTTTGCCGGAGAGATGAAAGTGTTATTGATTTTTTGCAGCCGCCATTTTAAACAGGCCTGAGGGCCTTATACATGAATAAACGTATTGAACCTGTTGATGGATTAAGAGCATTTGCCGTCCTGGGCGTATTATGGGTGCATATATGGTCATTTTTTGGCACCCCCCGTTGGATGGTGGGGCCGATAGATGTTAACAGGGTTTGTTCGGTGGTTGGAGCCGGGGTAGACCTTTTTTTTGTAATAAGTGGATTTTGTATGTACGTGATGTACGAAAAGAAATCGAGGCATTTTGACTGGCCGTTATATAAAGGGTTCCTGATTAAGCGATTTATGCGAATTGCGCCTGCTTTTTACCTGCTGATTATTGTTGAAAGCCTTCGTTTTCTTTTTAGGACCGGGATATTCCCTTATAAAACTGCCGCCTTTCATACCTTATTTATAAATATTTTTTTGCCGCACAACGATTTTCCACCCCATTACTGGTCGTTGGCTACAGAATGGGAGTTTTATCTTATCCTGCCTTTTTTATTTCTTTCAGTAACCGGGAAAAGGAATGTTTTGCTTCGAAGCCTGCTGATAACCGGTATTTGCCTGCTTTTCCGGTTGTTTCTTTTTAACCGGCATAACCAGGATTTGCTTTCGGGAGTTACAGTAGATAGCCAGGCCATCTGGTACCGGTTTGCTGAATTTGCGATAGGGATCATTGCGGGTAAGCTATACCTTGAAAACCGGAAGTTGCCGGCATTTTTATCAGGATGGCGGGGATTTCTGCTATCATTTATGATTGCATATTTCGGCAGAATTTGTATGCTGACGGAGTTTGTTGTGAAATTTAAACAATATGCCTTTGTGGTAAGAAGCTTTAGTGAACCGGTTATGACGCTCGGTTTTGGGCTGATGTTATATGGGTTAATTACCTCCGACAGTGTCTTCCGCAGGTGGATTAGTGCAAGGCCAATCCTGTTTATCGGGAAAATATCTTACAGCATGTACCTGTGGCATTGGATAGTGGCACAGACTACCAGTAACTGGATACTCAAAGTTACGGGTTCGGGGACGCCGGGTTTTTACCTGGCATACGTATTGTCTGTGCTTTTTTTAATCCCGGTATCCTGGCTTTCCTACAGGTTATTTGAGGCGCCCTATTTTAAAAAATCTCATAGCTCCCGGCTACCGGCTGCACCGATGGTGGTTGCTGCTGAGGAATCAATATAACAGAGGGAATAAACTAAACATTTGATAGATATTTTAGTGATATCGCATGCCTGTTTTATGGCTATCAACCGAAAGGTATACCAGCTTTTTAAACAGGAAGGGTGGAGCATAGAACTGGTAGCCCCGGAAACATTGACGTTTCCTACAGGAGTTAAAGCTGCCCAGCCGGCAGCAGCAGGCGACCCCCCGATTCATTTTTTGCCATTAAAAGGTGATAATCCAAGAACCTATTCTTTCGAAGGATTAACGGCATTGCTGGATCAGAGGCGACCGGTGATAGTATTGCTGGACAATGACCCTGTGAGTCGCCTGGCAGGCGCTATCGGACAATGGTGTAGCAATAATCAATCAGCCCTGTTTTGTGTTTCCAACGAGAACCTGTCGTTAGGCCTCATGGACACGATTCGCAGAAGGGGGCCCGGCAACCTGGCGGCAGCCGTGATGAAAAGATGGATGTTGTATCGAAACAGGAAAGTGATAGAGGGTATTTTCTGCATTAACCGTGATGGCAAAAAGGTTTTTGAAGCAGAAGGGTTTCGTGGTGTCAGGCGTATGCCGCTTGGATTTGATCCCACTATTTTTTTCCCTGACGATAAAGCGGCGGTAGCTATAAAGGAGAAACATGGATTTCATACCAAAATAATTGCTTATTTCGGGCGGCTTATTCCTGAAAAGGGCATTCATATTCTGATTGGTGCGTTACAACAACTGAAGAACAGGGATTGGCAATTAATGATGGATCATTTTGACGAGTACGCTTCAGACTATCACCGGGAAGTGAAAAAAGCTATTTCCGCGTCTGGCATCGATGGGCAGGTAATATTCGTGCATCCTGATCATGTTGAAATTGCCGCTTATATGAATGCAGCAGATGTTATTGTGGTTCCGTCGGTAAGCACACCGGCCTGGAAAGAGCAATACGGCAGGGTGGCAGCGGAAGGAATGGCCTGCGGAACTACCGTTATTGCTTCCGACTGCGGCGCATTGCCGGAGTTGATAAATGGCCATGGATTATTATTCAGGGAAGGAGATACAGCCGCATTGATGGCTTTGCTGGAGAAATTTCTTGCTGGAGAGCCTGAAAGTATTCCGCCTGTCACCAGTATTGCGCGGTATGCAAAAGAGCAACTAAGTATATATCGGCAAAAAAATATCATGGAAGAGGCTTTTGATGCATTTCTCAAAAGCCGCCCGAAAACGGTTGAATATGAAAATATTAGTGGCAGGTAATAGCAAGCCATGGTCAATTGAGCGTTATTTTATCAAATACCTGGGTGAATCGGGAGCAGAGGTTGTTTTATATCCCTCAGGAGACATTGTGTTTGACTTTCATACAAAGAACATTTTTAATAAAATTTTATTTCGCACCAAAATTGTAACGAAGTATCCGCAGGTAAACAAAGGATTGCTGCAAAAGGTGCGGGAAGTGAAGCCGGATGTGGTATGGGTGTTTAAAGGAATGGAAATTTATCCGCAAACCCTGAAGCAGTTAAGAAAGGAAGGTTTCCGGCTGGCAAATTTCAACCCTGACCACCCATTTATTATTATTGGGAGGGGAAGTGGTAATAAGAATGTGGTGGACAGCGTGGGATTATATGATCTGCATTTTTGCTACCAGCATGAGTTGCAACGGGAAATAGAGCAACGGTTTCAATTGGCTACCCGCTTCCTGCCCTTTGCATATGATACGGGAGATGTTTCTTATATTGAATCGTCACAGATTACGGAAATTCAACGGGTGTGCTTCCAGGGAAACCCCGATGCTTACCGGGTTCATGTAGTGAATTTGCTGACGACTGCCGGTATTCCTGTAGACGTATACGGTAATGGGTGGGACAAAACAAAGATAGGAGGAAAGGATGGCGTGAATATTTTTCCTATCGCCCCGAGGCCGGATTTCTGGCGAAAGAACCAGGAGTACCGGGTACAGTTAAATTTGTTTCGTGAGTATAATTTTGGCTCTCATAATATGCGTACTTTCGAAATTCCGGTAGCGGGTGGTATTCAGCTTGCTCCGTATAGTGAAGAGCAGGCAGAGTTTTTTGAGGAAAACAAAGAGATATTTTTTTTTCATGATATGGATGAATTGATCAGAAAGGCAAAGGCAATTTTATCCTTGCCTGCAGAACAGGCGGCCGAAATACGTAAAAATGCACGATGCCGTTCACTAAGCTCTGGTTATTCATTTGCCGATCGGGCGAAAACGGTATTTAATGCATTTCAGAATTTGTGTTGACGGAATCCATAACCTTTAACGAAAAACCACCCCCAAAATCCTACTATTGAAATGAGCATTGTACATTGTAAACTGCCACGGGCGGGGCTTGGCAACCAGCTATTCCCTTTAATGAAGGCCTGTGTTTTTGCACATATTAATCAATTGCCGCTTATAGTGACGAATTATCACCAGGTAAAGGTTGGTGTTTATTTGCGCGGGGAAAAATCAAAACGAAATTACAGGCATTGTTTCCGGTTTCAGAAAAATGTGACCGGGGCCTTACTCGATAAAACGAACGTATTTATTAAAAGCAAAACCTTCACACTGGTAGAAGAGCCTTCACTGGATGCCATTCCCGGTTCCACTCAAAAAAAGATGATTTACCGGTTTGGCGCCATTCCCCACTGGGGTGATTATTTCCAGGGACTGAAGGAGCAGCGGCAACTTGTTATTGACTTATTTCAACAGCTGTTATTGCCCGGCGTGAAGCGGGAATTGGAAAACCTGGAAGCACCCTGTATAGGAGTGCATATCCGTATGGGCGATTTCAGAAAACTAATGCCGGGAGATGTTTTCTCTAAGTTGGGGGCAGTAAGAACACCGGAAGATTATTTTGTGGAAGTCATTGAAAAGCTGCGGTCCATTTATGGAAATGATGCCCCGGTAGCTGTTTTTAGTGATGGGTACCGGCACGAATTTAGAAAAATTACCCGCTTACCGAATCTTAGGTTTATAGAAGGCAATAGCGATATAGTAGATATGCTGCTTTTAAGCAGGAGTAAAGTGATTGTCACTTCAGCTGCCAGCACGTTTGGCTACTGGGCAGGGTTTTTGTCTGATGCGCCAATCATTATGCACCCCGATCATATTCATCAACCCCTTCGGATTCCCGGTTCGAAACCCGGTCTCTTTGAAGGCGCTCTCGATGAATCGGGCGTATTGTTTCTTAAGAGCAATTATTCTGTTGATATATAAATGAAAATAGTATCCACCCGGTTTTCCGAAAGGCACAACTCTTGTGAACAGTTATGATAATGCCAATATAATTAATAGCGCTATGAACCAAAGTAACGAAATAGAGTTTAACAGAAGTAAAATTTATGAAAAGCTGGATTATGAGAAAGAACCTGAGAATTATCATAGCGAAATACCCTGGATTGTTCAGCAACAAATAGCAGCCACTAATGGCGTACATTATAAAGACAGGATAGGAAAACTGTCAACATATCCACAATATGAGTTGCCCGTTCCGGCCGTTAGTAAAGGGTTAATGCTGGATATTGGAAACGGTTGGGGGCGCTGGTTGGCGGCTGGTGCTGACAAGGGGTATATTCCTGTTGGTATTGATATCCGCTTGGAGTTTTGTAATACGGCCAGGCAAACATTAAAAAAATTGAATAAGACCGGGTATTCCCTGGTGGCCGATTTAAAGGATTTACCCTTTAAAGAGGATGTTTTTGATTTGGTATGGTCGTTCAGTGTAATACAGCATACGCATAAAGACAGGATGCTCAGTTGCCTGAAGCATATACAGCGGATATTGCGACCCGGTGGATATACCTACCTGGAGTTTCCCAATAAAAGCGGGATTAGAAACAAATTTGGGCCTGCCAGGATATATGAAGCTGAAAAAAACGACTACAACAGCTGGTGTGTCCGGTATTATACTCCAAAAGAATACAAAGATATCTTTACAGGTATCTTTGGTAATTATTCTTTCTCCAGTCATAGTTTTTTAGGTATCGGTGTTTTAAAGGAAGATTTAAAATATGTTTCCAATAAGAATAAAATTATTTGTTCGGCGTCATTGGCAGGTACGTTAATATCTAAAATTATAACCCCACTAAAGTATTTATCTGACAGCATTTATATCAAGGCCTCAAAGGAAGCAAAAGATATCGGTAATGATGCTTTACAATCGCTAAATACGTTTCTTTTATTGCATAATCAAAACCCATTGGATAATCTTAATGTATGGCCGTTATTAAGGTGCCCCCGATCGGGAACAGCCCTGGCACTGAGTCCTGATAAAAAGCGACTTATTTCCGCTGAAGCTGGTATTTTTTATCCTGTAGAAAATGACATTCCCATTTTAATTACTTCCGAAGCAAGGCCGTTATAGAAAGAATTATTGCAGAGTACCAGCTGAATTAAGTTAAAGTAATGATGACATGGTAACATTATCGAGTAGCGGCAAACTTTGGGCCTTTGCTTTGTCCGAACAGCTAAACAAACATGATCTCCTGGATGCGTTTTATACAACGTATGCGTATAAGAAAAATAATTTCTTAAAGCATTTTGTAAAAAGAGTTGATAAGGAAGATATTCCAGTGGAGAAAATTCATACGAATCCATTGCTGGCTTTTCCCATGAAATTGAGTCCTTCGCGGGTTCATGTATGGAACGATTGGTTCGACAAATGGGTAGCCAAACAACTGCCCGGATGCCGGAGCCGCGTTTTTATCGGGTGGAGTGGAATGAGTTTATCATCTGTTCGTGCGGCCCGGAGAAAAGGGATGATTACTGTTTTGGAAAGAGGATCTACCCATATAGTGAACCAAAACAATGTATTGCAGGAAGAATACGGCAGGTTTGGCGTTGATTTTTCTGTTCACCCGGAGGTGATTAAGAGAGAATTGCAGGAATATGAAGAAACAGATTACATTATGGTGCCCTCTTACTTCGTTAAAAATACTTTTATCGAAAAGGGCTTCCCGGAGGAGAAGCTGGTCATGAATCCTTTCGGTGCTGCTCAATTCTTTGAACCGGTTATTGATACAACAGTCCGTAAAAGTGAAAAATTTACTATTCTCTACCTGGGCACTTTATCCATACGCAAGGGATTGACCTATTTATTTGAGGCACTTAACGGGCTTTCATTATCACCGGCTGATTTTGAAGTTTGGTTTATAGGAAGCATTGAAGAAGCCCTGAAGCCCCAAATAGAGCAATACAGGAAGGAGAATTGGAAATTCTGGGGGCACATCAATCATTACGAGTTGCCGGGTTACCTGGCCCAATGCGATGTTGGCGTACAGGTTTCGCTTGAGGAGGGACTGAGCATGGTTATACCCCAGATGATGTCCTCCGGGCTGCCGGTAATTATTACACCTAATACAGGTGGAGAAAATATTGTTCAGAACGAAGTAAGTGGATTTGTTGTGCCTGTAAGAGAACCTGCGGCTATTGCGGAGAAAATCGAGGTGCTTTTCAATGACAGTCAAAAACTTGGTGAGATGAAAGAGGCTGCCAGGGCCGCAATTGCCAATGGCTATACATGGAATGACTATGGCGACAGGTATGCCGCTTTTTTAAAAAGATTATAATTTACAGCTATTATGAAGAAGATTATCAAACGTTTATTTTTTGGAAAAGGAATCCAGGAAAGGAAGATAAAGTTCGGGGTGGCAAGGGGTATAAAAATGAAAATTAACCTTGAGCATAAAATTCAGCGGTATCTGGGGCTGGAAGAGCGGGAAGTGCAGTCATGGTTCAAAAAATTTGCCCCGGAAACATCCGTTTTTGTGGACATAGGCGCTTCAGACGGTTTTTATGGCCTCGTGTATTATAAATTAAATAGTGAGGGCCAGCAATATCTGTGTGATGCTATAGTAGCTTACGCGGATGAACAAAGGGCCAATTTCAGGCTGAGCGGGTTTTCTTTGGAAAAAATAAATATTGTTTCGAGGTTTATAGGCGATGCTACAACGGATACGCATATTTCACTCGACGAGCTGCTTAAATCAGCCCCGGGTAATGTTTTTTTAAAGATTGATGTTGATGGGGGAGAGTTAAGTGTACTGAAAGGCGTTCAACAGGTATTAAGAAGCAGGAATTGTAAAATTGTTGTTGAAACACATTCAAAGCAGCTGGAAGAAGATTGTACGGCCTATTTACAACAACTGGGGTACAAAACAAAGATAATACCTAACGCCTGGTGGCGGTTGTTTATACCCGAATTAAGACCTATGGATCATAACAGGTGGTTTAGCGCATGGAAGGCCTGACGTAAAGTAAATACAGCAAAATGAAGGCTTACGGAACATTAGTTATAGCGCTCTACAACCACCCGGAACACCTCCCGCCCACGTTAAATGCCATTGAATTTCTTTCGGAAATGTTCGGGGAGATTTATGTGGTACAGCGTAATACCACTGGTTTTGACTGGCAGTACCCTTCCAACGTGAAGTTGCTTCATATTGGCAACCCGCTCCCGGTAAAGGAATTGGAACAACAGCCGCTGGCACAAAAGATCCGGTCGTTCCGGGCTTTCTCACGTTTGCTGGCAAGTACTATCCGGTCGTCCGGCGCCCGGACTGTGCTTTTTTATGATCACCTGCCTTTGCTGTCGTACCGGCTTATGCGGTACCGTTTGCCGGCAAATCTTTTACTCTGGTATCATAGCCACGATGTGGCAGACATACGGTATATAAGGAAAGGCAGTATTTCCTGGTGGGCCTGGAAATCCGAAAAATGGATATTTCCCCGGCTTACCCTGTTTTCATTGCCGGCCCTGGAGCGAAAAGCGTATTATCCGTTGGACAAGTTCAAAGGTGCCTTTTTCTTTTTGCCTAATTTTCCGGCCCGGAAAATTTTTGGTAATTTACTGCCAACGGGTCATAAGCAGATTAACGATCGGGTTAAATTGGTTTACCAGGGAAGTATCGATGCTATGCACGGGCTGGAGGAAATAATAGCTTTACTGAATGAAAAGCCTGGCGGTAAAGACCTTTTCCTGGTGTTAATAGGCCCGGTCAGCAGCGATTATCTTCAGCGACTACGGGAATTGGCAGTGCAAAATAATACACAGGATAGGCTGGTATATATACCCCAGTCGGGATATAGAACGGTAATTCAAAACGCTTTGTCCTGTCATATTGGAATAGGCATTTATAAAAAGCAGGATATCATGAATAGTACAGTTGGGACAGCATCCAATAAGATTTATGAATATGCTGCCACAGGTATGCCGGCACTGATTTATGATAATGAGCATTTCCGGTCTGCTTTGCAGGGACGGTCATGGGTATTTTTTACCGATACCAGCAAGACCTCGCTGCTAAAAAACATGGAGCAAATCATCGTTCAATATGAAAGGCTTAGTGCCGCTGCGCTGGCTGATTTCAGGGAAGAACTTTGTTTTGAACGTAATTTTAGCCCATTATTAGAGTACCTTTCAGGGAAAATCGGGGCGTTGGAATCAGGAAATAATAATTTATGAGGTATTTATACCCTCTGCTTTTATTAACAGTCCTGCTGTTGTCTGGACTATATGAAATGCACGATTTATTCGTGTACGTCCTGCTATGCCTGTCTCTTTACAGACTATTGCAAAAAATAGGAAATGGTATAGTACTTCGTGAAATGATTGCGGTGTACAGTTGCATTATTTATTTATTGATGCCGCTTCTCGGGTATCGGCTATACTCCATTGATTATGCACCATCCAGGTTATGGGTAAAATACATGCCAGTGGATGAGAATACCTATTTCGGGTTTGCCATACCGGCATTGACTGTATTTATCCTGGCTATGTTCCTGCCTGCTTTTTCTTACAGCTATGAACCTGATAGTAATAAGAATCTTGTTCCCATATTGAAAAGAGCACAGGAGTCTTTAAGAAACAATAATGTGTGGAAACCATTGTTGATAATGGGGCTGATTGGCTACTTTTCCAAGGTAGTTAGTATATTCAGCGCTCTTTCATTCTTTATGTACATTTTCTATCTTATTTTATTTGCGGCCTTTCTGTGTATTTATTTTTCCCCGGGTTTAAAGTATCGAAAACTGCTTATTTCTTTTATTACTTTGCTTGTTGTATTTGAGGCCATTCAATCCGGTATGTTTACAGTATTGGTATATATGGGTACTGTTATAGGTTCAATTGTTTTTGTTGGTACTAAAATCGCATTCTGGAAGAAAATTGCTGCATTAATATTGTCTGCATTGTTTATTATTACGCTGCAGACTACTAAAGGATCTTTTCGTAAGCAAACCTGGGGGAAAGAGTATGAGGGATCAAAAACGGAATTATTTTCCGACCTCATGCAGCAGAATTTACGCAACTTTAATAGTCTTTTTGATAAGAAGAGTTTTTTCCCATTATACGCCCGAATGAACCAGGGGTATAATACAGCGCTGGTCATGCGGAGAATACCTTCTATACAGGATTATGATAATGGCAGGTCAATATATCTTACAATAGCTTCTGCACTCCTGCCACGTGTGTTATGGAATGGGAAATTGGAATCGGGTGGAACGTATAATATGAAACATTTTGCAGGATGGGATCTTAGAGGATGGTCTACCAATATAGGCCCGGTGGGAGAGGCATACGGAAATTTTGGCGTGTGGGGAGGAGTAATTTATATGTTTTTCTTCGGATTATTTATCCGGCTGGCTTATTTTACTGTACTTCGGATATCTTCAAGGCTGCCTTTGCTGATATTCTGGATACCTGTATTGTTTTTTGAGTTGTCGTATAGTATGGAGAATGATACATTGCAGGCACTTAACTCAATAATAAAGGCGGCTATCTTCATGTGGGCAATATATAAAGTAGCCCCTTCTTTATTTACTGCTAAAGGAAAAGGGCTTAAAAGGACTAATGAAAACAGCAATAATCTCCGGGATAACCGGCCAGGATGGAGCTTACCTGGCAAAATTTCTCATTGACAAAGGATATAAAGTGCATGGATTGATCCGGTCATTTACCGGTTCAAATACATATCGCCTGGAATATCTTGATATTCTCGATAAGCTTGAGTTGCTGGAATGCGATTTGCAGGACCTTTCGCAGGTTATTAAAATTGTCAGTAGTACAAAACCGCAGGAGTTTTACAACCTGGCTGCACAAAGCAGTGTTTCCCTTTCTTTTCACCAGCCCATTGGAACAATACAATTTAATATCAATTCGGTAGTAAATATATTGGAAGCCATCCGCCTGCTGGACCCGTCCATCCGGTTTTACCAGGCTTCCAGCAGTGAAATGTTTGGCAAGATTGAAGAGTTACCCATTACGGAAGAATCAAAGTTGCACCCATTAAGCCCCTACGCCATTTCTAAAGTGGCGGCCCATCATATCACCATTCAATACAGGGAATCGTATGGCTTATTTGCCTGTTGCGGAATACTATTTAATCATGAATCGTATTTGCGGGGTAACAATTTTATCGTAAAGAAGGTATTGACAGGAGCATTTGATATCCTTGCCGGCAAAAAAGATTTTATTGAGTTTGGCAACCTGCATGTAAAAAGAGACTTTGGCTATTCTAAAAAATATGTTGAAGCGATGTGGCTGATGCTGCAACAGGAAAAGGCAGATGATTTTGTAATCTGCTCCGGGCAGTCTGTTTCGCTTCATGACGTGGTGACCTATGTATTCAACAAACTGAATATTCCGTTGTCTGCCATCCGGGTCAGCAAAGCTTTATTCCGGCCAAATGATATTGAAGATATATACGGCTCCGGTATAAAAGCGGCCAGTTTGCTGGGCTGGGATTATAAAATGAATTTTTTTGAGGTCCTTGATATTTTAATTGAAGAAGAGCGAATGAATTATGCCGGATAAAAAGATTGAGGTAGCTTATTTTCAGCGTAAGATAAGAAAGGTAGGGAACTATAGCGTGGAGATCATCTTTGATGACGTGCGGTCAAGACTGCAAAACGAGATTAACGCCACTACCTGTTTCTCAACTTATGAAAGCTCGGGACTTTTTAAGCGGTTTTATAATTGCGCTGAAGCCGCATTCCGGCAAAGACAAGTTAATCATGTAACGGGCGATATTAATTATATCGGCTTTTTCCTGGGCAGGAAAAGAACCATTCACACAGTACTTGATTGTGTTTTCCTGGATCGTACCAGCGGTATAAAGCAAAAAGTATTAAAACTATTCTGGCTTACTATTCCAATACGCCGATCGAAATATATTACTGCTATTTCGGAATCAACTAAGAGAGAAATATTAAAATATTCCGACTGTACCCCGGAAAAGATTACCGTTATCCCGGTGGCTATTTCACAGAAGTTTGTGAGAAGTGATAAAGCATTTAATAAAGAAAGCCCTGTTATTCTTCAAATCGGTACGGCGCCCAATAAAAATATACCCGCACTCATTAATGCATTAAAGGGCATATCCTGCAGGTTGCATATTATAGGCAAAAAGGAGGAGATCTATGAACAGCAGTTAAAGGACTGCGGGATAAACTATTTGTACCAATCGGGGTTAACAGAAGAAGAAATGCTTCAAAAATACCGGGAGGCTGACATTATTTCTTTTGCATCTACTTACGAGGGGTTCGGCATGCCTATTCTTGAAGCACAGGCTACCGGCAGGGTGGTGGTTACTTCCAACCTGTCGTCCATGCCGGAAGTAGCGGGCGATGGCGCCTGCCTGGTGGACCCGTTCAGCGAGGAGGCCATCCGGAAGGGTATCCTGAAGGTGATAAGGGAAGATGAGTACAGGGAAGCATTAATAGCTAAAGGTTTTGAGAACATAAAGCGTTACCAGCCCGATTTTATTGCCCGGCAATACCTGGAGTTATACAAGCAGACAGCAGGTTCACTATCCTGAAGTTATCCCGGCATTACACGAACCTACTATTATGCGGTTACTACTATTTATTGATTGGTTCCTTCCCGGCTATAAAGCTGGCGGCCAAATAAGTTCCTGTGCCAATATTATACACGCATTAAAAGACGAGCCCTGGGAAATTTATGTCATTACAAGAGACAGGGACCTTGATGATGAAGCATCTTATGCAGGTATTACAGCAGATGAATGGACGGTGTTCCGGCATAACACAAAAGTGATCTACCTGTCCCCGGCGGGTACCAGCTATGGTATTATCAGGAAACTGGTTAAAGAGATAAACCCGGATACGGTCTATTTCAACAGCATGTTCTCTTATAAATTTACTCTCATGCCGCTATGGGTGGTGAAAAACACTTTGCGCGGTAAAAAAGTTATACTGGCTCCAAGAGGAATGCTGCAAAGCGGGGCGCTGCAGTTCGGTTCTTTTAAGAAACGGGCGGCGCTTTCTTTCCTGTATTATTCCGGCCTGCTTAAAAACATTTTGTTTCACGCTACAGACGAGGTGGAAGTGGCTGATATTAAAAAAAATATCCACGGTGTTCCCCGGGTAAAACTGGTATATGATTTCCCAACCATGCTGCAGGCGCCTTATACGGGTATTGAAAAGCAAGCCGGTAGCCTGAAATGTCTCTTTATCAGCAGGGTGGTGGGTAAAAAGAACTTACTCTATCTTTTGCAGGTGCTGGCGGAAACAACAAAAAAGATATCTCTTACTATTGTTGGGCCTGTAGAAGACAAGGAATACTGGCAGCAATGCCGGCAACAAATAAACACACTGCCTGCCAACTGTACCGTCGATTATAAAGGATCAGTACCCAATATTGAGTTGGGTAGCATTTACCGGGAGCATCATTTATTTGTTTTGCCTACCAGGGGAGAAAACTTCGGGCATGTTATCTTTGATTCCTTTCTTAACGGCCGGCCGGTGCTTACCAGTGATCAAACTCCCTGGAGAGGCCTGGAGGAGAAGAAACTGGGCTTTGATATAGCCCTGGCTGAAAAAACAAAATTTAAGACCTGCCTGGAATATGTTGCTGATATGGGTTTGACGGAATTTGATTCCTGGAGCAGGAATGCCTGGTTATTTGGACAGGAAAAGATAAAGCAGTTAAAGGACCTTACGGACGAATATAAATCATTGTTTAATTAAGTGTGTCTATGTACATTTTAGGAATTAATGCGTACCATGCCGATTCCTCCGCGGCGATCTTTAAAGACGGTATCATGATAGCGGCTACAGAAGAAGAGCGTTTTACCCGGGTAAAACACTGGGCGGGTTTCCCGGTACAGGCCATACAGTTTTGTTTGCGGGAGGCAGGTATTGCGCTGCAGGAAGTGGACTATATTACTATAGGCAGGGATCCTAAGGCAAAGTTTCTGAATAAACTGAATTACCTCCGCAGGAACCCATCGCTGGTATTTGGGGCCATAAAGCGTTATAAGAACAGCCGGGAAGTGAGTAGCCTGGAAGATGAATTCAAAAAATGTGATCCCTCCATTGATACAGCGGTATTGAAAAACAAGATCAAAAACATTGAGCACCACCGCAGCCATCTTGCTTCCGCTTTTTTTGCCTCTCCTTTCGAAGAATCCGCTATTCTTTCTATTGATGGTTCGGGCGATTTTACTACTACCATGATTGCCATTGGCAGGGGAAATAGAATTGAGGTGTTGGATAGCGTTGATTTTCCTGTTTCCGCCGGTTTGTTTTATACGGCTTTTACCCAGTTCCTGGGGTTTCCGCATTACGGCGACGAATACAAGGTAATGGGCCTCGCGCCTTATGGAAACGCTAAATATATTGACAAGGTAAAACAGGTATTAACTTTTTTACCCAACGGGCTGTATACCTGGAAGGATGAATATTTTGTTCAGCCCACCAAAGCCGGGTTTAAATATGAAAACAACATTCCCTCAGTGGGCAATCTCTATTCCGCAAAGTTTGCAGAAGTATTTGGAGCGCCAAGACAAAAGGGAGAAGAGCTGTCTCAATACCATAAGGATCTTGCTGCTTCAGTGCAGCGTGTAACAGAGGAGCTTATTTTTTATGTATTGAAACACCTCCGGGAGCACACTGGTATGAAAAATATTTGTATTGCCGGTGGTGTAGCCCAGAATTCGGTGGCAAATGGGAAAGTAGCGGAAGCGACAGGTTTCACAGGTGTATATATCCCTTCTGCCGGCCATGATGCGGGAATTTCCATGGGCTCGGCATTGTATTATTATAACCATGTGCTGGCACAGCCGCGGATGCCTGCCATCTGGTCTGCCTGTACCGGCAGCAGGTTTACCAACGATGAGATTGAAGCGTTCCTGCAATCGAAGGATATCAAATACCGTCGTCTTGACGATGCAGCGCTCTACGATGTCGTGACGGATAAACTGATAGAACCCGGGGTGGTGGGCTGGTTTAACGGCCGCGCGGAGTTTGGCCCCCGCGCATTGGGCGCCCGCTCTATTATTGCAGACCCCCGGAACTCCAGGGCAAAGGATTTACTGAACCTGAAAATAAAACGCAGGGAAAGTTTCCGCCCCTTTGCGCCTTCTATTTTAAAAGAATATTCCGGCGAATATTTCAGCAAAACGGACGAGGTACCTTTTATGGAAAAGGTATTTCCTATAAAGCCGGAGAAACATGCGGTTATCCCGGCTGTTACGCATGTGGATGGCACTGGCCGTCTCCAGACAGTGGATAAGCTGGTATCACCCCGTTATTATGGCTTAATAGATGCCTTCCGGAAAAAGACGGGTGTACCGATTTTGCTGAATACCTCGTTTAATGAGAATGAACCGATAGTTAATTCGCCTGCCGAAGCGCTGGATTGCTTCCTGCGGACCCAGATGGACATGCTGGTACTGGAGAATTGTGTCATTGAACGGCAATAAGGCAACTGGACTATGAAAATCTCTATCGTTACCGTTACCTATAATAGCGCTGCCACCCTGGCCGATACGCTGAAAAGCGTGCAGCAACAGGATTATCCTGATGTGGAGCATATACTCGTAGACGGCGCATCGAAGGATGAAACGGTAAATATTATCAGGTCGTTCCCGCATGTTAAAAAATGGGTATCGGAAAAGGACAGTGGTTTGTACGATGCCATTAATAAAGGTATTGGCATGGCCGGCGGCGACGTAGTGGGAATACTCAATTCAGATGATTTTTTCCCTCATAAAGGCATTGTATCAACAATTGCCCGGGCGTTTAAGGAAAATAAAGTCGATGCCGTTTTTGGAGATATCGCTTTTGTACGCCCTGAAAACCTGGATAAGGTAGTACGGCTGTATTCTTCCGGGAAATTTACGCCGCGCCGTTTTGCCTACGGTTATATGCCGGCGCATCCTTCCTTTTATGTAAGGAAACGCTGCTATGATGAGCTGGGGTTATACAAATTCGATTACACCATTGCCGCCGACTATGAATTGCTGATGCGGTTTATTTATAAACACGGCATTCCGTATCACTACATACACGAAATACTGGTGTATATGCGCACCGGGGGAGTAAGCAATAAGAATTTCCTGAGCCGTTATACATTGAATAAGGAAATTATCAGGGCCTGTAAAGAAAATGATGTAAATACCAATATGGCAATACTCTCGCTAAAGTACTTTAACAAGGTGTTTGAATATATCAAGCCTGTTTTGAAACGGATTAAAAAATAAAATGCAAAAAGTAGCCGTTACGGGGATAACAGGTTTTGTGGGAAAGCGTTTTGCAGCATATAATCAAAAGAAATTTGATATTGTTCCCCTTTCACTGCGGGAAACAGCTGTTGAGCAACTTGATTTACAAGACATAACAACAGTAGTGCACCTCGCAGGGAAAGCGCACCAGATGCAACCGATTGACGACAAGGTATATTATGATGTGAACTATGAGCTGACCCGCCAGCTGGCAGAAAAAGCAAAATTGCAGGGTGTAGGGCAATTTGTGTACGTCAGCTCCACCAAGGTATATGGCGATAATGTAAAGGAAACACTCAACGAACAATCGCCCTGCCTGCCTACAGACGCCTATGGAGCCAGCAAGCTGAAGGCTGAGCAATTCCTGCAATCTGCCGGTACAGGTTCTTTTAAAATAGCCATTGTCCGCCCCCCACTGGTGTATGGGCCGGGGGTAAAAGGAAATATGATACGGTTGCTGCAACTGGCCGGTAAAAACTATACGCTGCCATTCGGGAAAAGCAGGAATGCGAGAAGTATGGTATTTGCAGACAACCTGGTGGAGCTTATTAATACCATTATAACCCGGGAAGCAGAAGGGGTGTTTATAGCGGGCGACCGTGAACCCGTTGCCACCGATGCACTTATCTTATTGATACGAAAATACCTTGGCAACCGGAAAGGATTGGTGAGCATACCCGGCCCTTTTCGTGCCTTGCTGCGGAAATTAAAACCCGGGTTGTATACCCGGCTGTTTGGCTCTTTTGTGGTAGACAATGGTAATACCAACCGGAAGCTCGGCTTTGTACCTCCATATACTACCGAATATGGAATTGAGCAAATGGTGAAGTGGTACAGGGAGGAAACCGCATAATTAATTATGAGTATGTTATTTAATATTGAGCGATTTATTGGAGAAAAAATAACAGGCCGCACAGAGAGCCTGCTAAAGAACGACCTGGTTGAGCAGCATGATGCCATTTACAGGGAGGTGCATAATAAATCGGTGCTGGTGATTGGGGGCGCAGGAACTATAGGCTCTTCCTTTATCAGGGCATTAATACGTTATGAGCCGGCTAAGCTGGTGGTGGTAGATATCAATGAGAACGGGTTAACGGAGTTGGTTAGGGACTGCCGGAGCCGGAACGACATTGCGCTTCCGCATGATTTCAAATCATATCCCGTCAATTTCGGCGATAAAGTATTTGAGAAAATTTTTAAGCAGGAAGGGCCGTTTGATATTGTGGCCAATTTTGCAGCACATAAACATGTGAGAAGTGAAAAGGATGTCTTTTCCATTGAGGCCATGATAGAAAATAATGTGCTGAAAGCCAAACGACTGCTTGATTTATTGCTTCAATACCCGCCGCAGCATTTTTTTTGTGTATCTACCGATAAGGCGGCTAATCCCGTAAACATTATGGGAGCCAGCAAAAAACTGATGGAGGAAGTAATACTGGCTTATTCCGGTGAATTGAATATAACCACGGCCCGTTTTGCCAACGTGGCTTTTTCCAATGGCAGCCTGCTGGCGGGATTTATTGACCGGGTGATGAAGCAGCAACCGCTATCCTGCCCTTTGGACGTGAAGCGGTTCTTTGTGTCGCCCCAGGAGTCGGGAGAAATCTGCCTGATGGCCTGCGTGCTGGGAGTGTCCGGCGATATTTTTTTCCCAAAGCTGGTGGAAACGGATTTAGTGAATTTTGCGGATATCGTTGTGCCGTTTCTCCGGCAACTGGGGTTCGAGGCAGATAGGTGCAATAGTGAAGCAGAGGCAAGAGAGAAGGCTGCCCGGGCGTTTTCCAACCAATACCCTGTTTACTTTTTTCAAAGCGATACTTCCGGGGAAAAGCTGTACGAAGAGTTTTATACAGAGAGCGAGGAATTGCTAATGGATAAGTTCCGGGCATTGGGAGTGATAAAAAACGCTCCCCGCAGGAGCAGGAAAGAGCTGGACAACATTGTAGTGGAAGTGGAAAAATTATTTGCTTCAGATACCAATAAGGCAGGTGTAGTAAGCCTGTTGAATAAATTATTGCCCAATTTTCAGCATATTGAAACGGGTCTGAACCTGGACCAGAAAATGTAAACCGGATGTACCCTTTTATTAAACGTTTTTTTGATATTCTTTTTTCCCTGGTTGTATTGCTGCTGCTTACCCCTTTTTTATTGCCCATTGTTGTAGTGTTACGTTTAACTGGCGAAGGGTATATATTTTATTACCAGCGGCGTATTGGCTACCACAATAAGTACTTTGATATTATCAAGTTTGCCACCATGCTGAAGAACAGCCCGAATATGGGTACCGGCAGCATTACCCTGCGGAACGACCCCCGTTTGATACCTATGGGCAAATTCCTGAGAAAAACGAAGATTAATGAATTGCCGCAAATACTAAACGTTTTAAAAGGTGATATGAGCCTGGTAGGCCCAAGGCCACTGGTAGACAAAACGTTTAATGCTTACCCCGAAGGGCTCCGGTATAAGGTATATGATTCAAAGCCGGGTATTACAGGTATCGGCTCTGTCGTTTTCAGGGATGAAGAAAAGCTTATTTCGGAAGCAAAGATGCCGCCGCATGAATTTTATGAACAGGTGATAGCGCCCTATAAAGGAGAGTTGGAAATATGGTACAATAACAATAAGAGTTTTTGGGTGGATAGCATGATTCTTTTACTTACGGCAGGGGCGATAGTTTTTCCTCATAGTAATCTTGTACATAAGGTATTTAAAAACTTGCCTGAACGCAGGTTGTTGCAGGACGAAAATGCATTGCCGGCATAATAATTTACTGTGAACAGCTTAGTGCAAAATTTTCCCCGGCGCCTGGGTTTTCCGGCTATAAGCAACAGGTATTGGTTGCTATTTGCCGGCCTGCTGCTGCTTTCATTCTTTACGTTGAACATATCTCCGTTGCCCTGGTACGACGAAATCGATTTTAGCAGTATAACACAAGGGTATATCAACAATAAAACATTTACCTGTACAGCGAACGATCTTTATTTTCCTGTTAAAGGCCCGGAAGTATTGTACTATGGTCCTGTATATTTTGTATTAAACAGTGCTATAGTAAAATGGCTGGGTTTTGGGATAGCACAGTTCCGGGTACTCAATTTTTTTTCCGGTATTGCGTGTATTTTTTTATTTATAAAACTGTTTGGACGGCTTTCTGGTAAAACGTATACAGCCGAAAACAGGGCGGTATTTGCTTTATTGATGCTTTCCGATTATACCTGGACACAGGATATGCATAGCGGGCGGATGGACCTGCTGGCATTAATGTTTGTACTGACCGGCTTGTTGTTTGCCGATCCTGCAGCCAGGAAAACCTGGTTGAATTTCTTTTTATCGGGTTTTTTTATAGCAATAGCATTACTGACTACCCCACGCATTTATTTTATTGTATTGCCCTATTACCTGTACCTCCTGTACACGTATTTCGTGACCCGGGAGAAACGCATCCTGGTGGCTATCATTTGTGCGGGATGTACTACCAGTGCTTTTTACCTGTTCTGGGTTTTATTTAAATTTGGAAGCGTCCGGGAGTTTATTGATTATCTTCATCTTCCTTCCACCGGTTCGGCAGGAGATTTTTTTACTCCTAATCTTCCCATACCGCCTCACCAGGTGATATATTATGGATTGTTGTTGCTGATGTTATTGTTCGCAGGTCTGAAAAAGTATAAAATGCTGGCGGTGCCTGAAAATAGTATAAGCCTGGCAACTATCCTGCTTTTTGTTGCGCTTGCCGGCGGTTCGGATATATATATGTGTCTTATTACGGGGTTTATGTATATCTTAATCATGAACCTGGCCGGGACGATGGCAAACGGAAAAAACCTGGCCCTGGCCCTGTTGTTGATTATAAATTTCGGGCTGGCAGGGTATAAATATTTTATTGTTTTGAGAGATTATAAAGGGAGAAGCGCTGCCGGCCTGGATAAGTGGATGAAAAAAATGATTTTACCAGGGTCAAAGGTGGTAGCAGATGATAAATATTATTATGCAGTTATAAAAGCCGGCTCGGAATTTCAATACTATTCCCGGGGAGAAAATGACAATGAAAGGATAGCTTACCAGAACAATAAATGGAAAGCCGACTACCTGCTGGTAAGTGATACAACGGATGCATTATTCGGCAAATACCGTAATAATGCCAACCTTTTGCTGCTAAACGAGTACAATCCATATGCTGGCAGGGCGTCTTCGCAGCCACTTACATCCTCTTACCAGGGTCTTTTATTCAAATTTTTACGATGAATGCTTATGTTTCAACAGTTACGGAGAAACGCTGAACAAAATATAATACTTAATTTCGTTTTTAAATATTTAATCCTATAACTAATGTCAAAAGTTGCCTTAATAACAGGTATTACCGGGCAGGACGGTGCTTATCTTGCAGAGCTTTTATTAAAAAAAGGGTATATCGTACATGGCATAAAAAGAAGAAGTTCGTTGTTTAACACAGAACGTATCGATCATCTTTACCAGGACCCCCACGAGAAGAATGTTCACCTGACGCTTCATTATGGCGATCTGACGGATTCTACCAACCTGATCCGTATTATCCAGGAAGTACAGCCGGACGAAATTTACAACCTGGCGGCCATGAGCCATGTGCATGTTAGTTTTGAAACGCCGGAGTATACAGCAAATGCCGATGGCATCGGCACCCTGCGGATACTGGAGGCCGTTCGTTTGCTGGGGCTAACAAAAAGAACGAAGATATACCAGGCATCAACATCCGAATTATACGGGCTGGTGCAGGAAGTACCGCAATCGGAGAAAACGCCTTTTTACCCGCGGTCGCCCTATGCCGTGGCAAAATTGTATGCTTACTGGATTACCGTCAATTACCGTGAAGCTTATGGTATGTTTGCTGCAAACGGGATACTGTTTAACCATGAATCGCCACTGCGGGGAGAAACTTTTGTAACAAGGAAAATTACCAGGGGTGTAGCCAAGATAGCGCTGGGATTGCAGGACAAGATTTATCTCGGTAACATGGACGCCCGGCGTGACTGGGGCCATGCCAAAGACTATGTAGAAGCCATGTACCTGATTTTGCAACAGGAGAAAGCGGAGGATTATGTTATCGCCACCGGCGTTACCACCCCTGTACGGGAATTTGTGCGGATGGCGTTTAAAGAGGCCGGGATAGAAGTGGAATTTAAGGGCCAAAAGGAAAAAGAGGTGGGAATTGTGAAATCGATAACGCATCCTGCTGCCGGTATAGCCATTGGTAAGGAAGTAGTGGCCGTAGACCCCCGGTATTACCGCCCTACTGAAGTAGATTTGCTGATTGGCGATCCTACCAAATCGCAAACGCAACTGGGCTGGAAGCCAAAATATGATTTACCCATGCTGGTACACGAGATGGTGCAGCACGACCTGGAGCTGTTTAAAAAAGAGAAATTATTGCATGATTCAGGGTTCCGGATTAAAAACCAATACGAATAACTATCCTATACTATATGCTGATTACCGATAAAATATATGTAGCGGGCCACAAAGGCATGGTAGGCTCGGCCATTGTACGGAAATTAAAAAAGGAAGGCTTTAATAACCTGGTACTGCGTAGTTCAGCGGAACTGGATTTGCGCAACCAGCAGGCAGTGAATGAGTTCTTTATTACAGAAAAACCGGTTCATGTTTTCCTCGCCGCGGCGAGGGTGGGTGGCATTGTTGCCAATAACACGTTCCGGGCAGATTTCCTGTATGAGAACCTGATGATACAAAACAATATCGTCCATGCTGCCTATGTTAACAACGTGCAGAAACTGATGTTCCTGGGTTCTTCGTGTATTTATCCTAAACTGGCTCCCCAGCCATTAAAAGAGGAATACCTGCTTACCGGTTTACTGGAGCAGACCAATGAGCCCTATGCCATAGCAAAAATAGCCGGCGTTAAGCTCTGTGATGCCTACCGGAGGCAATACGGCTGCAATTTTATATCGGTTATGCCCACCAACCTCTACGGCCCGAACGATAACTATGATTTGACTAACTCGCATGTACTGCCGGCACTTATACGGAAATTTCACGAGGCAAAATTGAAAAACGAGCCTTCCGTTGCTATCTGGGGCACCGGTACGCCAAAGAGGGAGTTTATGTATGTTGATGATTTGGCCGATGCCTGTTATTACCTGATGCAGCAGTACGATGATGCAGGGTTTTTAAATATCGGGGTAGGGGAAGACATTTCTATAAAAGACCTGGCATTGCTGGTAAAGGAAATTACCGGGTATACCGGAGATATTGTCCAGGACCTGTCTAAACCGGACGGCACTCCCCGCAAGCTGATGGATGTGACCAGGCTAAATGAACTGGGCTGGAAAGCCCGTACGCATTTAAAAGAAGGAATACAGCTGGCGTACGATGATTTTGTTAAAACGTTCTACGCGCGTAACATTCAGGATACAATACTGAAGTAATTTACGGTATCCATGTTTTCCATCTTTAAAAAGAAGTATCCTGCCATACCGGTCAATTTCAGTTTCCTGAAAACCGATATGCACTCGCACCTGCTGCCAGGTATCGACGACGGCTCGCCCGATACCGGCACTTCGCTGGAACTGAAAAAAGGGCTGGAAGACCTGGGATACCAGCATTTTATTGCTACGCCCCATATTATGTGGGATATGTACAAAAACACCCCGGCGGGTATCAGGGGGGTGCTGGAGCGGCTGCAGCAGGAGCCGGGGCAGCAAAATATACGGGCGGCGGCAGAGTATTTTATGGACGATTATTTTGATGAATTGCTTAACACCGACCAGCCCCTGCTTACCCTCAGCGGTAATAAGGTATTGGTGGAGTTTTCGTTTGTATCGCCGCCCCTGAACCTGAAAGAAAAGCTATTCAATCTCCGTATAAAAGGATACCAGCCGGTAATCGCGCACCCCGAACGATATACGTTCTTCGCCGGGGGAAAAGCGGTGTACGATGATTTCAGGGCCCAGGGCTGCCTTTTCCAGCTCAACCTGCTTTCATTCACCGGGTATTACGGAAAAATACCCCAGGAACTGGCCCACTACCTTATCTCCAAAAAATACATCGATTTCCTCGGCACCGATTTACACCATTCCCGCCACCTGGAAGCGCTTCGCGCCAGCAGGCATATTATGCCTCTGTTAATGCAATTATCCGACAGCGGCCTGCTCCAAAACAGCTTGCTCTAGCATTCCCGTTTCCTCCCGCACTTTTGTTTTATTGCTTTTAACGTTTTGCTATTGAACCTTTCTTATTGTTAAACGTTTTTAATGATATGAATGCTTTTACCATAAAGGACCTGGAGAACCTGTCCGGTATAAAGGCGCATACTATCCGTGTGTGGGAGCAGCGTTACTCTTTTATAAAGCCGCAGCGAACAGAAACCAATATACGTTACTATAGTAACGATGAGCTAAAGACCATCCTCAATATAGCCCTGCTGAACAAGTACGGGTATAAGATTTCTCATATTGATAAAATGCTGCCGGGTGAGATACGCACCAAAATAGTATCGCTCTCCCAGGCCGAGGCCCAGCACGAGCGGATTGTAAATGAGCTTATCCAGTATATGGTGGACCTGGATATTGAAGGGTTTGAGTCAGTACTGGATAATTATATCATTGCCAGGGGCATTGACAAGACCATCACCCAGGTCATATTTCCTTATATGGAGCGTATTGGTATTCTCTGGCTTACCAACCATATTAATCCCGCACAGGAACACCTGGTTACGAATATTATCCGGCAAAAGCTGATTGTAGGCATTGAAGGGCTTCACAGTCATGTGCAGGTAGAACAGTCGGTATTACTCTTCCTGCCGGAAGGCGAGCATCATGAACTGGGGCTATTGTATATGTACTATCTTTTAAAAAGCAGGGGTATCAATACCCTGTACCTTGGCGCCAACGTTCCGGTAAAGGATATAGAATTTGTAGCCCGCCTGAAAAACCCCGACTACCTGTACACACACCTTACTTCGGTGGCAGGTAATTTTAATTTTGAAAAATTCCTGCACCAGGTACAGGCAAAATTGGCTGGTCTTCCCGTCGTTATTTCAGGCCAGCTTACCCGCCATTACAAAAAGAAGCTTCCGGCCAATGTAACCCTGATGAAATCACTGCAGGAAGTAATAGAATATGTGGGGAATTTGTAGGCCGTAGCATTTCTCAACCATCCATCCAGCTTTTTTGCCAAATTGGCAGCCACCGGGGATTAAAAATATCCTCCCAATCAGCGTTAAAACATTGATTTATACACTCTTAATTTTTAACGCTTCCCGGTGAACCAAATTTTGGCCCATGGTATAATTATTGTCTAAATTTGTTGTATAATAATTTAAACAATATTGGTCATGTCATCGATAGAATTCAACCAACTACTGGTGAACAATGCCGAGTTCCTGAAACCGTTTGCTATAACGCTGACAAGGGATTCGGAAGCAGCGCAGGATCTGTACCAGGAAACCCTGTACCGGGCACTTGCCAATAAAGACAAGTACAATGTAGGCACTAATATCAAGGCGTGGTTATATACCATCATGCGGAATATTTTCATCAACAATTACCGCAGGAAGGCCAAGCAGAATACAGTGTTTGACAGTACGCCCAATGACTTTTTACTGAACCAGGGCCAGGCAGTTATCAGCAATACTGCCGAAAGTGTATTAAAGCTGAAGGATATACAAAAGGCCATTCATCACCTGCCGGAAATTTTCCGCAACCCGTTCCTGTTGTATTTTGACGGGTACAAGTACCACGAAATTGCCGCCATGCTGGATGAACCGCTGGGCACTATCAAAAGCCGCATTCACTTTGCCCGGAAACTATTGAAAGCGCAGATTCAGCGTTTCTAACATTTATCTCCTAATAGCTTGCCAGGAAAAATCATCGTAGCAGGAAGCAGGTCCGCCGGTCTTGCGGCGCCTTTCTGTATATCAAAAGCGGGGGCAGGGACGCAATCGCCCGGGAGGAGTATGCACAATCAATCCTTTTGTACAGCAGCCAATTTAAAACAGCCGTGGAGGATATCATATTAGTCAATGATCGGGATGAACCGGTAGGAACGATGGAGAAAATGCAGGCCCACCGCAATGCATTGCTGCACCGGGCCTTCAGTGTATTTGTTTTTAATGGCAGGGGCGAGATGCTGCTGCAGCAAAGAGCGTTTAATAAATACCATAGCGGCGGCCTTTGGACAAATGCCTGCTGTAGCCACCCCCGCCCGGGCGAAGAAACATTAGAGGCAGCGGGAAGGCGCCTGCGGGAGGAAATGGGCTTTGAGGTGAAACTGGAAAAGCTGTTTGATTTTATTTATAAAAGCGAATTCGATAACGGTCTTACAGAATATGAATTCGACCATGTGTTTAGTGGAGTATTCGATGGGGCCGTGATGCCGGATAAAGCGGAGGTGAACGATTATTGTTTCAAAAGCATACCTGAACTAAAAGAATCGCTGTTGCAGCACCCGGCTAAATATACGGTATGGTTCAGGATTGCATTTCCCCTGGTGGAAAAACGGCTGGGAGAGCGCTCACGCTAGAGGCAGGCTGATTTCCAGTAAACAACCTTCTCCCGGTGCGGTTTTTAATGTTATTGTTCCTTTATACAGGTGTACCCGGTCATAGATATTCGATAAGCCAATTCCCGGGCTTTTCTTTACAGGGTCAAAACCAATCCCATCATCTTTTATTACCAATGATACCTGCCCGTTGCTTTGGCAAAGACGAACGGTAATAGTGGCCGCCCCGCTGTGCCTGATAATATTCTTTAATTGCTCCTGTGCTATCCTGAACAGCGTTAACTTTTTTTCTTCAGGGATTTCTTCACATTTAATGCCTTCATGAAGAAAACTGGTATCAAACCGCCCGGTGTTTTTTATATCTTCCAGCACATCGCGGAAGCTCTCCATAAGCAGCTTTCCTTTCAGGCCGGGTAATACCATTTCTTTAGATATATTCCTGATTTCATTAATGGCTTCCAGGAGTAAGCCCCTTGCTTTTCCAAGAATGGTAGCGTCTTTTTCGGTAGCGGGCGCCATCATTTCAAGATAAAGCTTCGCTGTAGTGAGCACCTGGTTTACATTATCATGCAGCTCATATCCCAGGCTGGTGCGTTGCCGTTCTTCCGCCTCTACAATTGCTTCCCCGATTTTTTTCTGTTGCAGTAATTTTTCCTGCGTAAGTCGCAATTCAAGCTCTTTTATCTCGGTTATATCCTGCAATGAGCCAATCATTTTAACGGGCTGGTCGTTTTCATAAATGATAAAACCTTTGTCGTACACTACTTTGTACGAATTATCGGCACAAAGGAAACGATACTCCATTTCCCAGGACAGCTTTTTCAGGTTAAGCACATTGTTAATCCCTTCTTCTATCGCCTTCTTATCATCCGGGTGAACCCGCTCAAACCACCACGATAAATCATGCGTGTTTTCCAGTACAAAGCCAATCATATTCCGTAATGCCAGGTTACGGTATACGTGGCCGGTTTGTATATTCCATTCCCAGATGCCTTCAGAGCTGGCATTGGTGATGTACAGCAGGCGTTCATTGCTGCTTTTTAATTCCTGCTCGGTTTTTGATGTTTCCGTAATATTCAATGCTTCCTGCTGTTTGAAGCGGGCTATTTCCGCCTCCATTGATTCAATAATAGCTTTGTACTGCCCCGCTCCCTGCCTGGGCGTTTCTTTTATTTTTTTGCTGTTGGTGATATCATACCCAACACACAGGTACTTATTAATGGAGGAAAAATTAATCACTTCCCATTTCATCCATTGCGATGACGTATTTTTCAGCGGGAATTGAATGTAATTACTGGAATTGCTTTTCTCAGAATCCGCCAATAATGTTTTAAAAGCCTCAAGGTCGGAAGGTTGAATAAATTCAAAGAATTTTTTCCCGGCAATATTCGTATTATTCAGGTGCAGGCTTTTTATGAGGGGGGCATTGATAAATTGCATTTTCCCTTCCCGGTCTATAACAGTAAGGTAAATGTTCTTTATAGAGCCGGAATCGGCCACAATTTCTTTGATTTTGGCGCTAATGGTTTTCATGCTGGATATTAAATGCAGTGCTGCCTGCTTATCAGTTTAAGCGAATAGTTGAAATAACGCCGGGTATCTGTTCAAATTCATTCGATTTATCGAAGAAATGATGCGCTCCCAGGGAAGCACAGATTTTCTTGTAATGGTCGGTAGCCTGGTTGGTAATCATGATTACTTTCATGCCCGGTCGCTCCTGTTGTATAAGCCGCAGCAGCTCAATACCGCTTTTGCCCGGCAGGTTAATATCAAGAAGGGCAATATCAGGCTGTATTTCATCCAGCAATTGTGAGCCTTCGGTATAATTGCGGGCGTATAAAACCAGCTCTATATTGTCCAATTCGTTCAATATTTCTATAAAGCGCTCAATAATAACCAGGGAATCGTCTACTATTAATACTACCAATTTTTTCATGCCATTTTAACTTACTGCAAAGGAACGAAGGGCAGGTGCCCCAAAAAATAGTCGGTATAGTATCTTTTAAGTACTAATATGTATTGCGTTGGGGTAGAATAAATACTACAACTATGGCAGGGAGGCGATTATGGCGGGCAATTGGTCAAATCCTTTGGATTTATCGACAAAAAAATCGGCACCGATTCTTTTGCATAAATCCTTATAGTATTGATTTTCCCGGTTGGTAAACATGATCACTACAATAGCGGGGTCGGTTTTCTTGATAAAACGCAGGAGTTCGATACCGCTTATATCGGGCAGGTTAATATCCAGCAGAACGAGATCGGGCCGTTTATGCTGCAGCAATGCAAGTGCTTCCGAATACCTGTGTACCTGGTCTATGGAGGAAACAGTGTCCAGGTCTTTGAGGATTTCGGTTATGCGTTCAATAATGAGTATTGAATCATCTACGAGGAGTATCGCCTTTTTTTGCATTCGTGTTATTCCGGTCTAAAATTACTAACTGGGTCTTAAGCAAAATATAGAATGAGGCGACTCTTTCCTGTAATACGGGTTGGGTTAATATTGTAGTACGTATACTACAGGAATGGCCCGGTATACAGCAAGGATAGACGTATTATGGTTTGCAGCGGTTACATAAGTTTATTTTCAATAGCATATAACGTCAGGTCTGCATTGGTTTTCATATTCATTTTAGTTAATATACGGGCTCTGTATGTGCTAACGGTAGTTACGCTCAGGGAGAGCATTGTTGCTATTTCCGATACCGATTTGCCCGTGGCAATCAGTTTTAACACTTCAAACTCACGATCGGAGAGATGCTCATGCGATGATTTTTCATTGTCGCTGTCAAGCGTGGAAGCCAGCTTTTCCGCAATAGAGGCTGTAATGTATTTTTTGCCCAGGAGCACACGGTTAACGGCTTTCACCAGCTCGTCGGAAGCTGTATCCTTGCTTAAATAGCCGGAGGCCCCTGCTTTTAATACCCGTATAGCATAATGCTCTTCCGAATGAACGCTTAGGATAAGCACGGGCAGCCGGGGATAGTACTGCTTGATTTGTTGCAGCGATTCCAGCCCGCTCCTTCCTGGCATGGAGAGATCGGATATAACCACGTCCCATTCCGATTTCATTACTTTTTTCAGCAGTTCATCGGCATCGGATACTTCCTCAATAAGGGCCGATGGAAACTCTTCCAGGAGTATTTGCTTTAATCCCTTCCGTACTACCGTGTGGTCGTCGGCAATAATAATTCTTACCATAAAAAGTAAATTAAATTGTTGCTTTAGAAGTTGTCTTTTTTCATCTATATAGGAATGGTTATGCGTACTGTTGTGCCTTTACCCGGATGGCTTACTATTTCATACGCTCCCCCCATCATCAGGGTGCGTTCTTTCATGCCCAGCAACCCGAGTGTTTTTTTAGGGCCGATGCTGGCTAAATCAAATCCTTTGCCGTTGTCTGTTATGACCAGCTCCAGCTCTTTTTCTTTTTGGATAAGGCTGGCTTTAACCAGGCCGGCTTCTGCATGACGGGCCACATTGGTCAGCGATTCCTGGAATATCCGGAAGAGACCAATGGTAACGTTTGCCGGCACCGTAACCGTAAGCTCCGGTGAACTGAATTCAACTTTTATACCAGATCTTTTCTCAAATTCGGAACTTTGCCATTCCATGGCCTCGGCAAGGCCTACATCGTCCAGTATGCTCGGGCGAAGCTCTGTAGCCAGCTTGCGTACTTTTACGATTGTTTCATTCAGCAGTTCGGTAATGCTTTTCAGCTTGTCTTCAATCGCCTCCTCTTTGGTAACTAATTTTTTGGTAAGCCAGGAAACGTCCATTTTAAGCCCTGTAAGCTGCTGGCCCAGCTCATCGTGTATTTCGCGTGCCATATTTGCCCGCTCTTCTTCGCGTATTTCCTGCAGGCGGGAAGCCAGCTGGCGGAGCTCTTCATGCGATTGTTTCAATTGCTCTTCGGCCAGCAACGTATCGGTTACATCGTTGGAGAGCACCAGCCGCACATTGCGCCCCTGGTAATAAATATCGTGTGCAATAATATCAACGTTAATAATGGCGCCGTCTTTTTTGCGGTGCCGCCAGATACCGGCATACCGGGTACCGTTTGCGCCGGATGGTATGTAATTAAGAAACCGCTCTATATCCTCTTCCGGGCGGAGATCGATGCTGGTCATACGCAGAAACTCTTCCCTTGAATAACCATAATGCTCAAGTGCCGATTGGTTTACATCCACAATATTGAGCCCGGGCAATGCCACCATCCACATGGGCATAGGGTTCTTTTCAAACAGCAGTTTATATTTAGCTTCGGATGCCCGCAGGTCTTCTTCCGATTGTTTACGGTCGCTGATATCCATAAAGGAGCCCATCAGGCGTACCGGACGGCCGTTTTCATCCGGCAATACAAATCCTCTTTGCAATAGTGTACCATAGCCGTTGCCCGGTTTAAGAAAGCGAAGCTCATTTTGCCAGTTGCGCACCTGGCTGCTTTTTATCATATCCAGTGCGTTGTTAAGTATATGCCGGTCTTCGGGATGTATTTTTTCCAGCCATTCTTCCATGGAAGGTTTTGGCTTATCGGGATCAAACCCAAACAGGGTATAATGGCTCTCGCTCCACCATATTTTATTGGTCTGGAGGTCCCATTCCCAAAGCGCATCATTGGTAGCCTTTGAAATGAGCTGAAAACGCTCGTTGGAGGCCCTGATTTCTTCTTCCGTCCTGCTTTTTTCCTGCCGCATACGGTGTCGTTCAATAGCCCGGTTAATAGCGGAGGGCAGGCGGGTAAGATTATTTTTCAGGATATAATCGTCTGCACCGCGCTGTATGATGGCCACGGCAAATTCTTCCGATACGGTCCCGGTAACAAGAATAAACGGAATATCCAGTTCATTTTCCCGGGTCATTTTAAGCGCTTCCACCGAGTTGAACTGCGGGAGTGAATTATCTGCCAGTATTACATCAAAGCCGGACTCTTTAATAGCTGTAATAAATTCCTTTTTGTCGGTGGCGAGCCTTACGTTAAGCTCCATCCCCGAACGTTCCAGGAACCGTTTAATCAGGTCTGCATCCAACTCATCGTCTTCCAGCATTAGTAATTTTAATTTGTTTTTCATAACACGGAGATTTTTTCATGGATACCCTTCCTGTCATACCTTTTCTTTACTAAGCAGGGAAGGCTCCTGGTTTAACAGCAGCCAGTAGAACCCTAATTCGGAAATAGCCCTTGAAAAAGCATCAAAGCTCACCGGCTTTACGATATAACTGTTTACGCCCAGCTTATAACTTTCAACAATGTCTTTTTCTTCCCTGGAAGAGGTAAGTATTACTACGGGAATAACACAGGTGCGCTCGTCTGCCTTTATCTGCCGGAGTATTTCAAGCCCGTCTACTTTTGGCAGCTTGAGATCGAGGAGAACCAACTTGGGATAGGGGGCATTTTTATTTTCAGAATACTTCCCCCTGGAGAAAATAAAATCGATGGCTTCCGCACCGTCGTCAATATGCAACAGCTTATTGGCAAGCCGGTGCTTTTTAAGGCTCAGGATGGCCAGTTCTGCTTCGTGCGGGTTATCTTCTACCAGGAGTATTTCTACCTGGTGCTGCTCCATCTGGATGTTTTCGTCGTACATAGTGGTTTAATTTTGATTGAATGAATAATTGGCCGGATTGTTTGCAGGCAGGCTGAAATAAAAGGAAGCCCCTTTACCGGGTTCAGCCTCTGCCCACACCTTTCCGCCATGTTTTAATACTACCCGCTGTACCAGCGCCAGGCCTACCCCGGTGCCTTCAAACTCCGATATTTTATGCAGGCGTTGAAAAACACCAAACAGTTTGTCGGCATATTGCATATCAAACCCCACCCCATTGTCTTTTACGAGATAAACAACTTCGGTTTCGGTTTTGTATGAACGGATTTCAATAACAGGGTTTTCCCGGGTACTGGAATATTTTATAGCATTTGAAATAAGGTTCCCCCATACCTGCCGGATGAGATTGGCATCGCAATCGGCAGGGTCAAGCCGCGCGATGTTGATTTCCGGGAACCGGGTATTTAACGACAGCAGTTCCGATAAAACGGGAATCAGCAATTCATTCATATCCACCTTATTCATCGCCAGTTCGCGCCGGCCCAGGCGCGACAGGTTGAGCAGGTCGTCTATTAATTGCCCCATGCGTTTGGCATTGCTCATAATAACGCCCAGTATCCTGTTGCCCTCTTCATCCAGCTTACCCGAGCTGTCGCTTACCAGGATGCTGGCATAACCGTCAATAATCCGCAGCGGGGCCCGCAGATCATGCGAAACGGAATAGGTAAATGCCTCCAGCTCTTTGTTGGCGGCTTCCAGCCGGGCGGTGCGGTCGATTATCTTTTTTTCCAGCGTTTCGTTCAGGCTTATTATTTCCTGCTCGGCTTTTTTTCGTTCGGTTATATCCGCGCGTATGGCCACATACTGGTAGGGCTTCCCATGCTCATCGAGAAAAGGAACAATAGTAGTATCCACCCAATAGTAGCTGTTGTCTTTTGCCTTGTTTTTTAATTCACCCCGCCAGATATTTCCATTGGCTATCGTAACCCAGAGGTTGCGGATAAACGCTGCGGAATGATAACCGGAATTAATAATGCGGTGGTCCTGGCCTATCAGCTCGGCCTCGCTGTATTTTGATATTTTGCAGAACTTGTTATTGGTGTATTTAATGATGCCTTTCTGGTCGGTAATAGCTACAATACAGGATTCATCCAGGGCGTACTTATAATCGGTGGTTTCTTTAAGGCTTTTGCGCAGGCTTTCCTCCGCCAGCTTTCGTTCGGTAATATCTGCGCGTATGGCCACATACTGGTAGGGCTTTCCCAGTTTATCGAGGAAAGGTACAATGGTAGTATCCACCCAGTAGTAGGTCCCGTCCTTGGCCTTATTTTTTAATTCACCTTTCCAGATTTTCCCGTTGGCAATGGTAACCCAGAGGTTGCGGATAAAGACCGGGGAATGATAACCGGAATTTATAATGCGGTGGTCCTGGCCTATTAACTCGGCCTCGGTATATTTTGATATTTTACAAAAATTATTGTTTACATGCCTGATGATCCCTTTTTGGTCGGTGATGGCCAGGATGGACGATTCATCCAGCGCATACTTATAATCCGAAATATCTTTCAGGCTTCTCTGGAGCTTTTCTTCTGCCAGTTTCCGTTCGGTAATATTGCGCCCGATATTGGATGCCCCTACAATTTTTTCGTTGGAATCCCTGAGTGGTGATACCGTGAGCGATACATAAATAACCCTTCCGTCTTTTCTTACCCTTTCCGTTTCGTAATGTTCTATGAAGTTGCCCTCTTTTATTTTATCGATTATTTCCTGTTCTTCATTTTGCCTGTTGGAGGGCGTGAGCAATGAAATATGACGGCCTATTACTTCCGCGCGGGAATAGCCAAACAGCACTTCGGCCCCGCGGTTCCAGCTGGTAATGACTCCTTCCAGCGTTTTGCTTAATATGGCATCGTCGGTTGAATTAATGATGGATGCATACAAAGCCCTGCTTTCCTCGTTTTTTGTCTTTTCGGTTATATCGTTGGAAAGGATAATACGGGCTCTTTTCCCTTCATACTCTATTTCATCCGAACTGATTTCAACCGTTATTATCATCCCGTTTTTCTTCCGGTGCTTCCACCTGCCGGTATAATAGGTGCCGGTGCCCGCAGTACGGTTGAGCCGGGTAAAAGACTCCCTGTCTTCCGGGGGGCGGATATCAAGCGCTGTCATGTTCATAAATTCTTCTGCGCTGTACCCGTAATGGCGGATAGCCGCATTGTTTACACTCAGGAAATTAAAAGAGGGTAATTCAATTACCCACATGGGCATCGGGTTGCTTTGAAAAAGGTGGCGGTATTTTTCTTCACTGATGTGCAATTCGTTGGTCCGTTCAATAACCCGTTGTTCCAGCGTGGTGTTTAAATGCCGGATCTCTTCCTCCGTTTTTTTCTGAGCTGTTATATCGCGGATAAAACCAACAAAAAAGTACTTGTCTTTTACCCTCGTGGGCGAAATGCTAAGGGCTACGTCCAGCTCGGTATTGTTTTTACGAAGCGCTTTTAATTCAATTGTTGTATCAAGCACGGGCCCGGTGCCAGTTTGTAAAAAATGGGTTAATCCTTTTTGATGCGCTTCACGGTAGCGATGCGGAATGATGGTATTGCTCAGCAGCTGGTTCATGACCTCCCCGGCTTTCCAGCCAAACAGGGTTTCTGCTTTTGGGTTCCATTGCACAATGAGACCGGCCTGGTCTATTACAATAACCGCGTCGGGAGCGGCGCCAAAAAGCGTTTGTATTTTTGCCTCGCTTTCGCGCAACGCGTCTTCCGTATTTTTGCTGGCCTGCCGGAAAAAATACAGGCATATAAGAAAGACCAGCAGGGCCGCAAAATAGTTTAAGAGTCCAACGGCCGAATAAGGAACGGTAATAAACTGGAGTAAATCAAGCACCGCCAGGAGTATGCAGCCGGCAAAAAGCGCGATGGCCCAATAGAGCGCATTTTTTCCGGAGGAGAGAAAAAACACGAAAGGCAGGTAGGCAAAAGGCCAGAGGAAACCGGTATTCTCCCAGCCGCCGGTGGCAAAAAGAGATAGCACTACGATAGTGCCTGTAACCAGGATAATAGTAGTAAAGCGCGGGTAATTACCGCTGCGTTGTAAAATGATATAATTAACCGTAATTGTTATAAAGGCCAGGCCATGCACCAGGGCCAGGAATATATTCCTCACGAAAGCATAAAAGAGCAACGCGGACAATAAACAATACAGCTGGGCTATTAATGTATAAGCGTTAACGATGGCATATCCCGGGGAGATGATTTCTTTATCCTCCTTTTCAATTATTTTTTGCGGATATGAAGCCATGGTAAGATCGTTAATTGCGAATTCTGCTTATTAGAAGGAATTAGCTGGCGTTTGAAGGGTTAACGATGTAGGGCATTGCCTGTTATGACTAACTTTTATGCCGGCAGGTGGCTACTATGCTGCCAGGAACTCTTATTGAATACTATTATACAAATTGCAGGCCCGGGATACCCAGGATGATAATATTAACAATTTACAATCGAATCTTTTTAATTAGTTACATGTAAAACAATTTCAATCAATTTGTTGACTATGGTTAAGCTAACCCATTGCTAAATGCGATATATAAAGGAATACCTTAGTTGTAAACTAAAGTATTTATATATAGTCATCCGCTGTATAGCCCTTCCTCAATCCTGGTAACAGCCTGCTTTATCTTGCTGTAAAATAGGGGGAACAGTTCATTTAAAATCCAGTAGAACTACTGGATTTAAGTAACAAAAAATTGCTATATTATTGTTGCTCCAATGGATGCAGAACCCGGTTATAACAGGAAAATATGTCCCCCTCCGGGAATTAATAGCAACTACTTAGCCCCCTGTACGTAAGAGTTGTAGTGCCGGTAGTAGGGCCACTACGCAACTACCGAAAGAATGCACACCTGTTATTGATAGCCAGTTCTATTTCGCGCCTGTGTGGAACGTTGTTCCTTTACACCTGCAACGAAACAACTGCCTGACCAACGATAAACAAGCACTTTATTTTAAGAAAACTGGCCCGGCAAACATTGTTTCCAGGCTCCTGTGAAAACCGAGTTAAGTAACCTGATTCTTAGAAAAAAATTGTATCCGGTTTCCTATGTCCATGCTCTTATGAAAAACCATGTATCCATTGTCCGGGAAAACCCGTCCTTTTTCCACTGAAAACCAATTACCGGCTGGTATCCTTTGAAAGAATTATTGTCCAATGTCTTATGGTGGTTCAATCCTTATGAAAACAGCAATTGTAAAAAAGCTTTGAACCCAAGGCAATACCGGGGAGCTATCGTGCACCTATCGTATCCCTTAATACTGGCTCCCCGGCTATTTCCTCTTTTTGAACGATAAAAAGCGAGGCCTGAGGCATCGCTGTACTAAATACGTTTTCTGGTTATGTTTAATGGGTCAGATTGGTGGTTTGTTGCCGCCAATCTTTTTTTATGCCCTGCAGGGGGGGGCTTTTTTGGGAAAAAACCGGCATCTACAGGAAAACCCCTGTTTTTAACAGGGCCGGCCGTTCGATAAATACCGGTATCCGGCTCCCGGGCCCCGTAAAAAGAAGGGCCACGCTCTTTTTTTAGTAACAGTCAGGTAATCATAGCCCGATATAATTACATTTTTTATCATGGCTGCCGCCCCCCTTTTACCGGCCCGTTCTACGGCCGCCGCTGGCTGCTTCAAACCCTATCGGAGCTTTACATTAAGGGCACCTTATTTATACCGGGCCTGTATTTTCGGGGTTTTCCGCTTGCGGAGATAAAGGCGTTGTAGTATCTTACTTATCCATATCCGGTATTAATCCTTTTTTTCTATGAAAAGCGTTCGTGTTACCAGTTTTACCCCTCCTCCCTCTTCCCTGTTTATACACGGGTCGCTTAGCCGGGCATTGAGCCCTTTACAGCCCGTTTTTACCGAAAATGGCCCGGGTTTTGAATCCGTGGGATATCCTGCCACCCCCATAGGGGCAGGTAATATTAACAAATGCCTGTATGTCTTGCCTTTATCCATTTATAACTATAAAAACCAAATCCATGTGGAAACCATTAAGCGCCGTAGATGAAGTAGCCCCCGGCGACCTCGTGCGGTATATGCACGCAGAACTGATATTACAGAAAGTGCCGGAAGACAGCCTTTATGAAGTGGTGAAAGCTGAGCGGCATTATTTTGAAATCATTCCCAAAACAGAAACGGAACGGCTGATGGCCAGCGGGAACACCCAGAGAAAGATCATCAAGTACATCGATTTAGGTTATTATGTGAGCCTGGAGGTATGGAAGGCCAGTTTGAACAGTCTTTGACGATCTGCGTATTTAGTCCCCTTTTTTACTAACCCTTGTTTATATAGCATGAGTTGCCGGCAGCGCCGTGCAAAAAAAGAGACGGGCATTTTATTGCCAATCTCTTTTGGTTTTTCGTTGTAGTTATTTGTAGTAAACGGGCCCGCCAGCCGGTTTTAACGCCTTACGCGACCGTGCGTACAGGGGTTGGCCGTTTGACGGCTATCTGTCGACGATTTCCCGTTTTGTATCGGTGAATGAGGAAAACAGGGCGGGCTACTGCTTTTTCCAGTCCTGGATAAACGCAGTATAGGTATCGCTTACGGGCAGTTCGCGGTTGCTGACCAGCTTTACCTTTCGGTTGGCAATGGCCATCACTTTATCTACCGCCACAATATAGCTGCGGTGTATGCGCTTGAATTTATCGGGTGGCAGCTTCTCCAGTATTTTCTTCAGCGGCATCAGGGTGAGTATGGGTTTGGCCGACAGCAGGTGTATTTTGATATAATCCTCCAGGCTCTCTATGTATTCAACGTCCTGCAGGGAAATCTTCACCAGTTTGTATTCCGAATGCACAAAAATGCTTTCCTCCGGCTCGTTCAGGCGATTGTTTTTGTAGTTGAAATAATCGATGGCCTTCTGAACGGAGCGTGAAAAACGCTTGTGGTCGATGGGCTTTAGCAGGTAATCAAATGCTTCCAGTTCAAATCCTTCCCAGGCAAACTTCTTGTAGGCGGTGGTAAAGATGATCAGGGGCTTTTTTTCCAGCGAGCGCACCAGGTCGGTACCCGAAATATCGGGCATATTGATATCTAAAAACAGCAGGTCTACAGGTATACTCCGGAGAAAGCCGGCAGCCGAAATGGCATCGTCAAAGGTTTGCAGCAGCTGTAATTCGGGAAACACAGCAATATACTCCTTCAGCAGGCTGAGAGCAGGGGGTTCGTCGTCAATTGCAACGCATTTTATTGGCATAGTCAGGTGCTGCCAGGCAAGGTACATAAAACTTATGCCTGCAGTACCAACTCTACGTTAAAAAAGCCTTTCTCGTTGGCTATGTTCAGCACATATTTGCCGGGGTAGAGGTGCTCCAGCCGCTGGCGGGTATTGGCGATGCCTATGCCGGTTCGTTCATTTATCCGCCGGGTGGCGAATATTTTATTGCTGCAGCTAAAGCGGATGCTGTCTTCCTCCGCCTGCAGGCGGATGCTGATTTGCGAATCCTCGTGGTTGCTGGTGCCGTATTTAAACGCGTTTTCCACAAAGGTCATCAGGAGCAGGGGGGCTATCCGGCGGTTGTCGGGGCTGCCGGATACGTCCAGCGTTACCCATGTTTTTTCCCCCAGCCGGAGCCGTTGCAGGTCAATATAATCGCTGATACAATCCATTTCGTGGCGCAGGGGCACCATGTCCTGCAGCACATCGTCCGATACATAGCGCATGATGTTGGACAGCTTCATGATGCTGGCCGCGGTATGCTCATTATGGGTAACAGCCAGTGAATAGATGTTATTGAGGGTATTGAACAGGAAATGGGGATTGATCTGCGCTTTGAGAAACGATAGCTCGGCATTGGCCCTGTCGGCTTCCGCCCGGGCCGCCCGTTGTTCCGTTGCCCGCCAGCGATCCATCATCTGTACGGCCATACCCAATGCCAGGAGCATAACAACCAGGAAGATACTTACAAAATCCACCCTTGAGCCCCGTCGCGGGGCTCCTCCCGGCGCCGGGCCATTTTCTTCAAAACGGGGTGGTCTGCCTTCGGGAGGAGGCCCCATTTCGCCGGGCGGGGGTGGCCCAGGCTCCCGCCGCACCAGTTCGGGCCCCGGGCTATTATTGGAAAGCAGGTGGTCAAACGGCTGTAATACCCATGCCATACCAAACAGCAGCACGATGGCGGCTATATAGGCAATATATCTTTTTTTGAGAAAGAGTTTCGGAACCAGCAGCCAGGCATTGGAATAAAAAACAAAAAGGTAAAATAAAAGGAACAGCCAGTAATAGAGCGACGACAGTACTGCCGGTATACTCCTGTTGCCGGGCATGCCGCTGATAAAAAGCAGGGGCAGGCTTAAAAAAATAAGCCAGCCAATAACTTGGATGATTAAGTTGGATGCTTTTATCATGTTCATTCAACAAAGAAAACGTATATGACAATGGATAAGGTTTTTTTCCGGCCGGCATGCAGTATGTATAGATGAACAGCGGCCCGCGCTGCCTGCCGGGCGCCTGGCCGGAAGGCTCATCTGCCTGGTGCCGGCGAAGATACTGTTTTTTATTATCGGCCGGGTCCTGGCAAACGCCCCTTTGTTTTGCCGTGCGGAGGTAAAAAACAACCGTGTATAAAGCGATTATACATAAAAGATAGTGGTAGTGAAAACCACCGGGATTTGGGAAATATGCGGTGGATAAAAAATACCAGTTAAGGTAAATCTACTATTGGTTAACGTTGGTATGACTGGTAATTTTGAATAAATAATTCTGAATAGTTCCATTGATCATTAAACCAAATCCTTTGAAAAAAATCGTATAACCTCGTGTAAGTAGCTCTCTTTTGTTTGTTTAGTTTAACAGGGCTGCCCTGGTACGGGGCGGCCTTTTTTGTTTTCCGGCTATCCTATTAAATTATGATGGGTAGCATATAACGTCAGCTCGGTATTGCTCTTCAGGTTCAGCTTGGCAAGAATGCGGCTGCGGTAATTGCCAATCATAGTGCCGCTAAGCGAATGCAGGGCGGCTATCTCCGTTATCTTTTTTCCGCGGGCCAGCAGTTTAAATATGTCGAACTCCCGGTTGGAAAGCGCTTCATGGGGCAGTGTTTCTGCACCCAACAGCAGTTCCCGGATAATCGTATCTGCTACTTTTGGTGTAATATATTTTTTCCCTTCCAGTACGCTCCTGACCGCGCAAACCAGCTCATACGGTGTGGAGCGCTTGCTCAGGTAGCCGCTTACACCTGCGCCCAATATTCGTTTTGCATACTGATCTTCCGGGTACATGCTGGATATAAGCACTGGCAGCAGGGGAAATTTGCGGCGTACGGCATGCAATAGTTCCATGCCGTAATGGCTGGGCATCGCTATATCTGAAATAACCAGGTCCGGGCAGGCCTGCATGGCCCTGGCTATAATATCCGCCGGGTCGCATACTTCCTCAATATGGGCCAGGGGAAATTCTTCCAGTAAAATTTGTCGTAATCCTTTTCTTGCCACGGTAAGGGGGTCAGCGATAAGAATGCGCATCATTGGCTACAGCAGTTCGGGGTTAAAATAATTGCTACTGAACGGCCACCCTGTATTTCCGCGTGCTGACGTTTGAGTGGTATAAAAATAACACTATTTTATGAGTTCAAAAAAGTAAAGCAGCAGCCCGCCGTTATTTAGGGTGTTTTGACGGGTGTGGCGCCGGGTGCTGGCACAGTTTTTTCAGTTCTCACCAAAGGGTTGTTATTAACCCTATCTATTTACCTAAAAATAATATGCTATGCAAGTAACAGAAATGAATACCGTAAGCGAGATAATGGAAAAATTGCGATTAAAGAAAATCGACAATGAGTTCCGCTGGACGGAGGAAGGTTTCTGCGCTCCCAGCGGCCGCTGTTACCAGCCGGAAGACCTGGAAATTGTAAAAGTATATCGTTTTGAAGGCAGTTCCGATCCCGGCGATACCGCGGTACTATACATTATCGAAGCCAAAGACGGGCTGGTAGGCTATAGCCTCGATGCCTATGGCGTATACAGTAACCACGACAATGAAGAAGGCTATGATAATTTCATTCGCCTGATCCAAAAGCGCGGAAGCAATGATCAGTTAATGTTTGAGCTATAAGACCTCCGGCCCCGGAAGGGGGGAACCATGTATGCCATACCTGAGGGTATGGCATACATTTTTAAGCAGGCGTTGTTTCTCCCTGCAGGGGCACAGATACCAGTACTGTAGTGCCCTGCCCGGGCTGGCTGGTAATATCGTAGGTGCCGCCTATCATTAAGGCACGTTCTTTCATGCCCAGTAATCCCAGTGTTTTTTTATACCCGGCCCGGAGTATATCAAACCCTTTCCCGTTGTCGGTAATAGTAAGGTTAAGGTGGTTGTTGTACCGTGTTAACCGGGTATCTACCCGGGTGGCTGCCGCATGGCGGGCTACATTGGTAAGGGATTCCTGGTAGGTGCGAAACAGGGCTATGGCAATATTGCCCGGGATGGGTATACCTGTTTCATCCCAGCTGAATTCAACACTGATGCCTGACCGCTTTTCAAATTCTTTGCTTTGCCATCCCATGGCTTCTACCAGGCCCAGGTCGTCCAGTACACTTGGCCGCAGGTCGGTAGCTATTTTACGTACCGTTTTTACCATGGTATCCATCAATTCCATCGTGCCTTTTATTTTCTGCTGCACCTTTTCATCGTCTGCCGTTTTGCGCGAAATCCAGGCAATATCCATTTTAAGCCCGGTAAGCTGCTGGCCCAGTTCATCGTGTATTTCGCGGGCCATAGCCGAACGTTCTTCTTCGCGCACATCCTGCAGGTGGGAGGCCAGCAGGCGTATCTGCTCCAGCGATTCATTCAGTTTTTCTTCCGCTTCTTTTCGTTGCGTCACATCCCGGTAGTTGAATGCAAGCGCTTTTACGCTGTTATCGTGCAGCAGGTTGGTAACCACGCCTTCTATCCAGATATAATGGCCTTCGGCATGCAGCAGGCGGCTCTGGAAGTAAAAAGGCTTGCCGGGCTGGAGCAGCGAAGTGTCGATAGCTTTTTTAACTACGGGTATATCATCGGGATGCGTATAGCTGATACCGGGCCGGGCCAGCCGCCCGTGTAAGGTTACGCCCGTAATCCTTTCGGCCGAAGGGCTTTGGTACAGGACGGCCAGTTTTTCATCGGTCAATAAAATAGCATCGGCATTGTTTTCTATCATGGCGCGGAATCGCTGTTCGTTTTCCACCAGTTTTTTTTCCGCTTTCATCTTTTCGCTGATATCGCGTATAAAAACAGAAAGGCCGTCGGGTGAGGGATAGAAATGGTTTTCCTGCCATAATTGCAATGGCTCAAAATAATCGGTATTGCACATATATTGTTGTGTAGCCATGGCTGTATTGAATGCTTTGTAAGTAGCGGAGCCGATGGCTTCCGGAAACTCATCCCATACGTATTTGCCGATAAGCGATTGCGGGTCGCGGCGGGTTATTTCGCCGGCTTTTTTATTGACGTAGGTATAACACATATTTTTATCGAAGGCTATAAAAGCATCGGATACGCGTTCAATCAGGGTGCGGTAGCGCTCTTCACTCTCCGCCAGTTTTTGCAGGGCTTCCCCTTTTTCCTTTTCGGCGCGTCTTTTTTGCAGGGCCGTTTCTATCGCCACCGGGAGTTTGGCAATCCCGTTTTTTAAAATATAATCGTCGGCGCCCGATTTAATAATTGCCGCCGCAAATTCTTCCGATACAGCGCCGGTAACCATGATAAAAGGAGTATGCGGCAGCTGGCTGCGGGCCATTTTAAGCGCTTCTGCTGCATTAAACTGGGGCAACGAATTGTCGGCCAGGATAACGTCCGGCTGAAACTCCTCCAGCTGCTTCACAAAATCATGCTTGTCCATTACCAACTTGTATTCAAACGGCGGCATTTCTTTTTTCAGCAGCCGGTAAGCCAGCTCCGCATCGGTATCGCTGTCTTCCAGTATCAGTATTTTTAATGGTAGCGGCATACAGGTCTATAGATTGGGAGCAGAAACGAAATACAATAGGAACCGGTATGATGAAAGCAGGAGGGCTATTGAGGTATTTGCAGGGGTCAACTGCCCGCTATACAATTTACAATGATTTTATTATATGACGGCAGGTAAAAGGGTATACCATACGTTAAACGCATGGCATACCCTTTTTGCTATAGCCTTCTATGTACCGTCCTTTATAGGTTATCGCTTGTTTTCTTTACTTTCTGCCGGTTAATGCCCGCCAGGAATACAAGCCCCAGCACACCCAGCGTGGCATATAAAACGCCCTTGTCTTTTTTAGCCGCCGTTGCTGTTGCGGCTATCGTAGCGTACGAATCATTGGCAGGAAGCCCTTTTTCCTCCGTATCGGCAGTAACCATATCCCAATCGCTGTAGCCCTTGCCGGTAAGATAGGTAAGCATTTCCAGCTCATCTTTCCGCCGTTCTTTTAAATCCTGCAGGTATTTCTTTCCCGCGGCGCAATCGAGGCTGCCTGTGGCAGGATGGGTAATGATATAACGTGCCTGGAAGTTTTCGGTATTGGCGGTTTCCTGGAACAGCAGGTCCTGCGGAAAGGCCTTGCGATTGTACCGTACATGCAGGCGGGTAAAATAAACATAGTCGTTCCACCATACACCGGCCTGCACCAGGTCCTGTGCCGAAGGCACGGTGGCAACACAGGGATCGCATTTAAACGAATTGGAAGGGCTTACGTCCCAGGCATATTCCAGCATGGCTACCGATTTGCCTTCCATCTTCCATTGGTGCTGGAAGAGGTTGGAGTAAAAACTGCCGAAATTATTTTCTACAAACAGCGGAATGTTTTTCCCGGTAGGAAGCGCCACGGTGCGGTAATTAGTACATTCCATCCGGCCTTTTTTGGTAAACGCATATACAATCATATCCTGGTCGCCCTCTGCATTGGCCATGCCCAGCCGGATGGGCAACATAAATTTGGGTGAGCTGAAGGATATCTGCAGGGGCCGCAGGAAATTGCCCGGCAGTTTCTTTCTTTCCTGTTCGTTTACTTTTACCACAAAAAATTTCAGGTTACTTTTTATATAAGGCTCCAGCACTTCATTGGCCCCTTCGGGTATTTTATAACCGTTTTGCGTAAGCCATGTTTGCAGGCCCGACGATTCTTTGGCGCTGAGAATAAGAATATCGTATTCGCCTACCAGGTATTTGGCTTCTATCTTTACGCCCAGGTCCTTTTTACGGTCGCGGTAGCCGTTTGCCGATGCCTTATCCATTTCCGCTCCCGGGGCCATGCCGCTAAGCATCTCGTATTGTGCGGCCGGCTCGCAGGGATTTTCATCATAATACTGCACCAGCCGTGGCTGGCTGTATTCGTTGAGCAGGGTAAAGATTTGCTGGTCCACCACCTTAATATCATCCTGTTTCAGCACTACAGGAACAGGCACTACCATGGCAAAGTCTTTGGGGTTTCCTTTAAAATCGTTGTACATGGTAATCACGCTCCGGTCGCCATCGTGCACGATGATGACCTGCGAGGTTTTATTTTTAAGCGTTCCGTCCGCCTTGCTGACATAAAACCCGCAGAAGGCCGTGGCGTCATGGGTTACCATGGCCAGTAATACGGCTACCGCCGCAATTTTTCGTTTTACAGGTATCATACTGTTTATTTTAGGTTGATTGGTTGAGCGGATGCCGGGCCATTGAAAAGCACGGGCGTTAAAGAGCCTGTTCAGCAATGGCACCAGCGGCGCTGCCAGTACCAGCACTACAATGGGTGTATTGTACATCCATTTAAACGCCGCCAGCCAGAAAGCGACAGCGGCGATGGCTACCGCCCATATTATACGGGCTATGGGATGATTGGGCGATGTTTTGGGATCGCTGATCATAAAAAACGAAAAGAGCAATAAACCGCCGTTGGTAATGGAATGAAGAAAATAATCTATCGGCCATCCCAGCACATATACCTGCCGCCAATACAGCAAACCCGTATAGGCCAGCAGGAAGGCCAGGCTGGTATCCAGCTTTTGCACCCGCGTTACTACTATAGTGCCCAG